>LSQX01076812.1_pt1 | contig 30921 bp, 26 predicted proteins | sample 654561 | NCBI WGS metagenome assembly LSQX01 (sample SAMN04489861, study PRJNA283612) | anaerobic digester metagenome | isolation source: 4 biogas reactors fed with cattle manure at either 37C or 55C with and... | place: Denmark: Kongens Lyngby | collected 2014 | reverse complement strand
GGCTACAGACCGCAGTTCTTCTTCAGAACCACTGACGTTACCGGGAACATCAAGCTTCCGGAAGGCGTGGAAATGGTTATGCCTGGTGATAACATCACCATGACCATCAACCTGATCACCCCCATCGCCATGGAAAAAGGTCAAACCTTCTCCATCCGCGAAGGCGGCAGAACCGTTGCTTCAGGCCGTGTTGCCGACGTTAGCAAGTAACAGTCCCCAAACGAAATAATCGAAAGCCGGATGGTTCCCATCCGGCTTTTGTTATGAGACCAGAGGGCGGGGCCCCCGCTCCCGGCTCAAGATTCCCTATAACCTGTTAGTATGTCCAGAATAAAACATTGAAACAGGGGGGGAGAAGAGGTTATAATAGAATCGTCCTATACTCTTAAAGCAATCCACGCAGCTCTGGGAGCCGTCTTTTCCAATGCTCTCTCAGCCGGCAGTTTTTCGTACATAATCACTATCCATTCGTTTATAACCGATGAGCACAGGGTATGGTTATTATAGCATGATCCTTAATTGAAATACTGCTATCCTTGGAACCATGTATTCACAGCCAAAATACAAATTGATCAATCTGTTTTGAATTCAGGCCGGATCATTCTATTTATTGCGACTGTACAGGACAAAACTGAAAGGATTGGGTACAAAGATGACTCAGAAAAAAGATGGTCAAAAAAACAGGGTGATACCGCTGCTGCCGCTTCGGGGGCTTGTTGTGTTTCCGCATATGATTCTGCATTTTGACGTGGGCCGCGCGAAGTCTATCAAAGCACTCGAAGAAGCCATGATGAAGGATCAATTGATATTTCTTGCCGCACAGAGGGATCCTGGCCTGGAAGAACCCTCTGCGCAAGATGTTTATCCTGTGGGAACCATTGCAAAAATCAAACAGCTGCTGCGCCTTCCCGGCGAGACCATCCGTGTCCTCGTTGAAGGGCTGGAACGCGCCCAAATTATGGAATACATGGCCAACGAGCCCTATTATCAGGTGAAGGTCAGGGAATGCCCAAACCCGAAGAAGCTGACTAAAAAGCCTGAAATCGAAGCATTGATCCGCCAGGTCATCAGTTATTTTGAACAATATGCGAAGCTGACAAACCGCATTTCTTCGGACACGACCTTTACCGTTACGGCCATGGAGGATTACGCGAGGCTTTCAGATGTGATCGCGGCCAATATGATGCTCAAGCTCGAGCAAAAGCAGAGCATCCTCAATGAAATCTCTCCTAAAAGACGGTTGGAAAGGCTGCTTGAAACCCTGGTCAAGGAAATAGAAATCCTTGAAGTCGAGCGGAACATCAATCACAAGGTTCGCCAGCAAATAGACAAAAGCCAGAAGGAGTATTATCTGCGCGAACAACTGAAAGCCATTCAGAATGAGTTGGGCGAAGGCCAGCAACAGAGCGATGAGATAGAGGAATACCATGACAGGATCACTAAGGCCAACCTTCCAAAGCATGCGGAAGAAAAAGCTTTGAAAGAGCTGGACAGGCTGTCGAAAATGTATTCGACCTCTGCTGAAAGCGGCGTTATCCGTACCTTCCTCGATTGGATTATCGAGCTGCCGTGGAATACAAAAACAGAAGAAAACCTGGACCTGCGAAACGCCCAAAAGGTTCTCGAGGAAGATCACTATGGGTTGGACAAGGTGAAGGAGCGCATGGTAGAGTACCTGGCCATCCGCAAGCTGAAAAACGGCCTTCATGGCCCGATCATATGCCTTTCCGGGCCTCCCGGTGTGGGAAAAACATCCATTGCGCGTTCCATTGCAAAGGCATTGAACCGAAACTATGTACGAATGTCGTTGGGCGGTGTTCGGGATGAAGCTGAAATACGCGGCCACAGACGCACCTATGTTGGTGCCATGCCCGGACGGATCATCAGCGCCATTAAGCAGGCTGGCTCAAAAAACCCGCTGATCCTGCTGGATGAAATCGACAAAATGTCCAGCGATTTTAGGGGAGATCCCGCTTCTGCCATGCTGGAGGTGCTTGATGGTGAACAGAACAAAGAATTCCGCGATCACTATCTTGAGATCCCCTTCGATCTTTCGGATGTGTTATTCCTGACCACTGCCAATTATAAGGAAAACATCCCCCGGCCACTGCTGGACAGGATGGAGATTATCGATATATCCGGGTATATTGAGGAAGAAAAGCTACAGATCGCCTTGCGTCACCTAATCCCCAAGCAAATCGACAACCATGGGCTGAAACCCGCTCAAATCCGCTTTGATGAGGGTGCTGTGAGGGACATTATCAATTATTACACCCGCGAGGCAGGCGTGCGTAACCTTGAAAGGCAAATTTCGACCATTTGCCGCAAAGTGGCAAAAATTATTGTTTCGCAAGAGAAAAAGGCGGTTCGGGTTACAAAGCAAAACCTGCATCGATACCTGGGCAGTAAAAAGTTCCTTTATGACATGGCCAATGTGCACGATGAGGTGGGTATTGCCCGCGGGTTAGCCTGGACACCGGTCGGCGGCGATACTCTGTCCATCGAGGTGAACCTGATGCCCGGGGAAGGCGCGGTTGAACTGACGGGGCAGTTGGGGGATGTGATGAAGGAATCCGCCCGCATCGCCAGAAGCTATGTCCGTTCGATTGCTGAAATGATAGGAATTGAGGCGGATTTCCATAAAAAATATGATATGCATATTCACGTTCCCGAGGGAGCAATCCCGAAGGATGGTCCATCTGCGGGGATTACCCTTGCAACGGCCATGATATCGGCGTTAACCCAAATCCCTGTGAAGCGCAATGTCGCCATGACCGGTGAAATAACGCTGCGAGGCAGGGTGCTTCCCATCGGGGGGTTGAAGGAGAAGGTTCTTGCAGCCCACCGGGCAGGTATCGATACGATTCTGCTGCCAATGGAAAACAAGAAAGATATCGAGGAAATTCCCGAAAATGTTCGGGATAAAATCAGGTTGTTGCCGCTTCAATCCATGGAGCAGGTCATGAAGGAAGCTCTGGTGCGTTTTCCGGGTTCTAACGGCAGTGAGAAAAATGGGAAAATGAACTTGCTGGGCCGGGAAACCAAAGATGAGGCCGCCCCAACAGTAGAGCATTAACAACAACCTTGCCTGCGGCTTGCAGTATAGGTACTATATGAGGCAGCGCTCACAGCGGAGCATTAACGAAAAGAAGTAAAAAGAAAGAAGCAGGGGACGATCCTGCTTCCTTTTTTCATCTTTTTTTCTTCCCGTATTAAGACATCTTACCGGACTTCGAGATGCCTCTTCGCTGGCTGTTGGGCCCTGGAAAGCTACTGCAGTTTCAAACAACCCCGCACCACTTTCTTTATGTATTTACATGCAATTGCTTCTGTTGTTATAATAGGATTAATACGCATAAACAGTTTAAGTATTGCCTGTCGGGGAAGCTTTCCCGAAGAAGGTACAGCTTCAGGAGGAGCATATGCTGATTATTAATGCCCACATCATGACCATGGCGGTAGAAAAGAAACCACGTAAGAATCAAAAAACAGAAGATAAACTGGGTTATATTCTGATATCGCAGGGCAAGATCAAGGAGATTGGATCCATGACCAAATGCCCCGAGGACAGCGATGTGATCGACGCAGAAGGGAAGATTGTGATGCCCGGGCTGGTAGACAGCCATACGCATATCGGAATCATGGAAGACTCACTGGGCTTTGAGGGGGATGACGCCAACGAACTGACCGACCCGGTCACACCGCACCTGCGGGCAATCGATGGAATCAATCATGCCGATCGAGCCTTTGAGGAAGCCAGACAATGGGGTGTAACAACAGTGGTCAGCGGGCCGGGAAGCGGGAATGTCATTTGCGGTCAGTTTGCCGCACTGAAGACCTTTGGCCGCAGCGTGGATGAAATGGTGCTCAAGCATCCATGCGCCATGAAAGTCGCCTTTGGAGAGAATCCCAAAGCCGTATACCATGAAAAGAATCATACGCCATCAACAAGAATGGCCACAGCCGCCATCCTGCGTGAGCAGCTGTTCAAGGCAAAGGAATATATGGAGGCCTGGGAGGATTACCATAAGGATAGTGAGGAAAACGACAAACCCGAATACGATATCCGCCTGGAAGCCCTGATGCCCGTCCTGAATCGAGAATTAGTGGTGAAGATCCATGCTCACAGGGCTGACGATATTCTAACGGCGATCCGGATTGCAAAGGAGTTTAATCTGCGGTATACCATTGATCATTGCACCGAGGGGTACATGATCGCCGACATTTTAAAGGAACAGAAGGTTCGTGTAATCCTGGGACCATTGCTGACCGAGCGATCCAAGATTGAATTGAAAAATCAAAATATTGAGGCTCCCGGGATTCTTGCGAAGTATGGGGTGCCGGTAGCCATCATGACGGATCATCCCTGTGTGCCCGAACAGCACCTGCTGCTTTGCGCGGGGGTGGCTGTCAGAGAAGGTATGCCGGAAGAGGATGCTCTGCGTGCCATCACCATCAACGCGGCACAGGCAGCAGGTATTGAAGACAGAGTGGGCAGCCTGGAGGTTGGTAAAGATGCGGACATCGTCGTGTTCAGCGGTCATCCCTTTGATTACAGAACAAAGATAGAGTTGACGATGATTAACGGCAAGGTTGTTTATCAAAGAAACCAGGAAAGGAAGGTTTGATGATGGGCCTTTTAAACAGAATCGTCCAATTTTACCAAAGTAAAACTGAGATAGCGTTTTCTGAACTGAATGAATGCGCTGAACCTGGCGGAATTGTTTTTCTTGGAGACTCGATTACCGACTTCTTCCGTCTGAATGAATACTTTCATGGCATTTATGTCATTAACCGCGGCATCAGCTGGGATACCACCGATGGTGTTCTTTTGCGCATGCCTGAAAGCGTTTATCAGCTTAAACCTGCCAAAGTATTTCTGATGATCGGTACCAATGATGTGGGAGATAACAAGCCTGAGCATGAGATCGTACATAACATCGATCAAATCATTACGGCTATCCAGGCAAACAGCCCGGACACGAAGATTTATCTTGAATCCATTTATCCGGTGTCTGTGCTCAGGCACAAAAAGATCAGAAAAATAATTGTAGGAAAACGAACCAATGAAAAAATACGCAGCATCAATGAAAAGCTGAAGAACCTGGCACAGGAGAAAGGCATACCCTATATCGATGTACACAGCCACCTTGCTGATGAAAAGGGAAACATCCGCCTGGAGTATACCGTGGAAGGCCTGCACCTGACTGTTCCAGGTTATCGCGTTGCAGCAGATGTTTTAAGACCCTGGGTAATGGAATAAGCAGGCTCAATGATGGTATGATCTGCTGCACCATTCGGGAAAGCTCTTATTAAAACGGGTTTTGTGGAAAATTCGAGCGTTACGCTTAAGTGCACCCGGCCATTTGTATTGCAGCTTCCGCCGGTACTGGCCGGCTGTACAGGTAACCCTGATATTTGCTGCACTTGTGCTTGGCCAGGTAATGCAGCTGCTCGGCAAATTCAACGCCCTCGGCGACCACCGAAAGGCCAAGCTGCAGCCCCATTGCGATGATGGAGCCTGTAATGGACTGTTCATTCATGTCCGGAACATTTTCGTTCATGAATAATTTATCTATTTTCAAGGTATTGATGGGCAGATTCTTTAGATAGGTCAGGGAGGAATATCCTTTGCCAAAATCATCCAGAGCAAAGTGTACGCCTTTTATCCGAAGCTTTTGAATGGAAGCTTCAATCAACTCATAGGATTCCATCAATACAGATTCGGTAATCTCCAGTTCAAGCAGCTCGGGCCGCAAGTCAACTTTTTTTAGCGTGTCAAGGACCATATCCGCAAAATCAGCCTGTAACAGCTGTAATATGGAAACATTGACGGATATCTGATAATTCTTGCCACTGCAAGCCTGGAGAGCCTTTGCAAATAAACAGGCCTCCTTCAGAACCCATTGACCAATGGGGACAATCAACTGGGTTTCTTCGGCGACAGGGATGAAGGAATTGGGCATCACAAACCCCAGTTCGGGGCTTGCCCAGCGTAGCAGGGCTTCAAACCCGGAAATGGTTCCGGTGGCAATATCAATCTGGGGCTGGTAATACAACAAAAATTCCTTTCGTTCCAACGCGGTTCGCAAATTGTTTTCGATGGACAGCCTTTCCCGTATGCTATAATCCATGCTTTGAGTGAACAGCACATATTGTCCCTTCCCCCGTGATTTTGCATGATACATGGCGATATCTCCGCTTCTGATCAGGTCATCCACTCTGTCGCCGGCTTCAGGGTATGTTGTTATACCAATGCTGATCGAAATGTGCAAAATGCTGTAATTCAATTCGAAGGGCTCTTTAAAGGCCTTGATCAACTTGTCTGCCTGAGCCATTAAATCAAACTCGGAAGCATCTTGTACAATAATGATGAATTCATCCCCACCGAAACGAAATAGTGTTCCATTTGATGTAATGTTTTCACTTAACCGGTTTCCAATCATGATCAGAAGCTGATCACCCGTTGAATGACCGAGAGAATCATTGATGTACTTGAAATTGTCGGTATCGATAAAGAAGAGCGCATATTGTGATTCGCCTGCTGTAAGAAGGGCTTGATCCAGGTATTCTTTAAGGGACAGGCGGTTTGGCAGGCTTGTCAGATAATCGTGATAGGCAAGATGGGATAATTCATTTCTGCTTTGCTCCAGTTTATAGTTTTGCTCCTTTAGTTCCTCCTCGGCTGCGGTAAGCTCCTGGTTAAGCTGTGTCAGCTCTTCGTGATTTTCCTTCAGCATTTTTTCTGTGCGCTTCTGATGCAGAATATAATAGATTAACAGTGTAATGAAGCCAACAAGAAGAATGAACAGAAACGCCGCCACAGATACCTCCTTCTGGTAGGTTTCAAGAAAAGAAAAGGGGAGATTGATAATTTCACTGTCCGGCCGAAGTCTCTCTCTGGGAATGTTGTGAGCTTTCAATTCATTGTAATCATATAAATGCCGAATGGTGTTGTCCTGAGAAATGGGAATGTCATCTGCCCTTTCACCCCGTAGTATTCTCAAAGCCACCCTGCCCGCATTTTCGCCCTGAAGCCTGCCGCTGAGCATGCTTCCTCCTACCGAACCACGCCCAACGGTAAAGTCATACAGGTGGAAAACCGGTACCGGACTGACAGAACTGGCCAGTTCGCAAAACTCATCAAACTCCATTGTGTTTCCTTCACTGTCTACATATTGTGAAAGAATATAGACAATGCTGTTGTCCTTCACTTGCTTCAATCTTTCAAGAATTTCTGCATAGGTGATGCTATTGAGGTGGACAATTTCAATGCTGTCGTCGATGTTCCTGATGGACTCGACAGCAAGGCGAGTGGTGGATTGAGCGCTTTCAGTATTATCGTATACCAGATAAATTGTTTTCAGGGCGGGATTTGTTAGCATGGCCAGATAAAGGGCGTCATCGGGGATTACAGGCTCCAGAATTCCCGTGAAATTGGTATACCCCTTTGTGAGAGTGTTGATTCCTTCCTGATTAACGCCGGCAAAGACGATTGGAGCAGCAGAGAAGAGTTCATCTCTGTGCTTCAATGCAAAATCAAACGCAATGTCATCGGTTGTGATCACCAAATCTATTTTTTCATATTGGTACTTATACTGGTAGTAATTATAGAGAAAATTCAGATTGTCCTGTGTGGAATAGTTTTTCCAATCCATATACTCCACATGGACAGAGATGTAGTCATCACTCTCCAGTAAAACAGCCATCGCTCCTTCAGTTTCTTCACGGGTCCACGTAAAGCCCTGATGGTATGAATTCAGAATTAAAACAGTTTTTGCCCCATCTTCGAGAGCCTGCCCGGTAATGGGCATAAACTGCATCAAAAACAGAAAGAGTATGAGGATAAGCCCTTTAAAGCGGTGTTCCAGTGTTTTTCTCATTGTCAGCCTCCTGGACATTTGGCAAATTAATATATTTATACCCAATAATAACGATTATGAAAACGCTTATTTTTAATTCTGAACTATCTATCGGTTCCACACCCTGGTTGGGGACACAAGGTGGGTGTTGACAAGCGAATCAATATTTCATATAATAAATGTAATGATTACAAAGATAAAACTATTACAACGAGTTTGCTTCCCCGGAATAGAATGAAAGAGGGCTTTGCTATGTCCGATATCAATACAATCAAGGAACTTCTGGACCAAAAAGGTGTGAAACCATCCTATCCACGGCTGAAGGTTTTCGAATACCTTGTGGACAACAGAAATCATCCTACGGCAGAGGAAATTTATGAGCAGCTTGTCAAAGAAATGCCAACCCTCTCACGAACGACGGTGTATAACACACTGAACCTGTTTGTCGAGGAAGGTGTTGTCATTCCCATCAATATCAGCAGCAATGAAACAAGGTATGATGCCCGGGTAATGAACCATGGGCACTTTAAATGCGGCAGTTGCGGCAGGATCGTAGATTTCCCCATCGAGATGGGAGAATGCGCGATCAAGGAATTAAACGGCTATGAAGTAACCGGCAGGTTTGTCTATTTCAAGGGAACCTGCCCGGATTGCTTGAATAAATAACTAACAGGAGGTTAGGAATGAAAGCTTTAAAAGGTACCAGGACAGCAGAAAATCTGCTGAAGGCATTTGCGGGAGAGTCTCAGGCCCGCAATCGTTACACCTATTATGCTTCGGTTGCCGATAAGGAAGGTTACAAGCAAATTAAAAACATCTTTATTGAAACGGCAGACAATGAAAAGGAACATGCGAAGAGGTTTTACAAATTTCTTCTTGCCGGCTTTGAGGGAGAACTGCCCACATCCATCCAGATTACAGCCGATTATCCCGTCGCCCAGGGCACAACGCTCGACAACCTGAAAGCCGCTGCCAGCGGTGAAAATGAGGAATGGTCCGATCTGTACCCTGCCTTCGCGAAGGTGGCCGACGAAGAAGGCTTCCCGGAAATCGCCGCAGCATGGAGGATGATTTCCCTGGCCGAAAAAAGGCACGAGATCAGGTTTGAAAAGCTGGCTCAGAATATTGCCAACGACCAGGTATTCAAAAAGGATCAGAAGGTTCAATGGAAATGTACAAACTGCGGCTATATACATGAAGGCCCGGAAGCACCTGATAAGTGTCCGGCATGCGTACATCCTCAATCCTACTTTGAAGTATTTGTGGAAACCTATTAAACAGCCATCTGCCTGACGCATTCAGAACAGCTGCAGATGTAAAGAATTGATGAAAAAGGGCATCGAATGACTGTAATATTGCGAGCCCTTTTTTCATGCTCAAAAACCGGAAGAAAACAGAAACCACGCGGAGCACCCCCTCGGAGATCGCATAACCTGTTTGCTAGTGAACATTGTTTCCTGTATAATGGGAATGACCTGAAACCTATTTTGAAACCTGAATTCGGAGCAGCACATGAAAAAGAGTAAAATTGTCGCCCTGATGATGGCGGGGCTATTATTCATGGGGCCGGTTTCCTGCAAAAGCCCGGACACACCTGCAGCCGCAGTCCCGCAGGATAAGCAGCAGGAACAAAAGGTTACCCTTCGTTTCATCTCCAGCTGGGGCGGTGTGGATTCCAGAGCAGAAGCCCTTAAAGCGTTGTTGGATCAGTTCATGTTTGTGAACAAAAACATTGAAGTAATTAATGAGTCCCTTTTTGGAGAAGATTTTCTGCCGAAGATCAAAACGGATTTCGCTTCGGGGAATGATCCCGATATTTTCGGGCTGTGGCCGGGCTCCGATATCCGAGCCCTGATCCGAGCGGGCCGTGTTGCCGATCTTTCAGCCCTGATGGATCAAGACCCCGCATGGAAAGCTCTTTTCAAAAGCAGCATGCTCGAATATACCACCTACGAAGGAAAGATATACGGGCTTCCGGTAGAGACCATTTTTGAAGCCCTGTTCATCAATGTAGACCTGTTTGACAAGCATTCTGTAAAGGTTCCTGAATACTATGAAGAATTAAAGGACGCCATTGTCGCCTTCCGAAGCGCCGGAATCGACCCCATTGCGTATAATGCCTTTGCCGAAGGCACTTATCTGTATCAGAACATGGTTGCTTTGCTGGCCGGCAAGGAGATTGCCGAGAACCCGGAGCATCCGGAGTTTGGAAAGTATTACAGGCAAGCCCTGGAATACATGCTGGAGCTCTACAATTTAGGGGCCTTTCCCAAGGACGCCTTTACGATGATGAACCGGGAGAGAAATGCGCTTTTCCAGGAAAAGAAGGCAGCCATGATCGTCCAGGGCTCCTGGTTTATCGGATATTTCGACCGATATGACGAATCGGTGGATATTGCGTATTTCCCGATCTTTCCTGATGGAAACGCCCCGCCGAAAACCATGATTTACGGGCTTGGAAACGGTTGCTTCCACATCAGCTCGGCGGCGTATAATGATCCGGGGAAACAAAAGGAAGCTGTCAAGCTTTTGAGGTTCCTCACTGCCCGGGAAACGGCCGCAGTTTTTGCGCAGCAGACCGGGATGCTCAGCAGCGTGGATATCCGGGAATCCAGAATTGATTATAACCGGCTGACCCGAAAAGGGCAGCTGCTGATCAATGGTGCAAGGCAGTTTATCGGGCCTCCCGACAGCTTTGTGGATAGAACGACCTGGGAAGAAGTGATTGCAAACGGCATGCCCTATGTGCTCGAGGGCAAGTGGGAAATCGACGAGCTATGGGATAAGGCTGTGCGTGCGGGGTTAAATTAAATTGGTTTTGTGGCGGAAGGTAGTCAAATTTTACAAAGATCTGTCCATCCGGAGAAAGCTTTTGTTCGCTTTTTATATCCAGATCATCATTCCGATGATTTTTATGGGTTTTCTGAGCTACCGCAATTCTGAAGCGACGATCAAACGTATTTCCATGAACTATGCCTCGGACATCCTGCAAATGATAGAGCTTCGATTTAACGATTACATCAGCAACCTGACCATTATTTCCCAGGATCTGCTGTACGACAAGGGAATTTATTCGGCCTTAACGCGCAGGAATACAGATGATCCCCTGGTAAGCTATGAAAACGAGAGTGAGATCAGCAACACCATCAAAAAAATCATTCTCTCAAGGCCTGAAATCCAGTCAGTCGCTATCATCAGCCTGGACGGACGGTTTTACTACTCCGATGATAACGCCCTTCGGGGCGGCATCCGTGAGCTTCTGCCCTACCAGCAGGTTCTGGAGAAAGCCAGGGCCTATGGCGGTAAGGCCTGTTGGTACATGGACAGTGAGGACGGTGTGGTACAAAACATTTTCCTCAGCCGCATCATTTACCACCAGGACACCTTTGAAGAGATCGGACTTCAGGTGATCCTTGTACGAAAAGACTTTATTGAAACGGTGCATCAGGGGCTTACAAAAAGCATGGAGAACATCATTATCCTGTCCGAAGAGCATCAGCTGATCGCTTCAAGAAACGCAGGGGAGGGAGTTCTGCCCGATATCGCTTCCTTTGGCAGCCTGGAGCGGGAGAAGGATTCGAGAATTGATCAGACGCTGGATGCGATGATTTCCTACACCACCATTCAGGATACAGGCTGGAAGGTGATCACCTATGTTCCCACTTCCGAGCTTTTCCATGATGCCTATGCCCTGCGCAGGAACATTCTTTTCTTATGCGTCGTCACCGCGATCCTCCTTTCGATGCTAAACCTGGGCATTGCGATGAGCTTTGTAAAGCCCATTAACCGGCTTGTAAAAGGAATGAAAATGGTTCAGGAAGACAATCAGGCAGTACAAATTGACGATGATCGGCAGGATGAGCTGGGCTTTTTAAACAAAACCTTTAATGAAATGTCCAGGGAGATTAACCACCTCGTCACATGGGTCTACCGGGAGCAAATCACCCGGAAGGATGCGCAGCTGAAGGCATTGCAGTCCCAGATCAATCCTCACTTTCTGTTCAACACGCTGGAATCGATTAACTGGATGGCTCGGTTGAACAATGTCCCGGAGATCAGTGATACCGTCACGGATCTGTCAGATCTGATGGAAGCCAGTATCGGAAGGGATGACAGGCTTGTCACCGTCGAAGAGGAGTTCGGGTATTCAGATAAATATATTTCTCTTTTAAAACGAAGGTTTGAAGATAAAATTCAGTTTAGCTCAAGAATCCAGGAGGAAGCCGCCGCGGTTAAAATCCCAAGGCTGTTGATTCAGCCCCTGGTTGAGAATGCCGTTTTTCATGGCATTGAAAGGCTGCGCGGAAAGGGCGAGATTTCGCTGGATGCCTCCATCCGGGAAGGCTCCCTGGTGATCACGGTCATGGATTCGGGTCCGGGTATTGACAAAGAAGGGCTGGAGGAGTTGAACAAAAATCTCTCAATGGGAAACGATGAATACTTTAAAACTCTGGCAAGCCAGGAAAAGAAAAGCATAGGCATAGAAAATGTAAACAGAAGAATCAAGCTGTTCTACGGGGATTCCTACGGGTTGAAAATTGAAAGCGAGCAAGGCCTTTACACGCGGGTGGTTGTCAGCTTGCCGGTGAACAGAGAGCATGCGGAGGGATATTATGTTCAAGGTCATGATCATCGATGACGAGCCAATTATTCGAAAGGGCATCCGAAGCATCATCAACTGGAAGCAGTTTGATTGCGAGGTATGCGCCGAGGCATCCGACGGGGAAGAGGGGAAACTTCTTATTGCCCAATTTCGCCCGGACATTGTTTTAACGGATATCCGCATGCCCGGAACCGACGGTCTTGCTATGATTCGGGCTGTCAAAGACATGGTGCCAGACTGTAAAATCATCATTCTCACCGGGTATCGGGATTTTGACTACGTACAGGAGGCTATCAAGCTGGGCGTATTCGATTTTGTTCTAAAGCCTTCAAAAATCGAGGAGCTGACAGCGGTTTTGGGCAAAGCAGTCACAGAGCTGAACTGCCTGGCAAAAAGGGCTGAAGAGCTGGATAAACTGAAAAATCTTTTTGAGCAAAATATTCCGGTGCTAAGAGAAAAGCTTTTATATGACATTTTATACGGGCTCAACCCTGACAAGGGAAGCGTTACCGAGAAAGCGGAGCTTTTGGGCATTCGCATCGAACGCTTCATCCTGGCTGTTGTTGAGATTGATATTGATGAGGAGAAGCGGTTCAGCCAATATGATTATCATTTATATCAATTCGGGATTATCAATACCATCAGGGATATCTTTTCAGACGCTTTCGAACTGTTCAGCATCGGGCTCAATGGAGGGGGAGCCGCTTTTATCCTGCAGAATTTAACCGATGAAGCCCTGTATACGCAAATGATCAATGAAAAATGTACCTATCTTCAGGAAATGATCACAAACTGTTTTGGTTTTACCGTAACCATAGCGGTCAGTTCTGAGGGTACAGGGGTGATGCAGCTGGCAGATAAGCTCAGAGAATGTCAGGAAGGCCTGGAGCGGAAGTTTTATCTGGGAAGCAATGCGATCATATTTCATGGGGATTTAAAAGGGTTTATTCAGTTTGAAGACTATTCAGTACTGGAGAAATACCGCAACCTGCTGCTGGACGGCATCAAAACAGGCAATGAAAAGATCGTCTGCAGCAGGCTGGAAGACATTTTTGCCACCATTGAAACCTTTGAGCGAGTGGATATGGAATATCTGAAAAGCTTTTACTGGAGCACCATCATCTCAATCAACAGCATCCGCCTGTCTTTGGCGCAGGCTGACAATGACAAAAGAGTGGAGGCCCTTCATTTAGCCAGCCTGCAAAGAATGATCGGGGAATCGGAGGGTCTGCCCGAGCTGAATGGTCTCTTAAGGGAAGTGTCTGTGAGTATCACCGAAAAGGTAAACCAATATAATAACAGAAGCATCAAGCTGATTCTTCGCAAAGCAGTGGACTATCTGCAGGAGCATTACAGCGAGCAGGTAACACTGAATGATGTGGCCGACAGCGTATATGTCAGCACATGCTATGTTTCAAGAATGTTTAAAAAAGAGCTGGGAAGAAACTTTGTGGATTACCTGAACGGTATCCGGATGGATAAAGCCAAGGAGCTGTTGAGAGATCCCCAATACAAGACCTATGAAGTGGCAGAGAAGGTAGGCATTCCCGACGCTCATTATTTTTCCAGGCTGTTTAAGAAGCTGGTCGGGGTAACGCCCACCGAGTTCAGGGACATACCGATCCCTCGGGCGGATTAAGCACGCAATTTCATTGAAACACAGGTGACCGCCATACCCACAGGTTCCTGGGAAGCGTCTGCGCTTGGCTCCGTGGGCCCAGGCCCGTTTGGTTCCAATACATCAGGGGGCCGGCGTTATTCCCGCTTTGGCGGCAAGCCAGGCATCATATTGCTTTTGCATTTCATCGATGAGGTCACCTACACCGGCTGCCTTCAGTTCTTTTTCAAACTGGCGGACGGTCTTCTCTACATCGGCACTGCCGGTAAACAGCTGTCTGTAATAGGCCTGAACCACATTCTTGCAGGCCGAAGTCTGGGCTTCCACATTGGTCTTGTCGAAGACAAACCCCAGGCTGTCCAAAACAAGCCCTCTGTTATTATATATAAGGAACCTGTCCCACTTCAGCGGATCCTCGGTGTCCAGAATATAGTCCTTGAACTGATCGCCAAAGCACCAGGTATAGCCGGGATTGTAGCCCGTATAGGCTCGATCGGTCAGTTGGATAATATTCTCTGATACCTTACGATAATGCACATCTGCGATTCCGAATTTCAGAAGATTGCTCAGTTCCTTATCGGTATATAACAATTCGATAAAACGAAAAGCCCTTTCCGGGTTTTCAGATTTTACAGGAATGGCCAGCATGGCACCGGTGGCTTCCCGGTTGGACATCACAGGACGTGTAATATCCACCTGTACCCATTCGTAACCTGTATTTGCGCTGATTTCAGCATCTTTACCGGGCTTCAGGGATTGGGACGCGGCAAAAAACTTACCCGAGCGCATCAGTTCCAGTTGGTTTTGCATGGTATCGGCATCCTGGTGGATGTACCCCTTGTTATACCAGGAACGCATCAGATGGTACAGGTCTATGCTTTCGGGTGCAAGAAAGTGGTTGATGACCCGTGAGGATCCGTTATCGGGGTATAGCGCGCCGGGAACATCATCGTCACTGATGCGATCCCAATCCAGAACCTGGAAGGGGGCGTCCATGGTGGCAATGGCCAGGGGGGTGATCTGCCGTTCATTTTCCCAGATGGTCTGTAAAAAGGGTTCCAGGCTTTCAGTTGAGGTAATTTTGGACAGATCCATGTTATATTTCGTGACAAGATCCTTTCTTAACAGGTATCCCCAGTGATGCACCTTTTCTTTATTGGTGGGAACGGCGTAATTCTTACCATTGATCGCCGACGCGTTTAGAAATTCCTCGCCAAGAATATCGCGGATGGCCGGATATTTATCAAGATAATCGTTCAATTCAGTGAAGTAACCGGAGGAGGCGTTGATGTTGTAATTTGCGTTCCAGTTGGCGGTAAATACAATATCGATGGGTTCTCCGGCGGCAAGAGCCGTATTTGTTTTCATGTCATATTCATCACCGGCGGCAAAAACATTCAGCTTCAGCGTGATATTGATTTTTTCTTTCACAATGGTGTTCACCTGTTGCATGACGGCTGGCAGATCGAGCTGAGTATGGTTACCAACCATATACCATGTCAGCTCCATGCCTTGATTCGCATTGTCGACAGGAAGAGGTGTGGGTGGTGCTTTGACTTCATTTACCGAAGGCAGATTCAATGTACAGCCGCACAGGAAAAACCCGAGCATCAGGACAAGCAAAAAATAATGAGGGGTTCTATTCTTTTTTGTCATAATTTCCTCCCACAAGAAAAATATCTCTTTTTCGGGTATAGATTCCCTGTGTTGACAGCTGACTAAACCCGCGTGGTTTTCAATTACTTTTCTTCTGTGTGAACCTATCGTATCAAACGGGACGTGAAATTTCAATAGCTTTCAGTGTATGGTGGATTTTTTTGACCTTTACATTCGGACAACGGAGTACACCATTGAGCAAGTTGCTCTATTTCCGAAAAGCCCCGGTTTTTTTATGATAAAGACAGGAACCGGTATCCCGGTGGACAGGTAAAAAGAACCAGCGGAAAAGGTGTGGTGAAAATGCAATTGAACAGATCGTTAAAAAAAACCAAACTGGGCTTTATTCAGGAAATCGGCAGGAATTACCCGCTGTTTATCATGTTGCTGCCCGGGCTAATCGTGATGCTGATCAATAACTATCTGCCCATGGCAGGGGTGGTGCTGGCCTTCAAAAAATACAGGCTGCACGGCAATTATATACAGAGCGTGTTAAAAAGCGAATGGGTAGGATTCAAAAATTTTGAGTTCTTTTTCAAGTCCCCTTATGCCTATACCATCACGCGAAATACTATCCTATATAATCTTGTGTTTATCATTTTGGGGCTTATCATTCCGGTTGCTCTGGCCATCGCTTTGAATGAGCTCTCCAGCAAACGCCTGTCCAAGATGTATCAAAGCGTGATGTTCCTTCCCTATTTTCTTTCCTGGATCATCGTCGGCTATCTGGCTTATTCATTCCTGAGCATTGAGTTCGGGTTCATCAACAGAGGAGTGCTGCAGGCCATCGGGCTTGAAAAGATACTATGGTATTCCGAGCCGAAGTATTGGCCGGTGATCATCATCTTTTTTCAGATGTGGAAGTATACCGGATACAATATTGTGGTTTATATTGCCGCTATCTCAGGCATCAATCAGGAATATTACGAAGCCGCGGCCATCGACGGGGCCAAAAAGCTGCAGCAAATCCGATACATTACCCTGCCCATGCTGCAGCCCATGATGATCATCCTTACCCTGTTTGCGGTAGGGCGTATCTTCAATGCCGACTTCGGGCTGTTTTTCAATGTCACCCGCAACAGCGGCGCATTATATCAAACCACTAATGTGATTGACATGTATGTTTACAACGCTTTGCGAAACTCCAGTGATATCGGCATGACTTCGGCAGCAGGGCTGTACCAGGCAGTCGTTGGCTGTATCACTGTCAGCGTGGCAAACTTTGTTGTCAGAAAAATCGATAGCGACAAAGCGTTGTTTTAAGGAGGATTCATATGTTTGGCACAAGCACGTACAGAAACCCCAATCAAATATCCCGGGGAAGCAATTTTTTTCTGAACCTGTTTTTCATACTAAGTTCCTTCATATGCATTGCTCCCATTATTCTGGTGATTATCGTTTCATTCACCGATGAGATGGAGATCTTAAAGAGCGGTTATAGTTTTTTCCCTCAGGCCTTCTCTTTGAAAGCCTACAAATACATTGCCGCGTCGGGGCAGACCATCTGGAGAGCTTATGGAGTATCTCTGCTTACTACGGTATTTGGTACGCTTTTAAGCCTTCTGATCACCTGTATGTATGCATATCCTCTTGCCAGGAACGGGTTTAAGTATAAGACATTTTTCTCCTTTATCGCTTACTTCACGATGATCTTCGGCGGCGGTCTGATCCCCTGGTACATGGTGTATACACATATTTTCAAGATTAAGGACAGTATTTTGATCATGATTTTCCCATACCTTTTGAATGCCTGGTATGCGTTGATCATGAGGACCTTCTACAAAACAACCATTCACGAGTCCATCATTGAGTCGGCAAAAATTGACGGGGCGGGGGAATTCCGCATCTTCTTTACCATTGTATTACCCTTATGCCGTGCCGGGTTGGCTACCATCGGCCTGTTCTGCACCCTGAACTACTGGAATGACTGGTATCTTCCGCTGATCTTTGTGAATGACCCCAAAAAGTATAATATCCAATACCTGATGTACCAGTACCTTTTAAGTATTCAGTTTTTATCAAGCTCCTCATCGTTTTCACAATCCTCCCTGGCCTTCAGGGATCTGCCCAGTGAAAGCGCCCGCATGGCCGTAGCGGTATTGTCCATTGGCCCCATTATCTTCGCCTATCCCTTTTTCCAGAAATATTTTGTCAAAGGCCTGACTATTGGGGCTGTCAAAGGTTGATTGCGGAGCTATCCATGAATGGGATCGTCCGTAACATAGAACAAATTTGTTTAAGGAGGGTTTTTTATGAAAAAGGTCACAAGAATCACTTGCGTGGCTGTCGCATTGATGTTGTCTGCTGCCATGCTGCTGACGGGATGTGTGGTTACACCTGTTACACCAACAACCCCGGACACACAAAACAACCCGGCCACAAACCCACAGACTTCAGGCGAGGCTGTGGAACTGGTCTGGTATCTTGTTGGTCCCCAACAGGAGCCAGCGACCGACAAAATACTCGAAGCCGCCAACAACTATCTGAAGGACAAACTGAATGTAAAGGTGAACCTGACCGTTCTGGGCTATGGAGATCCATACAACAACAAGGTTAATACCATGCTTGCAGCTGGCGACCGCATTGATATCTGCTTTACCGCCGGATGGGCCGCCGACATTAAGGCAAACTCCTCCGCCGGATATTTCAGGGAACTCGACAGCTATCTGGCCAAGTCCCCCACCATTACCAATATCGTAGGCCAGGCCTTTATGGATGGCATTAAGATCAATGGAAAAACCTACGCCGTTCCCTGCCGCAAAGAGCAGGTACATAACTGGGGATTTATCATTCAGAAGGCTCTTGCTGACAAATACAATGTGAAACCACAGGACATCAAGACCATGGAAGACCTGGAACCTGTATTTGAAAGCATTAAGAAAAACGAACCCGATATCTACCCGTTGCTGGTAGTTGAAGGTGAAGCTCCGTTTAAACTGCTTGACTGGGATCCGATCAGTGACGATTCCATCCCGGGCGCGTTGTATCCGGATAATAGAGACACCAAGATCATCAACCAGTTCCTTGCACCCGAATCTATAACAATGTTTAAGAAAATGAAAGATTACATGCAAAAGGGGTATATTCCCGCAGACGCGGCAACCATGCAGAACTTCAACGATCATCTGAAGACAGGAAAATACTTTGCCATCTGCCAGTCGATGAAGCCTGGAAAGGCCGCTGAAATGACAGCTACCACCAGTGTTGAATGGCTGGATGTCAACATTACCACACCGGTTATGGCAAACCGCGACGCTTCCGGCGGCGCTCTGCTGGCCATCCCAACCGCTGCAAAATACCCTGACCAGGCATTTAGCTTCATCGAAATGCTGTACACCGACAAATACCTGAACAACCTCTTTGTTTATGGTATTGAAAATGAACACTATAAGAAGGTTTCCGACAATGTCGTCAGCCTTACCGATAATACCGATTACCGTGCAGGCAATGGCTGGAGATTCGGAGATCAGTTCCTCAACTACCTGATGGACAACGAAGACCCAAAGAAATGGGAACAGTTTACCGCTTATAACAAACAGGGTTTCGTTCTGGACAGTCTGGGCTTCTCCTTTGACAGAACCCCTGTGGATGCAGAGCATGCCGCTTGCAAGGCAGTAACGGAAACCTATTACAAGCAACTGTTTACCGGCTCCGTGGATGTAGATGCAACCATAAAACAGATGGAAGCTGAATACAAAGCCGCCGGCGTAGATACCCTGATTGCAGAAATGCAAAGACAGTATAACGAATGGCTCGCAGCAAATTAACAGGAACTATCATGAACGTTATTTAAGAGAATAGCAAGAACTCTTTTTATATCCTGACCGGGTTTCCCCGGTCCTTTTTTTTACATGGGGGACATTTACACTGGGCGGGGTTCAGGTTCCAATGTAAATCTGGAATTTTCACCAGGTTGCAACGTAAATCAAAAATTTACACCGGGTTCCATTGTAAATTTGAAATGGGCGAGCCCAGGCTCTTTTACAACTGAAAGCCACAGAACAGGTGCTCTCTGAGCCTTCTGTATGCCCATCCTTACAACCCATGTCATCCTGTTCTGTGGGTTCAATGTACAATGGGTAACCATGAAACAAACATTTTTCACAGGCTATGTCCACTTTATTCTCCGTCGCATATGATGAATTATCTATTCATCACAGAGGGGGGGATGGAATGTACAGCCTGACGCATACCTTTGAAAAAAAAACCATTATCGGCGGTGCAGTAGTCGTCATTTCTTATATCGCAAATTCATTGAATGCGGTTTTTGTCGTTTGGGCGGCATTTATGATCATTGATTATATCACGGGGATCCTGTGCGGACTGTTCAGGAATGGCGGGTTCAGCTATAAAAAAGCCGTGAGGGGTATCGTAAAAAAACTGATGTTTCTGGTGCTGATCCTGATTACCATTCTACTTGAATTTCTCATCGATTATCTGACCACCGACGCGGGCGTTCAGTTACATGTGCAAGGCACGATAACAACGGCCATGTATATTTATCTGATCGGTACTGAAGGTCTGAGTATTATACAAAACCTGATCATCCTCGGTATTCCCGTCCCGTCTTTTATGATCAATCTTTTTGGTTTGATCAGGGACGACTCCGGTAACCTGGTAAAAAAGTAAATGAACACTATCGAAGTGTATTTCACGCTCCAAAGCTTGCAGCCACGCTACGATATGTTATAATGAAATCGTTTCCCCGGACAATGCGAACGGCACTGGGAGACATAAGATTCCGATTGGTCTGGAGCAAGAAATGCGAGAATATATCACAGAAAATGAAGCTGAAACCATTGAATTGGGTAAGAAACTGGCAGGTCTTTTGAAATGCGGAGATATTCTTGCCATAACCGGGGATTTGGGCAGTGGAAAAACAGCCCTTGTAAAAGGAATAGCAAGAGGCCTGTCCATAGACGACTATATTACCAGCCCCACCTTTACTTTGGTTCACAGCTATCGCGGTTCATCGGTAACCCTGCACCACTTTGATGTTTACAGGGTATCGACAGAGGACGAGCTTTTTGACATAGGCTTTGAAGAGTATCTTGGCAGCGGCGATATCTGCGTCATTGAATGGGCGGATCTGATTCGTCCCTTGCTGCCCCCGCACACAAAATGGATTCATCTGGAGCGAACGCAAAACACCATGGATGAACGGAAAATCAGCTTACAGGAGGCGGATATATGAATATTCTGGCCTTGGACACCTCCGGCAGCGCAGCCACCGCGGCTGTTTCCACCGACGGCTATATGACAGGAGAGCTGACCATACGCAATGGCAGAACCCATTCCCAAAAGGTAATTCCCATGGTGGAATCCCTGCTGGCCATGCTGGATCTGAAGATGATTGATATCAACCTTTTAGCCGTAGCCAATGGTCCGGGTTCCTTTACCGGCTTGCGCATCGGCGTAGTCACGATGAAAGCGTTTGCCTATGCACTAAAGATCCCTTTAATCGAGGTTCCCACACTGATGGCTTTAGCCTGCACCCTTGGCGAAACCGACGGTATGGTTTGCCCCATCATGGATGCCAGAAACCGGCAGGTATTTACCGGGATCTACAGGATTGACGGGGATACGGTGTCTGTTTGCCATCAGGATTGCGCAATCCACATTGAACAGCTTGCCGAAATCGTTAAAAGCCTGAATACTCCCGTGCGCTTTGTAGGGGACGCGGTTCCTATTCATAAGGTATTTCTGATGGAACAGCAAATAGCCGCATCCTTTGCCCCGGACGAAATATTTACCCACCGAGCTGCATCTGTAGCCCGCCTGGCTATGTTCATGCACCGGCAGGGGGTGGAGGCCGACGCTTTTTCCGCCGTTCCGAATTATCTGCGAAAATCACAGGCCGAAAGAATGAAAGGCAGCTTAAGCGGAGAAAAAACCGATGGATAAAGCCGAACATGCCATAGAGATCCGACAAATGAAGCCTGAAGACATCGATGGCATTGCCTTGGTGGAGGCACACTCTTTTACGATCCCCTGGTCAAGACAAATGTTCGTGGATGAGCTGAGCAATCCGCTGGCATTGTATTATGTTGCCACCTGTGGAGATAAGGTGATAGCCTATGCAGGCTTGTGGATAATTGCGGACGAAGGGCATATCACGAACATTGCTGTGGAACCTTTCTGGCGCAGACAAAATATTGCGGCCCGCATGATGCAAAAAATTCTGGAAACTGCCGAAGAATACGAGCTGAGCGGACTTACCCTTGAAGTTCGTGCAGGAAACCAGCCGGCTATTTCCCTGTACCAAAAATTCGGTTTCGAAACAGAAGGCAGGAGGAAAGGCTATTACAGTGACGATCAGGAGGATGCCCTGATCATGTGGTTTCGTCGCAATACCTCTTCAGAAAAATAACATCCTTGTTACAGTAAAACATATACATCGGACATCACAATGGATTTGTTACTACAGTGAATATATGGGTATTAAAAAATTGCCTGATGTTTTTTCATGTTCAAAGTGATTCAACCCTGGAATAGAATTGAATTGACGGGCGGCAGGCCGGGATTGTTTAAATCATAATAGCCCCGGGATAACGCAAACACTGAATTCAGATCTGCGATAAAGGTTTAGAGGTTTGTTTTAGGAGGAGAAATGCATGAGTAAATACCAAAGCCTTCCTTCAGAAAAGCTGAGAAGGACCTGTGATCCAAAGCTTTTTCAGTTCACAGACACCTCCCAGATCCCTCCATCCAGAGACGTTATTGGCCAGCAGCGAGCCATTGGAGCAATGGAATTTGGCCTTCATATTAAAATGGACGGTTATAACATTTATATGGCAGGTGAGTCCGGCGAGGGAAAAACCAGACAGGCTCTGGATATGGCCGGAAAGTATGCAATGAACCGAAAGACTCCCGATGACTGGTGCTATGTGTATAATTTTGAAGATGTGAACACTCCCAGGGCCATTCATCTTCCAGCCGGCAATGGGAAAGTATTCAAGGAGGAGATGGACAATTTCGTAAAAATCCTTCAGCAGGAAATTTCAAAAGCCTTTGAGGGGGAAGATTACGAAGAAGAAAGAGAAAAGAAACTCAGCCGCTTCAAAGAGAAGAAAGAAGAGCTTGTTGAGATTATGAGCCAGGGTGCACTGGAGCACGGGTTTAAAGTGAAGATATCAACTTCCGGCCTGTACTTTATTCCCGTCATCGACGGAGAACCTATCAACGAAGAAGCATTCAAGGAGCTGAGCGATGAGGAAAAGGCTGAAATCAGCATACGCTCCGAAGCACTTCAGAAGGAAGCATACGGGATCATCCGTAAAATTAAAGAACTGGAAAATGAAGCGGAAGAAGCGGTGAAGGAATGGGAAAACCAAATTGCGCTGTTCGCCGTAGGAATACATATTGAAGATTTGAAGGAAAAATACAGGGATAATACAGATATCACCAATTATCTGAAGAAGGTGGAGGAGGATATTCTGGAGAACCTGGATTATTTCCGCGGAGAAGAACCTGATGAAGAAGTGCCTGTCGCGATACCGATGATGCTGAAACGCTCCATCGAAAACCCGACCGACCGGTACAAGGTGAATCTGCTTGTAGATAACAGCAGGCTTACCGGCGCGCCGGTCATCGTAGATTATAACCCTACCTATTACAACCTGCTGGGCAGGGTGGATTATGAAAATGAGTTTGGAACGATCACCTCGGATTATTCGATGGTAAAGCCAGGCTTGTTTCATCAGGCCAACGGCGGCTATCTGATCCTGCAGATACTGGATGTGATAAACAACCCTCAGTCCTGGGAGGTTATCAAGCGCACGTTAAAAACCCGGCAAATCTCCATCGAGAATATCAAGGAGCAGATGGGTTTGGTGGCGGTTTCACCGATAAAGCCCGAGCCCATTCCGGTGGATGTGAAAGTTATTCTCATCGGCAGCCCGGTGATCTATCATGCTCTGTATGAATACGACCGTGATTTTGCAAAACTGTTCAAGATAAAGGCTGATTTTAATGAAGACATGGAATGGAATGATGAGAACATTCATAAATTGGCCGGGTTTATCAGTGCTTTCTGCAAGAAGGAAGGAATTCGCCATTTTGATCCAACCGGCGTAGCCGAGGTGATCCAGTACTGCTCGTGGCTGGTGCAGGATCAGGACAGGCTGACAACACGGTATAACGAGATCGTGAATGTTTTAGCCGAAGCAGCAGCATGGTGTGAAATTGACGGGGGCACGCTGGTAACGGGAGAACACGTGAAGAAGGCGATTCGGGAAAGACACTACCGTTCCAATAAATATGACGAAGACCTGTTGGAACTATTAAAGGACGGAACCATCATGATCGATACCGGAGGCATGGTGGTGGGTCAAATCAACGGTTTGTCGGTACTGGATGTGGGAGACTATGTTTTCGGAAAACCGTCCAGAATTACCGCAGCAACCTATATGGGGAAAAGCGGTATCGTGAACATCGAGCGTGAAGCCGATATGAGTGGGGTTTCCCATACCAAGGGCGTGATGATCCTCAGCGGGTATATCGGGCACAAGTATGCTCAGGACATTCCCCTTTCGTTAACCGCCAGCCTGTGTTTTGAACAGCTTTATGGAGGTGTGGATGGTGACAGTGCCTCAAGCACCGAGCTATATGCAATTTTATCAAGCCTTTCGGGTCTTCCCATCCGCCAGGGTATTGCGGTGACCGGGTCGGTGAACCAAAAAGGGGAAATCCAGCCCATCGGCGGCGCAACCCAGAAAATCGAGGGTTTTTTCGAGCTTTGCAGGTTCAGAGGCCTCACCGGTGACCAGGGTGTTATCATACCCCACCAGAATGTGCGCAACCTTGTGCTGAATGAAGCGGTGACCCAGGCCGTTTCAGAGGGTAAATTCCATATTTACGCCATCCGGGATGTGGATGAGGGCATTGAAATTCTGACAGGCACAGAAGCGGGGAAGAAACAGGAAGACGGTACATATCCGGAAGGAACGGTAAACGATCTGGTATATAAAAAGTTGAAAAAATTTGCCGAGACTGTGGCACAGCATTATAGGTAAGGGGACACACCGCTACTCTGGGAGAATTAAGGTAAGGGGACACACCGCTACTCTGGGGGTCATCCTTGCTGCGGAATGTCCCCTTTTGATGTGCGGAATGTCCCCTTTTGATACCTGCGGAATGTCCCAACTTAATATCAGCTTCATCTCCGGGCTAAGGTTTATGAAAACATAAGGACGGTTTTTTTGTTTCATTGAAACAGAAGAACCGTCCTTTTCATCTCTTGCTGATAAGATTCATTCACAAGTCGTGGTTATTCCATGGGATAAAATTATTCCTGTGCATACAGAGCTTTTTTTGCATTTTCAATGATTTTCCTGACCGGTAAAGTGTTTGGGCAGCGTTTTTCACATTGCCCGCAGGCGATGCAGTTGCTCAGCTTGTACCGGGGGTTCCATTGCAGATCCAGGAAGGCCTTTTTTGCTTCTTGAAGGTTTAAGTAATGATATAGATTATAGTGGGAAAGTGCGGAACCCACCTCTATAAACTTAGGGCAGGGCTGACAATAGCCACAGCCTGTGCAGTGGGGTTCGGCATTCGGAATTAACTGCCTGACCTCTTGCAGGATTGTTTCGGTCGAAACAGGATTTTCCTCATACTCCCTTTTCATCCGCCAGGCATCATCCACCTCTTCCAGGGCTGTGAACCCAACAAGAATATGTACGTTTTCCAGTGAAAGCAGGTATTTGAAGGCCAGTTCCTTCAAATGGCTGTCAACAGCGAGCAAACCGCCTCCCAGAGGGTTCATAGCCAGTACCGGAATTCCCTTTCTTGCGCAATATTCAACAGCTTTCATTCGCGTGACATTCAGTACGTTTAACGGAAGGGTTACTGTTTCAAAGGCTCCGGTTTCCAAAAAACGAATAATAGTATCGGCATCACCGTGGGTTGTTATCTCAAGATGTTTTATTTTCCCGTCTTCCTGTGCTTTTTGCAGCCCCTCATACCAACCTCCGGGTTTAAAAGCTTCTTCAAACTGTTGTTTTGTGTGACACATCCAAAGGTGATAAAAATCAACATAAGGCAGGTTCAACCTGCTCAGGGACTGCTCCAGCATGGATGAAAACTGTTCTTTCATACGGATTCCAAAGCCGATCGAGGGATTATAGCTTCCAAGACCCAGCCCGCCATCACTGACAGCACTCTTTGTGGATACCAGAACTCTTTGTCGGTAGTTGCCTGAAGAAACCGCGCAGCCCACCCAAGTCTCTGAGTTTTCATCATTATTACTCCACCTGTAAAGCGGCACTGTATCAATATAATTGGAACCCAAATCGATTGCTCTTTGAATAATCCTGCCGGTTACATCAGAATCACCCACACGCATGGTACCGATTAAAATTTTGCTCAAATTCACCTGCATCACCCCTGTTCTTTTACCAATATGGTTTATCTTACCCCGCTTTACCATCTTAAGTTCAATTAAAATAACATGAAAACAGTTTCTCCCCAGAATAAGCGAGGTTAGTCTTTTTCTTATATCATCCAAACAGGCACAAACCAACTAATTCTATCCATGTGAAGAAGATCATTAGCCAGACAAATCACCGCACCTGGCTCTATATCTATTTTGGAATGCACCAGCCCGCCGAAATACTTCGGCTCGATGACAGGCTTCAGGATGCGGGGAAACATTCCTTAAAGTAGAATTAAGTGGGACGGAACGGTATTTGATCAAAATTTCGAACATATATTCCATTTAGATTTCATTTATAGTATAATAAATGTAACAGCAATTTCACATTTCCTCATTTGGGGTGATAAAAATGATAAATAACATGAAAGCTTTACGCGAAAGGTTTAATATGACTCAGGAAGAACTTGCTTGTGCTACTGGTATCTCGCGTAAAACAATAATTTCTATTGAAAATGGCAAGACAAGTCCATCGCTGGAATATGCTTATAAAATAGCAAAGCCATTTTCAGTCCCGGTCGAAGAAATATTTATACCATATGAGCCAAGAAAGCATTATGTTGAAAAGATAAGATATGTGGATGTTTTTTGCGGCATTGGTGGTTTTAGGTATGCCGCTGAGAATGTATTTAAGAAATCGAACATTCCTTCCAGATGTGTCTTTAGTTCAGATATTGATAAATATGCAAAACAAAGCTATGCTGCTAATTTTGGGCATGAACCTTTAGGAGATATTACGAAAATATCTGTTGAGAATATCCCCGATCATGAACTATTATTTGCCGGTTTTCCTTGCCAACCATTTAGTATTATCGGACTTGGTCGTGGGTTTGATGATATGCGTGGAACACTCTTTTTTGAGATAGCGCGTATACTAAGAGATAAAGCACCACATGCATTTGTTCTTGAAAATGTTAAGAGACTTGTGAGTCATGAGGGAGGAGCAACGTTTAAAAAAATTCTTCAGACACTTAGGGATTTAGACTACCATGTTGATTATAAAGTATTAAATGCATTGGATTATGGTCTGCCTCAGAAAAGAGAAAGGGTTGTTATAATCGGGTCGAAGACACCGTTTTTAATGAATTGGCAACACAAGTCAGATATAATAAACCTTTCAGATATCCTAGAGAAAAATGTACCTTTAAAGTATTATGCATCAAAGACTATAGTGGAAAAACGAAAATCTGTACATACATCGAAATACAATCCATCAATATGGCATGAAAATAAGGCCGGGAATATATCGTCATATCCATATTCATGTGCTTTACGCGCGAATGCATCATATAATTATCTCCTGGTAAACGGCGAACGCCGGCTTACTCCAAGGGAAATGTTACGCTTGCAGGGCTTTCCAGATAGTTTTAATATAGTAGTAAATGATATGCAAATTAGAAAGCAGGCAGGGAATGCAGTTCCTGTTAAAATGATAGAATCAGTGCTTGAAGAGTTTATACCGATGGTTTTTGCATATTAATTTCTCTATTGCTATTTTCCAAAATATACTATATGCTTTTTTTTGGAGGTGGTAATATGCCAAAAGAGCCAAAAATAAGAACCGTACTGAAAGCTAAACCACCGTATCAACTAAACAGATTTCCTAAATCTTTCTTTAATAAACTGGGGAAAGAACTTGTTTATTTAGTTGCTACTCGTTCAACGCTAACACTTGAAGGAGCCGATTGGGAGCAAATTTTTGCATTATGTATTGGTGCTGAATGGAAGCCTTCAAATGTCGGATTGGATGATATTGTACTTAATAATTGCTGCTGGGGCGCAAAAACTGTTAAGGCTAACAGTAATAACATATTTGCTCAAAAGAGAGTTCGATTGATTTCAGGAAGAAACTCCCCAGCTTATTCTTATGAGTCTGTAGATTTCCTTACAAAACCTCCATCTGAAATCGGTGAGATGGTGCTAAGGATATGGAACGAGTGCGTTTCTGGCGTTAGGCAAGTCTATAAATTTGTACGCACAATCGTTCTTATAAAAAGCAAAGATTTCAAACAATTTATATTATTTGAGACCGAGACTTATCGATACAATCCGGACGAATACACGTGGAGGAGAAATAGCCGAGGCAATTTGGAGGGATACGATAACAGCGGAAAACATATCTTTACATGGCAACCTCATGGATCCCAGTTTACTATCATTGAAGATATACCGGATGACGCGGTTTTATTTGAAGTTAAGCACCCACAACCCTTGCTGAAGGATGATATCATTAAGGCATTGGGGTATTCCTCGGAGTGGTTAACAATTGTAGATAAACAAGGAATTTAAAAGTACAATGGCATTCAGGAAACAAAACGACAGACTTTACTCTGACAAATTTGCGACAGACTAATGTCGGGTGTAACCCTACCAGGGACAGACTTTAACTTTTCATTTTACGGTTCTGAAAAAAATAAAAAAAAACCTTGCCATCGGAAAAAGTTTGTAGTATAATTGTGAACGTTGTGACATGGCATACGATGAAGTTGGAGATGGCCAGGCTTGCCTGGGTTGGTCGCAAGCTACACTTGCTGCTCACCCATGCATCCGGGGGAACTTCAATGGAGAATGTCCGATTCAAAGAAACCGGGCGACAAGTCACTGTACATCTTACCTGTGCGCATATATTGCTATATGCGTGAAGTATGTTTGTTACAGAGCCCAGGTTTGCAAACAGCAATGTTTGTTAGTCCTGGGTTTTTCATATGAACACTCGCGACACACCCGGCAGAGTGTAAAGAAAAACTTGTTGCGTCATTACAAAATGTGCCTGAAGGCATAAACAATGAAGTGCTTTCCAATCATCGAGTTGCATGGAAAGCATGCGTGAGGAGGCTTAATATGGCGAACAAACAAAAAATCCGTATTCGTTTAAAGGCTTTTGATCATCAGGTTCTCGATCAATCCGCAGAGAAAATTGTGGAAACCGCAAAAAGAACCGGTGCCAAAGTTTCGGGTCCGGTACCGCTGCCCACCAGAAAGGAAATCGTCACCATTCTGCGCGCACCCCATAAGTACAAGGACGCACGTGAGCAGTTTGAAATGAGAACCCACAAGCGACTGATTGATATTCTGGTTCCAACACCGAAAACGGTTGACGCTCTGATGAGAATGGATCTTCCGGCCGGTGTGGACATCGAAATCAAGCTGTAAAACAAACAATATTGTTATGTTCGGCACAGCCGAACCTATGACAGGAGGGAAAACAAAAAATGCAAAAATGCATGCTTGGAACAAAAATTGGGATGACGCAACTTTTTACCGATGAAGGCATCGCGGTTCCTGTAACGGTGATTCAGGCCGGCCCGGTATCGGTTGTGCAAAAGAAAACAAAAGATTCTGACGGCTATGATGCCATCAGGGTTGGTTATGTGGATGTCAAGGAAAAGAGGCTCAACAAGCCCGATAAAGGTCAGTTTTCAAAAGCCGGGGTCTCCACGAAAAAGGTTCTGAGGGAATTCCGGCTTGACAGCATTGACGCTTACGAGGTTGGAGCGGAGATCAAGGTTCAGGATATGTTTCAGGAAGGCGACAAGGTTGATGTAACCGGCATTTCCAAAGGAAAGGGCTTCCAGGGCACTGTGAAAAGGTATGGAACGGCTCGCGGTGCTTCAGCACATGGTTCAGGTTATCACAGAGGTGTTGGTTCTTTGGGGCCGAACTCCAGCCCAAGCCGCGTATTCAAAGGCAAGAGGCTCCCAGGTCAAATGGGAAGAGATAAGGTAACCGTTCAAAACCTGGCAGTTGTCCGCGTCGATTCCGAAAGAGGCCTGCTGCTTGTTCGGGGCGCAATTCCCGGTCCAAAGGGCGGTCTGATTGTCATTAAGGATACTGTAAAGGTATAAAGCACTTACTTTATGGAAGGAGGGCCTGAAATGCCAAAAGTGGATGTCTATAATATGAAAGGTGAAGTCGTTGGGCAAATCGATCTCAGCGATGATATATTCGGCGTAAAGGTGAATGAAGTCGCCATGCATAGCGCAGTGGTCAATCAACTGGCAAACAAACGCCAGGGAACCCAGTCCACAAAGAACGTCAGGGAAGTCAGAGGCGGCGGCAAAAAGCCCTGGAGACAAAAGGGTACTGGTCGTGCCCGTCAGGGAAGTATTCGTAATGTTCAGTGGAAGGGCGGCGGAGTAGCTTTCGCACCCAAGCCGAGAAGCTACAGCTATACCATTCCCAAGAAGCTGAAGCGTGTAGCACTGAAAAGCGCACTGTCCAGCAAGGTTCTGGAAAACAACATCATTGTTCTGGACGATCTGGCACTGGCCGACATCAAAACCAAGGAATTCGTAAAGGTTTTGAACAATCTGAAGGTAGATTCCTCAGTATTGGTCGTGCTCCCGGCAGTTGATGAAAAGGTTGTCAAGTCCGCGAGAAACGTTCCCGAGGTGAAAACAGCCTGGGTGAACACCATCAATACCTACGACATTTTGAAATATCAGAAGTTTATCATCACCAAAGATGCAATCGCCAGGGTTGAGGAGGTGTATGCATAATGCGTTTGGCAGAAGATATCATCATCCGTCCGTACGTCACGGAAAAAAGCAATGACGATATGGCACAGGGGAAATACACCTTTATTGTGGATCATCGCGCCACAAAAACGGCCATCCGCAACGCTGTTGAAAAGCTTTTCAACGTAAAGGTTGTTGATGTGAACACCGTGAACTACGATGGCAAGGAAAAGAGAATGGGCGTGCACCTGGGCAAAACAGCGAAATGGAAAAAAGCTGTCGTTAAGATTGATACC
>LSQX01188080.1_pt1 | contig 30945 bp, 22 predicted proteins | sample 654561 | NCBI WGS metagenome assembly LSQX01 (sample SAMN04489861, study PRJNA283612) | anaerobic digester metagenome | isolation source: 4 biogas reactors fed with cattle manure at either 37C or 55C with and... | place: Denmark: Kongens Lyngby | collected 2014 | reverse complement strand
ATCCATGCCTACACCAATGACCAGGCTGTTCTGGATCTTCCCCACAGCGACCTGCGTCGTGCCCGCGCTGCTGCTCATTCCATCATCCCCACCTCCACCGGCGCCGCCCGTGCAGTCGGTCAGGTTCTTCCCGAACTCAACGGCAAGCTTGATGGTATGGCCATGCGTGTTCCCGTGATCAACGGCAGTGTCGTTGACCTGGTGGCTGAACTCGAAAAACCCGCCACGAAAGAAGAAATCAATGCCGCTATCAAGGAAGCCGCTGATGGCCCCCTTAAAGGCGTGCTTGAGTATACGGAAGATCCCATCGTGTCCTGCGACATTATCGGTAATTCCCACTCCTCCATCTTCGACGCCCTGTCAACAACAGCCATGGACGGAAACTTTGTCAAGGTTATTTCCTGGTACGACAACGAATGGGGTTATTCCAACCGTTGCCTGGACCTCTTCAAAATGATGGCGTCCTAAGCTGATTTTCTCGTTCTTTTCTATCGAGGCCGCGCTGCATTCGCGGCCTCGATTCTTAACAAAAAGCACTGGAAAGCGATACAATCATGAACAAACTCAGAATTGATGAAGTCGATCATGCCGGAAAAACGGTCCTGATGCGTGTGGACTTTAATGTGCCTCAAAATGCGGATGGCACCGTTCGAAATGACATGCGTATCCGCGCAGCCCTCAAAAGTATTCAATACATTCGCGAGCAGGGGGGTAAACTGGTGCTGATGTCCCATCTGGGCCGTCCGGGCGATGCCGACAAAGCGGAAACAGCCGAAGAAAAGGCTGAGATTCTTCGCAAAAATGAACTGCTCAAAATGGATCCCGTAGCCGACAAATTGTCAGAGCTGCTGGGTGCCCCCGTTAAAAAGCTCGATGCCTGTGTGGGCCCCGAAGTGGAAGCGGCCATTGCAGCCATGAATCCCGGCGAAGTGGTTCTGCTGGAAAACACACGCTTTTACGGGAAAAAAGAAACGAAAAATGATCCTGAATTTGCCGCACAACTGGCGAAGCTGGGCGATCTCTATGTCTCCGACGCTTTCGGGACCGTTCACCGTGCTCATGCGTCTACCGAAGGCGTGGCCCATCATCTCCCCGTCAGTGTGGCGGGATTTCTTGTGGCCAAAGAAATTGATTATTTCAGTAAAGTGCTGGATAACCCCGAACGGCCTCTCGTGGCCATCCTGGGCGGAGCAAAAGTATCGGACAAGATTACAGTCATTGAAAACCTGCTCAATTTCGTGGATACACTCCTCATCGGCGGTGGTATGGCCTACACTTTCCTGAAAGCGCAGGGCTATGAAATCGGCAAATCCATTCTGGACAAAGACGGTATTGAAGTCGCCCGAAAAGTATTGGCTCTGGCGCAAGAAAAAGGCGTGAAACTGCAACTGCCCGTGGATATTGTCGTGGGCGATGCTTTTTCCAATGATGCCAATACTCAGGTTGTCGCTGTTGATGCCATCCCCCCGGAGTGGGAAGGACTGGATATCGGTCCGGAAACAATCGCGCTTTTCTGCGATGTCATCCGTGAAGCCAGCACAGTCGTCTGGAATGGTCCCGTAGGCGTTTTTGAAATGCCCACCTTTGTGAAGGGTACCCGTGCCCTCGCTGATGCACTGGCGGAAAACAGCCAGGTGACAAGCATCATCGGCGGCGGTGATACAGCGGCGGCCGTCATTCAGTTCGGGCTCGCCGAGAAAATGTCCCACGTTTCCACGGGAGGCGGCGCTTCTCTGGAAATGCTGGAAGGGAAAGTGTTGCCGGGATTGGCGGCACTCACCGATAAACCCGTCACAGACTGAAATTCCGTTGCGACTCCTGTCAGAAATCGTAACTGACTTGCGAATCATGGTATAATTTGCATTCAGAAGAAACAGGCTCAGAGCCTGTGAATATAGTATGAGACCGTTGTATGCGGTCTGAAAGTAAGAATACCCGTCACTCGGCCGGGCGGTTCACCGTCGCCGTGCTTGGAGCGGGTGAATGTTCAATGAAAGGTGAAAAACAATGTCTCTTAAAAAAGAAGAAAAAGAAACACTCATTAAAGCGCATGGAAGCAACGACAGCGATACCGGTTCGGTAGAAGTGCAGGTGGCTATTTTTACAGAGCGGATCAACCAGCTCAATGATCATCTGCGTTCGCATCCCAAAGATCATGCCTGCCGTCGGGGTCTCCTTCGACTGGTCGGTAAACGCCGGAACCTGCTGACCTACGTTGCGAAAAAAGACGTGGAACGTTATCGTGCGCTCATTGCTAAATTAGGGCTGCGTAAGTAACTCCGGAGAGAGGGCTTATCTGGCCACGGCGAAGATAAAAACCGTGGGGGTCTCATGCGTCTCCTGCATGCCTCATAAACGGCGAAAATAAGAGCCGGTACAGTACAAGAAGCGACCTGGTCGCAAAAGGATGAAAAAAGATGTTAAAAACAGCATCAGTAGATGTGGGCACAGGAAAATTGACCTTTGAGACCGGGCGTGTCGCCAAGCAGGCCCATGGTGCAGTCATTTGCCGCAGTGGCGATACGATGGTGCTCTCAGCAGTAACCGTAGCGCCGGAAATTCGGGAAGGACAGGATTTCTTTCCCATGACCGTCGATTACCGCGAAAAATTTTATGCAGTGGGACAGATTCCCGGAAACTTTTTCCGCCGTGAGTCCCGCCCCTCGGAACGCGAAATTCTCGTGTGTCGTATGACGGACCGGCCCTTGCGCCCCCTCTTTCCCAAAAAGTTCCTCAATGAACTCATGGTCTGCCAGACAGTCATGTCGGCCGATAATATTCACAACCCAGACGTGCTTTCCATCAATGCGGCTTCCGCAGCACTGCACATCTCAAAAATTCCCCTTCAGGAACCTGTAGGCGCTGTCCGGGTGGGATATATTGATGGCGAGTTGGTCGCCAATCCTGTCATGGAAGATATGCCGAAGAGTACCCTCGATATTATCGTGGCCGGTACCCGTGATTCCATCTGCATGGTGGAAGGGCAGGCCCAGGAAGTGAGCGAGCTCGCCATGATGGATGCACTGGAATTCGCCCATGGCCATATCCGCAATATTATCGGAGCCATTGACGAGTTGCGTGAAGCCGCCGGCGTGGAAAAAATGGAAGTTTCCGATGACGAACCCTCAGCCGAGTTGGTCTCTGAAATTGAAGCCCTGGCAACCCGGAAGCTGGCCGATGCACTGGCCATCAAGGAAAAACAGCTGCGTCTGGACAGCATCGACAGCGTCAAAGCGGAAATGGAAGAGGCCCTTCTCGCCAAGTATGGTGAAGAGTGGATGGAAGAATCCGGTTCAGAAGCTTCTGAAATTTTCAACGACCTGAAAAAGCGTATCATGCGCGAATCCGTCATTGAAAACAATATTCGCATGGATGGTCGTCAGCTTGACGAAATCCGGAAGATCACCATTGATCTGGATATCCTGCCCCGTGCCCATGGAAGTGTCCTCTTCACTCGTGGAGAAACACAAGCCATTGTGGCGACCACCCTGGGTACCGGTCGTGATGAAATGCGTATGGACGAATTGACGGGTGACGAATTCCGACGCTTCTTCCTGCATTATAATTTCCCGGCCTGGTCCGTGGGCGAAGTACGCCGTATCACCGGTCCCGGACGTCGTGAAATTGGCCATGGCAAACTTGCCGAACGTGCTCTGGAACCCGTCCTTCCTTTCCTTCAGGAAAAAGACGAAGAAGCGCCCCCGGAAGAAAATGAAATTCGCTTTCCCTATACCGTCCGAATCGTTGCCGATATTACAGAGAGCAACGGCTCCAGCTCCATGGCGAGCGTATGCGGCGGTTCCCTCTCCATGATGGCCGCCGGTGTTCCCGTGACCAGTCCCGTGGCCGGTATTGCCATGGGCATGATCAAGGAAGGCGACGAAGTTCGGATCCTTTCTGATATCCTCGGTGACGAAGATCATCTGGGCGACATGGACTTCAAGGTCTGCGGAACAGCCAAAGGCATCACCGCCTTCCAGATGGACACCAAAGTCAAAGGCCTTTCCCGGGAAGTGATGGAACAGGCGCTGGAACAGGCCCGCGCAGGTCGTGCCCATATTCTGGATGTCATGGAAGAAGCAATCGCTGATCCCCGCGAAGAACTTTCACCCTATGCGCCCCGTATTTTCACCATCAATATTCATCCCGACAAGATCCGCGAAGTCATCGGACCCGGCGGAAAAGTCATCCGTCAGATTCAGGCCGAAACAGGCGCTGAAATCGAAATTGAAGATGATGGTACCGTGAATATCGCCGCAACCAATCAGGAAGATGCTGATGCGGCTATCGAATTCATCCGTGAAATCGTGGCCGAAGTGGAGGTGGGCAAGATTTACCGCGGACGTGTGACCCGAATCATGAACTTCGGCGCTTTCTGCTCTGTCATCGGCACCAAAGAAGGACTGGTTCACATCTCCGAACTTGCCGATTATCGTGTGCATAATGTCACCGATATCGTTGATGTGGGCGATGAGATTGATATCAAAGTCCTCGAAATCGATTCCATGGGCCGTGTGAACCTCTCCAAGATCGCCGCTGATCGTGAACTCGACCAGGTGCAGCCTGCGCCGGAAGGATACTTCGACAGGCAGCCGCCCCGTCAAGGCGGGGGTGACCGGCGTGACAACAGAGACAACCGCGGCGGACGTGGTGGCCGTGGCAATGATCGGCGTGACGGTGGACGACGGAGCGGACCGCCCCGGGGCCGTCGTGATGACCGTTCAGACCGTGATTGATTTGTAACTGAAAATTCATGTAAAGTTGCCGTTCCCCAACGGCAACTTTTTTTATAGGTATGGAAAAGAATGTTGAGACAAAACAATCTTGATGGTGATATCCGGGTGATCACATTGCCCAATGGATTCCGCATTGCCCTGGAGCATCTGCCTTATCTCCATTCGGCTACGCTCGGCGTCTGGATCAAAGCGGGATCAGCCGCCGAATCAGCCGACCAGTCCGGTTTGGCCCATTTCCTGGAACATTTGTTTTTCAAGGGCACCAAAAACCGTAATGTCCATGAGCTCATGGATGCCATTGAAAGCAAAGGCGGATATTTCAATGCCGGTACTTCCCAGGAATATACCACTTTTTATGTGCGCATGCTTGCGGAGCATGTGGAAGTGGGCGTGGAAGTCCTGGGCGATCTGCTTCTCAATTCCCTCTTCTGCGATCTCGAAAAAGAACGCAATGTGATCCTGGAAGAAATCGCTTCCATAGAAGATACGCCCGATGAGCTAGCCAGTGATCTGCTCTCCCAGTTTCACTGGCCCGATCATCCTCTGGGCCGTCCTGTCTCCGGTTATGCGGAAACGGTCTCAGCCATGAGCCGTGATGATCTGATGGCCTTTTATGACCACTGGTACAGAGCGGAGAATATGGTCTTCGCCATTGCCGGAAATTTCGATGTGGATCGTGTTCTCGCAAAAGTGGAGGAGACCTTCAGCGCGCTGCAGTCGGGGAACAATGCGAACAGCCTCCCGGTGCCCCGCTTCCAGGCGGGAGTGAAAACTGTGGAGCGACCCATTTCTCAGGTGCATATAGGTATTGCCACCACGGGACCTGCTCTCACCGATCAGGAACGTTATACAGGCAGCATGCTCTCAGGGATCCTGGGAGGCAGCAGTACCTCCAGACTCTTTGAGAAAATCCGGGAAGAGCAGGGCCTCGCCTACAATGTCTGTGCTTATATGAGCAGCTATCTTGCAGCGGGGATGATGGGTATTTATGAGGTTGTCGCGCCCCAGAACTGTGCCCGGGCACTGGAGCTGACTTTTCAGGAACTGAACGATATCCGTACACGCCCCGTCGGCGAAGAAGAACTGGAACGCTGCCGCGAGCAACTCAAAGGCTCCCTCCTCATGGCAATGGAAAGCACTCATTCCCGTATTTCGCGGGTGGCGAAAAACCTGCTTTTCAAAAATGAAATCACGCCCATGAAAGAACTGGTGGCGGGAATTGAGGCCGTAACCCCTGAGACGCTCCTCGACTTCGCCAATCGGCACATACAGAAAGAGTCCTGTGCTCTCCTTCTTCTGGGACCCAAAGGCGGCTATGCGCCGAAAGAAATACCCCTATGACTTCTTCACCCCTTAATGTTCCTTTACAGAAACTTCCTCATGGAGCCGACCTCCCCTTACCCGCCTATGCCACAGCCCACTCCAGTGGCGTTGATCTGCCTGCCGCTGTAACAGAGCCTGTTATCCTCCAGCCGGGCAAGCGCATGGCTGTACCCACAGGACTCGCATTGGCTATCCCGCCCGGCTACGAAGCACAGATAAGACCCCGCAGCGGATTGGCACTGCGTCATGGCTTGACCATCATCAATGCACCGGGAACCATTGATGCCGATTACCGTGGGGAAATAAAAGTGCTGCTGGCGAATCTGGGCGACGAGCCTTTCACCATTAACCGGGGCGATCGCATAGCACAGCTCATCATTGCTCCTGTCGTCCAGGCCCATTGGCAGGTGGTCGTGGATCTTCCGGAAACAGACCGTGGCACCGGCGGATTCGGACACACAGGTATCTGAATCTATTTGCTGCGTAAAAAAGTAGAGAGAAGCCTGCTACTTTTCCCGAAGTAGAATGCGATCTTCCTGCACCTCATAACCGAAGAGGGGGAGAGGCCATTGCCGGATGAGCAGGTTCAAAGCATCCCGCAAAGTCACATCGGTGAAGACAAAGGGATTCACGGGGATATCCGCCAGTTTACGATGACAGACAATCTCGATTCCTGCCTGTACTGTCAAGGGATGCAATGCATCTTTAAGCGGCATGACCTCCCCATCGAAGAGGAGTTCTCTCTGAGCGGGATTGACAGAAGGCAGCGCAAAGGTGACAATCCGTTTTTCCAACAGAGCCTGTTGTTCAGCGGAAAGAGCCCCTTCATTGAGCAACAGATCGGCGGGCTGCGCATTCTCCTTGGAATGAATGAAAATATAATCCGCCGTGGCTTCCAGGCTGAAAGCCTGAGGCGCGATACGTGCAGACTGGAGCAAAGCTTCTATGAGCGAACCCAGCGGCATTTCATCCAGCCGCAGCTCACCACAGGGTGACTCAGCAATGAAATTATCACAAACCACCGTGATATCCAGAAGATGACTGATCAACGCAAAGGCGATATACAGCTCTGTCTTCGCGCCCAGACTTATTTCCGCACGCAATTCCTGATAAGCGACTGGCAGCAGGGGAGTGACGGATAATTCTGTGAGAGAGCTGTATGCTTCCGGCGCAATGAGAAAATAACCCGGACACTGAAAAACCTCACATTCCAACTCGCCTGCATACGCTTCGACAACATCCTGATAGACCCGCCGCTGCCATTCCGCCTCTCCTACAGAACGCTCTTCCAGACCCGACATGAGCACGAAATTTCCCCCCGCCTTTTCACCCAACAAGCGCAATGCATCTCCAGCTGGCAATACCGGATGCGACATGGTCACCCTGGAGAAAGTCGAATGACCGGGCTTCCCCGCATTCTGAGAAGCCTTCTCGCCCTTCTCCTTCGGCATACTTGTAGAACAACTCGCTTGTATCAAAGTACACAGGACAAGAACCGTGACAAAAAAACACTGTCTGAAAATTTTGGTCATGCTGATAAAACCCGCTGCAGGAAAGAAAAAAGTTCTAGGTGAATTGGAATGTATTCGTATTATAGTATACCTCTTCACCTTGATAAGGTTCCTGCTTGGAATCCTATGGAAATATCAAATTCCAGAGTCTGTCAAGTTGTCAAGGTCCCAATTCTGGTGCCATTAGCAATGACAGAGTCATCAATGAAAATACACATGGTTTGCTGAGACAATATTTTCATAAAGGAAGGCTTTTTTGAAGCCAAAATTAGATCACAGCTTTGAATCCGCCATACACCGAGTTTGAGACTTGAAAGCCTTATACTATAGTGGCTATAGTACATTTATACATGAGTGTGTGTTTCCATTAAGAATTTTTAACAGAGGAGGGATGTCAATGAGTAATGAAGAGCACTCAAAAGAGCAATTACCGTCTATAGAGTGGTTTGCCTCAATCAAAGACTCGCGCGTGGGTCCGGTCGATATCACTGAGATTGAGCAAATGATGAAAGATGGTGCTGTAACCGCCGAAACACTCATCTGGCATGCTGGTATGACTGACTGGCAAGCAGCAGGCCAGATACCTGAATTAAAATCGCTTTGTGATCAACATTTACCTCAATCCAGTTCGTCACCACCGCCACCACCTCCGCCACCACCATCGTCACCACCCCCGCCTCCTCCTCCGAGTCCTTCTGTTTCTGGCAGTTTCGATAGCAGCAAGGAAACCTTGTCTCAGGTCTGGCAACAATCTGCAGCACTCCTCAACAAGGGGCAAAAGACTATTGCTACTCATATGGCGCCCAAGCACCGCGCTCTTCGGCATGAGTTTCACGGGATAACAGCCCAACAAACTGTTACATATATTATCCAATTTGCAAATTTAAATGGATATGTAATTCAGGATGTTCGGGAGTCAGAGGGCATGCTGACGCTTAAGAAGAATAGATTCTCTTTTCCTATTTCCTGCAGTGATACGGCCAATGGCGGAACCTTGGTTGAACTTACTCTCACAGGCATTCTTGGAAATGATCAGACAGCTCCCGCATGTTTTGAAGAACTTAAAAGTGCTGTTCTCAGCCTTCAGCATGGTGTTACTCTGAGCACAAGTGTGAAACAAGCTCCTGTAGAGTCATCATTTACGCAGGGTATGAACCAGGCAGTAGGTTGCTTCGTGGGCGTTCTCTTAATATGGTTTCTCCTCATGTTTTTTGGAGGGTTCCTGATATCGTTGTAAAGCTTTGAATTGTCAGGTCAAAGGAAAAACAAGGGGACATTTCTAAAAGTTACGGCAACAAGTACATGAGCGGTTTGCAAATCGTTACTGTCAAGCTTTATATTGCTATTGTATTAAATTAAAAAACACTTTCATAAACTTGAATGAAAGGGGAAGTTAATGAGTGAATCAGATCTTTCCAACGAACAGCCTGTGTTGAAAGAGTGGCACTTTATTACTGATAACAACCAAATGGGACCATTTTCTCTGGAAGAAGTTGAAGAATTGGCGACGCAAGAGAAAATCAACCGTACTTCTCTGGCTTGGCGAGACGGAATGGCTGAATGGCAGCCAATTGACCAGATTCAAGACCTGAAGCAAGTAATTGAGAAGTGTCTGCCTCCGCCCCTTCCTCCCGGTGCACTTACATCAGGATCCCGCCCCAATCTTCGTAAACGCCTCGGAGAATTCGGAACAAAAAAAGTAGCTCCCACACTGCAGAAATATGGTTCATCCATTAAAAAGACCCTGGGAGGAAGTGGCGACGAGGAAGATGAGCAGCGTTTATTGCGTACCCAGCAGTTTCAGAACCTGACGGTTTCCGATGCCATAAAGTACATAATTCAGTTTACTGATCTTAATGGATATATAATTCAAGAGGTTCGAGAATCTGAAGGTGAAATCACTATCACAAAAGGAAGATCAACATTTCCGATTACCTGCCGTGAGGAAGACGATAACCATATTACTATGGAAGTAACCATCCAAAGTTCTCTGCCAGGACATTTCCCCAAGGAACGCGCGCTCAACAAATGCTTTGACAGAATGAAAAGCACGATGTTGAGTCTTCAACACGGTGTATCCCCAACACAAAAAAAATAGCTGTGAAAAGCTTAAAAGGATAGCGATAATATTTAACAGACATAGCTAAAAGAGACTTTTCGCTTTTGGCGCTTAGAATTGGGAAGCTGTTGGCAATAGTGAATAGAAGTATTATGATGGTTTGGCGGAGGAGAAAATATGGAACAGAAACAATGTCCAGGTTGTGGTGAAAAGGTATCTTTTGAACTTCTGGAAAGTGGCTCTCATCGATGTCCGGAATGCAGTCATGAAATAACAGAGTTGCCTGCGCAGAAAGACAAACTGCCACCCATACCATCTGCAACTGGCGCAGCTCTTCCGCCCATACCTCCCTCGTCGACCAGGGACACGCCACCGCCGATTCCACCACAGTCCACTGGTGCAACACCGCCACCCATACCTCCTTCGTCGACCAGGGACACGCCACCACCGATACCTCCTTCGTCGACCAGTGGCACGCCACCGCCGATTCCACCACAGTCCACTGGTGCGACACCGCCTCCCGCTCCCGAAGCTAAGCAAGATTTTTTCTCATCAGTTTATAGCGAACCCCTTGTTTGGCAAGATTTTTTCACACAAAAAACTTACCACATGGGCACAATCATTCTCGGCATAAGTGCCGTCCTGTTCTTGCTCATGATTGTTGGCCTGAGCACCTCTACTGAAAACAGGGGTGAAAGAAGCTATGCCCGAGAAAGCAGAAGTTCTTCTCGTTCTATGCCGACCCCATCTCTAAGAGTTCAAGCACCACAATTGTGGGATGACTACAGTTCGAATAGAATTGCCGCCGAACAAAGATATGAGGGCAAAACCATAGCTGTAAGTGGCTCCGTTTCCAAGGTCATGGGCTCAGGAAGAAGTGTTACTGTATTCTTGACAGGAAGAGATGCGCTTATCGGAGGTGGGATTATTGGATGTGATCTGGCTGCAAGCGAAAGCTCCAAAGCCGCCACTCTGGGAGACGGAGACTATATTGAAATAGTGGGTACCTGTAAGGGACACAGCTATTTTGGTTTTGTGGAAGGAGTTCAGATCACAAAAGGGATAATCAGCGATGGGAGTTCCTCCACCACAAGCGTCAGCGCCTCTGCTCCCAGCGTGATATCAGCGCGAGATGTCGTGGCGGCATTCAGGGAAAACGAAGTTGCTGCGGGCCAACGTTTTCTTCACCAGAAATTCACTGTCACGGGCGATGTGGTAAAAGCCGATAGGAATATGTGGGGTACCATAGAAGTCATTTTAAGTGCAGATGACCAGTTTGCTGATGTCTATTGTTATTTTGGTAAATCAGACGCCTCCGCAGTGGCAAAGTTGAGACAAGGTGAACGAGTTTCCATACGTGGCACTTGTACAAGTTTTGACACTGTATTTGTGGGAGTAGGTCAACTTGTTTTCAAAAACTGCACAATTTTATAAAATCAAAAGAAGTGAGTCCACAGTTAATTGAAAAGGGAAAAATGATGACAGAAGATCATGCGAGGAATAAGAAGTGGCATATTGTTATTGGCGGAGAGAAAATGGGCCCTTTTTCCATAAAACAAATTCAGGAGTTGTCCTCCCAGGGAAAAGTAACCTTTGTCTCAACAGTATGGCAAAAGGGGATGATGGGGTGGGTACCTATATGCCTGGTGCCAGAATTATCAGCAGCAGTGGCTGATGCTATAGAAGTTGATGCAGCTATCCCCTCGCCTCTAAAAAATGCGAACACCGTCATCTCCCCACAATTACCCCCAAGGAGTGCAGCACATGAAGATTATGAAACTGACATAGCAAATTTTTTTACCTTTAAAGGTATGATCACACCTATTGTCATTCAAGTTCTATTTGTGTTGGGAAGCATCGGGATTGTGTTTTATGGTTTCTACGTCATGTTGCTGGAAGCGCAGAATATTTGGAATCTGTTTTTTGGTTTCATGATTGCTATCTTGGGGGTGCCTGTCATGCGTGTTCTGTGTGAGTCTGGGGTGGTTTTGTTTCGAATTAATTCAACGCTGACAGAAATTAAAGAAGCGATTGAAAAATTGGCTTCTAAATAAAACCCATATGATGTGGAAGTCGCAGTAGAATAGTCAGAACTCAAGAAAGATTTGTAAGGATTAGTTACAAAGCTCTCCTGTCACAAGCCTTCAAATATGCACGTTTACGCCGGTCTCAATCCTGCAACTCGAATTGGAAGCCTTCGCCGGTGATGACATCTTCGCCGATGACAGGTACGTTACTGTCTTCAGGAAGGACGACTTTCATCTCGCTGGCGTCTGACATGGCCCCGGTTTTCTTGGACACACATTTATGATAATCTATATGTCAAAGGAGACCATATATGAGCAAAGAGTCAATGAAAGTGACCTCGGAGCAACAGCAGGCTCATAGTGCAAAAGAACCTACTGATCGCATGGATCAATGGAAGCGAAAACTGCTTGATTTAACACGTCGTAACAGACTGTTAAATTTTAAGGATACACTCCGCACTTTAAAGATAAGCTGTCCAGACCTTCCAAAATTATTCACTTCTTTAGAAAATGGAGAGCGATTCGAAGTCCTGGAGCGTTCCGAAAATATGTGTAAAGAAGTGGGAGATGAAAAAGCTCACTTCGCTGAAAAAGAAAACAACCATCTTGATAAGTTCATCAGTGTAGAGTTTAAGGCTAAACGGCTTCACAGTACATATGGTCTAACAGATACTAACAAAAAACTTCGTCAAATATTACGAACGTCACGGGAAAGCATGGAAGAAGGAGGGGCCAGTGCATTGTATTTGGCCCTTGGTTTCTTGGAGTGGTATGAGAACGAGAATAGCGACATAAGCAGTTTGGCACCAATTATTCTAGTGCCTATAGCCTTGGAGCGTGGCTCTATTAAGGATAAGTTCCGTATCCGTGGAGGTGAAGACGAACCACAAATCAATGTCACCCTACTTGAAAGGCTTTCGCAAGATTTTGCGCTAAGTGTCGACAATGGTCAGAATCAAAATGGTATAGATGTTGATGAAGTTTTTGCCTCATTTCGCAACGCGATAAAAGGTTTTGAGAGATGGAAAGTATTGGAGAAAGCATATATAGGTATTTTTTCATTTTCAAAATATCTAATGTGGCGAGATCTTGAAGAGCGTGAAAATGATCTCAGACAAAACAAGATAGTAAAGCACCTCATCGAAAATCCAATGGAAGCGTATCCAGACAATGGAGAGTTTCCAGACCAAGAAACGCTGGACGATACATATCATCCAAAGGATACATTTTGTCCACTCCCATATGATTCTTCACAACTGGCTGCGATTCATGCAGCTGCCGACGGAAAAAGTTTTGTGTTACATGGGCCGCCGGGGACAGGGAAATCACAAACTATTACAAACCTTATTGCTCATTGTTTAACAAAAGGGAAAAGCGTCCTTTTTGTATCAGAAAAAATGGCCGCCTTGAATGTGGTACAAAGAAGGCTTGCTAATTGCGGGCTTGCAGAGTTTTGCTTGGAGTTGCACTCAAACAAAGCCGTCAAACAAGCAGTTATTCAACAACTCGGTACTTCGCTGGAATATCAGGAAAATCATTCGGAGGTAGACTGGCCTGCTGAGGCAAATAAACTTGCTTCAGCAAGGGAAAAGTTAAATCTATATGTTCGTGCTCTCCACAAAAAACGTGAACTGAGTGAGAGTGTATTTCAAGTAAGATCACGGCTAATCGGTCTTAAACATATCACACATATTCAAATCCCTTTTAATCATGAAAAGCACAACAACAAAGATGTTTTTGAAAAAGCTAAAGATATTATTAAAGAGTTACAGGTAACTGGTGATGAGTGCGGGCTTCCACATGAAAGTCTTTGGAAAAACATCAAGCTGAAGAAATTATCTGCTTCCGACCAAAGACATATAGAAGACACACTGAAGTCACTCAGTAGTAGCGCCTCGCATCTCCTTGAAATTCTGGGAAATACAGCAAAATATCTTGAATTAGATCCTGGTAAATGGTCGATAAAAACCATTTTCTTCGTGAACAAGTTTGTCAGGTTTTTGTTGTCTGTACCGCAAGATCTTCCGCTGGAACTTCTTGGACCAGAAAATTGGGATGATACTGCAGATTTATTAAAAGCATGTATAAAACACGGAAAAGAACGAGACTCTGTGCATGACGCACTTTCTCAGATGTTTTCAGAGGATATTGTAAGTTGTCCAACTAAAAACTTGCTGGATACTCTGCAAAAAGCGGCAACTAAAAACTTTTTTGGCAAATGGCTGGCAGGAAAAAAAGTAAAAAAACATCTGAGGCCTTTTCTTCTCGACAAACAGCAACCGTTACCTGAAGATTTGGAAGAAACGCTCCTTCAAGTTGAGCAACTCAGAAAAGAGTCTGAACTAATTGAGGAGTCAAGTGAAAGAGCTGAATCTTTCATAAAAGATTTATGGAACAACGGTGAGGCTGATTGGGAGAAAATTTCAGAGGTTGTCACATGGAGTACTGCTTTTAGAAAACATGTGAATAACATGGCAGGAAAGGATTTGACTCGCTCTTCTCGATATCTTGCTGTCTGGTGTAAGCTGGTAGCAGGAGAAGAGTCTTTGCAGAGTGAGAACTCTGCAGTTTTTAAAACATTCACGGAATTTGCTGAACAATGTGACGCATTCAAGGCCGATCAAGACAAATTGCAAAAATTACTTCAATATCAGGTGTTAAAAGCGCAAGAAAATGAATTCAGAGAAAAATCCTTAACCGAGTATATTGATCTTCTGAACACTTGGCAGAAAAATATTGAATATCTACGTGACTGGAGTAAATGGCAGCATATCAGGCATGAAGCCGTATCCATAGGACTTGAGATGCTGGTTGATCATTTTGAGAACTTTAAAATTTCATCAGATCAACTTCTACCTGTTTTCGAGCGCAGCTTCTATCAATGGTGGCTGGAATATACATGTGAAAATGATTCTGCTTTATCAGCTTTTAATAGGCCAGTACATGAACGACAAATTGAAGAGTTTCGTGAGCTCGATGAGTATTTCTTTGAACTATCCAAAAGGGAAATCCGTGCAAGAATAGCTTCTCATCTTCCAAAACCAGGTGGACAGGTCAATAATGATTCTGAAGTGGGGATACTTAAGCGTGAAATGCAAAAGCAAAGGAGACATATGCCTATACGCAAGTTAATGAAAGAAATTCCTAACTTGCTTCCCCGACTGAAACCTTGCCTTCTAATGAGTCCTATTTCTATTGCTCAATATCTCGATCCGGCACACTCTTCTTTTGATATCGTTGTCTTTGACGAAGCCTCACAGATTACTACTTGGGATGCTGTTGGTGCTATTGCTCGTGGAAAAGAAGCTGTGATTGTAGGAGACCCAAAGCAATTACCACCCACCTCTTTTTTTTCCCGTGCAGCTGATGATGACGAAATAGATGAGGATACGATAGAAGATCTGGAAAGTATATTGGATGAATGCATTGCCAGTCGGCTTCCTGCAATGCATTTATCCTGGCACTATCGAAGTCGCCATGAAAATCTAATCGCATTCAGTAACTATGAGTATTATGAAAACAGACTGTTAACATTTCCATCCCGATATCAAGATCAAGGCGTCGACTTCAGACCTATCGATGGAGAATATGACATAGGCCGGTCTCGAACTAACCGTATAGAAGCAGAAGCCATAGTTCAAGAAATAGAAAGTCGAGTTCAAAATCCCAAATTAGCCCAAAAAACTATCGGAGTTGTTACCTTTAGTGTGGCACAACAAAGCTTGATCCTAGATTTGCTGGAAAAGAAAGCTGGCGAATCAGCAGCATTAGATCAAGTTTTGAACAGTGAATCTTTGGAGCCATTATTTGTTAAAAATCTGGAAAATGTACAAGGTGATGAACGAGATGTCATTTTGTTTTCTATTTGTTATGGGCCTGATAAGCAGGGGCGAGTCTCTCATAATTTTGGACCGATATCTAAAGAGGGTGGGTATCGTCGCTTAAATGTGGCTATTACACGAGCAAGGTCGCAGGTTATTGTTTTTTCAAGCCTGCGTGCAGATCAAATCAACTTGGCACGGGCTCGCTCTCGTGGTGCCTCGGACTTAAAGAAATTCTTGGACTTTGCGGAAAGAGGCCAAAAGGCACTGGATCAAAGCAATATTTTCAACGCTGATGCCGATTTTGATTCACCCTTTGAAAAACAGGTTTATGAAAAACTTAGAGATAAAGGTCACGAAGTTCATCTGCAAGTCGGCTGTTCAGGTTATAGGATTGACTTGGCTGTAGTTGATCCTGACTCTCCTGGTGCCTACCTGTTAGGAATCGAATGTGATGGAGCAAATTATCATCGTGCAAAAACAGCCAGAGATCGTGACCAATTACGCCAGGCCGTTCTTGAAAATCTTGGTTGGAAAATCCACAGAATTTGGTCTACTGATTGGTGGCACAACAAAGAAAAAGAGTTGAAAAGGCTTGAAGATGCTATTCAAGATGCCCAAACAAATGTTTCTACAGGATATAGCGAAACACCAACTCAAGAAGAGGTTAAAAGATCAGCTATAAAGGAAGTTGTAATTTCACCTCTTCCCACTACACAAATAGAGGCGCATGAAAACGAACTTCCTATCTACAAACCATTTATTCCAAACTTTGAGCCGCCTGATAGAGATTTTTACAGTGAAACTAATGATAGAGCAATTGAAGAGCTTTTAAATGAAGTGGTGTTACGAGAAGGACCTATCAGTATCAGATTGGCAACACGCCGCGTCTTAACTTGCTGGGATCAGAAAAACGTTACACAAAAAGCAGTGAAACGAATTAAAAAATTATTACAAATAAAAAGCATAGTAGTTTTTCTTTGGCCAGCTGCCCTTGATCCTGCTCAGTACACTGAATTCAGAATACCAGCTGATGCCGATGACAACACGAAAAGACAGCCTGATGAACTGCCTCCAGAAGAAATAGCCAACGCTGCTTATTATGTTTTGAACCAGCAAATCAGTGTGCCTGAAAGTAGCCTGATACAAGAAGTAGCTCGCTTATTTGGTTATAAGCGATGTGGTGACCGGGTGAAGACGTCTGTTTCTCAAGGAGTAGAATTGCTTTTAAAACAGCAACGAGCCCATGTACAGGAGGGCAATATTGTTCTTGGCAAAAAAGAAAGTACTTAACTGTCTTTACGCCTCTCTCAATCCTGCAGTTCGAACTGGAAGCCTTCGCCGGTGATGACATCTTCGCCGATGACAGGGACGTTGCCGTCTTCAGGGAGGACAACTTTCATTTCACTGGCGTCGATAATGTCTTTCTGGATATCGATGCCAGGCAGGACATAGATGAGTTCCATCCCGCCTTCGGTGAGTTTGAAGGCGCCGACCTGGGTGGCATAATAGACTTTCTTGCCGTGTTTCAAGGCTTCCTGGCCGTTGAAGGTGATTTCATCCACTTTGTCGACAAATTTGGGTTTGCCGGGGTCCAGGATGTTGACTTTTTTGTCTTTGATTTCGATGCGGGCACGGGCTCCCCAGGCCGTGCAGAAGAGGATGGATTTTGCGCAGCTCACAAGGTCAATGAAGCCGCCCGGTCCCACGTGGTTCAGCGGGCCTTCGCCTCGTTTGGAAACATTCACATTGCCCTGGCTGTCCGCTTCCAGAACGCCCAGTATCACCCAGTCCAGCCGTTTGTACATGCGTTCAAAGGCTTCCACGGAAGGGATGAGTTCATCGGGGTTGACGGCTGCACCGAAGAAGACACCGGGAGCCGCCACACCGCCGATAGCTCCGGCTTCGGTCATCATGTTGAGCTGTTTCATGACGCCGCTTTCATAAAGCAAGCGGGCCACTTCTTCCGGAAGTCCGATACCGATGTCGACAATGTCACCTTTCCGGGCGTTCTCAGCAAAAACTTTCGTGGCGAGTCTGGCAAGCACATCATCAATGGGCGAGCGTGTGGACATGACGCGCAGTGTCTTATTGACGAGGCGCACACGGGCGAGCCCTTCATCGGTGCTCATGGTACTGTGCGGGGTGAGGCAGTTCCAGTATTTTTTATGCTTGATCGTGGCGGCCTGTTCCGTTCCCGGCCAATAGACGACAGCGTCCACATATTCCGCCGGCAGATATTCGTCGTCATAGCCTTCTTCCACCATGCGCCCCACATTGACGAGGGTACGGCCTCCATTGTATTTGGCGGCCTTGGCGATGCTTTCGCTTTCACCGAGAACACTGGCTCCTTTGAAATAAATATTGCCTTTGGGATCGGCTGCGGGAGCGCTGAAAACGGCTGTATCAATGAGAGGCAGGGAGTATTTCAAGCGACCGTCTTCCGTCACTTCCACAAATTGTTCCGCACCGGGGGGCCATACATTTGTACCGTGGCCTGTACGTGGGTCCACATAGGTTCCCGTGCCTGTGTCGGTAATGAAATAATTGCGGCCTTCTCCCTGGGCTTTGAAGATCTGGGTGATCATGCCTATGAGGGAGCAGTGCAGTTCAATCTTATCCTCATGAGCGAGTTGCAGCTGTCCTTTGAAGGTTTCCGTATGCCCCGTGACCATGCGCGTGTTCAGGCCTTCAATGGCGAGCTCTTCCACCGTTCCCGGAACTTTTCCTCGTCCTCCCTGACCGCCCAGACAGAGGATGGTCAGATCCCGGGGCCGCCCCTCTTTGAGAAACATATCACGGATACCCCAGAGCAGGAGTGAGCAGCGCTGGTTGCCCGCCATGCCGGAAATGGCGATATTGGCTCCGTTGGGAATCAGCTTCACCGCTTCCCAGGCTGTCATGAATTTGGGATTGTCTTTTACGGGCGAAGGATAATGAAGATCCTTTTTGTTCCAAGTCCGAACCCAATTATACACGTGCGCACGAAGCGCCAAAGCCTGAAAGAAATTCATAATACTTCCCATTTTGAAAAGAAAAAAGAATTGAAAAAAACAAGTATATCAAATTACAGGAAATTAAAAGCTCAACCGAAATCGGGTGCTGTCTTTCGCATAAAACAACCGGTACCCCGATGAATACCACATATCTGTCGGTTATGATTCTTTTTCTCTATTCAAGTCCACTTCAAGGACAGTATTGTCTTGAACAGCCCTGCGATTAGATTAATTCCAAGTATGGGAAGAAGGTGCGTCTTTTTCTTGTTTTTCTATATTGTCACTCTCGTGAGCACCTTTGTACGAGCAATAACAGGCGGAGAAGAGCCATGAGCAAAAAACCTGAGAGCGGTCACAGACAATTTTCCAAAGCCATAACAGAGAGCAGCGAAAGAGCGCCCAGCCGGGCCATGTTGCGGGCTGTCGGTTTTTCCGACGAGGATTTCCAGAAAAGCCAGGTGGGTATCGCCTCCACCTGGAGCATGGTGACGCCCTGTAACATGCATATCGACGTTCTGGCCCGTGAGGCGGAAGCCGGAGTGAATGATGCCGGCGGCAAAGGAATCATTTTCGGGACCATCACCATTTCCGACGGGATTTCCATGGGGACGGAAGGGATGAAATACTCCCTCGTTTCCCGGGAAGTAATTGCTGATTCCATTGAAACAGTCGTGGGCTGTGAGCAGTTTGACGGGCTTATCGCCATTGGCGGCTGTGACAAAAACATGCCCGGCGCCGTCATGGCCATGATCCGGCTCAACCGGCCCTCCGTCTTCATTTACGGAGGCACCATCAAGCCCGGCTGTGTCAACGGCTGTGAGGCTGATATCGTCTCTGTTTTCGAAGCTGTGGGCCGTCACGCCCGTGGCGAAATCAGCGACGTCCAGCTGCTGGACATTGAAAAGAAATCCATTCCCGGGCCCGGCGCCTGTGGAGGCATGTATACCGCCAACACCATGGCCTGTGCCATTGAGACCCTGGGCCTGAGTCTGCCCAACAGTTCGGCCCAGGCGGCTGTTTCTGAGGACAAGCACGACGATTGCCGCCGAGCCGGTGCGGCTGTGATGGGCTGTATCAAATCCAATCTGCGGCCCAAAGATATTCTGACGAAAAAATCCTTTGAAAATGCCATCACCGTTGTCATGGCTCTGGGTGGTTCCACCAATGCCGTGCTTCACCTCCTGGCCATTGCCCACACAGCGGGAATCAAACTCAGCTTGGACGATTTCACGCGTATCGGCAAGCGAACCCCTGTTCTGGCCGATCTGAAGCCCAGCGGTCGACATGTCATGCAGACCCTCGTGGATATAGGCGGATTGAAGCCCCTGCTGAAGGAGCTCTTGGACGCCGGCTTGTTGCATGGCGACTGTATGACTGTCACTGGAAAGACTCTGGCCGAGAATCTCAAAGGCACGAAAGCCTATCCCAAAGGCCAGCAGGTGATTCAACCTCTCTCGGCGCCCATCAAGCCGGAAGGTCATTTGACGGTGCTCTATGGCAATCTTGCGGAAAAAGGAGCTGTCGCCAAAATCTCCGGTCACGAGGGCCTGAAATTCACAGGTCAGGCGAAAGTCTATGACAGTGAAGAAAAAGCCCTGGCCGCTATTCTGAAAGGTACCGTGAAAGCGGGACATGTGGTTGTGATCCGTTACGAAGGTCCCAAAGGAGGCCCGGGGATGCGCGAAATGCTTGCGCCCACCTCAGCGGTCATCGGCCGTGGTCTGGGCAAGGAGGTCGCCTTGATCACAGACGGACGCTTCTCCGGAGGCAGCCATGGTTTTGTTGTGGGCCATATCACTCCTGAAGCGCAGGAAGGCGGACTCATCGCTCTTGTTAAAAATGGCGACACCATCACCATCGACGCTGTGAAACGTTCCATAACTCTGGAAGTGGACGCTGCAGAAATTGACAAACGCCGGGCCGCCTGGAAAGCACCCAAGGCCCGCTATATTTCCGGTGTGTTGGCGAAATATGCAGCCCTCTGTTCTTCCGCTTCCGAAGGGGCCGTGACAGATAAAAATCTGCCCTTGTAGTCCGAGTTGTAGTCGTGTACAACAGGAGTCCATTATACATTTTTCAGCAGGGGAGTCATGCCTCCTGGGAACGCCAATTTCCACATTGGCAGACAGCGCGTTATGGCATCGATATTTTATAATCAATGATTCGGCAACAGGTCTTTTGCTCACTACAAATTAAATAAAAGCTGTGTACTCCGAGAATTTGTTTTTCCGTCAAATGCATACATGGGTCAAGGTCTTTTCCCGGGAGTCCTGCCAATGTGGAAATTGGCGTTCCCAGGTAAGTACCAGACGGCTTTATGCCTGTGTCGAGAAGATAGAATAACGCAAAGGCGGCATACAATACTGAAGAAAGATGGTTATTCTCCTTAAAGTCTCCCAATCTGGATAACCGTATTTTTTTGCGTTGTTATGGCTGAATACTTTGATAGGCGGGTCAGGTCGCAAAAAAACCGGCATGACGGAGGCGGGAGTATGTCGTGGGGCAAATAAGAGACTTGAAGGGATCAGTAGTTTCAGGGGAATCGGTCGGATCAGTCGGATCGGTCGGATGTGGGAGGGGTGTGCAGGCATGTCTAGGGATACAAAAGAGACTCCGGGAAGACACATAAGCCTCTTCCTCTCACTCCTTTCGCGTCCTTTTGCGCTTTTCGCGGTTAATTTTAAAAGTATCATTTGGTTGCGGCTGTGCTGCGCTGTGCTCTCTGTCTCTGTGGTGAAAAAAAGCCAAGACAATGCTTCCCTGTTTTTCTCGTCAAGAATTGTTTCATGTTAAAAGTACTGGTACAATGAACGAGTCTCAGCATATAAGCTTGCGACCTCAAAGAACTGCTGAGAACAGCATTCTTGCAATATAAGCCTGTAACCATGGAGGAACAATACGATGAAAAAACAAACAGCAGAACAGATCGGCGTGTGCAGCTGGTCACTTCAAGCCACGGGCCCCGAAGATCTCGCCGCAAAAGTCCGGGCACTGAATCTTAAAAAAGTGCAGCTCGGCCTTACTCCTCATCGCGGTGATGTGGGCGTGTGGGATAACGTTCAGGAAATTCTGGCGGCCTCAGGCATCACCATTGTTTCCGGCATGTACTCCACCGTAGGCGAAGATTACACCACTCCGCAGACCATCCAGGTCACGGGCGGTGTTGTTCCCGATGAACACTGGGAAGAAAACCAGGAGCTGGCGAAAGTGACGGCTGAACTGGCCGGACAGATGGGATTGACCTCCGCCAATGCCCACGCCGGATTCCTTCCCCATGATACCAGCGATCCCGCCTATGACAAGCTTTGTGGCCGTGTGGAAACACTGGCGAAAATCTTCAAAGAACACGGTGTCACTCTCATGATGGAAACGGGACAGGAAAGTGCCGAATCCCTGCTGGGCTTTTTGGCTGAAATGAAGAAGCGCGGCGTGGATAATGTGACTGTCAATTACGATCCCGCCAACATGATTCTTTACGATATGGACGAGCCCATTGAAGCGCTCCGCCGTCTCGTGCCCTATGTTCAGCAGGTCCATGTGAAAGACGCCCGCCGCACGAAAGTGAAAGGCGACTGGGGCGAAGAAGTGATCGTAGGCGAGGGCGAAGTGGACTGGGTTGCCTTTGTGCGCATCCTTGCTGAAGCTGATTTCGAAGGCGATTATGTCTTCGAACGGGAAGCCGGCGATGACCGTGTTGGCGACATCAACAAAGGCATTGCAAACCTCAAAAAAGCAATGGATGAAGTGAATCAATCCCTTTAATATCCAATGGGCCCCCAGTGGGTCGTAACCCTGCGACACAAGCAGACAAAGGAATTATCTGATGACTATCAGTCGCCGAAAATTTATGACGCAGCTCTCCGTGCTTGGCGCGGCACCCTTAATTCTTCCCTCAAGAATCTGGTCGGCCGAGCATAAACCCAACGACCGGATCAATATGGCCATTATCGGCGCCGGGAAACAGGGACGCCATCTCATGCAAGCCTTCCTCAATCACAAACGTGCCCGGGTCGTGGCTGTCTGTGATGTGGACAGAACACGCCGTGATGACATACAGCGCATAGCCAGCGAATTTTATGCATCCAGACCCCAGGCGGGCAGTGCCGATGTGGCGGCTTATAACGACTTTCGCGAGATTATCGACCGTTCCGATATCGATGCTGTTTGTGTCACCACGCCCGATCACTGGCACGCCTATATAGCCATTGCAGCCATGAAAGCCGGTAAAGACGTCTATTGCGAAAAGCCTCTGGCCCATAATATCCACGAAATCAAGGAGATGATGGCTGTCGTCAAGAAGACCGGCCGGGTCTTGCAGACCGGGTCCATGCAGCGATCCATGAGCGAATTCCGTGTCGCCTGCGAACTCGTGCGTAACGGTGCCATTGGCAAGATCAGCCGCGTTGAATGCAGTTTCGGCGGGCCGGCCGTACCTTGCGATCTTCCTGAAGAGAGCCTGGAACCCGGATTGGACTGGGATATGTGGCTGGGCCCGGCTCCCTTGCGGCCTTACAGCTCTGTGCTGAGCCCCCGGGGTATTCACACCCATTTCCCCGACTGGCGCGAATACCGGGAGTATGGCGGCGGCATGGTTACGGACTGGGGCGCCCATCATCTGGACATTGCCCAGTGGGGTCTCGGCATGGACAATAGCGGGCCTGTGGAAATCATTCCTCCCGATGAGGAAGATCCCCGGGTGGGCGGTGTCATGGTCTATGACAATGGTATCCGTGTGATTCACCAGAAAGGCTTTGGCGTCCATTTTTACGGCAGTGACGGCGAAGTGAAAGTGAATCGCGGGAAATTTGAGTTCTGGCTCGGCGGCGAGAAGATTGCCGGCTTCTCCGGAAAGGGAGATGAGGGCTCACTGGGTGCCGCAGTGTCTTTTGTGGAAAAAGAATATCTGGCCGATCCCAAAGTGAAACTCTATGTCTCCGCCGACCATGTGCGCAATTTCCTGGATTGTGTGGAATCGCGCGAGAAGCCCATCACCGATGTTGAAGTGGGCGGCCGCAGCGCCACCGTCTGTCACCTGCTGAACCAGGCCTATTACAACCGGGAAACTGTCAAATGGCAACCGAAGAAAATGCGCCTGGCTAGAGGCTGCGGCAAGGAAGAATGGGTCACCCGTGAATTCCGGGATCCCTGGAAAGTCTGAGCGCTTTTGAAGCGGTAATCCTTTGAGAAAAAATAGCTGCGGTGTGTGTACAGCATGCCGCAGTTTTTTTATTTGTGGGTATGACACCGATGTGGCGTGGACATCGAGGCATTGACGGGTTAAGCTTGAGATGTTGGCGTGTTTGTGGATTGTATGTCTTATGGTTAAGGTGCAGGGTCGGGCTGTGAGTATGTCTCTGGGTCTTTAATCGGACCGATCGGACGGATCAGACGGATCGGACATATCTGGGAGGGCTGAATGTAAGTCGCTCGATATTACCTAAACACTTTGAGATATTCTATCGCCTGGCATCATGCTTCCTGGGAACGCCAATTTCCACATTGGCACACAGCGTGTTATGACCCGGAGAAGTTAAAAACCTGATTGCGGCATGATATCTCTATTTTCTTAAACAAGTCCATTGCTCAGAAAACTTTCCGGCAGAGGATGTGCAAATCGTGGGAGCGCCATCCAACTTTGCGCCGGAAAGTACTCAAGATCAAAGCATTACCCACAGAATACACAACATACAATTCTGACTCTTGGAAGAACAAAAAGGGAGAAAATCGGTATGACGGAGGTGAGGATATATCGTGAGGCATATAAGAGACTTGAAGGCGTCAATAGTCTCCGGAGATTCGGTCGGATCAGTCGGATCAGTCGGATCGGACGGATGTGGGAGGGGCGCAGGCATGTCTTGGGATACAAAAAAGACTCCGGGGAGACACATAAGCCTCTTCTTCTTTCTTAGTGAAGCTTCGTGTCCTTCGTGGCTTCGTGGTTCAATTAGAAAAGATCATTTGCTTGCGGCTATGCTGCGCTGTGAATCTTCGTGACTTCGTGGTGAAAATAACATATCCCCTATCCCCCAGCACCTATCACCTATCACCTATCACCTAATCAAATGGTATTCCCACGGATTAATGGGTTATGCTATCTCTATACTGTTTTCCGGTGCTTTCTCCATGCGAAAGTATCAGGCAATCAATTTTTATTGAAGGAGTTTCATGGGCACTTCATCAGATCGAGACAATGGATACCGCTATTTTCCTTTCGGCATGCTCTTGCGTGATCAGGCCTGGCACGATTATGATACGGCCGCCATTGTGGAAAAAACAGGTGCGGACTGGCCGGGCGACCCTTTCCCCTTTGCCCAGATGCTGGCATCACAGATGAATGCCCGGCGGGATGGGCCGCCCTGGGTACGCAGCGGCGAATTGCACGCCATGATTCTGCTCCATGAAATTTTCCGGACGCTCATGGACCGTTATACGGAAGATGTGCAGCCCGACGCTTTTTCCGCCGCACTTGATTATGCCCGGGATCAACAGGGCACCGACGCCGTGACCAGCACTTTGCCCGCCTTCGTATCCTATTTCCCGCCCCTGCAGCTCAAGAGCGAAGAGCATGTTCCGCCCCTGCTCTTTCTGCAGGGAAGCAGCCGCGGCAAGACCCACGCTGTCATGACCCTTCAGGAAATGCTGCTTGTTCAGCTGGCACACGAGAATCAGGCGCTGGCTTCCTGTCAAAGCCTGTTTGATTACAGCAGCTTATGTCATCAGGTACCGCTGCTGAATATTCTGCAGGCACTGGACGGCTGGTTTTCCGGACAGTCTGAACTTCCCGGCACAGGCCTGAGCCTTCTTGAACTTCTGCGTGCGCCTTTGCGTGCCTCTCCGGATTCTCTGGAAGGACAGCTGAGTTTCATTCTCGAGAACTGGCGTGCTTTTCTGCCGGAAGGGCTCATTCAGCGGCTGTTGGTCGTTCAGGGAATTCTCCGTGAAGAAATGACATTCCGCGGCCACGGTCCGGGCGAGAGTAAAGCCCTTCGCTTTGCAGCGGATGCCTACGACGAACCGGAAGCTTTCACAACCGATGTGGCCTGGATGCCTCAGGTTGTGCTCCTGGCCAAGCTGGCTTTTGTCTGGCTCCATCAGCTTTCACTCCGTTACAACCGGCCCATGCACAAGCTGAGCGATATCCCCGATGAAGAATTGGACCGTATCGCCGGTTGGGGCTTCAACGCCCTATGGCTCATCGGAGTCTGGGAACGCTCCTCAGCCTCACGGATGATCAAACAGCGGATGGGCAATCCGGAAGCGGCCGCATCGGCATACAGTCTTTATGATTATGTCATTGCGGAAGAGCTGGGCGGCGAAGAGGCTTATCAGGATCTTGCGCACCGTGCCCGTCTTCGGGGTATCCGGCTGGCCGGCGATATGGTGCCCAATCACATGGGTATTCATTCCAAATGGATCACCGAAAACCCTGATCGTTTTCTGTCTCTTTCAGAACCGCCTTTTCCGGGTTATCGTTTTGACGGACCGGATCTTTCTGAAGATTCACGGATCGGGCTTTTTATCGAAGAGGGTTATTGGAACCACAGCGACGCCGCTGTTGTATTCAAGCGGGTGGACCGTCAATCCGGAGAAGTGCGCTATATCTATCACGGCAACGATGGCACGAGCATGCCCTGGAACGATACGGCGCAATTGAATTTCATGAATGCGGAAACCCGAGAAGCGGTGATACGCACCATACTTGAAGTGGCACGCCGTTTCCCCATCATCCGTTTTGATGCGGCCATGACCCTGGCCAAACGGCATTATCAACGCTTGTGGTTTCCCCTGCCCGGCGATGGCGGTGCTATTCCTTCGCGGGCGGCTCATGGCCTGGAGAAGCCTGATTTTGATGCCCTCTTCCCGCAGGAATTCTGGCGGGAGGTGGTGGACCGTGTGGCGGAGGAAGTGCCTGATACCCTGCTCCTTGCCGAAGCCTTCTGGCTCATGGAAGGCTATTTCGTGCGTACTCTGGGCATGCACCGGGTTTACAACAGCGCCTTCATGAACATGCTGAAGATGGAGGACAATGCCAAGTATCGGGAGACCATCAAAAACATTCTGGAATTCAGCCCGGAGATTCTGCAGCGCTTTGTAAACTTCATGAACAATCCGGATGAAGATACGGCGGAGGCACAGTTCGGCAAAGGCGACAAATACTTCGGTGTCGCCACGCTGCTGGTGACCATGCCGGGACTGCCCATGTTCGGTCATGGCCAGATTGAGGGGCTTTCTGAAAAATACGGCATGGAATACCGCCGCGCCTATAAGGATGAACAAACGGAAGACTGGCTCGTGGAACGGCATGAAAGAGAAATCTTTCCTCTCATGCGCATGCGTCATCTTTTCAGCGGCTCCACCGATTTCGCGCTCTTCGATCTCACGACCCCTGAGGGCTGGGTGGATGAAAACGTCTTCGCCTATACGAACCGTCGGGAAGGCGAGGCGGCTCTGGTGGTCTACAACAACATAGCCACAGAAACGGCGGGAGTGCTCCACACTTCCACGGCCATCAATACGGAGCGGGGCGATAATGTGCATCTTGTCCGACGTAACCTGACGGAAGCGCTCGTTCTGAATAATGATGCGGCCTTGTACACCCTCTGGCGCGATGCACGATCCGGCCTGGAATATCTGCTGCACAATGCGACCGTGGCTGATCAGGGCTGGCATCTGTCTTTGAAAGGTTATGAAAGCCGCATCTTTATTTTCGCCCGCCAGATCTTGGATCATGACGGTTCCTGGGGAAAACTGTGCAGGCAACTGGGCGGTCAGGGCGTGGCCAGTGTGGATGAGGCCTATAAAGAAATGCAGCTTGCCGCCATACTCATTCCCTTCGGACAGTTCTTCACGGCTGATCTGATCCATCATGTCTTGTATCAGACTGAAGAAAGCGCATTGCCTGATTCCTGTCATGACGGACTCACAGCCTTCCTTTGTGCCGCTGGTGATCTCATGAATATACCGGTCTATCCTGAAACAATTCTGGAACGGCTGGAAATACGCCTGGAAAAGTTGCGTGACTTTTTCGCAGATACAAAACTGGATCTGCTGCCCGATATTTTGAGGCGCTTCGTTGAAGTCCTGCTCCCCGATGAAGAGGCCGTGACAGGCTATCATTACCGCTTCCCGCGCATAGCCGTGGCTTGGGTATTATTGGAAGAACTCGCTCGCTCCCTGACAGAAGAAGAGAGTACGGATACTGGCCGGAACCCTCAGGCGGAACAGACAGCGGCCGCCTGGATGTATGACTGGCTGTTGATCAAAGGAGTCGTTCGCGCCTTTGAAGGAATGGACGGCGATTCCTGGCTGGCCTGGCGGGATGCCCATGCACTCAGTCTCAGCCTGGGACAGCGGGATACCGTACTCGCTCTGGAAGATGAGGTATGGGCGCCGCTGTTGCACCGTCTTTTCGAAAACAGGGATATGCACGGGATGCTGTCGCTGCACTGGCATGGAAACCGACGCTGGCTCAACCGTGAGCAGTTGAATTTTGCCTTGCACACCCTCTTCCTGATCAACCTGTTGGATGCGGACTTGAGTGATGAGACGACTGTGGCGGCCCTCGTGGGTTGTCATGAAGGGCTTGTGGAAATTCTGGATGCGGCCAGTGACACGGGCTACGACTATGACTGGATGTTGAGCGCACTGAAATAGAAAATAAACCCGGGAGAGATGAGGATGATCACAATTTGTATGGCCGGTGCCTGTGGACGTATGGGCCGGCGAATTCTTGAACTGACGGCAACAATGGAAGGTATGGCTGTGGGCAGTGCTCTGGATATTCCCGCACTGGTCGGAACAAAGATCACCGTACCCGGCAAGAATGGCTCTGAAGAAACCATCATCGCCGGTGCGGACGGTGCAGAAGAACTTGCCAGGGCCCGGGTTCTCATTGACTTCACGGCACCCGAGGCCTGTCTGGAACATGTGGCTCTGGCTGCAGCCGCCGGAAAGCCCGCCGTGGTGGGAACAACGGGACTCACAGCGGAACAGGTGGTCCGACTCCAGGAATTGGCCAAAGATATCGCTGTTGTCTATGCACCCAATATGAGTGTGGGCGTGAACCTGCTCTTCAAACTCACGGAAGAAGTGGCCCGTCATCTGGGTCTGGCCTACAACGTGGAGATTGTGGAGGCTCATCATAACCTTAAAAAAGACAGTCCCAGCGGCACGGCTGTACGGCTGGCGGAACAGGCGGCCCAGGGGCTGGGACTGCGTTATCCTGAAGAGGCTGTCTTCGGTCGGGAAGGGATCATCGGCGAAAGACCGGAACGGCAGATCGGTGTCCATGCCATCCGGGGCGGCGATATTGTGGGCGATCACACCGTCTCTTTCATCGGTTGTGGCGAACGTATTGAACTCACACACAAAGCCCACAACAGAGACAACTTTGCGCGAGGCGCCCTCATCGCTGCCAAGTTCGCAGCCCAGGCCTCGCCGGGTCTCTACGATATGCAGGATGTGCTCGGGCTGAAATAATGCTGTTCAGGGCGGGATTCAGTTCTCGTGGAGACTGTGGAGCCGGGCGGGGATTTCCGTCCAGAGCCGCCACAGATGTTCCAGAGTAGGCGTGAGCCTGTCAAAGCTTCTCAACTCAGCGGGAGCCAGACAAGCTTCCCATGCTTCCTGTTGATGACCGCTGTCGCATCCGGCGAGATAGACAAACTGCAGATGGGATCCCACCGGATCGCTTCGCTGCTCAGGGGCATACAAGCCGTCCTGCAACAGCAGACCGGCCGATGTGCCGTGAGTTCCCGCAAAGACAAAAGAGGCTTTGTCGAGAGCTTCGTCCAGATGGTCCTGTGTCGCCGGAAGGAGAGTCAACCTCTGTCCCGGCAGACAATGGCGTGTGGCGCAACTGAGCCGCCAGACAGCCAGGGAAAATACCCATCGTGGGAAACGGCCCTGATCATCATAAAGCACGTAAACGCCGCCCTCCTCTCCCCTGCTGCTCACCATACTTTCGGCCAGGAATATGGCTGGTGGAAGAAGGATCACGATGATGAAAAAGAGATGGACCACAAACTTGCCTGAGAGATTGAAAAACTGTATGCGGGCCAGGTGACCCAGGAAGGGAACGGGCTCTGTCCGGCCACGGAGACAACGCCAGATCCCATACAGCCAGAAAACAAGCCAGGCCAAAATTGCTTTGCGCATAAGACTGAGTAGCCAGCTTTCCACCTGATGGTCTTCGAACCAACCCCGGGCTTCCACCATGATCAGGGAAGCGACGAGGATGAGGAGCACGAAGAAAAGAACGAAGATGCCCAGAACAACCCAGAGCAGGGCCGCCTGTTTCTCATGGCTTTTCCAGAAGGGTCGCTCCGAAAAAGGACGACGCAACCAGAATAAGGGCGCACAGCCCAGATAAAGCAACAGCGCAGCCAGCCGAATCCCCAGAGAGGGTGCTGTCTGCGCTGTATTTTCTTGAATATTTTTGTCAGTATCGGTCATGACATGACCTCGTTATGAATGACTATCAGAGCCTGTCGCCCAAGCCATTGAAATCGGCCATTTTCTTCATCATCTCATAATCCGTCAGATCACGCATGAGAGGTGTGACACTGATTTTATTGGCTCCATGCACTTCGAAATCCGTACCGGCTTCCACAACCATATCAGGCGTCTCACCGCCGATCCAGTAGTAAAGACCGCCCCGGGGATCACGGCGCATGTCCATGCGGTCATTGTAGTTACGGCGCCCCATGGCCGCCACACCAATGCCTTCGATTTTGTCCAACGGCAGATCGGGGACATTGATATTGAGCATGATATCGCGGGGCAAGCCTTCGGCCAGCAGTTTTTCAGCTGTGAGCTGCGCCATACGCTGCGCCCCTTCGAAATGCTGAACATAATGGCTCGTCACACTCATGGCGAAAGAAGGAATCCCTTGCAACATCCCTTCAAAAGCACCGGCAACCGTACCGGAATAGGTTACATCATCGCCCAGATTCGCACCGGAATTGATACCGGAAACAACGAGTGCCGGCACCTCTTTCAGAACACCACGCAGAGCGAGAATAACGCAGTCTGTAGGCGTTCCATCGACCATATGCCAGCCGGGACGGATCTCTGTGCTGCGTAAAGGGTGGTTCAGGCTCACACCATGACCGACTGCACTGCGCTGCCTGTCCGGCGCAAATACCACTACCCTGCCCAGCACTTCCAAGGCACTGTGCAAAGCTGCGAGACCGGGAGCGTGAATACCGTCGTCATTGGTCAAAAGAATCAAAGGCGTAGTCATAAATATCCTCAAGTATGGGGGAAAGGTTGAGATCAGGGCGATGAGCGCCCATGACTCCAGTGTATATAAAGGTGACGAGGATAATCAAAGAGCGGAGCGAGAGGGGCGAGGGGCGAGGGGCGAGGGGCGACGAAGCGTCCACTCAGTTCATTCCGTCCATTCCGTCCATTGCCCCCCCCCGCAAATGCCCAAAGACATATCCACAGCCCTCCCACATCCGTCCGATCC
>LSQX01273734.1_pt1 | contig 30957 bp, 28 predicted proteins | sample 654561 | NCBI WGS metagenome assembly LSQX01 (sample SAMN04489861, study PRJNA283612) | anaerobic digester metagenome | isolation source: 4 biogas reactors fed with cattle manure at either 37C or 55C with and... | place: Denmark: Kongens Lyngby | collected 2014 | reverse complement strand
GCTCTACCACTGAGCTACGTTGGCACGCCAAAGATTATACCAGTAAGGATCAAAAAATTACAAGAAGGTTAACGGAGAATCATAAGATGAATATCGCCATGCTTTCATACCATACCTGTCCCCTGGCTGCACTGGGCGGAAAGAACACGGGGGGGATGAATGTTTATGTCCGTGAGTTAACCCGTTTTCTCGGTAGAGCTGGCGTGCGTGTGGATGTTTTCACGCGGTCGGAAGATGATCATGTTCCTCAGGTTTCTCACGATCTGGGTTATGGCAACCGGGTCGTGCACATTCCAGCAGGACCCCAATTTAACCTGCCCAAGCATCAGCTGAACGATTACACCGGTGAATTTGCCCAGGGCGTCCTCGATTTTGCTAAAAGAAAACAATTTAAGTATGACCTGGTGCATGCGCACTACTGGTTGTCGGGTGTGGCAGGTGAACGACTGAAAGAAGCCTGGAACGTGCCGCTGCTTCAGATGTTTCATACGCTGGGGTTGATGAAACAGCTTGTGGGCCGAAGCGCTGAGGAGCGGGAGGGGGAATATCGTATCGAGGGCGAGCGACAGGCGATGGGGGCAGCTGACAGGATCATTGCTGCGACCAGGGCTGAGCTGGAGCAGCTTACGGACTTGTATCAGCTGGATGCTGATAAAGTGACCATCATTCCCCCGGGTGTTGATATTCATCATTTTTATCCCATTCCGCAGGACGAAGCAAAAGAAGCGATTGGTATTTCACCTGATAAGCGGATGGCGCTTTTCGTTGGTCGAATTGAACCGCTGAAGGGTGTTGATTTGCTGATCGAGGCGATGGCAATTGTCAAGAAAAAATGTGTTGATTTCACCTGTCCCGATTATCTGGTGATTATTGGGGGTGACCCGGATGAAGATCTGGCAGATCCTTCGGATGAAATGACGCGTTTGCAGGCTCTTGGTCAGGACTTGGGATTGGAAAAAATGGTCGTATTTCTTGGTAAAAGGGGACAGGATACGCTTCCTTATTACTATTCCGCTGCTGAAGTGGTGGTGATGCCGTCCTTTTATGAGAGCTTTGGAATGGTTGCGCTGGAAGCAATGGCATGCGGAACGCCGGTGATCGCTTCAAAGGTGGGTGGATTGGCGCATTTAATCAAAGACGGTGAAACGGGATTTCTCGTGCCATCCCAGGATACAGACGCTCTGGCTGAGAAGTTACGCATGATCTTTGTGGAAAGGAATTTGAAAGAACAGCTTGGGTCGCAGGCAGCTGTCTATGCAAAAGGCTTTCAGTGGGAAAGGATTACACAACAAATCATGCAGGTTTATCGGGAGCTGATCAGCGCTGAGCTGATTTAGGGAATAAAACTTCGCGATCTGTAATAGCCAGCAGCGGATGTGAATTCGGGGTTTTGACGAATATTTATGATTTGTCGGGTTGGCTGTTTTCTCCAGGTTTTGAAATTTGCCCACCTCTTTTGATAATTTGCCCGCCGTAGCGAGCCTTTAGTTCATCAAGGGCGTTGATCAGATTGGACTGTTTTTGATAATCGTCATCCCAGAGTCCCAGCTGATGGGCAGGTTTTCCAAGATTGCTGACACCCACACCGATCAAGCGCACAGGTTTTCCTTTTGGCCAGTTTTCTTTGAACAATCTCGCTGCAGTGTCATAAATCACCTGATCTAAATTGGTGGATGAAGGCAGGGTTGTTTGGCGGGTGATGGTCGTAAAATCCGACCAGCGCAATTTGATCTGAATGGTGCTGCCCGCCAGCATTTCATTTCGCATCCTTCGTCCCACCTCTTCTGAGAGTTCTCTGATCACTTTTACAAGTTCTTTCTCATCAGAAAGGTCTTTGGAAAAGGTGACCTCATTGCTAATGGACTTTGCTTCGTGCTCTGTGACGATAGGATTGTTGTCGATTCCAAGTGCCCGTTCTCGCAGTTCGGGTCCATACCGTCCAAAGAGGAGAACCAGTACGTCCGGTGGGGTTTTTGCAAGGTTGCCAATGGTGTGGATGCCTACCTGTTCTAATTTTTTCGCTGATTTGGGCCCAATCCCGATCAAGCTTTGAACCGGGAGAGGAGCCAGAAAGTTGGCTTCATCACCAGGAGGGATGATTGTGATCTTGTTGGGAGGGTAGGGTTGCTTTTGTTGTGATTTACCCCAATCATTGGCGATCTTCGCCACAAGTTTGCTGGTTCCCCCGCCAATCGAAACAGGAAGGGACAATTCCTGATTGACCCTGTGCTGCAGCGTCCTGGCAATCTCCAGCTGGGGCTCAGGTAATCCGGTCACATCCAGGTAGGCTTCATCAATGGAGATTTTCTCAATCAATGGCGTGATATCGATCAATTTCATGACCTTTTTTGACATCTCGCTGTAATTGCTAAACCCGTGATGAACGACAATCAGTTCAGGACATAATTGAAGGGCGCGTGCCATGGGCATGGCGGAGCGAACGCCGTACATGCGTGCAGCGTAGGAACAGGAAGATACCACACCGCGCCGATCCGCATGACCGCCGACCGCAAAGGGCTTCCCTTTGAGAGATGGGTCGCGCAATTCTTCGACAGCACAAAAGAAAGCATCGAGGTCAAGGTGAAGGATTTTTCTTGTCATTGCTGCCATTATACAACAACTGTTTTTGAGGTTGTTTGGCTGGATCCCAACAGGGTGATTCAGACCAGCCGAAGTGAATTAAAATCCAGATTTTCAAGAAACCATTCGCTGGTTTTTCACTATCGTTCAGTACATATTAAGAATTGTCGGAACACTTTAATCATTGTTAGTGAAATGGTATAAAAAAGGCTGGTTTTTTATTCACCAGCCTTTGAGTTTTAAGAAAGCATCAGACATCCAAATTGCGTACTTCTTTGGCGTGAGTTTGAATAAATCTGCGGCGTGGCGGTACCTTGGCGCCCATCAGCATATCAAAGGTTCGATCTGCTTCGGCGGCATCTTCAATATTCACCTGCAGCAAAGTGCGATTCTCCGGGCTCATGGTCGTTTCCCACAATTGATCGGGGTTCATTTCGCCCAACCCTTTGTAGCGCTGTAACGTAAATTTCCCGCCAGAGGAAGTAATCTTCTTGATCAAAGCTTCAATTTCCTCTTCAGAATACACATATTCTTTTTCTCTGCCGTAGCTGATCAAATACAAAGGTGGTTGTGCAATGTACAGGTGCCCGGCTTCAATCAGCGGCTGCATAAAGCGGAAAAAGAAGGTTAAAAGGAGCGTCCGGATGTGAGCCCCATCGACGTCCGCATCAGTCATGATCACAACCCGTCCATAGCGCAACCCTTCCTAACTGAAGTTATCCCCTATACCAGTTCCCAGGGCGGAGATCATCGCTTTGACCTCGTTATTATTCAAGATCCTGTCCAATCGTGCTCTTTCCGTATTGAGGATTTTTCCTCGTAAGGGTAAAATCGCCTGGAAATGCCGATCCCTGCCTTGTTTTGCTGAACCACCTGCAGAATCACCTTCAACAATAAACAGTTCTGCGCGGAGGGGATCGCGTTCAGAACAGTCTGCAAGTTTGCCGGGCAAGGTCATACTTTCCAGTACAGATTTGCGGATGACAAGATCACGCGCTTTGCGGGCAGCGTCCCGCGCCCGGGCTGAGGTCAGACATTTCTGGATGATCCTTTTTGCGGTTGAGGCATTTTTCTCCAAAAAGGCGCTGACCCCATCATTCACCACCTGCTGGACATAGGTTTGGACCTCGGTATTCATCAATTTAACCTTGGTTTGACTTTCAAATTGTGGGTCGGGATGCTTGATGCTGATGATAGCTGTCAGACCTTCACGGGTGTCATCACCGGAAAAGTTTGGATCCGATTCCTTGAGCAGGTTGTTCTTACGTGCGTAGTCGTTGATCGAACGGGTGAGCGCCATCCGCAAACCCGTCAGATGTGTCCCACCATCAATCGTGTTGATTGTGTTGGCGAAAGCATACACTGATTCGGAATAGGAATCGGTGTACTGAATTGCTGCTTCAATTTCAATATTGTCGACAGTTTTTTCAACGAAAATCACATCGTGCAAAGAATCACGATTGCGATTAAGGTATTTCACAAAGGAAGAAATACCACCCTCAAAATAAAAAGTGGCTTCCTTGCTATCACGCAAATCCTTCAGGCTGATGGTCACACCCCGGGTAACAAATGCCATTTCCCTAAAACGCTGTTCAAGTGTGTCAAACTTAAAAGACTCATCTCCTGTAAAGATGGTTGGATCAAATCGGAATGTTGTGATGGTTCCGGTTTTCTTATCGGACGTTTTCCCTGCAATTTTAACAGGTGCGATTGGCCTGCCTTTTTCATAGCGTTGGAAATAAATTTTACCGTCACGGTGAACTTCCACTTCGCACCATTCGGAAAGCGCATTGACTGCGGATGAACCGACACCGTGCAGTCCGCCCGATACTTTGTAGGACCCGCCGCCAAACTTTCCGCCTGCATGAAGCGTGGTCATGACTACTTCTAGGGCAGACACCTTCTTTTCAGGGTGAATGTCAACTGGAATTCCCCGGCCGTTGTCCTCAATCGATACACTCTGGTCCTCGTAAATTGTGATCGTGATCCGGTCACATTCGCCAGCCAGGGCCTCGTCGATTGAGTTGTCGACCACCTCGTAGATCAGGTGGTGAAGCGCTTTTACATCTGTGCCACCGACGTACATGCCGGGTCGTCGGCGGACCGCTTCAAGACCCTCTAAAACTTGAATATCATTTGCATTGTATAGACCAGGTTGTTTTGCCAATCTTGTTACTCCGTTATGTTCTTAAGATGATAGATGTTGTTGTTTTGATCCTCGTTCCAGCATCATTGCCTGAGCAAACTGGGCTGCATCGATAAAATAATAGAATGATGCGGTAATTACCGCAGAGACAATGAAGGCATGTCCCATAATGCCAATCAGAAGAAACCAGTTGTCAACGTCAGGGGATGTCCACAGGTAATTCAATCCCTGGATTAAAAGCAGGGATGATAAGATAAACCAGGCCGTCTTCCCCATTGAGATTTTTACGACGCTGATGCTGGTCATGATGGCAGTGACCAGGTTCTGCTTGAAAAGAAAAATGGCGTGGGGAGTAAAAATCAGCGGCATCAGGATCCAAAGAAGAAGAGTCCCGACGATGAGAAACAGAAATTGATTCACCCCCTGTCCCATCAGCGTTATCAATGAAAAAATGAATAGGAGCGGGATACTGATAATTAAAAGAAGGATCAATAAAATCACAGGCATCAGGATGACCTGAAAGAATTCTTTGATTAAGGTTGAGGATGGATTTTTGTCTGGAAGATGGACGATTTGTTTGGATATGTGGTTCAGGTAAAGGCTTCCCAGGAAGTAACCCGCCAACAAAAAAACTACCCAAAATCCAAAAACTTGAGATATTGAATCAAGGTTAAACGTGATGGGATGCCCTAAAGGGTTAAGAAAAGAGGGTTTGGAAGTCATCAGGCTGGGGATGCCGATGGGGAGGGTTCTGAGTGTGACGGAGAGATCAAAGTTAGTCACAATTTCACGCCAAATTGCCTGAGTCTCTTTGATCAGCGCGGCATTGTCGACACCGCTAATCCCGGGAAAGTTGGATAAATTTTGGATCAATGGTAAAAAGAACCCATCCACACGCCAGGAGGGGCCAAACCACAGAAACAAATCAAGCAGAATCGGGAACAGGATTAAATAGGGCTTATTTGCCACAGTATTAAACCCTGCCAGAAGCGCTTGAAATATACGGGGTTTTACAATTTGCTTATCAGAACTTGTGTTCATACAAGCAGTAATTTTACCACATCAGACGGGGTTTGGCTATGTTTAAGCCGTACTTTTTGCGCAGTAACTTGAGTCTCGCTTCATTTAATTAAAAAATTATGAATCAATCTGTCAGCATAATTAAATTAACCCCGGCGTGGTAAAATAAAAAAGATGTCAACAAGAGATTTCTTGCCAGAGATTAATCGACTTTCGATTGTATCAGCAGCGATCATGCTGGCTTTTTCGCTGACCCAGCTCGTTTCCTTTCCGGTTCAACCGCTCTCTTTTGATCTTTTAGGAATTCTGATTGAAATTCGAATTGATTTTCGAACAATTATTACGGCGCTAACAGCAATTTTGGCGGCAGCAGGGATGGATTGGCTAATCCTCTCTCACCCGCAGCGAGACCCGGAATCAAACCGATGGATTTATACACGGCACTGGATTATCCCTGTGTTTACAACGATCGTGATCAGTGTTGCTCTCAACACGTTCACTGGCAGCCCATTTGGTTGGGTAACCTTTGTTTTTGGGAGCCTTTTGTTGATCGCCGTGCTTATTGCAGAATATAACATGATCGTGCCCGATGAGAATGATCATCCTCTGGCGAGAATTGGGTTAACAGGATTGACCTTCGCCCTTTTCTTAATGCTTTCGATAGCACTTTATTCACGTAATGTCAGGTTGTACATTCGACTGCCGATTCTGGCAATTGGCGCAATGATGAGCATTTCGAGATCTCTTTTATTGCGAACGGGATACTGGCATTTCTACTGGGCTCTGGTCAACACTTTGGTTGTTATTCAGGTTGGCGTAGGGCTTCATTACCTCCCATTGACACCCATCCAAAACGGATTGATCCTGGTGGGTCTGGCTTATGCAATGACCACCCTCACGGCAGGTATCACAGAATCTCGAAAAGGAACTGCGTTCTGGGCAGAGCCTGTCATTATGATGACCCTAATGGTCATTATGAGTGTCTTTTGGCGATAGAATTATTGCTCTAAATTCTGAGCGTCTTCTTGGAGGGACTGATGGTAAAGATACCTCAGGTTACGCTTGTGTAATTCGCTTACCAAGCCGCCAAGCAAAATCCGACTTTTCCCGCAGGCTTCAACCCCAATGCTATCCAAAATTTCAAGTGAGTTGTTTCTTCGTTTTGCAGTTATGACGGCTTTCTGGATAGATTTTAAGTAGGTGATGTTTTCGCGCACCTTTTCTTCAATCTCACCCCGCAAAATGATGTCTCCGTGCCCCTGGATAATATTTTCGAGTCCCATGTCCAAAAAACTCACAATCGTTTTGATGTATTGCTCAAGGTTGCCTTCCACAATGAAAGGCAGCGGCATGAAGGCATCCCCTGCAAAAAGAACACGATCTTCTTCAACAAGCACAGAAATCCCATCTGCTGAATGTCCGGGCGTGGGAAACAAAGTCAATCTTTTTTTACCAACTTGAAGCGAAAAACTTCCTTGTTGAAATGTGATGTGGGGGGGGACGATCTTAAGCTGTTGGTAAAGGGGGTTGTCTTCGCAGGCAACTTCTAAGGCGCTTGGTCCACCTTCGATCAGTTTTTGGCGGCAAAGCTCATGACCAATAATGGTTGCCTCAGGAAAAAAGCTGTTTCCCCAGCAATGGTCTGCATGATGGTGGGTGTTGATCACATATCGGACCGGGAGTTTTAACCTTTGTTCAACAAATTCCTTCAAACCCATGGTCTCCTGAGGCATCAATGTATCAATGACGACAGCCCAACGAGGCCCAGCAACGACACCGGCAGAGACCTGTGCATAGGTTTCACTTTGGAACCAGTATACATTTTCTGAGACGCGTTCACGGAGCATAAAGGTTATCCTGTTTCAGATTTTGCATCCTGCAAAGAATAGCACAAATTGAGGCAAAAGTCAAAAAAACGACAATAATTCAAGCCATCGATTGCATGGTTTTGGGGGTAGTGAGATAATCACTTCTTCGAGAAGGGAAGGATCATCACGGATCGATGGATTGACTTTAACCTTTTTTGATGAAAGGGGATTTCATTTAAAAAAGTAATATCACCACTTGCCGAGATTTCCAAGCAGATTGTGTTGATGATCTAATAGATGTGCGTTTTGATAAGGATAAGGCTGGCGGCGAGCAGCGCACTCATGGCGCTGACGCTCCCGATAAGGATGAAGATCCAGCGCAATGGCGGCGTTTCCTCCGTTTTTTCTACCTCGGGTGTTGGCGTTGTCGGTGTTTGTTCAACATCAGGCGGTAGGGATGTTCTGGTTTCATCAAGAGCAGGGGTTGGTGTGATCTCATGATGGTTGTCTTCTTCTGCGGATGGGTATCCATCATCTGTCTCTGTAATGTCGTCGGAGGGATAGCCCGATTCGTAATCAGGATAGGCAAACCCATGCGTTGGATCATACCCATCGGGGTAATTGCTCGTGGGTGAAGGTCCGTAAGTGCGAACTGCCGTTGGTGCACCAAAGGGTGTGGATGTGCTGGACAGGTAATTGGGGGTAGGAGTCCGGTAGTAGATGGGCAATGAGGTTCGCGTTGGATAGCGGGTTGAGGTTGGGTAAAACGTTCGGGTAGGGTACGGCGTTGATGATTTATAAGGTGTGCTTGTCGGTGTCCTGGTTGCGGTCAGGGTCACGGTCGGTGTGAGCGTAGAGGTCATCACACTGGCAGGACCAACAGTCTGGATGGCAGCCCCCTCATTATTGATGACCTGAATTTTGTAATAATAAGATTTTTTATAATCGATGTTTGCATCGGTGTAATTATAAATTGCGCCGATAAAATCATCACCAATGGCGTCAATTTGTGAGGAGATCCGCGTATAAGGGCCTGCTTCGGTTTCACTTCTCAGCACATAAAAACCCTGAACATTGGTCTCACTGCTGGTGATCCACTTTAAATTTACCTTTGTCACATCAAATGTTGCAGTAAACTGCGTGATTTTGACGCCCTCAACGATAGGTAAGCCGACCACAAAGGGTGTGAAATTGAGGTCCGATAAAATGCCTGGGCGTCCGGACGTGTCGATGCTTACCATCACCTCGTCTTTTGCCATATTACAAACCGTTGTTTGGCCGGTCGCGCCGCCCGCGCCCGTTCCCTGGGGAGGTTGACCGGTGCGATTCCACCCATCGGTGACCTGGTTTGCAGGGTCATACCACCACAGCGGATATTTTGAACTGTCAGCCTGGTTACAATACTCCGACGATTCAATGGTGGTAATACAGGCCTCATTGAGATCATATTTCAGCACAAGGTCCAGGTTGAGTGCAAATGCATCATCCGCAAGAAACACATCGTAAAAATTTGAGCAAGCCTGAATAGCACCCGTTCCTTTTTGATAAAATGGAACATTGATAGAACCACCCTGTCCGTGATTGACGATAATCACGTCAAAATCGCTTGCTGACGCTGTATGACGCACCCCTATTTTGTTGTTGAAGGCATACGTCAGCGTATCCCTAACAGTTTGCCTGACCGCTTCAACCCCTGCGCCGCTTGTCGAGAGGAGGATCGGAGCACCCAATTCTTTCCCGGACGAAGCCAGGCAATCCTTGCTGGTTTCCGTTGGGGAAATCCCTTTTCCCCAGTAATTATGATCAACTGCCCCCAGGTTGTTGCATAAAACCTGCTCATCACCGTTATTCATGATGTTGTTCGCAAAAATATTCACATAGCCAGATGTGAGCGTCCCTGACTCTCGAAAAACTCCGTGCTCCTGATTGTTGATAATCTGATTAAAGGCGACCGTAACGTCTCCAGAATTATCGAGAATGTTGATTGCAATTTTCCCGGATTGAAGGGTGTTATGTTCAATTTGAATCTCACTGGCGCTATCAATTTTGATCAGGTCACGCGAAGAAGGAATGGAGCAATTTCCATCATTAATCGTCAGGTCGCTCAGTTTTACCCCCCTGGTCAGGATGAGCATGGGCTCTTCGCATGCCATCCCATTTGTGGAAAGCAAGGCTTTTTCGTGCCCGCGAATACGAATCGCTTTGTCAATTAAAACTGCCTGGTCTTTAATAAAATAGTCTTTCAGGATGACAATTTCGTCGCCATCTTTCAGTACGTTGACGGCATCCCGCAAACCAGTCCCCAGGCCAGTGGCGCTGTCATCACTCGAATTGATGTAACAGGGCGTGTTGCTTCCACATTCGGTGGCAGTTAGCGCAACATAAGCGGTTGATCCTGCTGGGGCAACGGGAATGTACTGTGAAAAATTGTTGGTTTGTGTCCAGGTTGCACCATCTGAATTGATTTGGAAGACCTTCACTTTGATGGAGCCGTTGATTTCTGCAGCAGGATGAATATTCAATGCGAACTGCAACTGATCCGTTCCACTTTTGGTGAGGGTTGCATAGGCGCCTGTGATCCAGGAATTGCCTGCATCGGTTTGACTCGAACAAACAGCAGAGGTTTGCCCCCGTGAATAAGAATTGCCCGAAATGATGCCTGCTCCTGAAATCCACCCATTGGTGAAATCTACCCAGGGATCTGAACCCAGGGATTTGCCGGTTGTTGGAGCGTAAACACATATTTGTGTGTTGGGAACGAGGGTTGTGTTCGGGTTAACAGCATATTCAACCAGGAAATTTAATCGCTGACCAGCGGCGCACCCCGATGATGGGCATGCACTCGGTTCAGTGAGGATCAGGGCTTCGGATCTGCTGCTGATTGCAGCCGCAGAATAAAAAATAATCAACGACAACCCAATCGCAAGGATGATAATCTGGCTTCGGAATTTACGCATAATCAGCTCGTTTTTTATGGCTTGCTAACATTATACCATTTTGGCTAATATAATATGAAACAGCGATTCTTTTTGCCCATCGCTAAACATTTTATCGAGGACCGTGTTGATATGAACCTTTCAATATTAAAGCGATCATTGAAGCCATTTCGATTGATAAGCCTGGTCGCCACCTATGTTTTGGGTGCGGGATTGGTGCAATATGTGAGGGGTATCCACCTGTGGTCGAATTTTATAGAGGGTGTCCTTTTCCTGATCCTGGGTGTGGTTAGCCTGGAATTGCTGAAGTTGCTGTATGACCTGAATAACCCGAAGAATTGGCCTGAAGGATCGCACCTTAATCAAATCAGGCAAACCCGATGGGTGCTTGTTGCAGTGATTGCCGTATTAATGACTTCGGCAACGGTTCTATTTTTTGGGTGGATGGTAAAAAAAATTGTTTCTCAGGGATTGGTTTTACTGGTTGTTACTTTTCTTTTTGCAGGATTTCTGTATTATCTCGCAAAGGCGAATCGTAATTTTCAACCGTTTCAGATCTTTTTCGAAACCTTCTTGTTTGTTATTATCCCGCCAGCGCTTGCATTTTTTCTACAATCCGATGATTTGCACAGCTTTTTGCCCCTGATGGTTTTGGGGTTTGTGCCCGCCTATCTCGCTTATCGCATCCTTGATCAGATCGCCCGATTTGGGGAAGATCATAGATTGGAAAAGGTCAGTTTTGTGACCCAAACAGGATGGGCTAAGGGGATGACCTTCCATAATGCTTTGATCCTGTTGACCTTTTTTTTGTTTGCATTGGTCTCGCTGATTAAGATCCCCTGGTTCCTCATGTGGCCAGTTTTCCTCAGCCTTCCGATCGGCTTGTTGGAGATCTGGCTGATGGAGCGGGTCAGGGCAGGCGGAAAACCCCTCTGGCGCGTGATGAAATTTGCCAGCGCGATGGTGTTTTTCTTGCCCGTTTATCTTCTGGCTTTTGCCTTTTGGATTCGGTAGATATGTGAAAATGGAAAAAGTGGCGTATGGCGAAAAGTGGATTGGATCTCAGGAATCAGGCTCCCGTCCTGATTCTAAATCCCTGATTCCAAAGATCTATTGTGATCTTTGCCGGTAGGTTTTTCGCTGAATTAACAATCAATAATAAGGAGTAAATGATGATTTTAGAAGCTGGTAACCAGGCGCCTGATTTTGAATTGCAAGACAGTCAGGGCGACCTAAGAAAACTATCAGATTATGCTGGTCAGACGATTGTGGTGTATTTTTACCCAAAGGATGATACGCCGGGATGTACCAAAGAAGCCTGTTCTTTTCGGGATTCCTATCATGATTTTAAAACCGCTGGTGTTGAAGTGATTGGGATCAGTCCGGACAGCGTCAAATCGCACTCGAAATTTTCTGAAAAACATGACCTTCCGTTTATATTGCTATCTGACCCTGAACATAAGGTATGTGAAGCCTATGGTGTTTGGGGGCTGAAAAAATTCATGGGACGTGAGTATTATGGCGTTTTAAGAACAACTTTTGTAATTGGACCGGATGGAAAAATTAAGAAAGTTTTCAAAAATGTCAAGCCAGCTGATCACAGCCACGAGGTTCTGGAAGCTGTAAAAGCATAATTTGCCATTGAACAGGATGGAGAATTAATCCAATGCTGCTTTAAGATTCGGAAAGCATTGGAAAGTTGTTGGACCTGCGGGAATACAGCCCTTTCTCTTAACGCGAAAATTATGCCTTTTAGGTCAATAAACGAAAAAGGAAAAATGGTTGATAAATTTGTGTTTTCGGAAAAACACCTACATCAGCTTTAAAATCACCGAGCCCTGAGCCCAGAGGTCTTCCAGCCGATAGTAGTCTCTTTGTTCCTGTGAAAAAAGATGGACCACCACATCACCATAATCCAAAACGATCCAGCCTGATTCCGCACTTCCCTGAGCGAGCGTTGTTTTGTGAAACTTCGTCTTCACTTCCCGTCCAATTGTTTGGGTTAAACTTTGCAGAGTTCTTGTACTTGTTCCGGTGGCGATTACAAAATAATCAGTAAATGATGCTATGTCCTTAAGGTCCAGGACAACGATTTCTTCCCCCTTTTTGTTTTCAATAAAGTTTGCGATATGTCTTGCCAGTTGTATTGCTTCCAGATTTCACCTCGTGTTTCGTAAGATTAGTTAATTCAACTGTCGTAATTATACTTGATTCAATGGAAAAGTCAGAAGGGGGGAGTAAATTGGACCTGAGGAGGTTAATTGGCTTTGATAAAGCAGAATTTGTCTGACAAGAACTGAACCAGGTGAATCTACTTTGAATTGGGACAGGGTTTCGCCAATCAATCGGGTTGCTGCGGGGTCCATGTCCCTTCGAAGCCGGGCGATGGTCAGATGGGGGCTGTAGGCGCGTTTTTCTGAGGGGATACCAGCATCCTGCAGTGTCAGGTCAAGTTTCCTTTGAATTGTAAACAAGGTCTCCTCTGCTGTAATTCCCAACCAGACAACGCGCGGGTTGTTGTGGTTGGGGTACATGCCCAGCCTGCCGATGCTTATTTTGAAAACATCGTGACCTTGCAGGGCACGCGTCATGAGCGATTGAATATCGGGTAGGCTATCTTCTCTGATTTCACCGATGAACTTGAGGGTCATATGCAGGTTATCTTTATCGACCCACTTGAGCGCTTTTTCAGGAGTCTGGCTTCTAAGGAAGGATATAATCTTCGCGATTTTTTCCAGAACATCATCAGGAAAGTCTATGGCTATAAAAGTTCTCAATCAATTCCTTTCTAAGTTGGTGGATACAAATTTTTGAAACATTCAATTGATTCGCGCTTAATTCAAAAGACGGGCAAACAGTTCATCTTTCAGGTAAATTTTAACATTAAATTGCTTTGCAAGTGGAGGGAATTATGGTATAAATTAATTACCCTGCTATGCTCGTGATGCCGCATTACAGTTTTGAGCCAACACCCTTTACGAGTGTCTAAACTCCACTCAGTGATGCGATAGACAAATGTCAAGGCAGATCTGGTGGGCATGACAAACCTGCGTAAGCAGGTTCAAAACTCAGCAGCACACGGCACGGCGGGGTTTTTTAATTCCCCAGCATTGCCAAACGCATATTTTTCGCCCCCTCTGTTATTGTGGGTTATAATTCCCAGAACCACATAGGGTAGTTGTTTTGACGTCCCTATCATTGTGCGTTGGCTCAGTATCCCGAGGGTTCGCTCTTGTGATGCAAGCCTGTTGTCTGAAGAATTAGGACCTGATCATGGTGAAATTACAACGGTTTTTAGGACTTGGTATCCTCCTGTTTATGCTTTCAGCCTGTGCAGGTGAGCGCTTTGCTGCAGATCAATTGCCCTGGGTGGGAGACGCTCCGGTCTTGTTCAAAGATGATTTTTCAAGCCAGGAAGCTGGTTGGAAGACGCTGGAGGATTCCCTGAGTTTTATTGGATATGAAGATGGCGGCTTTCGGCTTATGACTTCTGTTCCAAATTATCAGTTCTGGAGTGTGCCGGGGCTTAATTTCAAAGATGTACAGGTTTATGTTCAGGCACAAAAAATTGGGGGACCGGATAACAATTTGTTTGGGGTGATATGCCGATATCAAAACCCTGAAAACTTCTATGCCTTTTTAATTGGGTCTGATGGTTACTACGGTATTTTTAAAATGGAAAAAGGTCAATTGGGATTGATTGACCAGGCCCACATGAGTTTCGATCAAGCGATCCATCGCGGTGAGGCAACAAACGAATTAATGGCCATTTGCGAGGGGGATCGACTGGCTTTGTTGGTTAATGATCACCATTTGCTTCAAGTTCAGGACGGCACACTCGGTTTTGGCGATGTTGGACTTCTTGCGGGCAGCCTGACCAGTGGGGGTATCGATGTGTTGTTCGACAATCTGATTGTGTTGAAACGGTAGATTGTTCAATGAAAATATTTATTGACATTGTTGGATGCCGCTTGAATCAGAGTGAGGCAGAAGGGTTTGCGAATGTTCTTCGTGCACTCGGTCATCAAATTGTCAGTGAGCCGGCTGAGGCTGACTTGGCAATTATCAACACCTGTGCTGTAACGGGCAAGGCTGCTGCTGATTCACGGAAAAAGCTGCGGGGTGCTCAGCGGGCGGGTGTAGCACGCGTGATTGCCACGGGGTGTTGGGCGACGCTTTATCCCCAGGAGGCACTTGAACTTGCCGATGGGATTGAGGTGGTGGTCAATCAGGACAAAGAAAACCTGGTCGCTTCGGTTTTATCCCTTCCCCCAGACATGGTTGACCGGTTATCGCTCAGCAGAGAGCCCTTACCCGGGGATAGGGCGCGCACGCGTGCTTTTATTCGCGTGCAGGAAGGCTGTGATCATCACTGTACCTATTGCCTGACCCGTGTGGCGCGCGGAAAATCTCGATCGCGGAGGTTGGACAACATTCGGAGAGATATTTCAGCGGCACTGGATGGTGGCGCAAAAGAGATCGTCCTCACGGGAGTCCAGTTGGGCGGGTGGGGAAAAGATTTCGAAAACTCAGAAAGCATGGCTGATTTATTGGCGGGGATACTGGCTCTTGATGGGTTTGACCGTTTGCGGCTGTCATCAATTGAACCCTGGGATTTAGACCCTTCCCTGATGGCTTTCTGGGAGGATGAAAGGTTGTGTCATCACTTGCACATACCGCTTCAATCTGGAAACGATTGCACACTGAAATCCATGGGGCGTCCGATAAACACTCAGCAATATGCGAGCCTGCTGGATGCTATTCGCAAGGCCGTACCAGATATTGCAATCACAACCGATGTGATCGCAGGTTTTCCCGGCGAAACGGAAGAAGATTTTGATTCCACAAAGGCTTTCATCGAAAAGATGGCCTTTGCTGGCGGTCATGTGTTCACTTTTTCACCTCGTATGGGCACGCCCGCATATCATATGAAAGACAAGGTGCATCCTCAGGTTGCAAAAGCTCGGAATGCCGAAATGCGAAACATTTTGAGTATAACAGGAAGGTCTTATCGCAAGCAGTTCGTTGGACAGACTTTATCCGTATTGTGGGAGTCGTGTCACGACCTGGGTGCGGGTTGCTGGGGGTGCTCTGGTTTGACCGATACCTACATCAGGGTTCTGACGGAAGCTGACCTTGATCTTTGGAATGAGATCTCACAGGTGGCGATTGATGATCATCATCCTCGAAGGGGAGCGCTGGTCGGGCAGATAATGCGTTCCTGATCTGATCAGGCTCTTCGCGAATTACATACCTTTGCTCTCATATTTGACGCTTTTAATTCATTTGATAGAATAAAACGGCTTCTTATAAGATGGCAGACCGAAGCGCGTGCTCTGAACAGAGGTTATCCTGCCCAAAAGGCACCCTGCGGGATGGGTAGACACGGAGACAAACCCTGCGAATTGATATAATATAAGTCACAGTCGTAATTGATAAAAATGATGGTCTGAATTCAGAAACCTTATATTAAATATTATTTATTTTTCGATACGCATTCATTGTATTGTTTGACCATGATTTGGGTATACGGTATAATTTTAGGCTGTCCTTGGTGAGCGAATATAGAGACAGAGAGATTATAGAAAGGATGAAATTATAATGCCAAAACGAACTTATCAACCGAAACGCAGGCGTCGGATTCGAACGCATGGTTTTCGTGCGCGAATGAGCACAAAGGGTGGTCGAAAGATTTTGCAGCGGCGACGGGCAAAAGGCCGGCATGAATTAGCCAAAAAGATGAACAACCACGTGAAAAAGGTTCGCTGGTAAACAGTTTTACCCACGTGTTATTTCGTGTTGTACATTTCTAATTGAACGGGACGATCGTTGGAGCGCAGGTTTCGATTAACAAAAAGTGAAGCAATTAAGCGTGTGCGAAAAATGGGTCATACCTATATCCACAAAGCTGTTGTTTTAGGAACCTTACCAAATCAATTGGATCAGAACCGAATAGCCGTAATCGCCAGCCAGTCTGTGGGTGGTGCTGTTAAGAGAAATTTGGCGAAGCGCCGTATCAGATCAATCTTGCAGGCATTTCTGATAGATATGGAACCCGGTTTTGACCTGGCAGTCGTTGCGAGAAAGCCAGTGCTGCAAGAAGATTATGACTCGCTGAGACTAATCGTGAGATCTCTTCTTGAAAAAGCAGGGTTATTGAAAGAAAAAGTCATTGACTGAGATCATCATTAATAATCAAGATCATCATCACATTGAACCTCGTTTGAAGGACCTTCCTGTGCGGATTAACACGTTTCCCAGATGGATCCTTCTTATTCTCATTCGTGGTTACCAGATGACGTTCTCAAAGGCGCTCCCCGCAGACACCTGTAGATCTGTCTCTTATANNCATCCTGCTCACATTACGGCTACCATGCAATCTATAAATATGGTGCGTTAAAAGGTGGTTGGATGGCGATCAAGCGAATTGTCCGGTGTAATCCTTTTAACCCGGGTGGGTTTGACCCGGTCCCATGATTTTCTTGAAAAAGAGAAGGTAAATGAAGAAAAATATATTATTAATTCTTGCAGTATTTTTAGGGCTAAACTTCCTGTTGAGCTCATGTATGCCTGGCCCGAGGGTCGTAGGAACACCCGGTGTTTCCGTGTCAAAAGATAAAGTTATTGTTGCTTATGGAACCTCAGTCTTGGGCATTGATATCCAAAATGGTTCGGTTGTCTGGCATTATCCCGAAAAAGCAAGTGCGCAGAGGGTATTCTATGCGAGACCTTTGATCACGGATGATGCTGTTTACATTGGTGACTTTGAAAATTCTTTTCATAAGCTGGATCTTGAAACGGGAACTGAAAAATGGTCATTTACAGATGCTAAGGGCTATTTCACCGGACAGGCTGCTATAGATGGGGGTAGGGTCTACGCGCCTTCGAATGATGGCAATCTGTATGCACTGGATCAGAATGGCGATCTGCTATGGAAGTTCAGCGCAGAGCATTATATCTGGGCTCAACCCCAATTCAGCGCAGATCGGATCTTTGTTGGCTCGACGGATCACTTCGTGTATGCGCTGTCAATGGACGGAAAAGAGATCTGGTCAAGGGAAATGGCTGGCGCAATTGTTGACACGCCAGTTTTGAGTGAAGATGGCTCTGTCCTTTTCGTGGGCTCCATGGGTAAGGAAATGGTGGCTCTGGATACAACCGCTGGTGATATTCTGTGGACCTTCGATTCGAACGGTAATTTGCAAAGTGTGTGGGGGAGCGCTGTGTTAGTGAACAACACGCTCATTTTTGCGGACTCTGCTGGAAAAATTTTTGGACTTGATCCTGACAATGGCGAACCTGTATGGCAAACTGAGGTGGCAGGCTCCGTTGTGGGAGGGCTCGCTGCCATGAAAGATGGCTTTGTCCTTGCGACCAAAGAGGGACAGGTGAAGGCGTTTGATGCCATGGGCACCCCATTATGGGAAGCAACGCTGGATGGAGAAATCTACAATGCGCCTGCCTTGAATGACGAATATGTGGTCGTGGGCGCGATTAAGGGAAGCAATCTTTTATACGCGTTCAATACAAAAGGCGTTCAGATCTGGTCTTCGACCCCCGAGAATAAGAGGTAATAAAATTTATGTGGCAAACCATTGTTATTCAACCCTTTGTAAATATTCTGTTATTGATCAATTCCTTGGTCAATAATTTTGGTATCTCGATCATCCTCTTTACTATTTTGATCCGTCTTATAACGCATCCGCTTACTGTCCAGCAATTTAAAGCCTCTCGCGCGATGCAAACATTGCAGGAAGACCCGCGATACAAAAAAATGCAAGAAAAATATAAGAATGATAAGGAACGCCTGGCGCAGGAGCAGATGAAGCTCTATAAGGAACTCGGGATCAATCCAATGGGTTCCTGTCTGCCTTCATTGATCCAACTCCCGCTTATTCTTGGGCTTTATCAGAGTGTCACCCGTGCGATGGCTGCATCACCCTATGAATTATTTATGTTAGAGCAAAGTGTTTATCCAAAATTGATTGATGCGGCAAAATTGCTCCCGCTTCACAATAAATTCTTATGGATGGACCTTGGACAACCGGAACGATTGAATTTGTTTGGTCTCTCAATTCCCTTTTTGGCGGTACTGGTTGTTGCAACCACCTTTTTACAATCGCGATTGATCCAACCGCCTGCATCAGAAAATGACCAGGCAGCCATGATGACGAAGTCGATGAATATTTACATGCCATTGTTGATGGGCTTTATGGCTTATTCCCTGGCTTCAGGCCTTGCGATTTATTTTCTCACCAGTAATGTGTTTGGTATCGTTCAGTACACGCTGTTGCGGCGAGTAAACTGGTCGAACTTATTCCCGTTTTTAAAGAAATCGGGAGATAAAGTAAAACCGGCATCAAAACCCGCTGTTGTGGATGTTGTGGCGGAGGACCTTGAGGATGAGGAAGATGAGGCTCCTGAGCCATCCCGTAAAGCGAAACAGGTATCCAGTTCAGCAAAACGTATGTCACCGAAACGAAAACGACCCAAACGAAAAAAGAATTGAGTTGAAAGAACATTTATTTCGTTTATTGAGGAAGAGGAATTTATGGCAGAAGAAAGAACGCGACTAGAAATTATTGCCCCCTCTGTTGAAGAAGCTATTGAAAATGGGCTGCAACAGCTTGGGATGACCCAGGCTGATGTTGATATCGAGATTTTAGATGAGGGAAAAAAAGGATTGCTGGGGCTTGGAGGTCGGCAAGCGCGAGTAGCATTAATTATTAAAACGCCACAAGAGCAAACGGAAACTCCCTCAGTTGAATCAGGTGTCAAGCCGGAGCCTGCGGGCACACCAAGAATAGAGATGTCAGGTGATGAACAGGAAGCGGTCAGCATTGCCCGAGAGACAATCAACATCCTTTTGGAAAAGATGGGGGTTGTCGCTGAAGTGTTTGTCAAAATCGGCGAAAGTGATGAAAACCGCGTACAACCTGTTTTGATCGATATTGAAGGCAAAGATTTAAGTTTCTTAATTGGGAGAAAAGCTGAGACCATCAATGCACTCCAGTTTATTACTGGATTGATTGTGGGGCGCGAATTGGGAAGATGGATCCCTGTTCAAATTGATGTCCAGCAATACCGTCAGCGACGAGAGGAAGAATTGCGAAAACTTGCCCGAATTGCTGCTGAACAGGTGATCAGCACGGGTCGAAAACAGATTTTGGAACCCATGCCACCCAATGAGCGAAGAATTGTTCATCTTGAATTGCGAAACAATCCCCTGGTTAAAACAGAGAGCATTGGAGAAAAATCACGTCGTAAGGTGACTGTTCTGCCCGGTGAATAATTTTAATATCATCATGTATATGATAACCGCGAGGTTTTTGGTGGATGCTGGATCCCCAAGCACCTCGCGGTTTCTTATTGCGGTAAAATTGTGAGTTACGGAGGTGCATATGCGTGCTGTTGATATTATCGAAAAGAAAAGAGACGGTCATACACTGACCCGTGCGGAAATCGATTATTTTGTTAAAGGATATACCACCAACGAAATTCCTGATTATCAGGCGGCAGCCTGGGCGATGGCCGTGTATTTAAAAGGGATGACGCCCGAAGAAACGACTTATTTAACACTGGCGATGGCTGAAAGCGGCGAGACGCTTGATTTGAGCAAGGTGGTGGACATCGTTGTTGACAAGCATTCTTCCGGAGGCGTGGGCGATAAGACTTCCATTGCCGTTGTCCCCATGGTGCGGGCTTGCGGTTTGCCTGTCGGAAAGATGTCAGGGCGGGGGTTGGGATTCAGCGGCGGCACCCTGGATAAACTCGAATCTATTCCCGGTTACCGTACAGATCTTTCCAAGGATGAGTTTATTGCGCAGCTGGGTTCTTTGGGGATGGTGCTGACGGGGCAGAGCATGGATCTTGCCCCTGCTGATGGAAAACTGTACGCCCTGCGTGATGTGACAGCAACCGTCCAGTCCATTCCCCTGATTGCTTCATCGATTATGAGCAAGAAAATTGCAGGCGGTGCGCAAGCGATCGTGTTGGATGTCAAGATGGGCAACGGCGCTTTTATGGACACCCTGGAAGAAGCCCGTAAACTGGCTGATTTAATGGTTTCAATTGGAGAATTGAGCGGCAGGCAAGTTGAGGCGGTGCTTTCAGATATGAATCAACCGCTGGGCGTGGCGGTAGGGAATGCGCTTGAGATGAAGGAAGCCATTCAAACGCTAAAGGGGGACGGTCCGCCTGATTTTATCGAACATTGCCTGGAAATTGCCAGCCACATGTTGATCCTGGGCAGGAGGGCTTCAACAAAAGAACAAGCGCGACAGATGGCGCAGGAAGCCATTGATTCAGGAATGGGTTTTGAATATCTTCGGAAGCTGGTGGAAGCCCAGGGTGGGGATGTCAGCTACGTGGATCATCCCGAAAAGATGGAAGAAGCGTCTTTAAAAGCAGTGATCGAAGCGCCGAAAAGCGGGTTTGTGTCCGAAGTTCATGCCAGGGATGTGGGCGAGGCATCCCTTGTTCTGGGCGCTGGGCGTGCCAAAAAGGGCGATGCAATCGATCTTGCTGTTGGGGTCATGGTTGAGGTCAAGGTTGCTGATAAGATCGAACGGGGGCAACCGCTCTTTGTTGTGCATGCCCGCAATGAAGTTTCGCTTGCTGAAGTTCGCCAAAGGCTGCTTGATGCAGTCATGATCGTACCGGATCCTGTACCCCCGCTGCCTTTGTTTTATGATCGTGACTGAAATATGTCCTGATCCAGGACGATCTTTTGACGGACCGCGTTGAGAAAAATTTGCAGGCGGCGGATGCAAGTACTCTTTTAAAGAAAATGAGAACGCTTTATGCAAAGTCCGATGTATTCTCACCAGGTCGTCCAATCCGGGCAACTTGATTGCCGGTGACGCAAGTGGCGTGCTTTAAATAACAATAGAAAATTAGAGGTGGCTTCATGGATAAAGTAAAATTTGGCTTGATTGGGTTGGGTGTGATGGGTCAAAATCTGGCTTTGAATATCGCCAACAAAGGGTTTTCGGTGGCTGTGTATAACCGCACCGGTTCTGTGACCGAGGAATTTTTACAGGGTCCCGCATATGGGAAACCCTTAACTGGCGCTTATTCGTATTCAGAATTTGTTGATCTTCTCGAAAAGCCGCGCCGGATCATGTTGATGGTCAAATCGGGGCCTGCCGTGGATAATGTCATTGATGACCTCAAACCCTATCTTGAGCGGGGTGATATTCTGATCGACGGGGGTAATTCCTTCTTTCAGGATACAGAACGAAGAACCGCAGCTTTGAATGCGGATGATCTTTTATTTCTGGGGACGGGTGTGTCTGGCGGTGAGGAAGGCGCCTTGTATGGCCCCAGCATTATGCCAGGGGGCAATCTTGAAGCCTGGGAGGCTGTCGAGGAGATATTCACGGCAGCAGCTGCCAGGACCGCAGATGGAGAAGCCTGCGTCGATTTTGTGGGACCGGGTGGTGCGGGGCATTATGTCAAGATGGTTCACAACGGAATCGAGTACGCCATTATGCAGCTGATCAGCGAAGCTTATGACCTGCTGCATCGCGGGCTGGCTATGGAAGACGAAGCAATCAGCGGCCTGTTTGCCGAATGGAATCGCGGCGAGCTGGCTTCTTTTCTAATTGAGATCACTGCGGACATTTTAAAGCGCACCGACCCAGAAACAGGTCAACCGATTCTGTCGGTCATCCTGGATGAGGCTGAACAAAAGGGCACCGGAAAATGGACCAGTCAAAACAGCATGGATCTGGGGGTGCCAACCCACACCATTAACGCGGCTGTCACCAGTCGGATTGTTTCGGGCATGAAAGCAGCGCGTGTTGAAGCCAGCAAAATTCTGAACGGACCTCAACCCCGTTTCACAGGCGAACACCAACAACTTATCGACGCAACCAGAGAAGCGCTTTACACCGGTGTGATTATCTCTTACGGCCAGGGATTTGCATTGATGGACGCAGCATCCCATGAATACGACTACCAACTGGACATGAGAACAATTGCCAAAATTTGGCGTGCAGGATGCATTATTCGGGCGGATTTATTGGATGATATCATGAAAGCTTATGATCGTAATTCAGAATTGCCAAATTTGTTGTTGGACGATAACTTCTGTGAGATTGTTACCCGTCGGCAGGGCGCGCTGCGCTATGTTATTTCAACAGCCGTCGGGATGGGATTGCCTGTGTACGCGTTAAGCGCATCTCTTGCGTATTATGATGCCCTGCGAACATCCAGGCTGCCTGCCAACCTGCTTCAGGCACAAAGAGATTATTTTGGCGCGCACACTTACCGCCGTATGGATAAAGATGGCTCGTTTCATACGGAATGGTGATGGATGGGCGTGGTATGACCGTTGTTTTCCGTAAATCAACTTGAATTGTTCAATCCTGCTTAGAATAAAAAACTGAATGTTTATTATGTAAAAGAGGTTCACTCGAATGAGTAAACCTCTTTTTTAAACCGTTTCCACGCATGTGAAATGCGAATTAGATATAGAAATCGACCGCTTTATCCTCAGCATATTCGAGCGCTGAACGGATAATTTCATTGTAGGTGGGGTGCGCATGGACAATCTTCGAAACTTGAGCAATATCAGTGCCGAGGGCGATCATGTTGGCGAGTTCCTGTTGTATTTCAGATACCATATAACCAATCGCCTGAGCAGCAATCAGCTTATGGTCCTTGACCCATAGTTTAATAAACCCCTCAGGATGGCCTTCAATGTTGGCGCGGAGATTGATACCAAAAGGAACTTTGATAACTTGAATATTCGTGAGGTCTTCGGGCACATTGCCAATGCTGAAGATTTCAGGAATGCTGTAAACAATGGCTGGAATCACATTGTAATCCATCAATCTTGGTTCGGCGGTATGGCGCATGATATTTTCAGCACAAATGATGCCTTGCTGAATGCCGCAATGCGCCAGAATGGACTTGCCGGTTGCATCACCCACTGCCCAAATGCCTTTCACAGAGGTTTGGAGGGTTTCATCAACATCGATCCCTTTACGTGTGTAGGATAACCCCAACCGGCTGTAAAGGTTTTCTTGCAGGACGGCCGTCCTGCCTATTGCAATCAGATTCAAATTTGAAACAACTTCGACGGTTTCGCCGTTATCCTGGTTAATGGCGGTTAAAACGCCATTATTTATACCCGTCACTTTATGATTGGTGAGAATGTTTACACCATTTTCTTGCATGATGCGGGTAATTTCTTCAGAAATGTCAGCATCCATCAATGCCAGAACCCGTGGAAGCAATTCAACGATTGTGACCTGGCTGCCGAGGTTGGAAAAGATGGTAGCAAATTCAATTCCGATAACACCACCACCGACGATTGTCAACCGTTCAGGCAGCGTATCAATTGTGATCAACCGATGGCTGCTGACAATGGTCGGATCCGATTCGTCAATGAACCCGGGGATGAGCGGTTTGGAACCTGTGGCAAGGACGATATTGTCCGTGAGCAAAGTATCTGACTCGCCTGAGTAATCCATCTGGTAGGTGTCATAATCCCATTTTCCGTAGTTGACCCTCACAACATGTGGGCTTTCAATCTCGGCTTCTCCCTGGTAGATGTCCACATTATGATGGTGAAGCAAATCCGTGATAAATTCACGTGTATGGACGACGACCTTGTTTCTCCGTTTCGCAATGAAGGGAAAATCGATTTGATATCCATTGGTTCGGATGCCATAGTGACCGCTATTTTCAACTTCACGGGCAACTTTGGCGCTTTCGATCATTGCCTTGCTGGGTGTACATCCCCAGTTCGTGCAGATTCCGCCAATATAATCACGCTCAACAAGTGCCACCTTACCACCAAGTTGGGCAATCCTGACCGCACAGCTATGACCCGCAGGTCCGCCGCCAACAATAATCACATCATATTTTTTCATCTTTTTTCCTAAACACTACAGATAATCATAATTAGGATAATTGTACTCTAAATACTATTAATTAAACAAATGGGCAAGTCATTTTTCGAAGGAATCACCCTGTCAGCTAACGAATTTTCGTAAAAAGTTGATCCAGGGTTTATCAACAAATGCGATCCATCTTGATTGGATTTAAAGCGAGGATTGACAAAGGGTTTTTATAGCGATTTGATTGCAGGGAAAGCGCGTGGTGAAAAACTGATGGTAAAAACGATTTTTAAATCACCCTTATGATTTTTATTTTTCGATTGAGATGAATATTAAAATAATTCACAGCCCTGGGCTATCCACTGCTTGTGCCCTGCAAGGGCAGTGAGCTGCAGATACGCGGGGCGAGTTAACCCAGTAATTGGTTGCTCTGGTTCACCCTATGCCGAGGTAGCTGAAGATGGGATGGAAGATCCCTTTTTCTTCCCGGATGATCACATGATCTGCTTTTTCTAAAATCGACGGGTGAGCGTTGGATGGCGCAAAGCTTACCTGTGAAAGTTCAAATAAGGACAGATCATTTTCGCCATCACCTACTGCGTATATTGGAATACCTGATGACAATCCCATTTTTTCAATAAGCTTTATAAGAGTTACAGCTTTTGTGATGCCGGGCGGGTTAATCTCAAAGAGGAAAGGAAGGCTGTACGCCATTTGTGTTTGTAAACTTGCTGCACTTTTAACAACCCGTTCGAGGACGGAACGGTCTCTTTCAATAATCAGCACTTTTAATATTTCTTCCGGAACCTCTTCCGCTGGTGACTGTACAGGGATCAGGTAATCCTGGTCCGCAAGGTTAAGGTTAGGGTTTGCAACATAACTAACATTAAGGGTTGAGAAAATGAAAACAGTTTGTGGATTGTTCTCTGCAAGCGCAATCAATTCATCGCGAATGGACATAGGAAAGTAATGGTGGATGTATAAAACCTCATTGGGCAAATAGGCTGTGCCACCATTCATAAAAACACCGGGTAATGGCAGCGGCGAATCATGGAAAAGTCCATTTGCATGGAAGATTGGTTTCGTGGAATAGAGCTCTCGCCCCGTGGCGAGAATGGGCTGGATGTTCCTTGGAAAATCTAATAATAACTGGATATCGTTGGGGTGAATCGCTTCCTTTGAATCCATCAAGGTTCCGTCAATATCGATAGAAAGGATGGCTTGAATATTGTTCATGCCCATTGATTTGCTTCCTTATCAGCTATGTTATGAAAAAACTATCTTAAAAATTTCCGGTTGCAATAAAAAAGTCTGGCAAAAATTTTAGAGATTGGTTGTGATCAATGACTTTGAACTCCAAAACAAATCGGTCTTCAGTCCTTGTGTATCGGTTTCATAAATGAACACATCGCCAGCAAGTGGTTGTTCGGCGAGTGATTCCTGCGGTAGCCCTGTGCGAGCAGTGGTTATGAAAAGCAGATCCAGATTCGCTCCGCCAAAACAGCATGATGTGACCTGTTGTGCAGGAACTTCGATCCTGATCATGGGTTTGCCCTGTGGATCGTAACGCACGACCTCCCACCCGTTCCAATGGGCGCTCCAGATGCAGCCATCGACATCCACACACAAACCATCCGGGACGATCTCGCGCCCGTCTTCTGGCAGCTGAACAAAGGGTCTTTGATTGGAGATTTCTCCTGTCGCCATGTGGTAATCAAAAACAAAGATCGTGGATTGTATTGAGTCGGTGTAGTACATCGTTTTTTGATCGGGCGACCACCCGATCCCATTGGAGATTCCGATGTTTTCGAGCAGGGTGTGACGAGAACCATCAGGGTCCAGGCGATACAATGCACCTTTGCGATGGCTGATGTCGATACTGCCTGCCCAAAATCTTCCGCCGGGATCCACCTTGCCGTCATTCATCCGCACATCTGCCCGATCGGGTAGGGGATTCCAAAGGAAATGTGGCTCTGCCTGACTCTCATCCCAGAGTGCGAATCCCTCTCCGGTTGCCAGGATGAATCCGCCCTCCTTGCGAAATCCAAATGCTCCAATCGTCGTATTAAATTGGAATGCCTGATAATCTGTCAAATCCGGGTTGGACTTGAAGAGCATTCCCCTTTCGATATCAACCCAGTACAGAGATTTTTCGGATGGATGCCACAAAGGTCCTTCGCCGAGCTGATTTTGAACATGGAACAGAGAGTGAGCTGATTTTTTCATGGATGCTTTTTCCTGCAAATCACGATTTTTATTAAGTTGTTGGATCTCATTAAAGGTATAACAGATGAAGTTATTATAACGGGCTTTTCACAAGTTTCCCCACCTGGAGGAAAGACCAATTATAATGTTCATATTATTTACTCACTGAGGGAAAGGATGAAATGATTCATTCAGACTTACCATTGATCGACCTTCACCGACATCTGGATGGCAATGTTCGCCTAGCCACGATCCTCGATCTGGGACAAAAACATGGTATCCCACTACCAGCCGACACCCTTGAAGGGCTGCGTCCCTTTGTTCAGGTGACGGAGCCGCTAAAGGATATCATGGCTTATTTCACAAAATTTGACCTGATGACCTCGATTTTTGTGGATTATGATGCCTGCCGGCGCGTGGCTTATGAAAATGTGCTGGATGCCCAGGCGGAAGGTATCGATTATATTGAATTGCGTTTCAGCCCAGTTTTTATGGCAAAACCACATGGACTCCGTCCGGAGGGCGTGGTTGAAGCCGTCATTGCAGGAATCCAGGAAGGAAGGCTGGCATGTCCCGAAATCCGGGTGAACCTGCTGGGAATTGTCAGCCGGACTTACGGCGTCGATGTGGGTTATCAGGAACTGGATGCGCTTATGGCTTTTCAGGACGATATTGTTGGTTTGGATCTGGCTGGTGATGAAGTCAATTTTCCAGCAGAATTATTCATTCCACATTTCAAAAAAGCACGCGATGCTGGTTGGGGAATCACCGTTCATGCAGGAGAGTCTGATGGGCCTGAGAGTGTCTGGCGTGCGATAGAGGGTTTGGGCGCCACTCGAATTGGGCATGCAGTGCGCATCATGGAAGATCCCGATTTGATTGCGTATATGATTGAAAAACGGGTTGGGATCGAAGCCAACCTGACAAGCAACCTGCACACCAATACCGTCCAGAGTTACGCAGCACATCCCTTAAAGCAACAATTGGATTTGGGTTTGCTGGCGACGATCAATACGGATGATCCTGGGATCAGCCCGGTGACGCTGGCATATGAATTTAATATTGCCGCCGTCGCTGCTGGCCTGACTGCAGCGGACACACGTAAGTGTCAGGAAAATGCGCTGGAGGTTGCCTTTTTACCTCAGGAAGAAAAGCAGCAGTTAATAAACAATAAGCGGTGAAAACATACGATGTCCGCTCGAATTTAAAATTGTTGATCAGCTGAACAATGGATATGTATTTATCGCAGTTTATCATTTTCTCTGGATGGATTATTCTTTAATCGGGAATCGGTATTTTGCCACCTGAATGACCACGAAGATTGGCGACCATACGACCTGTGCTGGGACAATCTTCGAAGCCACTATATCGTATAGTTAAATTCTCGCAAAAATAAAAGGATAGAAACGAAGCGTAAAATATAAAAAATTCTTTTCATCTTATATCTTACAATGATTGTCTAATTTGTGTTATAATTGGCAGTGGTTGTAAAATCGTTATTAACGTCTTTAGTATTGTTAATAGGTTCGTTTAACTAATTTGTAAGAAAATTTTAAAGGAGTAATTTGTATGAAACCTGATATTGGTGAGTTGCAGCAAATTGCGTATAAGATCCGTGAAGACATCATAACGACCGGTCGCGATTGTGATGTTGGTGTTCATATCGGTGGAAATTTAACCCTGACTGAAATTATGGCGGTATTGTTTTTTTATAAAGCGAATCTGGATCCTGAAAATCTCGATTGGGAAGACAGGGATCGAATTATTTTAAGTAAGGGGCACGGCAACGTCGCTTTATCCTCTGCCATGGCGCGCGTTGGCTTTTTTAGTCTGGATGAACTTAAGAAGTTTGATACCTTTAATTCTATGCTGAGCATGCACATTGACAAACACCGAATGCCGGGTGTGGAGATCAGTTCCGGTTCATTGGGACATGGATTGTCCGTTGCAGTGGGGGCAGCTATCGGTGCAAAAATGAACAAAGCGGATTGGCAGACTTATTGTATCGTTTCAGATGGGGAATTAATGGAAGGATCGGTTTGGGAAGCGATCATGAGCGCCGGACATTTTCGTCTCGATAACCTCACCATGCTGGTGGATCGGAATGGCTTTACGATTGAAGGTGACACGGAAGATCACATGTCGCTTGAGCCATTAGACAAAAAATTGGAAGCCTTTAACTGGGATGTGAGGACGATTGATGGACATGATGTTAAAGCGCTTGTTGAAGCCTTTGATGCACCAACTCAGGACCGAAAACCAAAAGCGATTATCGCCAAAACAATCAAGGGCAGAGGCGTTCCCGCCTTGGAAGGAAAAGCCTCATCCCATTTCTTGAAAATCAAGCCAGAAGACGCTGAAGAAGCGCTGGCTTTGTTACAGTCTCTGGAGATTTAAAGAGGAGAATTATGACAGAAAAAACAAACTCGCAAAGTCCCTTTGTTGGCTTTTCAAGCCGGAAGGCTTTTGGAAAAGTACTGGTGGAATTGGCAAAAGAAAACGATGATATTGTTGCCTTAACCGCAGACCTCACAGACAGCGTTCAATTGACTGAATTCCAAAAAACATTTCCTGATAGGTTTGTGAACTTTGGTGTTGCCGAACAAAATATGACCGGCGCTGCAGCTGGTTTGACCCTGGCGGGAAAAATACCTTTTACCTGCACCTATGCGGCTTTTTCATCGATGAGAGCCACGGAACAAATGCGCACCGACATCGCCTACAATGACCTGCCGGTTCGAATTGTATCCACACATGGAGGGGTCACTTTTGACGTTGCCGGGGCAACTCATCAGGCGATTGAAGACGTCGGTATTTACCGTGGCATTGCAGGGATGACGGTGATTGCTCCAGCTGATGCGGTGGAAACGGTGGCGGTGATCCGCGCGGTTGTGGACCTGCCCGGTCCGGTTTATGTGCGCCTGAATCGGGTCACTGAAAAAACAGTTTACACCCACGACTTTACTTATAAAATTGGAAAGCCGGATCTGTTGAAGCCAGGAAAAGACCTGCTCCTGGTTGCCACAGGCGTACAGGTTGGCGAGACGCTTGATGCAGAGAAATTGCTGCAGGAAAGGGGGGTTGATGCCGGTGTTTTGAATCTTTCTTCCGTCAAACCAATTGATGAAAAAGCGCTGGTTGAGATCATCAAAGATTATCCGGCTGTGATGACAGTTGAACAGCACTCAATTCTCAATGGGACGGGGAGCGCAGTGGCTGAGATTATTGCGCAAAACAATTTGGATGTTGCTTTCTACCGGCACGGCTTACAGGATATTTTTACAACATCCGGGCCTTATAAAGAATTGCTTGTGTATTACAAGTTGGACCCTGAAGGAATTTGTGAGACTGCGCTCAAATTCCTTGATCAAAGTTAACTGTTCACATTGTATAGAAAATTATTACAAATGACTTGATTTTTTAAGTTGACTGATTATAATTATCATAAGGTTATGGTTACGTTAACGGAGGATTTATTGTGATTGAAGCAAAAAAGTTGATTCGTGAGAATCTCGTCGCCGTCGATGTAGAGGTTGATGATTGGCAGGAAGCTATCCGCGCCGCTGGAAACCTGATGGTTACAGATGGGGCTGTTGAGGAACGTTTTGTCGATGCAATGATCCGGGTTGCCACTGAGTTTGGTCCCTACATTGTTGTTGCGCCCGGCATCGCACTTCCACATGCCAGACCAGAAGACGGCGTCATCGAGGCAAGCATTGCGATCGTCCGCTTGAAAACTCCGGTTAATTTTGGTAATGAAGACAACGATCCTGTATATTTAGTGGTCGCCCTGGCTGCTGTTGATCAGGAACAGCATATTGACGGCTTGCGACAGTTAGCGCTCGTCCTGGGAGACGATGATAAAATTATTGCAATTAAAGAAGCGACCACACGAGAAGAGTTGCTGGATATTTTTTGGAGTGTTTGAACCGCACCTTTTGTCATCAAAAGGTGTTTATTAATTCAAGGCAAATTTGTTTCGGTTCAAAATGCCAGTTCGTTTAAGTAAATTTATTGAAATTCTTTGAAAGGAGGTGAAAGACAAATGGCAGAAACGAAAAAAGGAAAGAAAACTGTTGTTGGAAAGGCAGAAGGATTGATCTCTATTTTCCTACTGGTCTTGGCTTTTGTGCTTGGTTTGCTTGCACAGTAGTAGCTTTATTTTTAATGTTTTACCGTGTAAGCAAAGGAGAGGCTTTGTGATTAATATTTCTGCAGTATGTGGAATGGGCTTAGGTAGTGGATTATTAGTGAAAATGGGGATCGAACGTGTCCTCGAAAAAAATGGATATACCAAAAAAGAATTTCGTGTAGAAGTTGCTGATATATCCACAGCCCGCTCTATGAACCCGGATATCTATGTGACAACATCTGAGTTCGCTAAATCATTAAGAGATGTCGAAGCTGAAGTG
>LSQX01096333.1_pt1 | contig 30969 bp, 26 predicted proteins | sample 654561 | NCBI WGS metagenome assembly LSQX01 (sample SAMN04489861, study PRJNA283612) | anaerobic digester metagenome | isolation source: 4 biogas reactors fed with cattle manure at either 37C or 55C with and... | place: Denmark: Kongens Lyngby | collected 2014 | reverse complement strand
CCAGCGGTGTCGGATCGATGACCTATCTCAAAGCCATCGAGGCGGGATGCGACATCATCGATACCGCGATCAGTCCGCTCGCACTCGGCACCTCGCAACCCCCGACCGAGCCGTTTGTGGCGACGTTGGCCGGCACACAATACGACACCGGGCTGGATCTGGTCCAGCTGTCCGAGGTGGCGGCCTATTTCCGTGTGATCCGCGAGCGCTGGCTGGCGTCCGGCCTGATCAGCACCAAGGTGCTCGGTGTCGACGTCAATGCGCTGATCTATCAGGTGCCCGGCGGCANNAGCTGCACACCCACTACACCAGCGGTGTCGGATCGATGACCTACCTGAAGGCGATCGAGGCGGGCTGCGACATCGTGGACACCGCGATCAGCCCCCTGGCCATGGGAACCTCCCAGCCGCCGACGGAGCCCCTCGTGGCGACGCTGACCGGCACCGAGTACGACACCGGCCTCGACCTGGTCAGCCTGACCAAGGTCGCCGAGCATTTCCGCGGCCTGCGCGAGCGCTGGATCGCCAGCGGCCTCATTAGCCCCAAGATGCTCGGCGTCGATGTCAACACGCTGATCTACCAGGTGCCGGGCGGCATGCTCTCCAACCTGGTCAGCCAACTCAAGCAGGCCGGCAAGGAAGACAAGTACTACGACGTGCTGGCGGAGATTCCCCAGGTGCGCAAAGATTTCGGCTATCCGCCGCTGGTCACGCCCACCAGCCAGATCGTCGGCACACAGGCCGTGATGAACGTGGTCACCGGCGAACGGTACAAGATGGTGCCCAAGGAGTCTAAGGCACTGGTGAAAGGGGAATACGGGAAGACACCGGCCCCGGTCAACCCCGAAATCCAGAAAAGAATCCTGGGCGACGAAGAACCGATCACCTGTCGTCCCGCCGATTTGCTTCCTCCCGAGCTGGATTCGATCCGTGCAAGGGCTGCGGAGTATGTCGAACAGGAGGAGGATGTCCTCTCTTACGGGATGTTCCCGCAAGTGGCAGAGAAATTTTTCCAGTGGAGGCTCGCTCAAAAACACTTGATCGACAACGAGATCGGAAGTGTGGAGGGGGGCTACCAACCTGTCTGACGGGAAGGTACCGACCATGGATGCGCTCCGGAAAAGCCTGATTCGCGGCATCGAAGATGCGATGCCGCGGATGAGCAAAGGACAAAAGGCGATTGCGGCTTTCATCCTGACCAATTATGACCAGGCCGCCTATTTGACGGCGGCCAGCATCGGAGAGACCGTAGGCGTCAGCGAGTCTACGGTCGTCCGTTTTGCCATGGAACTCGGATATGAAGGGTTCCCCCATTTCCAAAAGGCACTCAAGGAAGAACTGAAGGTTCGTCTGACCGCGGCGCAGCGGCTTTACGCTTCCGGCCGGTTGGCCGGATCCGACGACATTCTCGGGACGGTTTTGCTGGCCGATGCGGACCGGTTGCGGCGTGCGGCGGAACAGACCGACCGCGAACGCTTCCGGAAGGCGGTGGACATCCTGCAACACGCAAAGCGGGTGTTTATCGTCGGGGTGCGCAGTTCTGCGCCGTTGGCTTCGTTTCTCGCTTACTATTTCAACTATATTTTCAGTGATGTGCGGTTGCTCAATCCCACGGGCGCAAGCGACATGCTCGAGCAAATCATGACGGCAGGACATGGTGATGTCGTTGTAGGCATCAGCTTTCCCCGTTATTCCAAACGCACCATCGACGCAATGAACTATTCCCGCAAGGCTGGCGCTTCGGTCGTCGTGGTCACCGACAAGGACGACACTCCGGTCGCCCGTGCGGCAGACTGTGTGCTGTTGGCCCCCAGCGACATGATGTCGTTTGTCGATTCCCTGACAGCTCCGATGAGTGTGATTACCGCCTTGGTAGTCGCACTCGGTCTGCAGCAGAAGGAACAGGTCGGCGAGACACTCGAAAAGCTGGAACGGCTGTGGGACGAATACGACGTCTACGACAAAGGAGGCGCTCCATGAATGGAGAACCGACATCGTCTCGCGCGGTTCCGGGCAGCCGGATGGCGGCCAACGCTTCCATCCTGATCGCGATGACGCTGACACGTGAAGAAGAACGTTCGGAGGCCGACCGGCTGCGTGCTGACGGTTTTTTCGTTGCGGCTGTGGATTTTGGCGGTGAATTTTTGCCATCGGTTTCCAAGATGGTCGAGCGCGCGGTCGTCGCCTCCCACCGGGAAGGCGTCATTGGGACCACGCACGCGGAAGAAGGTGCGGTTGCCGGTGCGGCACGTGAAGCCATATCGCAGATCATGAACAAAGCGATCGGGTTTAACGTGGGCGGAAAGATCGGGATTGCCCGATTTCACGACCATGTGGCGGTTTGTGTGTTTTTTGGCATCGGCCTGCTGCATTTGAACGAAGTCGCGATCGGCCTGGGGCACAGGGCGGTATGAAAGACGCTTGTATGACATCCGATACCTCGATCCAGAGCATCGCCATCGACGGTCCGGCGGGTGCCGGTAAAAGCACTGTCGCGCGTTCTCTGGCCCTGCGGCTGGGAATGGCCTATATCGACACCGGTGCGATGTATCGGTCCTGTGCGCTCAAGGCGATCCGGAGCGGCGTGTCCATGGAGGACGAAGCCGCGCTGACCGACATGATGGAGCACACACAAATTTCGTTTCGTTTGGTAAACGGAGAGCAGCATGTGTTCATGGACGGGGAAGATGTGTCTTTGGACATCCGGACACCGGATGTGACACGTGGCTCTTCCGACATTGCCAAGTCTCCGGTTGTGCGCGAGAACATGGTCGCGCTGCAGCGCCGGATCGCCCGACGCGAGGCGGTCGTGATGGACGGCCGGGACATTGGCTCCCATGTTTTACCGGACGCCCGGCACAAGTTTTTTCTGACTGCGACCCCCGAAGTCCGCGCCCAGCGCCGGTTGCGTGAAAACCGTGAGAAAAAGGCGGGATTGCAGGAGTATGAGGCAGTGCTGGCCGATCTCCGGTACCGCGACCTCCAGGACAGCACGCGTGCCGTATCCCCTCTGATCCGTGCGCAGGATGCCATCGAGATCGACACGTCCGGCTATGGCATCGACGCCGTCGTGGAGATCCTGCTGGGTTACATCTTTCCACAACAGGCGACATGTGATGCAGGGGATGTGCAACATGCAGATTAGCCTGGCCAGAACGTCCGGGTTTTGTTTCGGTGTGGATCACGCTGTCAAGGAAGCCTATCGGATTGCAGGTGAGCCTCACGACCGACCGGTTGTGATGCTGGGACCGGTGATCCACAACGAGCAGGTTGTGGAGGAAATCCGATCGATGGGGGTTGGCATGGTCGAGCGGATGGAGGAGGTTCCTCCCGGAGCCCTCGTCCTGATCCGCGCACATGGTGTCCCTCCCGAAGTGCAGGATACACTGCGCGCGAGCGGGTGCGAAATCCTCGATTTGACCTGCCCGTTTGTTTCGCGCATCCACGACATCGTCAGGGAACAACGTGCCGCCGGCCGCAGAATCCTGATCGCCGGGTCTCTGGACCACCCGGAAGTGCGGGGGATCGCCGGTCACGGCGGGGGAGATGCGGTGGTCATCGAAACCGAAGAACAGGCCGAACGCTTTGATCCGGGGGACGATTCGTGGGCTCTTGTGTCGCAAACCACATTCTCATATAGAGAATACGAGAAAATTATGCATATCCTTGCTAAAAAACTTTTGGAAAAACTCCAGATATTTGATACAATATGTAGTACGACTGAAAACAGGCAGAAAGAAGCCTTAGAATTGGCTCGCGCGTCGGATGTCATGATCGTCATCGGAAGCCCCTCCAGTTCCAACACTTCCAAACTTCTGGATACCTGTCTCAGAGCGTGCGCGTCGTCCTACATCGTGGACTGTCCCGATTCCATTCCACCCCTTCCGGCCGGTGCCGACAGGGAACGGTTGCGGATCGGGGTCACAGCCGGAGCGTCGACGCCAGACCGTATAATCAGGGAGGTAATCCAGAAGATGAGTGACAATGAGGGCATCATGAGTCAGCAGGAAGCGGACGTCAGTTTTTCCGACATGATTGACAGCATCCCGCAGCTCCACAGGGGAGCAACGGTAAAAGGAATTATCGTACGTTACGACGGAGACAATGTATACGTCGATGTACACGATAAGTCGGAAGGCCGTATTCCCCGTCATGAATTTGAAAGCGACCCCGATTTCGATCTCGATCAGGCGATTGCCGAGCATACAGAAATCGACGTGTATGTCCGAAGCATCCGCAACAGCGAGTTGGGCAAGGAAATTCTGTTGTCCAAAGCGCGTGTGGATTTCGGCAAGTACAAAGCACTGATCGAAGAGGCGTTTGCCAACAAGACCCCGATCTCCGTCAAGGTGGTCAACGTGGTCAAAGACGGCATCATCGCCTCGTATGGTGGCGTGGACATCTATGTCCATCGCACCCAGTTGGAAATGTTCCCGGTCGAGGACCTGGAGGCATATCGCGGGCAGACGTTGGACATCGTCGTTACACAGTACGACCCGGACAAGCGCCGGTTGCGCGTATCCGGATCGAGGCGCGTGCTTCTCAATGCCGAGCGGCGCGCCCGCGCGGAAGAGGTTTGGGCCACCATCGCGATCGGTAACGTCTATGAAGGCGTCGTCCGCAGCCTGACCGATTTTGGCGCCTTTGTCGACATCGGCGGCGTCGACGGACTGGTCCATGTGTCCGAGCTTTCCTGGAACCGGATCCGGCACCCGTCACAGGTGGTGTCGGTCGGAGACCAGATCGAGGTGCACGTGAAGGACTTTGATCCGGAGCGCAAACGCATTTCGCTCGGCTACAAAAAGGCGGAAGAAGATCCCTATCACGATATCGAAGAGCGATTCCCGGTCGGTTCGACCGTACACGGTACCGTCGTTCGGATGTTCCCGTTTGGTGCCTTTGTCGAAATCGCCGAGGGAGTCGACGCGCTCTGCCACATTTCACAGATCTCCAATGTCCGTCTGGCCAAGCCCAACGATGTCTTGACCGAGGGGATGGAAGTAGACGCCCGCGTGCTGGAAGTCAGCAATGCGGATCGTCGGATCAGCATCAGCATCAAAGCCGTTGAGCCGATTGATCCCGTATATGCGGAGCCCACATCTTACCGTCCGGAAGCTGAGATGACCGAGTACATCGACGGTGTAACCGTGATCGAAAATCCCGAGCCGGAGCCGAGGGTCGCGGACGAGGAAGTGGTTGCAGACGAAGCAGTGGTCGCAGACGACACGGCTGTCACGGAAGATGCGGCTGTCACGGAAGATGCAGCTGTTACAGAAGATGCGGCTGACACTGGGGACACTGCGGTGGACGAAACGATTGATACGGAACCGAAAGCCAATACGGAAGAGTCCTGATATTCCACCGGACCCGCAACGGCCGGGGACAGGCGATTTATTGCATCCATGATCAGCACACGGCCGTCCGAAAGGGCGGCCGTGTTCCGGTCTTCTATACGGAGAACGGGGTTTTGGATATAATCGAGGACACAATCGATCCGGCCGCACACCGATGCCGGCCATCATAGGAGGGAATGCTCATGTTCACATCCAGTCTGGCGCGCCTCGCCGCCCGCAAGGGGTGGAAAAGGGAAGAGTCCTATCTGTATCGTGGCGATTGGAACGGATGTCCGGTGTCTTTGATCGACGGGGAGGGCTTTGTGGAAGTTGTGATATCGTTTCCCGGCCTGGATACAGAGGCTCCCGCCTGGGAAGCGCTCTCCAAACTCATCGACGGCTATTCCGGCCTCAAGATCGTACGGCGTACCGTGACCGATGGATTTTTGTCGGTCCGCATCCGCCGTCGGCTGCTGTCCGTCTCCGCGGACAGTCTCGACTTGTTTCTCAATATTCTCATCGAAGAAGCCAAAGATCGCGGACTGGCAGAGCAAAACCTCTGCGCGGTCTGTCACAAACCGGCGGATGAGGTTGGCACGTTGTTTGATCTGGCGTGCTACATCCACGAGGACTGCCGCCGGCAGGCTGGGGACGATCTCCCCGCTTATCCCCCTTATCTCATGTATGAACACACGGGGAAAGATCCCTTCCGTTTCCTGAAAGCCAAAAAATGAGTCGAGGGGAGAGGAAGACCGATATGTTTGAACGAGTAGACCAGCAGATCCGGGACGATTTTGACAAGATGGTGGAAGCGCTGTCCGGGCTGTTGTCCATTCCGAGCTGCAAGGGAACGGCACTGCCGGACGCTCCGTTTGGTGCCGAGACCAGACAGGCGCTGGACGAGATGCTTCGATTGGGCGGGCAAATGGGTTTCACAACGCGCGCGATCGACAATATGGCTGGGTATGTCGAATTTGGCACGGGAGAAAAGATGGTCGCCGCCTTGGGGCACCTGGATGTCGTCCCGCCGGGAGACGGCTGGACCGGAGATCCCTTTGTGCCGGTGGTCACCCGTGACCGGATTGTCGCACGCGGTGCGATCGACGACAAGGGCCCGGTCATCGCCTGCCTGTTTGCGATGAAGGCTTTGAGAGATGCCGGTTACGAGCCACCCGCGCGGATCCGGCTGATCGTCGGACTGGACGAGGAATCGGGATCCTCCTGTATGGCCCGTTATACTCGCACGGAAGAACTGCCTGCCGCGGGCTTTACGCCGGATGCCTCTTTCCCCGCCATTTACGCGGAGAAGGGGATCCTGCATCTGGCATTCCGCATGGAGGATCCGGCTGCCCTGCACCGGCCGACAGGTTCGGTCGTTTTGCGGATCCTCGGCGGCGACCGCGCGAACGTGGTTCCCTCCCGTTGTTCGCTGGATGTCACAGCCAACGGCGATTCTGTGTTGTCTCAGATGTATGCGGGGGTACCGGCACACGGCAGTACACCGGAGCAAGGCACCAATGCGATCGCACTTGCGATGGACGATGTCGCACAGTGGTTGGCATCTCAGGATTTAAGTCACCCGTTTGTCGATTTTTTCAACCGGAAGATCGGACGTGAAACCGACGGCCTGTCCCTCGGGATCGCCTGCACGGATGAACCGTCCGGAGCCCTGACTTTCAACGCGGGCGTCATCGAAATGAGCGAAGAGCGGACGGAACTGGTGGCAGACATCCGTTATCCGGTCACTGCGGATAGGGAAGATCTGTTGTCCAGGATGCGCGCCGCCGCTGCCCCCTATGGCATATCGGTCGCGGTTTTGTCGTCCCAACAGCCGCTGCATCTGGATCCCGCTTCTCCGACGGTCGCGACCCTGACACGGATCTATCGGGAACTGACCGGCCGTACGGAAGAGCCGATATCGATCGGCGGGGGTACCTATGCTCGTACCATGCCCAACATCGTCGCGTACGGTCCGGGTGTGGAAGGGGAGCCCGAGATGGCACACAAAGCGGACGAATACATTACGTTGGAACGGCTGGAGATCTGCGCGAGAATCTACGCCCGAGCGATGGTCGGACTGGCCGCGGCAGTGACGGGATGAGGGACAGCGTGTGAATGCCAAAATCATCATCAATCCTTCCGCGGGCAGACAGTTTTTTCAACGCAACGTAGCGCGTATCATTGAAAAACTGAGCCGGGAAAAAGTGTTGCGCGAAGTCTCTACCGTGTATACGCACGGTGCGGGGGACGCGTTTGAGGCGGCTTCCCGTCTCCGCCCGGGCGAAGTGGATTTTGTACTGGCGGTCGGCGGGGACGGGACGGTCAATGAGGTGATCAATGGCCTCATCCGTTCGGGTTCCCAGATTCCGCTGTCCATCTTGCCGGCCGGCACCGTCAACGATTTTGCCTACGCGATGCGATTGCCTCGGGATGTCACACCGTTTTGCGCCATGATCAAGGAGTTTCGAGTCGTTCCGATCGATGTGGGCAAAGCGGGAGACCAATACTTTCTCAATGTCGCGGCGGGGGGAATGCTGACGGATGTCGCATACAAAGTCCCGTCGGAATCCAAGACCGTGTTGGGCCGCATGGCATACTACATCGAAGGAGCGGTAAACCTGCCTTCCCAGATCTACCGGAGCATCCCGTTTCATGTGAAGGCCGAAGGGGTGGACGTCTGCCGCGATTCACTGTTGTTTACGGTGTCCAACACGACCAGTGTCGGCGGGTTCCGGAAACTGGCGCCCAAAGCGTCGACCGGAGACGGCCTTCTCGACGTGATGGTTGTCCATAAACCCGCTTTCGGCGATTTCATGCCGCTGGTGGTGCAATTGATGCTGGGAGAGCACGACCGCAATCCGATCGTGACGTATTTTCAGACAACCCGGGTGGAGATCCAGGCGGACATCGAAGACCCTGTGCAGTTGGATCTGGACGGGGAACGGGGAGGGGCTTTGCCCGTCACCATCGAGTGTGTTCCGTCTGCTATAAAGCTGATCGTGCCAAAGCCATAAAACGCGCGCTGGTACCCCCCTTTTTTAGGGGGAGCGATGCTTGCAAAGCATGGGGAACCATGCTATTCTTTTTTAGGCTCAATCAAACACCGTTGAACCGACCGGCTTCTGTGCCCTGAAGGGTGTGCCGGATCCACCGGATCGACGGGAAGAAAAACAGGAGGACAATCATGGCAGTTATCAGTATGAAACAGCTTCTCGAAGCGGGTGTCCATTTCGGACACCAGACGCGCCGGTGGAACCCGAAAATGGCGGAGTACATCTACACCGAGCGCAACGGCATCTACATCATNNCTGTTTGTCGGCACCAAAAAGCAGGCACAGGATTCGATCCGCGAAGAAGCCGAACGCTGCGGCATGTACTTCATCAACAACCGGTGGCTGGGCGGCACGCTTACCAACTACACCACGATCCGTCGCCGCATCAACCGGCTGGAAGAACTGAACGCGATGGAAAAGGATGGACGTTTCGATGTCCTGCCTAAGAAAGAAGTCGCGAAGCTGCGCAACGAAATGGAAAAACTGGAAAAGAATCTGGGCGGAATCCGCACCATGAACGGCAAACCGTCCTGCATCTTCATCGTCGATACCAAGAAAGAACACATTGCGGTGCAGGAAGCGCGCAGACTCGGGATTCCCATCATTGCCATCGTCGATACCAACTGCGATCCAGAAGAAGCGGATTATCCGATTCCCGGCAACGATGACGCCATCCGTGCCGTCAAACTGATGGCAGGAAAACTCGCGGATGCGGTGCTGGAGGGACGTCAGGGCGAGCAGCTCGATATCGCGTCCGAGCAGCAGAACGCAGCCGACGAACAGGCGAAAATCGAAGAAGACACCACCGACGAGGTAGAGGCCGGCGCCTAAAGCCCCCCTGACCGTCGTGTGTACAGCCAATGATTGGGAGGACAATCCATGGAAATCAGTATTGAGAAAATCAAAGAGCTCCGCGAAAAAGTCGGATCCGGTATGATGGACTGCAAAAAAGCCCTGGTTGAGAACAACGGGGACATGGACAAGGCCATCGCATGGTTGCGTGAAAAAGGCATTGCATCCGCAGCCAAAAAATCTTCGCGCATTGCCGCGGAGGGGATCGTTGACTCCTATATTCATGCGAACGGCCGTATCGGCGTTTTGATCGAAGTCAACATCGAAACCGATTTTGCCGCGAAAAACGAAGAGTTCCGCGCGTTCGTCAAGGACATTTGCCTACAGGTTGCGGCGATGAATCCCCGTTGGGTCTCCAAAGAGGATGTCCCTGCCGAGGAAATCGAGAAGGAAAAAGAGATTCTGCGCAACAAAGCGCTCAACGACGGCAAACCCGAGAAAATCGTGGACCGTATCGTCGAAGGCAGCATCGCCAAGTTCTATTCCGAGAACTGTCTGCTGGAGCAATCCTTTGTCAAGGACGACTCCCTGACGATTAGCTCGATGCTGACGACTTTGATCGCCAAGATCGGCGAGAAGATCTCCATCCGCCGCTTTACTCGATACGAGATGGGGGAAGGTCTTCAGAAGAGGGAAGACGATTTCGCCGCTGAGGTTATGCAGCAAGCCGGCATGTGATCTACGGAAAGGACATCGCGAAAGCAGTGTCCTTTCTTTTTCTGTCAGAAGCATCCTACAGCCACGGAGGACGAGCAAATGCCATCACCAGTCTACAAACGGATTCTGTTGAAAGTCAGCGGTGAATCGCTGTCCGGGAGCAAAGGGTTCGGCTTGGACAACCAGTTTCTGCATGAGATCGGAACCGTTCTAAAAGAGCTGATCGATATGGGAGTGGAAGTGGCTGTCGTGGTGGGTGGAGGCAATTTCTTCCGCGGCCGCACCAGCGAAGGCATGGACCGGGTGACGGCGGACCACATGGGAATGCTGGCCACCGCGATCAACGCGTTGGCTCTGTCCGACGCCCTCGAGCAAGCCGGTGCGGTCACCCGCGTGATGTCCGCGATTGAAATGCGCCAGATGTGCGAACCCTATATCCGCAAACGCGCGATCCGCCATCTGGAAAAGGGACGCATCGTCATCTTCGCCTGCGGCACCGGCAATCCGTTCTTCTCGACGGACACCGCCGCGGCTCTTCGCGCGGCCGAAATCGAGGCGGATATCATGTTCAAGGCGACCAATGTCGACGGGGTGTACGACAAGGATCCGCACAAAAACAGCGACGCCAAGAAATTTGCGTCGGTCACCCACGACCAGGTGCTCGGACTGAAGCTGGAAGTGATGGATGCGACCGCGGCCGCCTTGTGCCGCGACAACAAGCTTTCCATCGTGGTGTTCGATATCGGAGACACCGCAAACATCCTCAGACTGGCGGTCGGCGAACAGGTCGGCACTGTCGTGAGCTGATTTTCTGTCAAGCATTTCGAAGCGGGGGATGGCGATGGCCGTCCCCCGCTTATTTGATTGCCCGGTCCGATTTCGTTATAATCCTTGTGAATCCCAATCGGAGGTGCCTTGTATGCAAATTTTGGGTCCTGAGTCCTATCAGCCGTATGAAGAGCGGATGCAAAAGACCATCCAATCTCTTCACGAGAACCTGAATGCCATCCGGGCCGGACGTGCGAATCCCCATGTGCTGGATCGGATCACGATCGAATATTATGGTGTAAAAACGCCGCTCTCCCAGGTTGCAAACATCCAGGTGCCGGAGTCGCGTATGATCAACATCACCCCGTGGGACCCAACCACACTCAAGCTGATTGAACGTGCGATTCAAGCGTCCGAGCTGGGGATCAATCCGAACAACGACGGCAAGATGATCCGCCTCATGTTTCCCGCTTTGACCGAGGATCGGCGGCGCGATCTGGTCAAGCAAGTCGCCAGGTACGGCGAAGAAGCCAAGGTTGCGATCCGCAACATCCGCAGGGACGGGATCGACAAATTCCGCGGGCTTCTCAAAAATAAGGAACTGACCGAAGACAGCATGGCTGAATTCGAGACGGAGATCCAAACCCTGACCGATTTCCATATCGCGGAGATCGAGCGGGTCATAGCGGAAAAAGACAAAGACCTGATGGAGATCTAGACAGCGTACGTTCGCAACACGCGCATGGGACATGCCGGGCAGTACGGCCCGGCATGTTTATGGGGAGCCGCATTGTATTAAGGCTCCCTAGCCATCGAAAGGAGCCGTTATGTGGTTGTTCCGGTCTCGCCGCTCCACACGGCGGACAACAGAGGACTCCTCGGAAGATGTGAAAATACCCTCCCATCTTGCGGTCTTCATGGATGGAAACGGCAGGTGGGCCGCCAAACGCGGATTGCCGCGCTCTGCAGGACATCGGGTCGGTGCGGAGAAGCTGGAGGATTTGTGCTCCTGGTGCGGTGAGTTGGGCGTCCAATATTTGACGGTCTACGCGTTTTCCACCGAAAACTGGTCCCGCCCTGAAGAGGAAGTCCATGCGTTGATGGAACTGTTTGTCGAGTTCTTCGAACGGTTTGATCCCGCCTTGGAAAGAGAAGGGATCCGTGTCCGGTTTGCAGGCGATATCGCAGCGTTGCCCGAGCGGATTCGGACCGTGGTGCGTCGGGCAGAAACCAACTCTCTCCACCGTTCCCGCATGCAACTGATCATTGCGATGAATTACGGCGGCCGGAGAGAAATCGCACAGGCGGTCCGGGACATTGCGCGGAAGGTTGCAGACGGAACGATTCTCCCGGATGATGTGGACGAGTCAACCGTCGCTTCACACCTCTATCTTCCGGATGTGCCGGATCCGGATTTGGTGATTCGTCCGAGCGGCGAGCTCCGTTTGTCCAATTTTCTCTTGTGGGAGTCCGCTTACTCCGAATTGTGGTTTGACCATGTTTTGTGGCCCGATTTTTCACGGGAGGATCTGATGCGTGCGTTCCGGTCGTTTTCCTCCCGAAAACGACGCTTTGGGAAAGTGGAGACACCATGAAAGAGCGAATATTGACCGGCATTGTCTTTTCAATCGTCATCGCCGGATTTATCGTCCCCGGTTTTTGGACCCCCGTCGTGCCCGCGCTTCTTTTTGCATCGGTACTGGTTCTGGGATCGGCGGAGATACACAAGGCGCTGGCTGCAAAACACCCTGAAACCGGTTCGCCGACAGGTTTGATGGTGGGGGCATTGGCCGGACTGGCAGTCATTCCGATTGCAATCTGGCTGGCGGCTCCATCTTTGGCCCCGGTGTCGTCGCTGGTCGCTTTGGCGGCTGCCGGATTTGTACTGGCGGTGGTGGCGGCGGCGTCCGTATTGGTCGCTGTCTTGGCTCACGGAGTCGAACGCGTAGGTTCTGCCGGCGCGGCGGCTGCCGGCATGATCTATGTCGCGTGGCCGATGTACTGTGCGGTCGCGATGCTGTTCGCCTATGACAACGCCATATTCTGGGTGATTCCGGCGTTGTTGGCACCGTGGATCACCGATGTGACGGCCTATTTTACCGGCTCCCTGATCGGACGACACAAAATCGTGCCGGCGATCAGTCCCAAAAAGACCTGGGAAGGGTGCCTGGGGGGATTGGTCGGATGTATGGCTGCGATGCCAGTTTGGTTTCTCTTTGCTTTTCCTCGCCAGCAGGACATTCCTGCCGGCAGGATCGTGTTGTTCGCGCTGCTGCTAGGCCTGGCCGCCAGCATCTGTGCGCAGGTCGGTGACTGGTTTGCCTCCGCGATCAAGCGTTGGGCCGGGATCAAAGACTTTGGCAATCTTTTTCCCGGACACGGCGGAGTACTGGACCGATTTGACAGTGTGCTGTTCACCATGCCGGTCTTTTTTGCCGCGGCCATTTTGTTTGAAGCGATTTGACAGACCGGGGATTGCGAACCCGGGTGGGGGATGACATGAATCGTACCATCGCTGTGCTGGGATCCACCGGATCCATCGGCACACAGACATTGGAGATCGCCGCGTCGCTGGGGATTCGGGTCGCGGGTCTGTCCGCTGGGCGGAACGCGTCGCTGTTGGCCGCCCAGATCGCCCGGTTCCGTCCCAGGATCGTCAGCGTCGCGGACGCGGCGGTAGCCCGGACGTTGCGTCACGCGCTGGAGGGGCTGCCCGCGGGACCGTATCGTGAGCCGCTTGAGATCTTGTGCGGCGACGAGGGCAACCGGGCCGTCGCGGAGTTGCCGGAAACCGATCTGGTGGTCGCGGCGATGGTGGGAATCGCAGGCCTTGGGCCTGTCCTGGCAGCGATCCGGGCGGGCAAGGACATCGCCCTCGCCAACAAGGAGACACTGGTGGCGGGCGGATCGATCGTCATACCGCTGAGCAGACAGCACAAGGTCCAATTGCTGCCGGTCGACAGTGAGCACTCCGCCATATGGCAATGCCTGTGGGGCAACGACGGGAAAAAGATCCGACGGCTCTTGCTGACCGCTTCCGGAGGACCGTTTCGCCACGCCTCGGCCGAAGAGCTCGAACGGGTGGATGTGGCGGCGGCTTTGGCGCATCCGACCTGGCGGATGGGCGGCAAAATCACCATTGACTCCGCGACGATGATGAACAAGGGGTTGGAGGTGATCGAGGCTTCCTGGTTGTTTGGCGTACCGGTCGATCGGGTCCAGGTCGTCGTGCATCCGCAAAGCATCGTTCATTCGATGGTCGAGTATACGGACCGGTCGGTGATCGCTCAGCTGGGGTTTCCGGATATGCGGTTGCCGATCCATATTGCTTTGACCTGGCCGGAGCGCACCGAAGGGATCTGTGACGCATTCGATCCGTTCGACCCCCGCGCCAATACATTGACGTTTGAACCCCCCGACAGCGCTCGGTTCCCCTGTTTGCGCCTGGCGTATGAGGCGGGACGAACGGGCGGCAGCATGCCCTGCGTGTTGAATTCGGCCAATGAAGAGGCTGTGGCGAGGTTTTTTGCGGGGACTGTCGGATTCACCGACATTGCCCGGATGGTGGAAGGGTGCATGGAGCGTCATGCGATAAATGGCATTGTACGGGATCCGGGGTTTGATGATATCATGGAACTCGACCATTGGGCCCGGTCCTATGTGCGGGCTTTCGGGAGGTAAGAATGGGAATATTGGCAGGGATTCTGCTACTGAGCGTCATCATGATCCTACACGAGATCGGTCACTTTGCGACCGGCCGCAAATTGGGATTTAAAGTTGAAGAGTTCTCCCTATTCATGGGTCCGCGGCTGCTGTCGCGCGAAGTGAACGGGATTCGATACAGCCTGAAACTCTTTCCGATCGGCGCTTCCTGCCGCTTTGCGGGGGAGGAAGGCGAGGAGGAGGAGGACCGGGAGGCCAAAGACCTCACTGTCAACCGCGGCGCACGCTTTTTTGATCGTCCCCGGTGGGCCCGCGCGATTGTGCTGACCGCCGGTGCCGCGATGAATTATCTGTCCGGCGTGTTGGTTTTCTTTGTGTTGTTTGTGTGGTTCGGTTTCGCGACCAACACGGTTGGTCTGATCGGTACGGGCAGTCAGGCCGAAGCCGCGGGTCTCGGCGCAGGCGACCGCATTGTGGCGGTGGATGGTGCCCGGGTGGGGACCCAATTGGACTTTGTGTCGCAGGTGATGTTCCTGCCTCCCGAGAAAACGGTCTCGCTGACCGTGGAGGGAGCCGGGACCGGCGAGCGTCGCGAGGTGGTGCTCACGCCGGTCAAGGCAAGCACATACCGACTGGGCGTGACGGTCGACCTCAGCGGCGAGCAGCCGGTCATCATGGAGGTGGATCCCGCTTCCAACAGCGGCAATCCGGTGTTGATCAAGGGCGATGTCCTCGTCTCAGTCAACGGCGTGTCGTATGAACAGACGGACGCGTTTGCGGCCGAGGTCGAGAGCAGCCAGGGGGCTGAAGTCACCGTACAGGTGGTCCGGGACGGCGTGGCTGCGGACATCCAGATGCGGCCGGTGCGGATGGAATACTACAATCCGCAGGGCATCCAATTTGAGGCGGGATCGGGCGTCGGACGATCCGCGGTGGAGGCATTCCGGTACTCCTGGTCCATCGTACGCTTCACGGTCAAAGGAATCTCCATGATGATCGCCGGACAGTTGTCCGCACGCGACAACCTGAGCGGCCCGATCGGCATCGTATCGATGATTGGCGACGTGGTGGAGACCGAACAACCCCTGGCAGACAAGGTGTACAGCCTGCTGTCCATGTTCGGGTTGATCTCGGTCAACCTCGCATTTATGAATTTGCTGCCGATCCCGCCGCTGGACGGCAACCATCTGCTGCTGACCGGCATCGAGGCCATCCGCGGCAAGCGGTTGTCGTCGCGGGTGCAGACCGCCATCAGCCTGGTGGGGTTTGCGCTGTTGATCGGACTGGCTGTGCTGGTCGTGGTCTTTGACGTCATGCGACTGACCGGGCGCTGATCGGATGGGAGAAACCATGAAAGAGCAGGACAATAAACACCGCGATACCACGCGGCTGGTGCATGTGCGGGAAGTTCCGCTCGGCGGCGGCGCTCCGGTTGCAGTGCAATCGATGAATATGACCGATACCAGGGACATCCCCGCGACGCGGGCGCAAATCGCCGCCCTGGCGGATTGTGGCTGCGAAATCGCGCGGGTTGCTATCCCGGATCTGGAAGCGGCACTCGCACTGCGCGAAATATGTCGTAACACCCCGATTCCGGTCGTCGCCGACATCCATTTCGACTACCGGCTGGCACTCGAGAGCATTCGGAACGGCGCCCATAAAATCCGCATCAACCCCGGCAACATCGGAGACAAGGACCGCGTTCGCGAAGTGGCACTCGCCGCCAAAGAACACGGCATTCCGATTCGCGTGGGTGTCAACTCGGGATCCCTCAGCCAGAAGATGCTGGATCTGCACGGAGGTGTGAACCGCCAGTCCATGGTGGAAAGCGCGCTGGAAAACATTCGGATGCTGGAAGACAATGGGTTCGAGGACATCGTCGTCTCTCTCAAAGCATCGGATCCACTTTTGATGATCGAAAGTTACCGGTTGCTCGCCGGACGGACCCGCTACCCGCTTCATCTCGGTGTCACCGAGGCCGGCACGCCGTATGAGGGCTCGATCCGATCCGCGGTCGGCATCGGAACCCTGCTGGCGGAAGGAATCGGAGATACGATCCGGGTTTCCTTAACCGGACAGCCGGAAGAGGAGGTCCGCGCGGCTTATGCAATTCTGAAGGCGCTTCGGCTCCGGGTGCGCGGTCCGGAGTTGATTTCCTGCCCCACCTGCGGACGCACGCAGGTGGATCTGATCCGCGTCGCGGCCGAAGTCGAGCAGAGGCTCAAGAGCGAGAAGCGCAACATCCGTGTCGCGGTCATGGGCTGTGCGGTCAACGGCCCCGGCGAAGCGCGCGAGGCCGATATCGGCATCGCGGGAGGGAAGGGCGAGTTTTTGCTGTTTTCCAAAGGACACATCCTGCGCAAGGTAAACGAAAAGGACGCGGTCGAGGAGCTGTTCCGTGAAATCGACCGGATGGAGGAGAACGCGCGGTGATGGTTCGGTTGGCTGATTATATGAGGAGCATCGCGCCCGGCTCGGAATCCGACCCGGGTTTTGCTTGTTATGTGTCGGAGCTCAGGGTCTGTCCCGACGCCTGTGTGGAGGTCGTGACCCTCGCGGACGAATGGTTGCCGACCCAGACTCTCATCCAACTGGAGGAGGCAGTGGAGGCCCATTACGGGGTCGCCGAGGCGATGGTCGTCCAGCGCGTTTCCGACCCGGAACCGGCAGCCGGTCCTGAAACGGCGGCACGCTTGATGCCATGGCTCCTTCGTCATCTGCATCGCTCGGATCCCTGGCTGTTTTACATCTTGAGCGGATCTCCCGCGGAAGCAGGACAGGGATGCGTAGTCATCCGACTGCCCGGAGAGTGCGTCGCCCAGGTGACCGGTTCCGCATTGACACGGCTGGAGGAACTTCTGGAACGGGGTGCAGGCTATCGATGCCCGTTTCGCGCGGCCGCGTCCGAGATGGATCTCCAAAGTCTGATCCAGAGGCAGGAAGAGGAGCCGAACCCGGCTTGCTTCCAGGCGGTTGCCGCACCGGATGCTGAGCCGGCGGCACGGTTTGCCGGACCGGGGGAACAGGATGCGTCCCCGGATCGCAGCTCGGTACTGGAAAACGCCCGATACCGATATCGAAAGAAGCTGGTACGCCAGGAAGACGGACTGGTGTTTGGACGCTTCGACAGCCAGATGGATCCGGTGGAGATCGGAGAACTGAACGTCCAGTCCGGTATCGCTTGTTTCGAGGGGCGCATCGTCGAAACCGGGGAGGCCAGGCTGGTCAGCAACAATTCGCGTGTGCTCCTCAAATTCGGGGTGTTCGACGGAACCGGAACGATCTCCTGCCATGCTTTTTTGAAGCCGGAAGAGTACGAAGAGATCCAGGGATTGCTGGAACAGGGACAGTATATCCGGGTGCAGGCGAAGATCGGATTCGACGGTAAATTCACCAATGATCTCGACGCGGATATTCTGGGGGTGTGCAAAGCGTCCCCGCCGCCCCTGCGTCGCGATACCGCGGCCATCCGGCGCGCGGAGCTCCATTGTCACACGAAAATGAGTGCCCGGGACGGCGTCGGAGACGTCTCGGAGATTATCGAGACGGCTGTCCGATGGAACTTGCCGGCACTGGCGATCACCGACCACGGAGTCGTACAGTCGTTCCCCGATGCACGTGCCGCCCTCAAAAAGGCGGGGGCCAACAACACCAAAATACTCTACGGTGTGGAATGCTATCTTGTAGATGACGGGGCGACCGTCGTATTCGGGCTGGACGGGAACGATCCTGTGGTCGGACAACCCGATGCCGACCCTTCGCTGGCGGACGGGTATGTCGCCATCGATGTGGAGACCACGGGGCTGGATCCGTCCAAAGACCGCGTCATCGAAATCGGAGCGGTGCGGTTTGTCCGCGATCGAGACGGCCGGTTCCGGGAGACGGACCGTTTTTCGTCCTATGCAGATCCTGGCATCCCGATTCCGCAGACGGTGGTCGAACTGACCGGGATCACGGACGATATGATCAAAGGCGCTCCGACCCCTTTCGAAGCGGTTGCCAGACTGTTGGCATTCATCGGAAATCTGCCGGTTTGTGCGCACAATCTGTTTTTTGATCTTTCCTTTTTGCGGTATGAAGGATTCAGGACGCCGGAAGTCAAAGCACCGCGGCTCAAATGCAACCCGGTGGCGGTCGACACACTGCTTCTATCCAGGGCTTTGTATTCGGACGAACGGGTGCATAAACTCAATGTGGTGGCGACACGTCTGGGGATCTCGCAGGAAAACCACCACCGGGCTACGGACGACGCGCTCACCTGTGGACGGATTCTGGATGTCCTGATCGACCGCATGGGCGTCGCATCGCTGCGGGCCATGAATGAACAGGTCGGACACATCGGATACGGCTCGCTGCGGACGGCGCGCACGCCGGTTTACCACTGTATCCTGCTGGCTTCGGACGATGTGGGGTTGTACCACCTGTACCGCATGGTATCGGAGTCCCATCTGCGCTACTTCTACAACAAATCCCCGCGTGTGCCGCGCAGTCTGCTCTCCTATTACCGCGCCGGTATGGTTGTGGGAGCGGCCTGCGAAGCGGGGGAGGTTTTCCGCAAGGTAGCGGAAGTCTATCGCACGAAACACCGCTCGTATGAAAAGGCGGCCGCGGCCATGCAGACATGGGCGATGAAGTCGCTGGCGCGCTTTTACGATTATCTGGAAATTCAACCCTTGTGCAACAATCGGTTCATGATCGGTGACAGCGAAGGAACGGTGGTGGAGGAACAGGACCTGATCCTGTTGAACCGGTTGGTCCTGGCGCTGGGGGACGCGGCTGGCCGCCCGGTTTGCGCAACTTGTGACGCGCACTTCGTAGAGGAAAAAGACAAGGTGCTGCGCCAGATCCTCACTGCCGATATGTTTGACGATTATGCCAACCAGCCGGCACTTTATTTGCGGACCACCGACGAGATGCTGGCTGAGTTCTCGTATCTGGGGGACCGCGCGCAGGAAGTCGTGATCGACAACCCTCGTCGGATCGCCGACCGGGTACAGCCGGATATGCAACCGTTTCCGGAGGGCTTTTATCCCCCGGTTCTCGAAGACGCGGCCCGGGATGTCGAATTGACGACCTGGGAGACAGCACAGCGTCTGTACGGGCGCAACGGGGAGCTGCCGGACATCGTTCGAGAGCGGATCGAAAAAGAACTGCGATCGATCATCGACAACGGTTTCGCGACGATGTACGACATCGCGCGACGTTTGGTAAAGCAATCCAACGACGATGGATATCTGGTCGGATCGCGTGGTTCGGTTGGATCTTCTCTGATCGCCACCCTTTGCGGCATTACGGAAGTCAATCCGCTGTCACCTCATTATGTGTGTCCCGCTTGCCGCTATTCGTCTTTCGACCTGTCGGGCCGGTTCGGGTCCGGATACGACCTGCCGGACCACTCCTGCCCGGATTGCGGAACGACGCTATCGAAAGAAGGCCAGGACATCCCGTTTGAGACCTTTCTCGGCTTCACAGGGGACAAAACGCCCGACATCGATCTGAATTTTTCTGGTGAATATCAGGGCCGCGCACACAGTCTGATCGAGGAGTTGTTCGGGAAGGAATTCACGTTCAAGGCCGGTACCATCAGCACGTATGCAGAAAAAAACACCATCGCGATGGTCAGAGGGTATTTTGAGAAAACCGGCGGTTACGCGACCGAAGCGGAAAAACGGCGGCTTGCGAAGCGTCTGCAGGGCGTCCGCCAGACGACCGGACAGCATCCGGGTGCCATTGTGGTCGTGCCCAGAGACCGGGAAATCTACGACTTCACGCCGGTCCACCACCCCGCGGACAAATCCGCCAACGGCATCGTCACGACCCACTTTGACTTTAACAGCATGCACGACACCATCCTCAAGCTGGATGTCCTGGGCAAAGACGACCCGACCATGCTCCGGTTTTTGGAAGAGGCCACTGGAGTGGACGTCTTGACCGTCCCCTTCATGGACGACAAGGTCATGAGCTTGTTTACATCGACCGAAGCGCTGGGCATCCCGGGTGGCAGCTGGGATGTGACGATCGGAACACTCAGCATCCCGGAGATGGGAACCTTTATGGCGCGCGGCATGATACGGGACATCCGCCCACAGCGGTTTTACGATCTCGTACAGCTGATGGGACTCTCTCACGGCAAAAACGTCTGGGTGGGAAACGCGCAGGATCTGATCCGACAGGGCATCTGTGACATCACCGAGGTGATCGGGTGCCGGGACAGCATTATGACCGCCCTGATTCAGTTCGGATTGTCCTCCAAGATGTCCTTCGACATCATGGAGCGGGTTCGCAGAGGAAAAGGGCTTTCCGCCGAGCAGGAAGCAGCGATGCGGGAGAACAAAGTGCCGGACTGGTACATCGATTCCTGCAAAAAGATCTCTTACATGTTTCCCAAGGCACACGCGGTCGCCTATGCGATCACCGCGCTCCGGCTTGCCTGGTTCAAGGTTTATCGTCCGACCGCATACTATTGCGCCTTTTTCACGGTCCGGGCAGACGAGTTCGATTGTATGGAAATGTGTACCGGGCTGGAGAGTGTCCGGCAGCGCCGACTCGACATTTCCGCCCGCCGGAACAGCACGGATGGAGACGCGACGACCGCGCTGGAAGACCGAAAATACTATATTCTGGAACTGATCGAAGAAATGCATCGCAGGGGCATCGGTTTTGCGCCGGTGGATCTGTATGCTTCGGACGCCAGCCGGTTCGAGCCGGCCGGTTCCGACTGTATTCTGCCGCCTCTCAATGCAGTGCCGGGGATCAGTGCCGTGACGGCGGCACGAATTGTCGAAGCCCGGGCAAACGGCCCGTTCAAATCGCAGGAAGATCTTGCCGTCCGGGCCGGCCTGAGTTCCGCCATCATCACCTCGCTGGGCGCCGCTGGATGCTTTGCGGACATTCCGGCCAGTTCTCAGCTCGATTTGTTCAGTCTCGGATAGGGGAGTCGTCATGCTTGTGCGTTGTGTGCTCAAGGAATGCCGCCGGTCGTTTGACCGCGCTTATACCTATGAAGTGCCCGCTCCTCTGTGCGACGGGATGGCAGCCGGCTGTCTCGTTTCGGTGCCGTTCGGCGCGGGCAACCGAAAGACCGAGGCGTTTGTTCTGGACGTGGAACCCGCGGAGGGCGGGAAGGAGGACGCATCTTATAAATCCGTGATCGAGAACCTGTCCGGAGGGCCGGTTTTGCGACCCGACCAGATCCGGTTGGGCAGCTTTATGCGGGATCGGTATTACTGTACATACGGCGACGCGTTTCGCACCATGTGCCCCCCGCGTCCCGCGAAAGGCCGTTCGGTCCGCACGGTGTTTTTGGAGGATCCACCGGAAGCCGCCACCATGTTGTCCGAAGGCTTGCTGAAAAAGATCGGCCAGATCCGGGTGGTCGAAATGTTGCTGGAGACAGGTGAGACGCTGCTGACAGATGTGCTGTCCTCCTGTCATGTGTCCAGGTCGACCATCGACACGCTGTCCCGTATGCGGGTCGTGGGATCCGGGAAAGCCCGTTCGATGCCGGAAGCCCCGGAGACGGAAGACGGGGAGGAGCGCCAGGCCGCCTTTGTCCCCAACGAGGAGCAGCGGGAGGCGATCGCCGCCATCGACGCGCTCGCACTGGATGCCTCGGCCCCCGGGGATCGGTTGCGGGAGGCATTGCTTTTTGGCATCACCGGCAGCGGAAAGACGGAAGTGTATCTGCACTGCGCGAGGCATATTCTGGATGCGGGACGTTCGGTCCTGATTCTTGTCCCGGAAATTTCTCTGACCCCGCAAATGGTTTCGAGAATTCGCGGCCGGTTCGGCGATCTGGCTGCTGTGATGCACTCCCGCCTCACCCCGCGCGACCGGTATGCGCAATGGCGCCGCGTCATGGATGGCAGCGCCCGCGTCGTGGTCGGTGCACGGTCGGCGGTGTTCGCGCCGCTGGAGAACATCGGGTTGATCGTGATCGATGAAGAGCAGGAAAGCACCTACAAGTCCGAGACCACTCCGCGCTATCACGCGCGGACGGTGGCGCGCTATCGTGCCATCCAGCACGGCGCAGCGCTGGTGCTTGGATCCGCCACCCCTGCCGTGGAAACGTATTACCTGGCGGAAGCCGGGCGGTCCCGTTTGCTGCGGCTTACGCAACGTGCGGCCGGTGCGGCGATTGCGACGGCGGAAGTGATCGACATGCGGGAAGAACTGCAGGCCGGCAATCCGGACATCTTCAGCCGTTCTCTGCGTCAGGCGATGCAGGAAGCCTTTGCCACCGGCCGGCAAGCGCTCCTTTTTTTGAACCGGCGGGGACATTCGGGTTTCTTGTTGTGTCGTGCCTGTGGTTATGTCCGGCGCTGTCTGTCTTGCAGCGTGTCCATGACACTGCACAAGACGGCGGACGGCAGGGCGTCCATGATCTGCCATTACTGCGGGCGGGTCGAACCGGTGCCGGACAAGTGCCCCCGTTGCGGAAACGAAGCGTTCGGACGTTTCGGTGCCGGTACGCAACAGGTGGAGGAGCGGTTTCTGCAGGTTTTTCCTGATAGCAAAGCCTTGCGGATGGACCAGGACACCACCACCGGCAGGATCTCCCACGCAGATATCCTCGACCGGTTTGGCCGGGGAGAATCAGACGTCCTGATCGGCACCCAGATGATCGCAAAGGGGCACGACTACCCCAACGTCACGGTGGCGGGGATCCTGTCGGCCGACTTGATGCTGGGCATGGGCGATTTCCGGGCGGGAGAACGCGCGTTCCAGTTGATCACGCAGGCCGCCGGCCGTGCCGGCCGCGGACAAGCCGCCGGCAAAGTCTACATCCAGGCATACAATACGGACGATTATGCGGTGCAGACCGCCTGCCGGCAGGATTATGAAGCGTTCTACCGACAGGAGATCGTCTATCGCAGAACCCAGGGTTATCCGCCGTTTGGGGTGATCGGGCTGGTCACCCTGTTGTCGGCCGACGCATCCATGGCAGCCGGTGCGGCCGTTGAAATCTCTCACAGGATCCGAGAAATATGTGCCGAGATGCAAGGGCTGGAGGGGATCTCGGTGTCGGATCCCGCCAAGGCGCCTGTCTACCGGTTGCGGGACCGGTATCGGTGGCGTCTGGTGATCCGCGCTGCGCGGGAACCGCAATTGTCCCGCCTGTTTTCCGCACTATCCGAGCGTCCGCTTCCCACGGATGTCTCTCTTTCGATGGACATCGATCCATTCTCTCTGATGTGACGCCCCGCCCATTGGCGGGGCACCCGCCCATTGGCGGGGCACCCGTATCTTCCATTACAGCGCGGTTTGGGGATTATGCTATAATGGCCGCGAGGTGATCATATGGCCTGTAGAACGATCGTGACCGAGGGAGATGAAACCCTGCGGAAAACGGCTCGCCCGGTTGAGAAAATCGACGAGCGGCTCTTGACTTTATTGGACGACATGGCGGATACCATGTATGAGGCGGACGGGATTGGACTGGCTGCCCCACAGGTTGGCGTGCTCAAGCGCGTGTTTGTGGTGGATCTCAACGACGGCAGGGGATTGATCGAATTTATCAACCCGGTGATCACCAACCGTCAGGGTATCCAGATCGGCGAGGAAGGCTGCCTGTCATGTCCGGGGGCAAGCGGTGCCGTTGAACGCCCGGCCTCCTTGGATATCGAGGCGACCGATCGGGAGGGCAACACTTTCACCATCCACGCGGATGGCCTGATGGCGGTTTGCGTTTCACACGAAAACGACCACCTGGACGGTGTTCTGTTCATCGACAAGATAGAAGGGGAGCTGACCCGTTCGTGAGCCTGCGTATTGTATTCATGGGAACCCCTGCGTTTGCGGTGCCTCCGCTGGAGGCACTTGCGTCGTCTGAACATGACATTGTGGCGGTTGTTTCCCAGCCCGACCGGCCCTCCGGCCGCAAAATGAAAGTGACGCCGACTCCGGTCCACAGTGCCGCGGAGCGGCTCGGACTTCCTCATCATCAACCGGAGAAGATCAGGACCGAGGCGTATTTGGAGTGGCTGTCAGGTCTCCATCCGGACCTATATGTGACTGCAGCATACGGTCGAATTCTTACTCCTCAAATCCTTTCCATTCCCAAGTACGGATGTCTGAACATCCATGCATCATTACTACCAAAACACCGAGGTGCTTCTCCTGTGAACGCCAGTATCATACAAGGCGACACGCGGACGGGCATCACCTTGATGCTGACCGAAGAAGGGATGGACACCGGAGACATCCTGTATCAGGAATCCATCCCCATTCCGGAAGACATGGACGCAGGTCAGTTGTCAGACCAGCTGTCGTTGCTGGGAGCCCGGCGGATTGTGCCCGTGATTGATGCCTGGGTGTCCGGCACCCTTCATCCGGTACCGCAGGATCACAGCCTGGCCACCAACACCAAGCCGATGAATCGTACCGACGGAAAGATCGATTGGACGCTTGCCGCGACCGACATCCACAACCTGGTTCGCGGAACCACCCCCTGGCCGGGTGCCTTCACCTGGATGGACGGGAAACGGGTCAAAATCCACCACTCCAGAGTGGCACACGATCTCTCAAACCAGACGGCCGTCTCCGGCGTTCGGCCGGGAACCGTCCTGGACACCTGTCCCGCGTGCATCCGCGTCGCCTGCGGCCATGATTCGGTGCTCGAAATCCTGAACCTGCAGGCGGAAGCCTGCAAACGGCTGGATGCGCGGGAATGTTTCCACAATTTTCATCCAGGCGCTGTGTTCGGGGAGGAGTGACCGATGCCAATGCTGATGTCCTCCGGTTCCGCTCTCTATTTCGACACCTCATTTCTGTATTTGGTGCTGCCTGCTTTTATACTGAGTCTTGCCGCCCAGTTTTATGTGCGTAGTGTCTTCAAGCGCTACAGCGCGATGGCCTCGGTGCAGCGGATTCCCGCAGAACAGGTGGCCCGCGATCTCCTCGATCGGAATGGATGCGCAGAGGTCCGCATGGAAACCGTCGCGGGGGATCTGACCGATCACTATGATCCGCGCAACCGGGTCCTCCGGCTGTCCCAGACGACCAGCGGATCCTCTTCGGTGGCCGCCATCGGAGTGGCCGCTCACGAAGCCGGGCACGCCATACAGCATGAGACCGGTTTTTTACCCAACCGGATCCGCTCGCTTGTCGCTCCCGTCGCCGGCATCGGATCGACGTTCGGGCCATATCTGGCGTTGTTCGGGATCCTGCTGAGCCTGCCGATTCTCACTGAGATCGGGATTCTGTTGTTTTCCGCTGCGGTCGTGTTTTATTTTGTTACGCTGCCCGTGGAGATCAACGCCAGCCGACGGGCAATCACAGCGCTGTCGGAGACCGGCATGTTGACGCCGGAGGAGATTCCCGCCGCGCGCAAGGTGCTGCGGGCGGCCGCTTTGACCTATGTCGCTTCGGCACTGGTTTCTTTTATGACGTTGCTGCGACTGATCCTTCTTTCCCGCGGAAACAGGCGGAGGTGACGACATGACGAAACGTTCCGGGCCCTCCCGGCAACCCAAACCCTCCTCTGTACAGGGAGGCGGTGCGCGAGGTGCCGCGCTGGAAGTTCTTACCAACGTGTTTGAACACGGTGCCTATTCCAATTTGTCCGCTGACGCGGTGTTGCGCAAAGCCCCGTTGGACGCACGGGACCGTGCGTTTGCTTCGGCGCTGGTCTACGGCACTGTTTCCAGAGTGATCTCGATCGACCGTTTATTGACGGACGTGTCAAGTATGCCGCTAACAAAAATGGAACCTAAAGTGCGCAATATTCTGCGCATGGGAGTCTGGCAACTGGTGTTTTCCCGCTCGGTACCGCCCCATGCCGCCTGCTCCGAATCGGTTGAGCTTGCCAAGGCGGTCAGCAACAAAGGTGCGGTGGGGATGGTCAACGGCATCTTGCGCCGGATCGCCTCCCATCCGCCCGAGATCGCTTCCTGGGATTATGCGATGCGGCACGCGTTGCCCGTCTGGCTGGCGGATCGCCTGCAGGCGTGGTACGGATCCGAAGTGGCGGAATCCATCGCGCAGGCCAGCAACGAGCCCCCCCGACTGACCCTGCGTGTCAATCGGCTGCGTTGCGACCCGGCCGCATTGGAGCAATCGCTTTCGGAAGAGGGAGTGGTCTGCCGCGCGGCGGCTTTTCATCCGGACGCGCTGACGGTCGATCTGTCAGGACGTCCGCTGGACTCGCTGCAGTACTTCTCCGAAGGCTGGTTTATGGCGCAAGACGAGGCTGCGATGCTGGTGTCCACCATCGCGGACCCCAAACCGGAACAGCAGGTGTTGGACGTGTGCGCCGCACCCGGGGGAAAAAGCTGTCATATCGCCGAATTGACCCGCGACACTGCACGGATTCTCGCGTGCGACCTGCACCCTGCCAGGTTGCGGTTGGTCGAAGAAAACGCGCACCGACTCGGCCTGACCTCCATCCGGACGTGTGTGTCGGACGCGGCCGAACCCCCCGCCGGACATCTCGCGACGGAACGGATGGACCTGGTGCTGTGTGATGTACCATGCAGCGGGCTTGGATTGCTCGCGCGAAAACCGGAGATCCGGCTGATCCCGGATCCGGGCGACTGGGAGTCGCTTATCGAAATCCAGCGCGCGATCTTGTCTGCGTCGGCAGAGAAGGTCAAGCCGGGAGGAACCCTCGTGTATAGCACCTGTACCATCAATCCCGACGAAAACGTCCACCAGGCGGACTGGTTTTTGTCCAGCCAATCCGGCCGCTTTTCACCGGAAGGGTTTTCCGACCGATTGCCGGAAGCACTGGTCCGCCTGGATCCCGCGCTGGTCCGACAAGCCTCAGAGGGCAGGATGCAACTGCTGCCAGGCGTGCATCCATGTGACGGGTTTTTCATCGCTAGATTCAGGAGGAATCCATGAAGCCATATTTCTACGACCTGGGCCCCGATGAGTGGGCCCAGTGGGTGCGTGCGCAGGGGCTGCCCGCGTATCGTGCCGGACAGATCCACCGCTGGACGGGGCGCGGGGTGAGCGATTGGGCACAGTTGTCCGATCAGCCTGCCGCCGTCCGTGCATTGCTGGCTGCGGATTTTGACATCGACGGTTTGACTGCGGTCGGTCGCTTCGTCTCCGAACAGGACCAGACGGTGAAAACCGTTTTCCGCCTTCGGGACGGCAACCTGATCGAAACCGTGCTCATGCGGTACCGGCACGGGGACACCGTATGTATTTCCTCACAGGCGGGGTGCCGGATGGGATGTGCGTTTTGCGCTTCGACCGGCGCGGGGTTCGGTCGGAGTCTGACGGCCGGGGAAATGCTCGCACAGGCTGCTTTGACTGGTGCCGCCGAGGGCGTGCGCGTTTCGCGGATCGTCGTCATGGGGATCGGCGAACCATTTGACAACTACGACAATCTGATCCGCTTCCTGCATTTGGCCAACGATCCCGATGGGATGGGGATCGGGATGCGCCACCTGACGGTGTCAACTTGCGGGTGTGTTCCCGAAATGCTAAAATTCACAAACGAGGAGCTACAGGTCAATCTTTCGGTTTCCCTGCACGCTCCCGACGACGAAACACGGATCCGGTTGATGCCGATCGCACGCAAATACCTGATCGACGAACTGATGGCCGCCTGCCGGACATATACGGAAAAAACCGGGAGACGCATCACGTTTGAATACTCGCTGTTTTCCGGAATCAACGATTCGCCGGGACATGCCAAAAGGCTGTGCGGCCTTCTCAAAGGCCTGTTGTGCCACGTCAACCTGATTCCCGCGAATGAGTTTGACGGTGGTCTTTTCACGAAAAGCAGCCGCGCAACGGTTCGTTTGTTTCAGGATATCCTGGAGTCGTACAGGATTCCGGTCACTGTGCGAAGAGAGCTCGGCACGGATATAATGGCCGCCTGCGGCCAGCTCCGAAGAGGTCTGGAAAGCGAAAGGGACAACGCCGATGTACGCTGGCGCGACGGACAAGGGCCTGATCCGGATCAACAATGAAGACTGTTATGCGATCCTGACGACAAATGAAAATCTCCCGTATGTGCTGATTGTGGCGGACGGGCTCGGCGGTCACCGCAAAGGGGAGCTGGCCAGTCGGATCGCAGTGGACTATGCGGTGTCGCGCCTGGACGGATCCATCTCCTCTGAGGTCGATCCAGCCGCGCTTGCCGCGCAGCTTCGGGACGTGATCGAAAAAGCCAATGTCAAAGTGTATCTCGGATCACTCGAAGACGAAGAGAACCAGGGCATGGGAACCACCCTTACGATTTCGGTGGTTCTGCCTCACACCCTGGTCACCGCACATATCGGAGATTCGCGGGCGTATCTGCTGCGCGATTCCGACCTGACACGCATCACAATCGACCACACGCTGGTGCAGGAACTGCTGGAAGCCGGGGATTTGACGCCGGAACAAACCTTTAACCATCCCAAACGAAATGTGATCACCCGGGCGCTCGGCGTTCCGGAATACATGCAGGCGGATACCTTTATCCACCCGCTGCGCAGAGGCGACCGCGTGTTGCTCTGTTCCGACGGGCTGCATGGATATGTGCGGGAGGCGCAGATCCGCCAGATTTTGCGCAAAGAACGAGATCCGTCGGTTGCCGCCGCCCGCCTGATTGAACGGGCGAATGCGGTCGGTGGGGAAGACAACATCACGGTTGTGCTTTGTTTCCTGTGACAGGGAAAGGCAGGCATATGGGAGGACTTGATTTGCTATCTGTGACAAACAACGGGTTTGAAGGCCGCGTGCTGGGAAACCGTTACAGGATCATCCGGCATCTGGGCCGCGGTGGCATGGCAGATGTATATTTGGGAACGGATCTTGTGGAGAACATCGACGTCGCCATCAAGATTCTCAAGTTAGAGAATTCGCACGACGCCGAGTTCCTCAGGCGTTTTGAGTCCGAAGCCAGAGCCGTTGCCAGCCTCTCCCATCCCAACATCGTACAAGTGTATGGGATCGGTGAAGATGAAGGCATCCACTACATGGTGATGGAATACATTCAGGGAATCACCCTGAAGGAGCTATTGCAGCAATGTGTGCGCCTTGACTGGGATACCGCGGTTCCCATTGCGATCCAGATCGGACTGGCATTGGAGCATGCGCACAGCAAGGGGATCATCCACCGGGACATCAAGCCCCAAAACATCATGATCACACCGGACGTCAAGGCCAAGGTTACGGATTTCGGGATCGCAAGGGCTTCATCCGCCAATACCATCACCATGACGGGTGCGGGTGCTTTGGGATCCGTACACTACTTTTCACCGGAACAAGCACGTGGAGGGATGGTCGGAGAAAAGTCGGACATCTATTCGCTGGGCATTATGCTCTATGAATTGGTGACCGGAGATCTCCCGTTCGACGGAGACACGTCGGTTTCCATTGCGATCAAGCACCTGCAGGAAAGTCCTGCCGCTCCCTCGACGCACCAGCCGCTGATTCCCGCTGGACTGGACGGCATCATTATGAAATGCATCCAGAAGTCTGCCGACAAACGCTATGCCAATGCTGCTGAACTGGTCGCGGACCTGGACGCTTTGATGATCGATCCGGAAGGGGAGTATGGCCTTCTCGACCATACGGACGAAATGGCGGGGACACAAAAGATCGGTCCGATCAGGCAGGATCCGGATTATCGCAAGATCGGTCAGATCGAATCGACACTCAACGAAAGACGAAAATCGCGCCGTCGCGACATGGTGATGATTGCGGTGCTGGTGGTCGTTGCCGCCATTGCTCTGGTGAACATCGGAGTGATTGCCTGGAAACGGCTGGTCGAGAAAATTCCGACCAAAACAACCGCTGGGTTTACAGTGGGTGATTATTACGATCGCGAGATTGAAGGATTGGAAACCGAGTTGAGCGCCAAGGGCATGGTCAAGGGATCCGACTACCAGGTCGAATACGTGACCGACGATACGGTAGCGGTCGGTCGCGTGATTCGTCAGGCGCCGGTTCCGGGTACGGTCATCGGTCCGGACAGCTACACGGTTCTCACTCTGACGGTCAGCGGAGGGCCGGATCTGATAAAACTGGAGGACTATACAGGCCAGAGTTATCTGGTGATCCAGCCCCGTTTAGAAACGACGCTGGGACTCAAGGTGGAAATCGTCAGGGAGATGAATCAGACGTTCGGCAAGGATTTGATCATCCGCATGGAACCGGCTCCGGGCAGCCAGGTTGCCAAGGGAAGCACGGTGCGCGTGATTGTCAGCGATGGTACCGGACGCGTCAAATTGACCGCGGATCTGCGCGGTCTGGGCAAGACGCAACTTGAAGCCAGGCTTGCCGCGATGGATCTTGTAGCAGGTGCCTATGAGGTGACTCCGTTTGCATCTGCGGCGATCGCGGCAGGCACAGTGCAGGCGGCAGACCTGATCTCCCTCTCGTTCAACTACCCGGTGGACACAGATGTCCCCGTCAAAACCTCTATCACAACCATATTCGGCACCAGAGAAGAACTTGAGGGGATTCTCAATCCCACGCCCACACCGGATCCGAACGCGACTACGCTGCCTTCTGAAACAACAGCGCCGACCGAACCGACCGCAGAACCGACAAAACCGACGAAGCCGCCGAAGGAAACGACAACGGCTCCCACGGTGCCCACATCAGCGATCCCAACAGCGACTACAACAGCCGCTCCTACGACTCCAACCGCGACTACGGATGACGACTGATCCGGGATTGCCCCGACCAATTAAGGAT
>LSQX01039535.1_pt1 | contig 30971 bp, 27 predicted proteins | sample 654561 | NCBI WGS metagenome assembly LSQX01 (sample SAMN04489861, study PRJNA283612) | anaerobic digester metagenome | isolation source: 4 biogas reactors fed with cattle manure at either 37C or 55C with and... | place: Denmark: Kongens Lyngby | collected 2014 | reverse complement strand
ATCAGTGTTCATCTGTGGTTCTAAAGCCTTGTGTCCGTGCCGTATCTATCGGTTAAAGAAGTATTTCTCCGTGCCCATTGTGGTAAAAAATTGAGCCCGAATCGGGCGGTTCTTTTCTGCAGGGTTGACAACGAAGGCGAATGAGGTTATCATGGTACTGATAAATGTACTGATATTTTGTTGTGCCACCTAATAGAGAAGTTGATTCTATAAAACAGGAGGGAGTTGTTATGCGGTCTTGCGGTTATGAGAAATGGATCACAGTCTTTTGTGTTGCCTGCATTCTTGTTATATCCCCGGTGTTCGGAGCAGAGGAGGGAGTTGTTTCTTATGGTACAGCACAGGCTGCCAATCGTCCCTTGTCTTCCTTGTCCGCCTGGGCTAAGGACCAGATGCTGCAAATTCAAGAATTCTGGAGTATGATTTGTTCTTCCTCCAGTACAAAGGCTGAGACTCCCAAATGTGGTTTTCTGCCAGGTCAAGACCACAAGGTCAAGCCCGGAGAGATGATCACTGTCCCGGCTGGTTCTTTTCTAATGGGGCGATCCTACGAATACGATGATGATTACTGGAAATGCAAAAAAGATGGGGGTAAAAACAGGAAACTTTATGACGCCGTTGAAGGTGAAACCCTGATCGAAGGCGAGTGGGAATACGCCGTTGAAGGTGAAGTCCTGAGCGAAGGGGAGTGGATAGAAGAAGAGTGGGAAGGAGAGGACATTTACGTTGAAGGGGAGTGGATAGAAGAAGAGTGGGAAGGAGAGGACGTTTACGTTGAAGGGGAGTGGATAGAAGAGTGGGAAGGAGAGGACGATTGGGATTACGATGACAGGCCTGTCCACACAGTTCAACTGAATAAATATGAGATCGGAAAGTATCCGGTAACCAATGGGGAATTTGCGGCTGTATTGAACTGGGCCAATTCCAAGGGACTGCTCACGGATTCCAAAGGTGAGCTCTTTAAGGGAGGTACAGTCTATGCTTATGGTGTGTTTGTTACTGAGACGTCACTCTCTTCCAGAAGTTCCCAGATCAACTTTATTAACGGAAGTTTCAAGGCCAGAAGTCAAGAGGGCTACAAAGCTCAACTCTTTTCCATGGGCGATCATCCTGTTTCAGAAGTGACTTGGTACGGAGCCGTATGTTATTGCAACTGGTTGAGTGAAAAAGAAGGTTTGCAACCATGCTACGACACGACTGCCTGGGAGCGCTATGAGCCCGTACGCAAAGGCTATCGTTTGCCTACGGAAGCGGAATGGGAACGTGCGGCTGCCTGGGATGGAAAAAAACACTGGCACTATGCCATGACGAGCGACAGCATTGATTTTCGTAAGGCAAATTATGAAGGCGCCAATCCTTTGAGATTGGATATGCTTATTTTGGGTGCCGGCACCTCTCCCGTGGGTTGGTATAACGGGAAAAATCCGATGCAACTCGATATTCCCGAGATATTGACTCTGGACTCCAAAAGCCCTGTAGGCGCTTATGATATGAGCGGTAATGTCATGGAGTGGTGTCATGATTGGTATAATTGGTACTATTATAAAAACAGCCCCGAGAAAAATCCCACAGGGCCGGAATCGGGGTATTATCGGGTTTTTCGCGGCGGTTCGTGGAGTTCCTATGACGACTATTCTCGTTCGGCCTATCGGGACGGCAGCAACCCGAGCTTTTCAGGCTGTGGCTTCCGCCTGGCCCGTACTCCTTGATTTTTGGTGATTGCCTGAACAGATTTTTAAACGCAGTACAGATCCGCACCAGCGCCATTCCTTCGAAAGGCGGAATCTCAATACGGCATGATATCTCTATTTTCTCAAACAAATCCATTACTGAGAAAACTTTTTGGCGGAAAGTACTCAAGGTCAGAGCATTACCCAGAGAATACACAACATACGATACTGCCTCTTGGGAGAAGAAAAAGGCAGAAAATCTGGCATGATGGCGGGGATATGTCGTGAGGCGCATAAGATACTCGAAGGCGTCAATAGTCTCCGGGGAGTCGGACGGATCGGTCGGATCAGTCGGATCGGACGGATGTGGGAGGGGCTCAGGCATGTCTTGAGATACAAAAGAGACTCCGGGGAGACATAAGCTTTTTCCTCTTATTCCTTTCGCGTCCTTTTGCGCTTTTCGCGGTTAAATAAAAAGCATCATTTGCTTGCGGCTGTGCTGCGCTGTGTTCCTCTGTATCCCATTGTATCTCCGTGGTGAAAACAAATTTCTTCCCCTGTTTTTGACTATCACAGGATGATGGGCTATAATCATTTTTCCCGTAAACGTCATTTATTTTCTTCGTGAAAGGAACACAGATCATGGCCAACTTCAAGCTGGGATTTATCGGAGCAGGTTTCATCGCCAACTTTCAGGCGAAAGCAGTGGCTCAAATTCGAGGCGTCGATATTGCCGGTGTATATTCGCTCAAAGGCGCCGAAGAGTTTGTCGCCAACGTCAAAGCACTGGACGTAGGCGACTGCACAATTTACAACTCCATTGATGAACTCTGTCGCAATGTGGACGCCGTGGCGATCTTTGCACCCAACTATGTGCGCATCGACATCATGAAAGAAATCGTGGACTCCGTCAAGGGCGGCGCCGCCTTGAAAGGAATCATCTGCGAAAAGCCGCTGGGCCGTACCGTTGCTGAAGCGCGGACACTGGTCAATCTTGCGAAAGAGGCCAATATTCCCACGGCTTATTTCGAAAACCAGATCCACATGAAAGGGATCCGCGCACAGATGGAACAGCTCGCACCGGTGCAGGCGCAGATGGGTCCTCTGGGCCTCTCACGCAGTTCCGAAGAACACTGTGGTCCCCATGAGCCCTGGTTCTGGAATCCCATCCAGCAGGGCGGCGGCGTCCTCAGCGACATGGGCTGCCACTCCATCGCCGTAGGCTGGTTCGTGCTCACCCCCCAGGGCAAACCCATCACTTTCCTTCAGCCTGTAGCCGTAAGCGCCGTCACCTCCCTATTGAAATGGGGCGTCCCGAAATATCGTCAGGAACTTCTGGATCGTACAGGCGTGGACTACAGCAAAACACCCGCCGAAGACTTCGCCACGGGCATTGTCACTTTCAAGAATCCTGAGACAGGCCAGCTGGTTCAGGCACAGTTCACCAACTCCTGGATGTATGACAAACAGGGCCTCCGTCTGCTCATGGACGGTCTCGGCGCCGGATACGCTTTCGAACTGAATACGCAGCGCTCCTCCCTCGAAGTCTTCACAGGCGACCAGGCCGCTGAATCCGTAGCCGACAGCGAAACAGCTCTGGAAAAATCCACAGCCAGCCGGGGACTGCTCACCGTGGAAACCAACGAGCCCGATTTGTATGGCTATGTGGACGAAATCAAGGATGCCGTGGCAAGCTTCAAAGCGGGCCGGGATGCCTTCCTGAACTTCGAATACGGCTTTGAAATCACCCGCCTCTGTCAGGCCGCCTACATGTCGGCGGAACGGGGCACGACCATTGATCTCACCGATCCGAAGATCATCGAAGAGCTTGAGTCCTATGTCTCCCTCATCGCTCAGGGAAAAGGCGCCGACCTTCTCTACGGCAAGAAATAACCTTCAAAAACATACAAAGGAATTCACATCATGACCAGGTCTTTTGACCCCGCTCTTATCAACCGGCGTTCCTTTCTCCAGACAGCCGCTGTCGCTGCAGCCGGAACCGCCTTCTTATCCAACTCCGCACTGGCCTCAGCGAAAATGCCTATGGCCGGCCGGGTGAAAAAAGCCATCGTCTACAATATGTTCAAGTCTGATGAACCCATTGTCGACAAGTTCCGTGCTCTCAAAGAAGCCGGATTTCAGGGCATTGAAGCCCAGACAAAAGCACCGGAAGATCCCGCTGAGATGGTGGCCGCCGCCCGTGAAACAGGCATCGAAATTCACAGCCTCATGCATGGTTCCGTTGACAACATCCCCATGGCCGTGGACCGCGCGAAAATCCTCGGCGTGAATGTCATTCTCATCGTGGCCGGACGGGTCAACGAAAAGAAAAGTTATCAGGATAACTACACGGAAACACAAGCCATCATCCGCGAAGCCCTGCCCTATGCGGCCGCCAACGAAGTCACCTTGCTCGTGGAAAATGTCTGGAATAATTTCCTCCTGAGCCCTCTCGAAATGGCCCGCTACATTGATGAGTTTGAAAGCCCCTGGATCCAGAGCTATTTCGATGTGGGCAATGTGGCACGCTTCGCCTGGCCCGAACACTGGATCCCGGTACTGGGCAACAGGATCAAACGGGTTCATGTCAAAGAATATTGCCGCGAGAAGCAGATGAACGAAGGGCTGTGGAAAGGCTTTGACGTGGAAATGGGCGAAGGAAGCATCGACTGGGAACTGGTCCGAAAAGAACTGCTCGCCATCGACTACGAAGGCTGGGTCACAGCGGAAGTGAAAGGCGGCGATGTGGAGAGAATGAAAGAAATCTCACGCCAGATGGACACGGTTCTGGCGCTGGGCTGAGCCCCGAAATAACTGTGAATCAATACTGTGTCCGCCGCAACCCGCTGGCGGACACTTTTTTTGTCCGACAACAAAACCAATGCCTCCAAAGGAGTTCATCATGCGTCTGCTTACTCTCCTCTTTGCTTTTCTGCTCACCTTCAACGCACTGGCTGCAGACTTCACCGTGCTCCCCGACGATGCCGACCAGCCGCCCCGGGATGAGATGGTATACCGCTATCTGCTCGAGGAGGCCAACAGCTGTCTGGCCGCAAGAAAAGAACGCTATGAAAGCGTGAAAACCGTTGAGGACGTGGAGCGTTGGCAGAATGATCTCCGTGAAAAGATTCTGGAGAGTCTCGGCGGCTTCCCCGAACGCTGTCCCTTGAATGCACGCATTGTGGAAAAGGGCGAACGGGAGCATTTCCGTTTTGAAAAAATCATCTTCCAGAGTCAGCCCGGTCTCTTCGTCACAGCCCTCCTTTATCTGCCCAGGACTGAAGGACCCTGGCCCGGTATTATCGTACCCTGTGGACACTCCGCCAATGGCAAAGCCGCTGAGCCCTATCAACGCGCATCCATGCTCCTCGCAGCCAATGGCCTGGCCGCACTCTGCTATGATCCCATAGGACAGGGAGAACGCTACACCTTTCTCAAAGACGACGGATCTGTAGAGATCAAGAGCACCACCATTGACCATACACTGGTAGGGACCAAAGCCATCCTCACCGGAATCAATACGGCCACCTTCCGTATCTGGGACGGTATGCGCGCCATCGATTATCTGCAAAGCCGCGATGATATCATCAAAGACAAGATCGGCTGTACGGGCAACTCCGGAGGCGGAACCCTCACGAGCTATCTCATGGCTCTGGATGAGCGCATTGTCTGCGCGGCGCCCTCCTGTTATATCACCACTTTTGAAAGACTCGTCAACACCATCGGCCCTCAGGACGCTGAACAGAACTTTTTCGGACAGATCGCCTTCGGCATGGAACAGACCGACTATATCCACCTTCATGCGCCCAACCCGGTGCTCCTTTGCACGGCGACAAAAGACTTTTTTGATATCGGCGGCAGCTGGAGCTCTTTCCGGGAAGCCAAACGACTCTTTACCCGACTGGGTCATGCGGAGCGGGTGGACCTCATTGAAAATGACGCAGAACATGGATTCCACCAGGCCCAGCGCGAAGGAGCCGCACGGTGGATGAGCCGCTGGCTTCTGAAGGAAGACCGCTATATCACGGAACCGGAGTTTCAGATTTTCACCGATGAAGAAGCCTTGTGCTCTTCCCGGGGACAGGTCATCTTTGAACCCGGTGCCCGTTCCGTTCTGGATCTTCTTGCGGACAGGGAAAAGGCACTGGAAGAAAAACGGATGGCTTATCAGAAATCGTCTGAGGATGCCGAACGACGAAGCAAGATCCGGGAACTCATCAACCTCCCTGCAGGGGCCAATGACCAGCCGGAAGTGGAATTCGTGAAGAAAGAAGCCTTCAAAGGCGGGACTCTGCACTATATGATTTTTCAGCCTGAAGAAGGCATCGTCCTTCCAGCTCTGATGGCCATGCCCGCATCCTTCACAGGAGCCTGGACCCTCATCTGCGTCGCTGAGGGAAAAGCCTCCTTCTTCCGGAATGATGCTGTTGTTGATCCCTTACTCGAAGGCGGCAATGCCCTATTGGCTCTGGATCTCAGAGGTCTGGGAGAAACGGTCAACCTCAAAAAGAGCCACGGATGGGACAGCACTGTGGGACCCAACTGGGCGGATTATTTCCTGGCCTATCTTCTGGGCCGCAGCTATGTGGGCATGCGCACCGGCGATATCCTGGCCGTCGCCAACTGGCTCCAGTCCCGTGAAAACAAAGCCATCCATCTCATCGCCACCGGCGAAGCTACCGTACCCGCCAGACACGCCGCCGCCCTGGAACCGGATCTCTTTGAGAAGCTGCGCATCGAAAAAGGCATAGACTCCTGGGCCGCCGTGGTTCATACTCCCCGGGCCAGACACCAGCTTATCAATACTGTCCACAATGCCCTGGCCTGGTATGACCTCCCCGATCTCACTGCATTGACACAAGCTCAGGTTGAAGAAGTGGAATGCGCCGTGCCTGTATTCTGAAATAATACTCGCAAGCCCTTCGCCATAAAGGTACCAAGGAAGCAAAGAGATTTTTTAGAAGCACTGATGGACACTGATAAAGACTGATAATCCGAGGGCAATGACGCCACTGTCAAAATTGGCTGAGAACGCATGATGACCAGAAGAACAGGTTGACTTGGTTGCGGCAAAATGTCACTTTGAGGTACCAGGCCCCCTCAAACAAATCCATTACCTGGAAAACTTTCCGGCGCAAAGTTACATGATGTGGGAGCACCAATGTCCCCATTGGCATACATCGCGGTAAAGACAGAAAGTCAATGTAGAACCTTGGCGCGACGCAAAGGGTTGGGTGCATAAAAAACATCTGGTCAAAAACGAAATATCAAGCCGCAGCCAAGTCAATATGCTCCCCGGGGCATCATTCGCTATCTGCCAATGTGGAAATTGGCGTTCCCAGGAGTGAATCTCATCAGTTTTCAGGGTTCCCCAATACGTTATTTGTTCGTGATTCTCAGAAGACAAGTCACCGAAATTGTGGCCGCATGACGTACTGACACGGAAGATGTACAAAAAGGCATAAAAAAGACCTATGGTCATCCTGGTCCAAATTTGCTTTTCTTGGACAGACCAATGCAACGATCACTCAACCTGATCCTGGAAACCGGGAAAACGAAAACAAAACCTGGCCAAAATACCAATGAGTTCAACTGTGTGGATTCGATGGCGCCCTTAATTTGGACACCAGTGACCTATGGTCTTGAAAGATCACTCTGTTCGCTCTATCCACTGATTCACCATAAATGCCCTCCCTGGCCGACAACATCGCGGCAACCAGGTGATACCCAAAAAGGCAATGAGATCTTTTACCTGGCTACACGCTGGTGACTGTGAGACCTGTTTCCGGAGAGGCCTGCTGGCGGGTATGGTTTTGGTTCTGTTTTTCTGGGAGTAAAGGGGTGTGTTCCCATGGCCACGGATATTACCTCGTCACCAAGGGATTGGTTGGGAAGGGCTTTCATGTTTGTATTGGGTGCATAGGGACGGGGTTTTGTTTTTCCCGGACCTGCAGAAATTGTTTTCTGAGGAGCAGTTTCTTTTTTCACGACCTCGGCAGCCGGCGGCTTTTCCTCCGGCTGCTGGATCGTAATGGGACCAGCCGTTGCATTCTGTACCAGTTGCAGTCTCTCTGTCTCGTCCGCGCTTTCCGGGATTACAGGAACCGGGTAATCAGTAGGCTCTTCATAGGGCTGCAAGGGAGAAGGGTAATTTATGTTTTTAGCAGAATGATAAGGTTCCCTATGCACTCCGGGCCGTAGCTGACCAGAACCGACAGCCCGTGTTTCCGTGACATTTGACTTTTTTACTTCGGGAAAATCGCTTTGTAAAACTTTTCCTGTTTTCAGCCTGGCTGCGGGCACCGCTTTAATCTGGCTGTTACTCCCGGGAACGGCCGCTATTTTGCTGTCGGGATTATTTGTTTCCACAACTGCGGTCTGGTCTTTGACTTTTCCAGAAAAAAAGAGATAGCAGCTTATCCCGATAAGAGCCATCACCAGCAGCAAATCACGAATATGATATGAGCGCTGCTCAGCATTGTTTCGAGGAATTGTATTCTGCGTGCTCCGTGGCCAATGATTATATTGGGCATTGTTTTTGGGAACACCGGGCTTTTTCCATTCAGCCATAACAAGCCTCCTTATTTTTACTGGTTCTTGAACTGTTTTGTTACTGTTCAATGAGGGTCAGAGTGTTTGTAAATTCCCTACCCAAGATTTGGTAGTTCTCCACAATTGTTTCCCTGTTATCTATATCCACCAGGAAATCATTAAAAGCCGCTCGCAGATGCTCCTCTGTGAGTCTGTCCTTTGAGCTTATAAAAAACTGGCCTTTGGCCCGTTCCACCAGCTCCTGCAGATCAGCACCGTTGTAGTACTCCGTGGCCTCTGCGATTTCCTGCAGAACCCCTTCCAAAGAAGGAGCATCCATGACCGGCTTCGGTCGGTTTCCTTCCATGCCCAATTGGATCCTGAGTATCTGATACCGGGCCTCCCTGTCGGGATAGAGAAAAGGCACAATATATGAGAAGCGCCCGGAACGCAGGAAGGCCGCATCCATTTGTTCAGGAACATTAGTGGTTCCGACTACAATGGACTTCCGGTTCTGGTCACCCAGCCATTCCAGCATCTGGGCAAATACACGTTGTGTTTCCCGAGCAGCACCGCCTCTTCCCTCGGTGGCCCGCTGACCAAAGCGATCTATTTCATCAATATACACCAGGGCCGGTGCAGCCTGCTCAGCAATCTGAATAGCATCGCGCAAACGCTGTCCTGTTTCACCGAGATAGGGAGTGAAAAGATTCTCCGTTCTGAAATTTATAAAAGGCAGATTCGTTTCTTTGGCCAGCGCCTTCGCAAAATAGCTTTTCCCTGTGCCCGGAGGCCCGTAAAAAAGGATGCCTCTGGGAAGATCAATGGCCGCCATAATCGCACGTTCGGGCTCCTGCAATGTGAGTATCAGGCGATCCTTCACCATTTTTTTTACAGCCTCATATCCACCCACTTCTTCAAATCCGTATTCCGGTTCTTCCAGCTCTACAAGCTCAGACAACCGGATCATATCGGACTTGTATTTCTTGAGCCATACCAGATCAAATGTTTTTCTATTCTCATCATAACTTCTGCGGACCGCCACTTGGGTTTGGTGCAGGTTCAAACCGGCTGTTGCTTTGGTTATAATCTGCAGTTCATTGAGATTCAAGCCACGGTTCTGTCGGCAAGAAGATGCCACACTCCGCACGATACTCGTGCGCTCCGCCTCTTCAGCCAGTGGAGCCCGCACCTGAATGGTCCTATTGATTGTCGCTCTATTCAGAACAGCATCTTTGTTTGTTGCAAGAAGGACAATCAGACTATGCCTTTCGAGAATCTCATGCTTCAATGCCCAATCCCAGAAAGCATGCATCAGTTCTTGATTTTTCTCCAGAGAGTATTTTGGTTGATCCAGGCCCTGCAGGACAAAGGCGATTTTCTCTGCAGACAAGAGCGGATCCATATAACGAAGGGCATCTTTCAAGACTGTAATTCTTTCGTTCAATGCGGCATCATAGGCCGAATTACAGGAAACTGTTACATCTTCCTGGTTTTCGGCTCCTTGATTCCTTTTCTGCAGGCCCCTCCAGGGACTGTAAAAATAAACAGTCTCATAGTGCTTGCAAAGATACGCACACAACTGATCGGCACGGAGCGGATCAGAGTTTTCAACCACGGCTATGGAAGATTCTCCATGGACGGCATTGCTCTCAAAGTTCTGAATCCAGGTATAGTCTAAAGATAAAGTCTTCATATTTATCCTTTCCAACTATTGCTTGAGTGCTGATTTTTCAACTGATTGTTTGAACGATGCAACTGTCAACGCTATCTTATAGTTAAGTAAAGACTGCAGCGCTATTTCGACGCCTCTTCTTTACCGGATTTTGTGTCGTATCGGTACAGGTACATTTGCAGCTTCTGCGTTGCACTGTTGTATGCGGACATGCAACGCCATACCGCAGGCCTCCAGAGCTTTCCTCAAGTGTATTTCTTCTTCAATAGATTCTTCTTCAGTAAACCCGCTCAGCTCTGTCGAGACCTCTCCTTTTTCGTCCACACGGGTGATTATTTTCTTTGTCATCTTCTTTCTCCTTTAACCTGTGATCCTCAATCCTAATTGAGCCAGTTGTTTTTTAAATTCACTGATTTCTTCTTCTGATGCCATGCCATTCATTTCAAGTGCGCCCCCTTCATTCACCCGCAGCTCCATGGCATTATCTGTAGCGAAAATCTCTTTTTTCAACGCCCGGTAACGGGGGCTCAGAAAATGGAATTCCTGGTTACTGCTTCCGATCCAGGGACGGGAGAAATCCTGTTGTTCCTGCAGATAGGGCCCTGACAAGAGGAGATCTGTCATTGAAAGCAGTTCCAGCCAGTCTTCACGTTCTGAAGAGCGAATGTCCTTGTAGTCATATCCGGTAAAGGTCACGACAGAGAGCTCGCGCTCCCGGCATTTTTTGGCCAGAAGTGCGAGAGCAGCCGCCTGCAGGAAAGGCTCACCGCCGAGGAAAGTGATTCCTTCAATATTTCTTTCTCTGCAAATCATTGCATCCAGTTCCTCCACTGAATAGCGTGTCCCCCCTTCCAAAGGCCAGGTGTCTTCATTGAAGCAACCCGGGCAGCGCCGCATACAGCCCTGTACCCACAAAGCAGCTCTCTTGCCGGGGCCTTCCACCTCTGTCTCTGATAAAAATCTGTGAACCCTGATCATCAGCCTGCTTCCTTATCCGCTTTAATGTTTGACAGCCGTGATGGTCACGCGCCTTCCCTGGCTTGTCGGAGTCTCTGTTTCTTTACAGAGCCTGAAGCCACGGGTATTTTGAGCACGTAATACAGCGATTGTGGCATAGGCTCTGGCAATACCATTACAGATTTCTTCCACTTCCTGCGGCTGTACACCTTCACTGTCATAGATAAAAGATACTTTTCCGTTCCGCTCAACCTGGACGCCGATACCCCGTGGAAGGGCTGGCGTGCGAATGGCCAGAATACAGGGCAATTTTGTGCCGGTGCAGTCGGTATAACTGTCGGTGACCGTCCCTCCTTTTTCTTCGGCAATTTTTTTGAGAGCCATAGCCATAATTTCCATGCAGGGTGTCTCTTTGATATTTCCGGCAAAAGCCTTCATCTGCGGGACAGGAACAATAATTTGCGTTTTGTAATCTCTTGATCGGGACATGTCATTCTCCTTTGCACTTCATGGTCATCAGTTGCTGTTGTGATGAAAAACTGATCATAATCCTGCTCCCCTCTCGTCAAAACCGTCGATATAATTTCTGATTTTCTCCAGGCCCGATGGCCCCAGTTCGCGATCCAGACAGGCGCGCAGCTCACTCACATCCCCTTGGAAATAAGTCTTTTCAATGGCTCTGTTACCACAGAGTTCCCGCATATCCCGGGCAAGACTCCGTTCTGCAGGATAGGAGACTTCTTCCACAGAGTCCCGGCCCCACTCTTTCAGAGCCAGGTCCTCCGTAATACCTTCATCCAGATGCCGGCCTATTTCTTTTTCTATGCCCGGATGAGAAAGCTGATGCAGTCTTTCATGATAGATGGCCCGGGGAAGTTCCGCGCTGTCCACAGCGATGGTCGGATTTATATAAGGTCCCTGTGAATAGCCTCTGATCTTGATTTGTTCCGGTATGGTTTCGCCTGTCACTGATTCATAGCGTGCATTGAATTCTTCACGATCGTGGATAAATTCACTCTTCGTCTCCCGTACAGCTTCCACCCGCTCCGGAGGAATGAACTCTTTATACTGATCAACAAGTTTCTCCAGGGCAACCCGATCCAATTTCTCAAGAGACTGTTCCAGACACTCTTTTCGCTCCAATGCTTCGGACAGTACTTCTTCTGTTCCAAGTTCATCATAAAAGCTTTTCATTGATCGCCCTCCTCGTAACTGAACCATATCCGTCTCATGCTCCTTTTGATTTCTTCCATATTGATTCTCTCTTCATCAATTAAGGAGAGGATTCTCAAAATCACGCAGTAAACTATTGCAGGAGTCTTTTGATCTCCCCATATTTGACGGGCATGCTTATCGCCAAAAAGCCAAAGCATTTCCACACCCTCATTGAGAGCGACGAAGAGTTCTTCGCGAAGATCATTGCACAACAGATACTTCAAGACATCCACTTGTTCAACACAGTTCTCCTCATCGCAGCCCTGGCACGGCGGTGGTTGCGATTGCCCTTCCCTCCCGGAGAGTGGTTCAACATAGTCGATGATCTTGCCGGTCATCATCCTTTGAATCGCTTCATCTGAGACCGGAGAACCACCGTAACCAGGTGCCCGAACATGATTGGGTATTTTCACATGAAAGGATATCGGCCGCCCCTGAGAATGAACAACAGCCTCCCCTTCCTTCAGGCCCACAAGAAAAGCGCTCTGTTCTTCAGAAAGATTCATGGATTCCGATAGAATCTGTCGATCTGATCCATCCACCAGCCTGTGTGCAATTTTCAAATTGGTATTGCGTATGGCATCACGGGCCAATTTTGCAGGAGCCTGATCCACAATCATAAATCCCTGACCGAAAGCACGCATTTCACAAAGCATATTGCTCAGCATTTCCACAGCTTTTCGCCGGGGATTTGCAATGACATGCCCGGCTGTCACGGCTTCGGCGCTCAAAAGGCGGTGCGCTTCTTCCAGAAGTGTCACATGGCGCAAGCGGTTATCAGTTTGCCCTTCTCGCATCCGGTATTCGTTCAGCTGCAGCAGGAAAGCGGCCATGACAAAAGCCTTGTCATCATCATCGCCAAGTTCTTTCATCTCCAGAATGGTCGGCTGCGCCAGAAGACTCGCCAAGTCATTGGTCTGGCGCGTATTCAAAAGGCGCCCCCTGCTCCCGTGGCCCAATGTTCTCAAACGGGTAATCAGTCCCGATCGAATATTTCCTGTTACAGTCGCATCATACCCCAGAGCAGGAACCAACTCTTCCAGGGTTTCAATAAGATCAGATAAAACAGGCTGCACTTCAGCAATATATCCCCGGGGATTGCTTCCGGAAACCAGGTCCCATCCTCTCTGCTCATAGACATGATGAAGGGCTGTACTCAAAACCTCCGGCATGGGCGGAACCAGCTCGAAAGCAGAAGAAAATATGGTGAACAGGCTGTCAATGTGCGTCTGTACTCTTACGCCTTCTTGAATCTCAAAAGGATTCAGCCGAAGAGGCGTACAGTTCTCATCGCCCAAAGTGAATACCTGCAGACTGTCTTTCAAGCTCGTTGCGGCCAGGCATCGGTATTCTGATTTCATGGATGCTTCGATCACCAGCCAGGGTATGCCGTGATCTTCCCAGAGTTGAGAGAGAAGATAAAAGCAGGTGCAGCTTTTACCGGCCCCCGACATACCCGAAATAAACACATGTCTTGATAACTCATCGACAGCTATGCTGTGCCAGCGACGGGTCGGAGCACCGTTATGCTGAATGTCGCCAATGTCCAGCATCCGGGGCGTCCGTTGTTCCGGTGTCGCAACAGCGAAGGGCACCAAGTCGCTGATGCTGTAACCGGGAAATTCTTCATTGGGTAATTGAGTCAGGGCGGCGACCTCTGCTGAAGTCAGCAAGGTGGAAATATCCGGGTTGTTTTGGACATTCATGGCCGGTTGTCCAAATCGAACCCTGAAGGGCTCAGGAAGTGCTGTTTCACCGCCAAAACTGCTTGAAAGGACCTGGCATCCCTGATACAAATCATTCGGCTCTGCTGTCAACAGCCAGGCCCGGGTATTCCACATGCCTGACCGTGTTCCTTCACTGGCTTTGGCTGTGGCAATACGAATCAGAGAAATATAATGTTCCACCTGAGGATTGTTTGCTGCTTCAATGGTTCCCGGGCGCATGAATCCATTGATAACGTCCTGTTCAAGTCTTTGAAATGCCCTCAACCGCTTTTCCACCGCTTCTTCAGATTCCGGCTGCACAAAGACCATATAGGCCCATACTCCGCCTTGCAGGCTATGCAAAAGCGGTTTAAGACAATGGCGCGACTCTGCTCCCTCTCCTCCCATTGCCGGGTTTCCCGTCAGAACAGCCGTGTGGGGCAAGCGGCGACAGAATTCCGGCAATGTGATGTTTGCTGTTCCGAAAGACAGACTGCATCCCGGAAAACTCTCTTGCAAGGGACGCCCCCAGCGATCGAGTACCGCATCACCTCCGGACAAAGCCAGCATAATTGAAATGTCCTCGGGTGTGCTGATAATGATCAATCCAAAAGACTCTTGGCAAGCGTACAAACCTGTCAGAAAAAAACGCTGTCGGTCATACAGACTCGTTCCATAACCTCCATCTCTTTCCCAAAAGCGGCCCACTCCTTTCAGATGAATCAATCCCATTCTTTCGACCAGCTGTGGATTAATGATAAAGGGTGGATCAGCGTCATCCCGATAGCGGGCCTGAATCCTGTCAATGCCTTCTGCAACAGCTTGCAAGGAGTATACGCTCATACTGTCCCTTTCATCTCAGCGGACATGGGCCACCAGATTAGTCACCATTTCATAAATGCCACTGAAGAACACCAGAAAAACCACCAGAGTGATCACAAAAGAAATCCACGAAGTCGATCCCCGAAATCTGATCCAGGATTCTGTCCTGTGACTGAAAGCATGACTCGCATAAACAACCCCCCGATTCCGCCGTCCCCAAAAAGAAGCTTCATCACCCGGCATGAGATACCCTTGGGAAAGCTCCCCTTTCATGCGCACTTGAAATTCCGCTCCTTCCTCGCTGTCTCTGACACGCATGAACCAGACAGGCACTTGCTCCCGCTCTCTGGATCGACCATGGGGACGCAGGAACATCCATAAATGGAGCCAGGATAAAAGTGTGCCGGGGCCCAGAAAACGGTGAAGTAAATACAGTACTCCGAAAAGCATCAACAGAGAAAAGGCACCTGCATTGCTCAGCACAGTAAGAAGTACCAGAAAAGGCGACACAATCAACAGAATAAACCAAAGAAGTTTTGTAAAGAAACGGTACCAGTCAAAATCCGGATCTTCCAGATGTGGTGTTTCAACAGCGATCACCGTACCATGGAGCAGGGCTGGATCCTTCAATGACAAAACTTCTTTAACAGTTGCTGAAACTTTTTTCATTCCACCTTTCAGCCCCTGCAAAGCACGGCCCAGATTCAACCGGGCTGGAAGTTTGGAGCGGATATCCAACTCTTTCAACCATTCAGCCAGGGGAAAACTTTCTCTTCTCCGCTCCTCTTCTGTCAGGAAAAGCCGATCATAGGAAGCATTCCCTGTTACTTCGGCATTCGAATATGCTTTTTTTTCTGTTCTCTTGGATGCTTTGGAAACATGAGGGACAAGCCGGGTTCCGCATGCCCGACAGATTTGAAGATAACTGGCATTATTGGTTCCGCATTCAAAGCAGCGCATAATAAACTCTCCTTTCTCCGCCGGTTTCGCAATTACTTTTCATCATGGCTCTCCCACAAAGACATCTTCTTTTCCCTGAGCCGATAACAGGTCTTCACCCCTTTCGCCGCGCTGTGTGCATGCGGCCAGGACGAGCTGGTCTGAAACGGGGGCGGAGATCCGGGTTTCTGCTGATATTTCACTTTTTTTCTGCTCATTTATGACCTCTGCGGTATTCGCTCCCTTGATACAGGAACTTACATCTTCTTTGCTCTTTTCTTCATCAGATGATTTGGAAGCGAAATAATCTTCCACACTGACCGGACATTTGAGAGGCTCCACAAAATTCTCTCCCCGCCCCTCACATCCTTCAGGGCCGCAGACGGGGCACTGCTTTCTCTTCTTGCAGTTCAGCACCCGAAGCTCATGTCGGAGCATGTCATAGGAGACATAACGACTGGCCACACTGAAACCGCTCAGATATTTCATGAGCAGATCCGCTGCGATACCGCCCATCATGGAATTGATCGTGACAACGGATGCGGGTGTTTCATCAGTGCCTTCCACATAGCCTATTTGCCGGTGCAACAGCCGTATTTCACGGGGAACACTATGTGAAAGATTCAGGCCCTGACAGAGCAGACAGGGACCATCGGGCACATAAAATATCGCCTGGCCGCCCATACTCTCCACCTTGCGGCTTGGCGCTTTCAATCGAATTCCGCTTCCCAGATCAAGCATGGGAATGAGATGGCGCGCCGCCACCACCTGCACGGAATGACGGGCAATATCATCGTCCAGAGCGTTCACAATAATATCCACGCTTCGGAGAGCACACTGAGGCCCCTCAGCATCCACAGGCTCCCGGAAAACCGTGACCTCCGCATCAGGAACAACAGCCTTGATAAAGCGCTCCGCAATATCCACCTTGTAGTCTCCCACTTCTTCCGCGGAACACAGAAAGCGATTGAGATTACTCGTTTCGAGGCGGTCCATATCGATAAGGGTAAAGCGTTTGAAACCGAGGCCCCGACAGTTTTTCAATACTTCTATGCCAAGACCACCCAAACCGCACAGAGCTATATGAGTTTCTGTTATGTTTGCCTGCCCTGCTTCTCCAAGCCAGTTGATATTTCTGTCCAGACGCTTTCGCTCTTCTGTGGAAAGCCTGTCCTGCTTCTCGGCTCTTTCATCCATTCTCCAGATCTGGCTGTATCGCTGAGAGCCCTTGATTCCCGGAGGAAATACCGCACTTTCCCGAAAGCATTTCAGATGCTGTATACCAGTTTTTCCAATGACCCGGATCTCATCGATCTTTGCCAGAAAGTTTCCATCCGCATCATACACTTCACCGGTATAACCCGCTTCATTTTTACCCGTCACGATACGAAGAAAACGAAAAGGTCTTTCCGCTTTCTTCACTTTCAAATAATGTCCCAGTCCCACAATTTGCTCAGGAAGATAGGCGTCATCCACACTGCTGAAAACAGCGCAATTCGTAAATGGGTGGCTATGGGCATGAAGGAAGGCGATTGTATCGCTTTTTTGAAAGGCCTGAAAATTGTCCAGAACAGTCCAGGAATCGGGCTCAACAATAGTGGCATGTTGCTGCACGCAATTCTGATCGGGAACCAGGCGCAACTGATGCACATAAAACTGAAGAGTTTCTTCCTCCTCAAGGGATCCCAGCAGCATGAAAGCGGCCCGTTCCATCCCGTCTTTCTGATGCAGATGTTGACGAAAAGCGGACCAGTCTGATTCTTTGATGGTCAGACGGGCGCATTGTCCATCATTGAACACAGGGGACCCCCTGACACTCTTCTCGTCGGATTCTCCGATGATCAGCTGAGTTTTTTGCTCCCTTCTTCTTGTTTCGCTTTTTTTATCTTGAAGCAGTCGCTGACCCGCCTTTTTACAGCGGGATATGCAGCGGGAAAGAAAAGTCGAGAACACATCTTTCATCTTTTCAAACAATGCCACTCTCTCAATACTTGATGGCACAGCAGACTTATTGAGCCCGGGATCGTCTGATTCCTGGTGTCTCGCTTCTCTTTTCGAATCGGCCTTCTGGATTTCTTCATTCTGTCCGTCAGGAGAGCAACGCTTGTGACCGTTAAAGGTGATGGATGTGTATCTTTTCATTGTCTTTCCTCTGAGCAAGGCCTTTTACCTTCACTTTGTTGACAACACCACCGTTATTTTCACTTTCCTGAGCATGAACCAGGGCCGACTCATTCAGTGGTTGGCCAGTCATATTCAGGATGACTCAGGAAAGTCCTTACCAGCTTCATGTAGGTATAAATGGAATAAGAATCTTTCCACTCTGTCATATGAAGGCATAAATAAGCCCAGTTTTCATTCGCCCAGTCACGATATTTCTCGCCCGGAATATATCCGTACGGAAAATAATGGTCAATTGTTTTTCCGTGACCAGGTTCCCCATACTCCAGATCCGCATCAATAAAACAATCCCGAATCGGCGCACCATATCCATAGTTACCAGGAATCATGATCGCAAGATCGATATGGCGCTTGTTGTACCCTTTGGGAACGCTATAGCCTCTGATAACAACCCAGTCCATCATTTTCGGCCAGAGTACTCTGCCTGAACCATAGGCACGCTCCAGAGCTTTTATTTCCACATTCAAACGGCGATAGTCTTTTGCAGCCGTAATAAAGCGTGGCGTTGCACCCAGCTCATCCCCCGGCTGCAGATGCACGGTATCATTGTCGTGAATCAGCTCATGGCCTTCCTGGCTGGGGCGATATAAAGTATTCTCGCCCTGAAGGCCCAGTGCTTGTTTGAGTTCAGAGCCTTCTATTCTTCCGTCTTCTGCGCAAGGAACTTCCAGGATTTGTCCGTTAAAGGTGATCGTCGTACTCATTTGTCGTTCTCCTAAAAGAGTCTGGGGCCTGCTTTTATATAAGAAAAAATCCCGTTCATTTTCCTGAGTATTTTCCTGAAAAATAAAACTTGTGATTCAACTTTTTTCAGATGCGATAGCTTTGGGCAACTGCGCCTCTGAGGTCGCTACTATCAATACGCAGCCTGAAAGCAAAATCTTACACGTCTTTGTTTCTTCAGTAATGACAGATAGCCCGCCTGTACGGAAAATGGGCACAGTGGTACTGCATGGGGTGGGACAGGATACCAAGCCGGAAGCTCTTCCAATGTCTTTTTTTTGAAAGAGGATTTAATGCCTGACTCGGGAAGGGACGGGGGCTATATCAGCAGAGGGTCATTTGTCCAGCCGAAGCTTTACATTGAAACCCTGAACACGCAAACGCACAGGCGGTGTTTCTTCTGTGGAAAGCTGCGCCTGAAGCTTTCGGCTTTCCCCGGGGAAGAGCGTGATGAAATTGTCGCTCCAATAGACCGGAGCCAATTCGAAATCTCCATCAAAGGGCAGCAGAGCAAGCTCCACCTGAAAGGCGATATGGGGGCTGTCGTTATGAATCACAATCTCATAGCCGCCGGGAACAACACTGAGCACTGTATCCACTTCTGTTTCCGGCAGGGCACTGAGAGCTGTAAAATCAGCACGCGATTCAGGACTTGTATAAAACATATCATCAACATGACGGGAAGTCCCGGGAATATCAGGCGTTGTTGAAAGCCAATAGCTGTTTTCTGAAAGAAGCCCTTCTTCTTTATCCTGCAACCGCAGTTTCACAAAATAAGGATTCGTGATCTCAGCGGGAACTTGCAATTTCCCGGCCAGTGCAACACCATCGGCATCCACGGAAAGCGCAAAGTTTTCCTCGGATAGAGTATTCCCTTCCAGATCGATGATGCTCGTCTCCAGCGACAGATCCTGCTGCGCCTCATACAGGCTGTTCACCACATGAAAAGCGCCTTCATGGGGATCAAGCAAGGCATGAACAGGGGTACAGGCTTTTTTGGCACCGAAATACGCCGCCGTGGGGCGGGTATACCAGTCCACATACTGCCAGGTGAGTGCGGCCGGCCAGGCTGCATTGTACTTCCACGTAGTGATGCCCAGAGAGTCATATTTGAAGCGGCCATAAGCTTCGAACATGCCCCGGGCACTGTTGTAATTCATGGCGTACAGTTTTCTGCAGAAGTCTTCAAAATTCTCTGCAGGGCCATAGCCTTTTTCAAGTGCTTTCACCACGGCATCAAAGTACTCCATACCCTGGGTCACCGTGTGAAAAGACCAGCATGCGTTATTTTCCAGAGGCCAGAGAGCACTTTGCGGCATCATCTGGCGGAGGCTGTCTCTCGCTGCGAGAATCCCGCCGATGCCACCGGATTGAGCGAAACCCCAGGCGCTGTCATAAGGACGTTCTTTCACAAAATAATAGTGAGAGGGCCCGGCATAGGTCCACAGTTCGCGGGTGCCGGTCCGTGTGCCGCCCGTCTTGCTGCGCGTACGGATATTGAAAGTTCCCGAGTGGGGCTGATAGCCGCGTTTGATGCGATGCTTCTCCAGCAGATGCTGATAAGCGGCATCAAGCGTATCGGTGGGGAAGGTTTCGTCATGGCCGAGAAAGTGCGCCAGACTCGGGTGGTTGCGGATGCGCAGCAGCGTATCTTCCACACAGGCAATGGCGAGTTCCTCATCGGGGAGATTACGCCCGAAGAGCTGTTGCGTCACCATGACCCCATAACGATCGCAGATATCATAAAACTCTTTGGTCTCTCTGATGGAAAAACCTTCAGAGCGCAGCATGTTCAGATTGGCTTCCCGGGCATGACGCACCAGCGCCTCGTAGCGGGAAGTATCCAGATTCATGAGCATATCCGTAGTCATCCAGGCACCGCCCCGGATCAGGATATTACGGCCATTGACGGTATAACCCCGCCAATCATCTTCATTCACATGGCTGCTGATATCCCTGATTCCGAAATGGAAAGAGTCGCCGTCTGATTCTTTTCCCTCAACAGTGACCGAACAGCACACCTCATACAATTCCTGAGCACCCACGGGATGGGGCCACCAGATACGTGGTGAGGAAATAACCAACTGGGGAAAGTCCTCAGCTCGAAGCAGCACTTCCCTCTCTTCGCCAGCCTCCAAAGTGACTTCCCGGGAAATCTCTCGACCTTCCACCACAGCCGAGAAAACACAAGTCTGAGATTCATGACTGTTATTGCGCAGCCAGGCTGAGGCGCAGAGCCGTGCTTCTTCCAGCCCGGGCTGACTCAGCTCGCTTTCCATATAGGGATGGCGCATGCTCACAGGCCCCTGCTCTCGGAGATAAACAGCCTGCCATATGCCCATATTCATATCAGGCGGCTGAGGATTGTGGTCATCCCACCCTGTCGTCGCTTCCAGTTGCTTGGTCTTCCTGTGGTCTTCGGGCAACAATCCCGGCGGAATGATCTCCACAGCGAGAGCGTTTTTGCCACCGAAAAGAAGAGCTTCCGTCACAGCGAATTCGAAGCGGCGGAACATGCCGACTACTGTATCTTCACCGGCGATCTTTTTTCCATTGAGCCATATATTCGCCTGGTAATTGATACCATCGAGGTGCAAGGTGAAGTGGCGATCTTCTCCCTTCGCATCCAGTTCAAATTCGCTGCGATACCACCAGGACACCCGGAAAGGACTCTCCTCCAGATGCCTCAACCACATGCCATCCTGATAGCCGGGAATGCCTTTCATGTTTTCGCCGTAATAGGGATCAGCATACACTCCGGCTTTCACCAGTGCGGAAAGTACTGTGCAGGGTTCGTCCAGAGCATACCATTGACTGAGATCCACACCCGGCTGCGAAAGGGTGCCACCATCCGCTGCAAGCCCGGCGCTGCTGTGCAGATGCCAGTCTTCTGAGAGGGGAATGATAGCGGCGTGGACAGACGGGATAAAGAGAAGGGCCGCAAGCAACAGCATATAGAAACAGCGGGTCGTCATGGTATCTCCTTTTCAGCCCCCTGAAATGTGACTCACGACCCGGAAGAATGGTTTCCTCAGGCCGCTCTGTTCTCTCCAAAAACACGATCAGGGGACAGAGCCTTGTTATTCATAGCGCAGCGCTTCCACGGGATCAACACTGCTTGCTTTTGTGGCTGGATAGACCCCGAAGAAAACACCTGTAACCAGACTGAAGATAAAGGCTGTGAGGACAGACCACATGGAAATGATCACGGGGACAGTTGGATAAATCATGCCGAGAATCACGGTAGTCGCCCAGGCGATACCCACGCCTATGAGTCCGCCGCAAACGCTCAGCGTCACCGCCTCAATGAGAAACTGGATGGCAATATCAGAGCGGGTCGCTCCCACCGATTTTCGGATACCCACTTCCCGGGTTCGTTCACGCACGGAAACGAGCATGATATTCATGATCCCGATACCGCCCACAAGCAGAGAAATGGCTGCAATACCCACCAGCATGAGCCGCAATGCACTGAGAATTTTTCCAAAGGAGTCCACAATGGCATCCTGATTTATGATGGTGAAATCTTCGTTGTTATCGTGGGCGGCCATGAGCACTTTTCGGATGGACTCCTGGGCCATAGGAATATCTTCTGCTGTTCTGGCAGCGGCATTGATTTCAAATACGGTATCTTCGCCGCCATAAAACATCTGCTGGCCACTGGGCAAGGGAATCACCACCAGGTCATCAAGATCAATACCAAGCATCTGGCCCCGTTCCTCAAGCACTCCTACAACAACATGCTTGGAGCGGTTGATGGAAATACGCTGAAACATGGCCTGTCCGGAACCGAAGAGGTCATTTTTCAGCTTCACGCCAATCACACAGACCCGGTTGTTCTTTTCAACATCCTGGGTGGAGATGAAACGCCCCTGAGTCGTGTGTACATCACGGATTACAGCCATTCCCTCTTCCGTACCCAGGACAATACAATTTCTTTCCACATTTCTGTAGCGTACCTGGCCCGTGCCGATCACATTGCCTGTAACCGCTTTAATTCCCCGGGCTTTTCGGCGCAACTCAGCCACATTGTCCGTAGTCAGCTTACGGAAACTGCCCGCACTCACAGCGATCATGCTGGAGGTGGTCTCCTGTTTGCCGGGGGTGATGATAATGACATTGCTGCCCATGCCACTGAATTGGTTTTCAATATAGGCCTGTGCCGCTTCTCCCAGCGAAACCAGTAGAATAACGGACATGACCCCAATGATCACGCCCAGAGTCGTCAGAAAAGAACGTACCTTGTTTTCTGACAGAGAGGTTAATGCCATCCAGATACATTCGAGGATGTTCATTACAGCTCCAGTGAATCCACAATGTTTACCTTGGTACCGTTTTTGAGGCCCTTGACGCTGACAGAGGTGATGAGCACCTCATTTTCATGGAGCCCGTCGAGCACTTCCCGATGCATCCAGTTGCCTATACCCATGGTCACCTTGCGGAGCACAGCGCGACCATCCTCCACCACGTAGCCTTCTTCTTCGCGAACCAGTGCTTCCGTAGGTACAAAAAGAACATCCTCTTTTGAATCAGCAATAATAATGGCATCGGCCGACATGCCGGGAATGAGTCGGTCTTTGCCTTCTTCAATCAATATCTCCACTTCAAAGGTACGGCTACGATCCAGATTCCGGGTTACGGTTGCCGCAACATGGGACACCCGCCCGGGAAACTCTTCATCGGGGTAGGGGTCAAAGGTCAGACGTACGGGCTGACCCAGCTCGAGCTTGCCGAAGGTGGATTCGTCAAAGGGCGCTTTCACATAGAGATCGGAATCATCGACCAGATGAACAACGGCCAGAGGAGAAACACCGGAAAGGCCGCCTGCACCACCGCCGGCCGCCATGGCTGCGCCACCCATGGCACCCATGGCACCTGCTCCGCCCATCATGGCACCACCACCCAGACCGCCACCGAGACCCGCGCCCAGGCCACCGCCCACGATTTCGCCCAGTTCAACCGTAACATCCGCAATAAGCCCGGCAAAAGGCGCACGCACCTTCGTCCAGTCCGCCGCTACCTGTGCCTGCTCCAGAAGCAGGGTGGCACCGACACGGGCCGTCTCCACCTCTTCAATGCGCAAAGGATACAGAGACACCAGATTACTGAGATTCTTATAGGTATCATCAACCTGATTATAATTGATTTCAGCCATGTTGACCATGCTTTCAGAACCGACATCAGCGGCTTCAAGCAACTTCTTGTCCTTGGTCAATTCATGTGCGGCCAGATCCCGGGTGCGTTTGAGAAGATCAATGCGGCCCTGGTCATGCACCTGCTGCTCCTGAACAAGCTTCTTGCCCAGTTCAGCCTGACGCAAGCGTGCCTCCGCCTGACCGACCTGCAATACCTGCTGGGTGGAGTCCAACTCAACAAGAACATCACCTTTTTCGACACGCTCACCTTTTTTAACGTAAATGGCCACTACCTTGCCTATACTCTCAGGGGCCACCATGGAAGAGATCTCCGGCTCCACGGTTCCCGAAGAAAAGGCGGAAATGGTCTGCTCAATATTACCGCGCGTCAGTGTGGTGACCGTCACGTCAATGACAGGCTCCTGAAGATAAAACCAGGTGGCTGGTCCGCCGATGAGCGAAAGAAAGATGAGCCAGCCAAAAAGCTTACGGATCACTTTGAAGGGTTTTGATGCAGCCATTCGTCTGTTACCAATCTCCCGTCACGAAAGCTCATGATGCGTTCCGCGTGTTCAGCGATTTCACGCTCATGAGTGACCATGACAATTGTATGTCCTTTTTCATGCAGATCTTTAAAAAGCTTCATGATACTGTTGCCACTTGCCGAATCCAGGTTACCGGTAGGCTCGTCTGCAAAAATTATGGAAGGCGAGTTGATCAGTGCCCGGGCAATAGCGACACGTTGCCGCTGTCCGCCCGACAATTCATTGGGACAATGATGAAAGCGATCTCCCAGACCTACCGCCGTCAGTGCTTCCCGGGCCCGACGGGTGCGATCACGGCGTGCCACACCGTCATAAAAAAGAGGCAACTCCACATTCACCTGTGCACTGCTTCGGGCCAGTAAGTTGAAATTCTGAAAGACAAAACCGATTTCGTGATTGCGTACCCGGGCGAGCTGACGATCCGAAAGATTACTCACCTTGTCGCCTGCAAGCCAATATTCGCCCGTCGTAGGGCGGGAAAGACAACCCAGAATATCCAGAAGCGTCGTTTTTCCTGAGCCGGAAGGACCCATGATCGCAACAAAACAGCCCTTGGCAATGGTGAAGGAAACCCCGTCCAAGGCTCGCACTGTCGTATCACCCATTGTAAAATGCTTGTGCAGCTCATCCACACGAATGACGGAACCGTCTTTGGGTTTATTTACGGAATTGGGTTTCATCTATGCTATTGGATCCGAAAATCAGCACGGAACTTTCAAAAAGGATTATTCTCTGGAAAAATGTGAAAACAGAAGCACAATGCTTAGTATTGCATTGTACTTGACTGGTGAGAGGCTGATCAAGAAATATAGACTCAACACATCCGGATCAGCTAAGCTGTCTTTTGATAATCAAGAACAAATAATGCCTTGGGAAAGCCTGAAAAAGCTTGGGAGTCACTCCGGGGAGACAAAAGCCTTTTTCTCTTCCTCTTCTTTCTCAGTGAAGCTTCGTGCCCGACCTGACTTCGTGGTGAAAAGACTTCCTTATTGCAAATATAAGAAATATAAGGATACAATAGCTTTATGAAATGCCCGGCCTGTTCCGACATATTATTAACTCTGGAATACAAAAAGATAGAGGTGGACTATTGCACCAGCTGTCTGGGCATCTGGCTGGATGGCGGGGAACTGGAACTCCTTCTCGGTGATGCACGCGCGAGAGAGGGTTTTCTCACAGAGGGAAATCACGCCCTGGCTTCAGGCGAAAAGAAACGACCCTGCCCCATCTGCGATACCCTCATGAATAAAGAAGTTACCGGAGGTTTGAAACCTGTGGTCTATGATTGCTGTCCAAATGGGGACGGTTTATGGTTTGATCATGGGGAACTCCTGACCATATTCGAAGCAGAGGATATAGAAGGGGATACGGCCGCTCTCCGGTCCTGGCTGCGGGAGGTTTTTCCCGCCGAGAATCAACAACAAGGTGAAAACCAAGTACACAAAGGAGTTTCCTCATGAGCATGATTGTCCTACCGATTATTGCAGGTCTGGTTCTGCTGGCCTTCGTGGCCTGGGTAATAGGCATCTTCAACGGACTGGTGCGTCTTCGCAATGCCGTAAAAAATGCCTGGGCACAAATCGATGTGCAGTTGAAGCGCCGACATGATCTGATTCCCAATCTGGTGGAAACAGCCAAGGGATATATGGAACATGAACGTGAGACTCTGGAAAGCGTGGTCAAGGCCCGCAATCAGGCGGCGGAAGGCAGCAAACAGTCCGCCGATGCTTCCACCCAGAGCACTTTGGAAAGCGGTCTCAGCGGTGCTTTGAGAAACTTCATGGTTGTTGTGGAACGCTACCCGGACCTGAAGGCGGATACTCTTTTCGCTAATCTTCAGGAAGAACTGAGCTCCACGGAAAACCGCATCGGCTTCGCACGGCAGGCCTATAATGATGCGGTCATGATGATGAACAACAAAGTGGAAATGTTCCCCGGAAATATTGTGGCGGGCATGTTCAATTTCAATAAGGAAAGTTTCTTTGAGATTGAAGTGGAAGCCGAACGGGAAGTGCCCAAAGTCTCTTTTTCCTGAAGAGAAAAGGAACTTTGTCTGAGAGGGAACTGTCATGTTTGAACTCATACAAGCCAATCGACGCCGATCCTGGTGGCTCATGGGGGGCATGCTTGTCGTATTGCTGGCTGTGGGGTTCATCTGTGGATTCTCCCTCTTCCCTGCGACGGACTCCTTCGTTGCAGGAGGCTACCGCTTTTTCATTCCCCTGGGCGGACTCATCGGCATGGGCATCGCCTTTTCCATTTGGGGCTTTCAGGCGCTCCTGGCCTGGACAGCCGGTGACCGCTTGCTCATGGCTGCGGCCGGAGCCAAAGAAATCAGAAAAGAGATGCATCCACAGCTCTTCAATATTGTGGAAGAAATGACTCTCGCCGCACGTCTGCCCGCCATGCCCAAAGTCTACATCATCGAAGACATGTCCCTGAACGCTTTTGCAGCGGGTAAAGATCCGGAAAATGCAGCTGTAGCCGTAACAGCCGGGCTTCTCTCCACACTGAACCGCGATCAGCTGCAAGGGGTGATCGCCCATGAAATAGCGCATATCGCCAACCGCGATGTTCAGTTCATGACTTTCGCCGGGATCATGCTGGGCTCCATCATTCTCATCACTGAAGTTTTTCATCGGGCCATCTGGTACAGTACCCGAGCTCAGGGTTCCATGCGCCGCTACAGTTCCAGAGGCTCCAAAAAAAGCGATGGTACCGCTATCATTCTCCTCGTTCTTCTCGTCATCTCTTTCCTTCTGGCGATCATCGCTCCTTTGCTGGCGCAGCTACTGTACTTCGCCTGTTCACGACGTCGTGAATATCTTGCCGATGCCGGTGGTGCCGTCTATACGCGCTACCCCGAAGGTCTTGCCAGTGCTCTGGAAGTTATTTCCCGCAATCCCGGAGACAAAGCTAAAACAAGCCGCGCCATGGCACCCATGTATATCATCAACCCCCTGCAGGCAAAACGTGCTTTCAACTCCCTCATGAGCACCCATCCCCCTGTGGAGGAACGTATCAAAATTCTCAGAAAAATGGGCGGCGGAACCGGTTATCAGGACTATGCCCGGGCCTGGGGCGGGGTCAGCGGCACATCTGCGGTGGAAATGCCCGCATCCGCTTTTCAGGCCTCAGCACCGCCTCCCCATACACCCGCAGCAGTTACCCCTCCGCCCCTGCCCGGACAAGCCGCCGCTCTGACGCCACAAGAGGCACGGGCTGAGTCACAGCAACGGCATCGTGATACGGGCGATATGCTGCGACACATGCACCACTACCGTTTTTTGAACTGTGACTGCGGCGTGAAAGCCAAGATTCCGCCCAACTATCCCCACAGCCAGGTGAAATGTCCACGCTGTGGCAAAATTCACAAACTTTCCTGAGTTCTTCTTACTTCTGAATTGGCAAGGCTTATGTTTACTTCAAAATCCACCCATAGCGTAGCCGTCAATGACATTCTTATCGGAGGCGGCAACCCCGTTGTGGTGCAGGCCATGACCAATACGGATACGGAAGATGCGGCCGCAACAGCAGCGCAATGCCTCGCTCTGGCCGAGGCCGGAGCGGAGCTGGTCCGTATCACCGTCAACACGCCCCATGCAGCGACAACAGTCCGGGAAATCGCTGACCGCCTGGCCGACGAAGGGTGTACGGTGCCCCTCATCGGTGACTTTCATTACAACGGCCACAGGCTCCTGCGCAACTATCCTTCTTGTGCGGAACGGCTCGCCAAGTACCGCATCAATCCCGGCAATGTAGGGAAAGGTACGGCCCAGTCCATTCATTTCGCGGAAATCTGCGCCATTGCCCGTGACCACGGCAAGCCGGTGCGTATTGGTGTGAATGCGGGATCGCTGGACCAGGAATTACTCGAAAAGCTGCAGGAAGAAAACCAGCGGAAGGAACACCCCGATTCCGCCCAGGCCGTCATAGACCGATGCATGGTTCTCTCCGTACTCAACTCCACAGAAGAAGCCCTGAAAGGGGGACTCACGGAAAATCAGATCATTCTTTCCTGTAAAAGCAGCCAGCCCCGTGATCTCATCACTGTCTATCGGGAACTGGCCAGAAAGACACGACAACCCCTCCATCTCGGTTTGACAGAGGCGGGACTCGGTACGAAAGGCCTGGTGTGGAGTGCGGCCGCCATGGGCGTATTGCTGGAAGAAGGCATCGGCGATACGATCCGTGTATCCCTCACGCCGGAACGGGGAGGAGACCGCTGTAACGAGGTGTATGCCGCCCAGGAGTTGCTGCAGGCCTTGGCATTGCGTCAGTTCGCCCCCTCCGTTACCGCTTGCCCCGGCTGTGGACGTACTTCAAGCGATGACTTTCAACAGCTCGCCGCCGACACGCAGGACTATATTCGCAAACGGCTGCCCGAGTGGCGGGAAAGCTGTCCCGGTATAGAATCGTTGAAGGTGGCTGTCATGGGCTGCATTGTCAACGGTCCGGGAGAAAGCCGGGCGGCTCATATCGGCATCTCTCTGCCGGGCAGTAATGAGGCGCCCCTGTGCCCTGTCTTTGTGGATGGAGAAAAAACACACAGCCTTCAAGGCACCATGGAAGAAATCACCCGTTCTTTTCTCTCTCTACTGGAAGATTATGTGATGACCCGTTACCATCGCGCCGACGATTACAGCTCATCTCAATAAAATCCGGTTTCTGTCATTCTTCCCCGGCACCTGTCTCTGTGCCCTCTTCTTCCTCTTTCTTTTCCCGAGCTTTTCCATCCCTGAAGGTTTGAAGAAAAAGATCGCGCTCCTGTTTTTTATAGATCAAACGGGTAAAACGCATATCAAGAAAGGCGATATAAACCGCTGCGCCCAGAAGGCACAACAGACCGCCCCAGTAAATCATGATCATACGGGGATCCATGCTCCGGCGCAGGAGTGTATCACTGTAAAAAACAAGGATGAAGGCGCCTGCCAGACAAAGGATGCCTGTCAAGCGCCATGCGGTTTTCAGTTTCATAAAGGATCTTTCTCAAACAATCAGCGCAGGGGAACGCGCTCTTCATAACGTTCACCCGAAGGCGTTGTCACAGTCCGCACCGTATAGCCTGTCGCCGGAACCGCTGTGCGGCCTGCTGGCGGAATCGGTGCTATGGGCCGTGTCTCCACCAGAGGAACAGCACGGGGCGCCGGCAGCGGCACAGGCTGCACAACCTTGCGTACAGGCACTCCGGGAGGCCGATAGCGCGTCACAGGCCGGGGCGTATGATACACCACGGGACGCAGAGGCGCTCGCACAGGATAATAAGGCCGGTGCCTATAATGAATCCCATGGCGGACGGGCATCACATAAGGATAGGGTGCCGGAGTGGCATAATAACGGGGGCGGCTGGCGCTGCCGATGGCCGCTCCGGTCAATGCGCCGATGCCGGCACCGATGAGCGCACCTTCGCCGGCACGTCCCGTATAGCTGCCGATGATCGCGCCCGTTCCAGCGCCGAAAGCACCGCCGACAAAAGCGCCTTCAGCGACGGGTTGCGCCAGGGCGGCTGGTGTTGCAATGAGAACAACCAGCAGGAGGAGGAAAATGCTTTTTTTGTGTTTCATGGCTGAGCTCCTTTCTATCGGGCTGTGGGCTTTGCCCCTTCTACAAGACCAGACGCCAGGGAAGGCTGAAATATTCATTCTGTCCCGGTTTTTTCCAAGGCCTCCTTATAGAGTATGCTTTTCTTCTGGATATCTTCCACTTCTGTAGAAGGGATGCTTATGGAAACAACAAACTTAAAAGGAATTGTCCGGTATAGGGGCACGGATTTTTGTGGATGGCAGCGGCAGGACAACGGCCCCTCCGTTCAGGAAGAGTTGGAAAGAGCTCTTTCGAAAATCGCCAACCGACCTGTCAACATTCAGGGAGCCGGCCGTACCGATGCGGGCGTCCATGCCCTGGGCCAGGCTTTTTCCTGTCGCTGGCCGGGGGAGGCACCCCGGCGCCTCGGCCATGCCCTCTCCAAAATGCTGGCTCCCGACATACGCATTGAATCTCTGGAGACAGCCTCGGAAGAATTTAATGCCCGCTTTGATGCCAAAGGAAAACGCTATGTCTATTCCTTTGTCCTCAACCGCCATGCAGACCCTCTGCTCGCCCCTTTTTGCTGGCATATGCCCTATTCCACAGATCTGGATCTGATCAGGGAAGGCTTGAAACTCCTTCAAGGACGTCATGATTTTGCAGGCTTCCAAAGTACGGGCTCCCAAAGCCATACAACCGTTCGGAATCTGTATCAGGCGAAGCTCTATCCCGGTGCCTGGTGCGGTCCTGTGGATGCGCAACAAACCTGGACCCTGGAATTTATCGGCGATGGATTTCTCTACAAAATGGTACGCAATCTTTGCGGCACCCTCGTGGGCGTTGGCCGGGGACGGTTTCCCTTTTCCTTTATTCAGGAAAGTCTGGACCGGGGCGCACCTTTCCTCGGTTATTGTGCACCGCCTCAGGGTCTGGCTCTGGCTGAAGTGTATTATGAAGCCCTTCCGGATTTTGAGGACTGAAAACAGAGTTGAGGATGTCAGTGTTTTTAGCCACGAAGTCACGAAGGACAGGGCGGTTCATGAAGAAAGAAGAGGAAGAGGCTTATGTGTCTCCCCGAAGTCTCTTTTATATCCCAAGACACTGGTGTCCAAATTAAGGAAACCATCGAATACACACAGTTGAATTCATTGGTATTTTGGGCAGATTTTGTCTTCATTTTCCCGGTTCCCAGGATCAGGTTGACTGATCGTTGCATTGGCCTGTCCAAATTACGAAGGCTTGTGTAAGACGGTTCTACAGCTACACAATGCCATAAAGACAAGCTTTTTCGGGTGCTCAGCACATAGAAACAGGTGTCAGCACATGGAACGAGCCTGTCCAAGAAA
>LSQX01114714.1_pt1 | contig 30976 bp, 24 predicted proteins | sample 654561 | NCBI WGS metagenome assembly LSQX01 (sample SAMN04489861, study PRJNA283612) | anaerobic digester metagenome | isolation source: 4 biogas reactors fed with cattle manure at either 37C or 55C with and... | place: Denmark: Kongens Lyngby | collected 2014 | reverse complement strand
TGAATAAATCTGACTAGCTGCAATAGCTTCTTTGCAAAGATTGCATAACCGTATATTCACGATAGATAAATTCACTGTTGTCGTAAATCTTAACAAACTCATTTTCTTCATAGTTTACATAAAGCTCTGTGATTTTCTTTCTATCTTCAGGCGTAAACTCATTTGTCAAACCAGCACCTCCCAGTATAAATACTCATTATGAAACTATTATAACACTTTCTTTGCGTTTTGTAGACACTTTTAAGCAACTTTTTAAGAAAATATAAAATTATTTTTGTTCAGGTATTATTTTCACATAAAAAAGCCTTTTGGTAAAGGAAAAGCCTTTCAGTAGAGAAAAAGCCTTTTGGTAGAAATGAGCAAAATAAAAAGGCCTAGAAAATCATCTAAAATGGACAACTTCTAAGCCTTATTCTGTTAATTTGCTTCTGGCGGAAAGGAAATATCTCCCTATTTGCCTAAAAAAACAAAAAGGTATGACTTGTATCATACCTATCGTTGTAATATGGAGCTGGTGGTGGGATTCGAACCCACGACCTGCTGATTACGAATCAGCTGCACTGCCCCTGTGCTACACCAGCATATCACCGCCCCTTCGGGCGGTGTTTGTATTATTAATTTACATTAAAGGGAGTTTCTTTATAAAAGCAATTTTCGTAACTTCCCTTTCGAAACGCCCGATAATTATAGCATAGCGTTCCCTTTTTTGCAATAGCTTTTTTATCCCTTTTTCCTTTTATTTTTGCCTATAAGATAAGCCGTTACCGCCAAAGCCGCCCCTATTCCCACTCCTATTCCGGCATATATCCAGGGTGACAGACCTTTACCGTCCTTAGCTTGTGGTACAGAAGATTCGGCTTGGGATGTCCGGGAAAGGGTTTCGCTGGTTTCCTCCGAAGGTATTTCCTCCGAGGATTCCTCTTCGAATTCCGACACATATTCATACATATATGCCGTCACAATCATCACCCAGCCGATTTCCCCGTTATAGTAGGGATAGCCGTGGTTTTTGGATATATACAGGGAATTCATGGTCCTTATGTGTTTTTTGACCGACCTGAAATCCCCCATTACCGCCGAGGTATAGGCAAGAATGCACCAGGGGTAGGTAAGTCCCTCAAGGTCGAATAACGACCAGTCCCGCCCCTTTACGCCTTCCTGAATAAAGTCCTGTCTGAACCTTTCGTAAACCGTAACCGCTTTTTCATCCGTCGGCTCGATTATTCCGAAAATTATGGGGAAAAGCTGACAGGATGCCTGAGGGTAAAAGTTGGTAAGGTCAAGTTCCCCGGCGGGTTTCCCGTCGGTGAATACCGCCGCCTTGAAGCAGGAATATTCCTCCGCCCACATGGTGGTAAGCAGGGCGTTTTTAACCTTTTGGGAATGGGTTTTGCAGAATTCCTCTTTTTCCTTATCTTTTATATATTCCCCGTAGATTTTAGCCGCCGCCTCAAAGCCCCGGAAAACCTCGCAGTTGTCCATAAGATAAACCACCGCATAATTAGGCTTGGCATAGGTTAAGTCGATGGCGGGGACATAGGTTGCCATTATTACGTCGACCAGAGTGTCCACGATTTCCTTTTTGTCGTCAAGGAATTCATTATCGAACACCCGGGTGTATTCGTACAGAATTTCCAGAAACATTGCCGCATAGGAGTCGGTGGAGTCATAATCATGGGGGTTGTTTGCGGGGTATTGGGAGGCATAGGCATCATGGTGGGTTACTTCCACTATTCTGCCGTCGTCGCTTTGGAAAATGAAATAGTCATACACCGTGCCGGCAACCCCGTTAAGGTCGCTGGTCTTTGTGTTCATATGGGATATGTACCAGTTTATAAAGTCAAGCACCGTTTCCCTGCCGTCGGTTATCCCCAGCACTTCGCAGCCCTTTATTATCCCCATAACCGCCGAATCGGTAAAATAGGGGTTCACGCTGGCGGAAGGCCATTTTGTGTATTCCTCCGGGGAAATGCCCTCCACTTCGGGGAGAACAAAACCCGCAAAAGCGTCCGCTCCGGGCTCGTACATCCCTATTGCTCCGTTTTGAAACTGAAGCTTTTTTAAATACTTGATTTCTTTTTCCAGGATATTTTTGTAGAAATTCTTTGTTTCGAAATACTTCATGTCGTTATCCTCCCCGGCGACAGCCGGAAGCGAAATTGCCGCAGCAACCGCAAATACCAATATTAAAGCCAAAAACCGTCTTATGATAACCACCGACCTTGCAATTATTTTCCGTTTATTGTATAATTTACAGGAATAATATGTATGCATATTTACGGGGACATTCTATCATATATTTTTATAAAAGTAAATACAAAAAAGGAGGGGCGGCTTTGAAAAAGGCGGTGTATATTGCCCTGGTCTGCCTTATTTTCTGCAAATTGTGCGCCTGCGGCATAAGGGAAACGGCAAACAACGAAAGCAGTACCGAAAGCAGGGAGGAAAAAAGCATGGTGTCTAATGAAAGCGTCGAAACAAGCAAAGAGGTTGAAAACAAAAGGATAATCGTAAATTTTGAAAAAATGAAGGGTATCTGGGTTTCCCAGTACGACATGGCGGATGTTTACTGCAAGGACGGTGTCCAAAGGTCAAAGGCGGATTATGTTTCCCTTGTAAAAACAATTATTTCAAACATAAAAACGTTAGGCTTCAACACCGTAATATATCAGATCCGCCCCTTCGGGGATTCCATGTACCAAAGCGAATATTATACCCCCTCAAAGTTTGTTACGGGAAAATACGGCAGGGATTTCAGATACGACGCGGTGGAGATTTTTGTTGGCGAAGCGAAAAGCCGGGGGCTTTCGGTACATGCCTGGATTAACCCCATGCGGCTTATGACGGCGGAGGAAATTTCCCTTGCAGGTGATGGAAACATACTTAAACGATGGTATAACGAGGGGAAGCTGCCGGAGGTAAACGGAAGGCTGTATCTTGACGTTTCCCGGAAGGAGGCAAGGGACCTGATTGTAAACGGAGCGGTGGAGGCCATAACCAAATACGACTTTGACGGGCTTCATATGGACGACTACTTCTACCCCACCTCCGACCCGGCTTTTGACCGGACCGCCTTTTCTCAAAGCGGGTATAACGATTTGAATAAATATCGTATTGACAGTCTTAATGCCCTTGTTTCTTCCCTTTACAAAGCGGTTAAGGAGGTTGACGAAAGGCTGATTTTCGGCATATCCCCGGCGGGGAACCTGAAAACGGTGGTTAAAACCTATTATGCCGACGTTTACGAATGGTGTGCTGAAGAGGGATATTTGGATTACATTTTACCCCAGGTGTATTTCGGTCTTAAGCACGGCAGCTGTCCCTTTGTCCAGACGGTGAAGGACTGGGCGGGGATTATCACCAACGGCAGGACAAAGCTGTATGTGGGAATGACCCTGGGCAAGGCGGTCAGCGGAAGCCAGGGTAATATTGACGTGTATGCCGTCACCGAGGAGGGCAAAAACGAATGGATAAACAATAAAAACGTTATAAAGCAATGCGTTGAGTTCCTGGAAAGCTACACGAAAGCGGAGGGCTATTGTTTCTTCTGCTACCAGTATTTTTACAACCCGGTAACCGGCAGGGCAAATGAGTTTGCCAAAGATGAAGTGGAGGCCTTTCTGCCGGTGATGAATGACAGCGGGGCATGATTATACGGGTATTTGGCGGGGGTGGCTCCTGAAAACAAGCCGGAGGGCTTGTCACCCCCTTGCTTATGCCGGTAAATATATTTTATCTTATCTTCCACATTAACGGTGCTACCCTTTATCCGTCAGCCTGCGGCTGACACCTTCCCCTCAAGGGGAAGCCATTTTTCATCCACAGCGAAAGCTGTGGATTTCATTTACTAAGTCATATTTTACCCATTACCTTCATACAATCTAATGAAAATCACGGGAATGGAGTAGTTTTGTATGAAATTCGACATCAAAAGCGTTTTTTTGCCTGAAATAACCCTAAACGACACTTTTTCAAAGGATATGGAGCTGGACGGGACCCTTCCCGATTACGCCCCCGATATAACCCGGCTTATCCGGATTGACGCCAAAATCAAAAAGCCGGAAGTTCCGATAAGCTCGAACAAGGCGGAAATGAACTGCACGGTGGATTTCGGAATCCTCTATGAAAGCGACTATAAATCCCGCCTTGCCTATGTCGTTATCCCCGGCAGCTTCAGCCAGAAGGCTGACTGCCCCGACCTTTCGGGGGAATACTATACCGACGCTTCGGTAAACTGCGCCTACCTTACCTGCAAGTTATTAGGTCCCCGCAAGTTTGTAATAAGGGCAAAGCTTAACACCGACCTTGCCGTTACCGAAATCAAGGAGGTCAAGGCGGTGGACCCGGATTCCGCCCAGATAAGCGCCTTTTTCCTTACCGAAAAGGTAAACGCTCTTACCCGGTGCGGCAGCTATTCCGAAAATTATACCTTCAGCGAAACGATGTCCGCCGACGGCATTATCGACCATATTCTTTATATTCAGGCGGAAACCGCTTCCCCGGAGGTTATGGTGTCGGAAGGCAGACTCAACATCAAATCATCCGCCGCCATAAGGGTATTGTACTCCACCGAGGAGGGGAACTACGGCATTGCAACCCATAACTACCCGATAAATATAACCTATGAAAACGATAACATAACTCCCGGTCAGATTTACCGGGTGGAATTATCGTTAAGCGACGCCGACGCTACCCCCGAAACCGACGACTACGGGGACAACAAACTCATATCGGTAAACTATACCCTTTCCATGACCGCCGACTGCTTTGAGGAAAGCGAGGAGACCATAGCTTCCGACGGTTTTTGTTCCGACCGGGAAAGCAACTGCGAATCAAGCAGCGTATCCTTCAACCCCCTTTCGGGGATAGTGACGAAAACCTTCGCTTTCGATAAAACCCACGACACCGAAAAGACCGATATCCGACAGATTCTTGACACGGGAATAACCTTCGCAATAACCGAAAAAAGCATAAAAGACGGGGTGTTGAACATAAAGGGAAATGCCGACATAGAGGTGCTTGCCGGCACCGATTCTGGGATAACCAGCTTTGATTTCGGCGGAGAGTTTGACGAAAATATTACCCTTGATTTTCCCGGCGACAGGGTAACCGGCCTTTCCCTTTCGGCCGCCGACATAACCGCCAATGTTTACGGCGGGGAAAACATTGCGGTAAGGGCTAATGTATATGTAAGGGCGAACATCTATTCCTCCCCAACCGTTAAGGTGCTTTCCGGCTTTACTGCCGAAGACAACGCAAAAACCACCGACGGGGCGATAAGGTTTTACTACCCGGAAAAGGAGGAAACCGCCTGGTCGGTTGCCAAAAAATACGGCAGGAACCCCAAAAAGCTTATCGACGACAACCGGAACGTGTTCGAATCCGACGGGCGTCTTAAGGATTCGGCGGTGTTCATAGCCGTACTGTAAGGATTAAATAAAATTCAAATCCCGCTTTGGCGGGATTTTCGCTTGTTGAGGGGTGTATATAACGGGTTACTTTTCAAAGGGGGCGGTAATATACTGAAATGTAAGGAGATGATATTCTGTGAGTATAAAACTGGCTATTATAGGCGGCGACCTAAGGCAGCTTGTAATGGCAAGCAAGTTTGCCAAAGAGGAAAACATAGAGTGCGCGGTATGCGGCTTCGATTCAAAGGCCCCCGTCCCGCCGGAAGTAACCCGCACCGACACGCCGGAGGACGCCATACGGGGGGCTGCGGCGGTGATTCTTCCCCTGCCCGCCTCCGCAGACAAACTTCATATAACCGCCCCCTACACCGAAAAGGAAATTTTCCTTGTGTCGGTGCTTTCCCTGCTCCAGGACGAACAGCTGCTTTTGGGGGGAATGCTTGACAAGCGGGTTATGGATTTACATTCCAAAACCTTTGACTACTACGAACGGGAGGAAATGAAAACCCTAAATGCCGTACCCACCGCCGAAGGCGCCATCGGCATAGCCATGGAGGAGCTGCCCATAACCGTACATAATTCCAGAATGTCGGTTCTGGGGTTCGGAAGGGTGGGTAAAGCCCTTGCCATACGGCTTAAAGCCCTGGGAGCCCATGTCACCGTCTGCGCAAGAAAGGAGGGGGATCTGGCACTGGCAGAATCCTTTGGACTTCGTCCGGTGAGCATGAGATCGATTCAGGACGCACTGTCGGGGTACGACTGTGTTTTCAATACGGTGCCTTCCACAATCATAAGGGAACCGTTGTTTGATTTTATTTCCGCCAACACCCTTGTCATAGACCTTGCCGCCCGTCCCGGAGGGGTTGACTTCGATTCCGCCCGCCAGCACGGCATCAAGGTGGTTTGGGCCTTGTCCCTGCCGGGGAAGACTTCCCCCGTAACGGCGGGAGAGATTATCCAGAAAGCCTGTATAAATATTCTGAAACAGGAGGGTGTGCTGTGAAAATTGCCTATGCTTTCACCGGCTCCTTCTGCACCCACTCCAATTCCCTTGCGGTTTTAGAGGAGTTTATCTGCAAAGGATATGAGGTTATACCCGTTTTTTCCCCCATAGTCAGCACCGCCTCCACCCGCTTCGGCACCAGCGAAGACCTTGAAAAGGTGGTAACGGAGCTTTGCGGACGGGAGGTTATAAAAACCATTCCACAAGCGGAGGAGGCAATAACCCGGGGGGATATCGCCTGCGTGGCGGTGTGCCCCTGCACCGGGAACACCCTTGCCAAAATCGCCAACGGCATAACCGACACTGCCGTCATCATGGCGGTGAAAGCCCAGCTGAGGAACAACCGCCCCGTACTCCTTGCCCTTGCCACCAACGACGCTTTGGGGGGGAATTTAAAAAACATCGGCCTTTGCAACGACAAGAAAAACGTGTTTTTCGTTCCCATGAAGCAGGACGACCCCTATAAAAAGCCCACTTCCCTTGTCTGCGACTTTACAAGAGTTTACGACGCATTGACGGAGGCTGTAAACAAAAAACAGATTCAGCCGTTGTTTTTATGAATATACAAATATTTAACATTTCTGGGCGGAGATTCAGGGTTGACATAATGAATAATCTTTGCTAAACTACACAAGAAATTATATATGGAGATCCGTAATGCAGCAACTACCAGCAAAACTTTATAAATTTCTTTGTGCATTGATTATAATATCTGTAATAATATCCGCCGCAGGCTGTAAAATTCCCATCGAAACCGGAAATTACGATAACAGTAGTCTTGCAAAGAGCAGCGAAAACAGTAAAACGGAAAATTTTTCCCAGGACGGAGTCAGCGAAACGGAAAAGAGCAGTCTTGAAGAAAGCAGCAACGAAGACGATTTTTCCGATACGGACAGCTCCGGTCAGGGCAGCGATATAAATGCGGAATTTACCGTCAAAAAGGACGAATACGTATATCACATCCCCGGCAGGTATTATTCCGAGGGGATTAAGAATATTGTCCGCCGGGCAAGGCAGATATATGATATGAGATGGGTTCCCCTTGAGGATATGACGGGTTTCAACGGTGACTATGCATTTAAAAAAGGTGTAGAAATCAGGGGAATTCCCTACGGTCAGCCCGTGTATTCGGGAAAATTCATAGGCTTTGACGCCACCGTGGAGGAATTCTACAACCAAAGCAAAAAGGCTGACAGCCTGTTTTATACCGGCAAATCGGAATATGAGGAAATTTCCGCCTATTATTCCCTTGACTGCACCGCTTTCGTCTGTTATGCCTGGAACACCAACGTGCGGATGTACACCGCCGTGCTGGTTCAGTTCGGGGATTACATGGGGAAAAAGCTTAACACCATCCAGGTGGGGGACGCCCTTATAAAAACCGGCTTAAAAGCCCATGCGGTGCTGGTGACGGGGGTTATCGAGGACGATAAGGGAAATATAGTCTGGCTTGAAATTATGGAACAGACGCCCCCCCTTACCAAGCTCACCCGCTACGGCAGAGGGGAGCTTTATACCCTTGAGGAGTTTACACAGTGGTATCTGGAGGACGGTTTCTATATATACCGCAACACCGACTACCGCAACGGTACTCCCTATACCCCCTATAGTGTGGTTCCCCTTGACAACGAAAACGGAAAGGGAGATTCCCCCTACCGTTCGGTTAATACCGAAGTCGACGGGGACAATGTGGCGGTAAACGGGGTTTTCGCCTGCGACGAAAATATAAAGGAATTTTATTATTCCGTAACCCCGCTGTACTACGGTATCGAAAAATACAAAACCCGGGAAGATGCCACGCTGCGGTTTCGGTCGGAACCGGTGGACGGGGAAACGCTGGACTTTATTTATCCCGGCACGGTGCTTACCATAACCGATTATTTTATTGACGGCAATGGGGAAAAATGGGGAAAGCTCAGATATAACGGCAACTGCGGCTGGCTTTGGTTAGACGGGTCTGAACTTCTGGGCGGCGCCCTTAGGGATTATGAAAGGGTTGTTATTTCCGATTCGGACACCCGCACCCAGACGGTGGAAGGTTACCGATATGCCGGTCTGGCCTGCGAATTCAAAATCCCCCGGAATGCCTTTGACAGCGAATGCCAGATTATGCTGTATGCCCGAACATCAAGCGGAAAAGTATATTCGGTGGGAAATATAATGGTTAAACCGAAAAGGTAGTCAATTTGTCAAACTATAAAACAACACCCGTTTGGAATTCCCGGACGGGTGTTTTGATTTCTTTTTATCTTGCGGCTAATCTTATGTTCAACGTTATTTCAATCGCAACTCAACTTTCCTGAAAACCTATGCAATTTTTCTATAAACAGTTGACATATTAATGTATATATGCTAAAATCTTCTACGCATAGGGGAGTAGTTCCCGCATTAATGCGGGTTTCGTGTCAACATCATGGCAGGATATTTCTGCCTGGCACGGAACACAACGCCTTATCAAAGGGGAGATGAACAAGACTTATGCGCGGTTAGCGCGCAGGGTCTTTTTTTGATATATAAGATGTAGCGAATCCAACTTTTCGGAAGGAGAAAAAGGCTTGAAACATTATTTTTTGTCGAAGGCTGAAGTGCTGAAGGAAGTGGAAAGCGCCGAAAACGGACTGACTTCCGCCGAAGCGGGACTACGGCTTTCAAAGTACGGCAGGAACCAAATCCAAGAGGGGAAAAAGACAACCCTGATAAAACGGATTTTATCCCAGATTTCCGACCCCATGGTGCTGGTGCTTATCGCGGCGGCGGTGGTGTCGGGGATTACCGCAATCCTTTCGGGGGAATCCTTGTCCGACGTGTTTATTATCCTTTTCGTGGTGGTGCTTAACACCACTCTCGGGGTGATTCAGGAAAGCAAGGCGGAGGCAGCCATAGAGGCATTGAAGGAAATGGCGGCGGCCACCTCAAAGGTAATAAGGGACGGGCATATCCTTCAGATAAAAAGCGAAGAACTCGTAGTGGGGGATATCGTTGTCCTTGAAGCGGGTAACGCCATCCCCGCCGACGGACGGATTATCTCCTGCGCCAGCTTAAAGGTGGAGGAGGCCGCTTTGACCGGCGAATCGGTGCCGGCGGAAAAAACCTCGGACACCCTTGACGCCAAGGAGGGGGATATCCCTCTTGGTGACCGGACAAACATGGTTTACATGGGGAGCCTTGCGGTTTACGGCCGGGGGACCATGGTGGTAACCGCCACCGGCATGAACACCGAAATGGGCAAGATAGCCGACGCCATCACCACCGCCGTTGAAGGGGAAACCCCGCTTCAAAAAAATCTTTCCCAGTTAAGTAAAATTTTAACCTTTCTGGTGCTCGGCATATGCGTGGTGATGTTCGGGGTCAGCATACTGCGTTACTATATATCCCCCGTACCGGGAGTAAGCATAGGGGACACCCTGCTTGATTCCTTTATGCTGGCGGTAAGCCTTGCGGTGGCGGCTATACCCGAAGGGCTGGTGGCGGTGGTAACCATAGTCCTTTCCATAGGCGTCACCAAAATGTCAAAGCGAAACGCCATAATCCGGAAGCTTACCGCCGTAGAAACCCTTGGCTGCACCCAGATAATCTGTTCCGACAAGACCGGCACCCTGACACAGAACAAGATGACGGTGGTGGAATATTCCGGCGACGACCGGATGCTGCTTGCCACATCCTTGGCATTATGTACAGACGCCGAACTCAATGAGGAAGGTCAGGCGGAAGGGGACCCCACCCAGGCGGCGGTGGTTAATTTCGCAAATAAAGTCGGCCTTCCCAAAAACGAGCTATCAAAAAAATATCCCCGGGTGGGGGAAATTCCCTTTGATTCGGAACGGAAGCTTATGACCACCCTCCATCAGAAACCGGAGGGGGGATTTATCCAGCATACCACCGGCGCCCCCGATGTGGTGATCAGTAAATGTTCGGCTTACCTTGAAAAGGGGAAAATACTCCCCATGACCGAAGAAAAGCGTGGTTTTTTTATAAGCGAAAACAAGCGCTTGGCGGGGAAGGCTCTGCGGGTGCTTGCCGCAGGATTCAGAAATTGGGAAAGCAAGCCGGAAAACCTCGCCCCGGAGGATGAAAGCGATTTAGTCTTTTTGGGCCTTGCGGGTATGATCGACCCGGTGCGGGAGGAGGTTCCCGCCGCCATAAACCAGTGCCGGAATGCGGGAATCCGCCCCATAATGATAACCGGCGACCATATAGATACGGCAATCGCCATAGCCCTTCAGTTGGGGATAATTACAAATTCGTCCCAGGCCCTGACCGGTGCAATGCTTGACGGAATAAGCGACGAGGATTTTTTTAACACCGTTGAAAACTACGGGGTTTACGCCCGGGTCAAGCCCGAACACAAGACAAGAATCGTAACCGCCTGGCAAAGACGGGGGTATATCACCGCCATGACCGGGGACGGGGTGAACGACGCCCCATCAATAAAAAATGCGGATATCGGCATTGGCATGGGGATAACCGGCACCGACGTCACCAAAAACGTGGCGGACATGATTCTTGCCGACGACAACTTCGCCACCATTGTTTCGGCGGTGGAGGAGGGGCGGAGGATATACGACAATATCCGCCGGTCAATCCAGTTTCTCCTTTCCTCCAACCTTTCGGAGGTTATAAGCATATTCATCGCCACCATTTTAGGCTTCACCATCCTTAAACCCGCCCATATTCTGTTTATTAACCTTATCACCGATTCCCTCCCCGCCCTTGCCTTGGGAATGGAAAAGGGGGAGGAGGATATAATGAAGCGGAAGCCAAGAAGCAGCAAGGAGGGGATTTTCTCCGGCGGAGTGGGGTTCAATGTGTTCTACCAGGGGGTTGTGGTTGCCCTGCTTACCCTTGCGGCCTTCTTTATAGGCGAACGGATTGAAAACGGCAGCTGGCGGATTATAAACTCTAACGACGGAATGACCATGGCATTTTTAACCATGTCGATGGCGGAAATCTTCCATTCCTACAATATGCGTTCCCACCGCGAGTCGATTTTTTCGATAAAAAGCCAAAACCTTTACCTGTTAGGCTCAATGCTTGTATCTTTCTTCCTTACCGCGGCGGTTATATATATTCCCTTCCTGAGGGACGCCTTCGGCTTTACCTCAATAAGCATTACGGAATATTTAATCGCCCTTGCCCTTGCGCTGCTTATAATCCCCATTGTGGAGGGTGTAAAATTTTTCACGCGAAAGGTCAAACAGGAATGACTAATTAAATTTAAAAAGCCGGGGAAAACCCCGGCTTAAATTTTGTTGTTTTGTCTTCAGGTGTAATTCTTCTGTTTACGCACAGCACCTTAAAGGTTTTTTCAAAGCCATTAGTGTCACGAAGGGTTATTGCATTGACAGAGTATAAGGCGTTTTTACCTATAACGATTACGCAAAATAAATCATTTCCTTCAGGTTATGTATTGTCCATTCCCCTTTATCCTGTCCGCTGCGGTCAAGGAGAAAAGCGGTAAAGCCCAGATCCCTTGCCCCGTCGGCTTCCGGTTTATAGTCGTCAACGTAAAGGCTTTCGGTTGCTTTTACGTTTTGCGCATTTAAGGCGGTGTTGTATATTATGGGGCTGGGTTTCTCCGCCCCCACAAGGGAGGATGCGGTAAAGGAGGTGAAATATTCCGCAATACCAAGCTGATGTAAGGTGTATTCCAGGGATGGGGAGGTGTCGCTTATAACCCCCATCCTATAGCCGCGGCTTTTGAAATATTCCAGTACTTCGACGGTTTCGGGGTAGAGTATTTTGTCCCCGTTGCACCAGATGTTTGAAAAGAGAAATTCGGCACGGTTATCAAGGTATTCTTCAACCCCTTCACCTATAAGCATATAGCGGTAATACCGCTTCATGAATTCCCTCTCGTCGTCTATCGTCTTATACCAGGGCTGCCTGCCTTCGGAGGCCTGAATAAACAGATTCATCATCTTTTCATAAGGCAGCTCAAAGGGTTTGCCGCTCCAGTTGGAAACTGTTTCGTCCCGCCAGGCCGTCTTTACGGGATTGTTGCAGGTGAGTGTGCCGTCCCTGTCGAAAAATACCGCTTTGAATTTCATACTAACCCCCGTTTCATTTTAATATAGATGCAAATTTTGTTTTATTGATTATCTGTCAAGAGTTTTATATTGGTAATTAAAACAAAAAAACCACGCCTTGTGGTTTTGCGGTTGTTATGGAGCAGGCGACGGGAATCGAACCCGCATATTCAGCTTGGGAAGCTGATGTTCTGCCACTGAACTACGCCTGCGTTTTGTAGCCTGCATATTGTAGCACAAGGATGAAAAGTTGTCAAGGATTTTTTAAGAGTGTTTTTAAATAAGTAAGGGCGGATAATAATCAGGAAAGCTGATGTCGGTCGTTACAACGGCGGCAGGGTCGGATATCATCCGCCGGTTTTTTCGGAGTAAGATGACGGTTTATTTTTTAATGCCGGCATCGCAAATAAGCCTCCCCTGTGCAAAGGGAAGCGGTGAGGTGCAACCGAACCGGAGGGATTGTTACTTAATAGCGTATGCCATGATTGTGTTACCCTGCTCATCCGTATGTTAGGCACTGCCCCTTATCCGTCAGTCTTCGGCTGGCACCTTCCCCGGAAGTCGGAAGGTTTTAGTTTTAACCCACCCTCAACCTCAATATAAAGTAATATATAATCCTTAAATTACAGGCAGATGATATCTCCCCCCACGGGGTTGACGATTGATTTTACAAATAAAACCGTGCGTGATAAAAGAACAACCCGAACAAAAGCGTTCGGGTTGTATTTATAACAATAGTTATGCTTTGTATTCGCCTGGTTTTATCTCGTCGCCGAATTTGGCTTTGGCGGCTTCGATTTTCGCAATAGCTGCATCCCAGTATTCAAAGATTTCCTTGGGGGTGTTGGGGTCCATCTTGGCATAGAAGGCTTTGGTGCGTTCCAGCTTTTCAATCCACTTGGTGCAGCGGAAGGTGAACAGATAGGTGTAAATCTCTTCGGAAAAGTCCTCGTCGAGATATTTCTTAAAGAGTGCCTTCAGGTCCGCATAGTGGGGAATCTTGCCGGTGGGGGTGTCATAGGCGTCATATTCGCCGTGGATACGGCCTTCCGCCCAGTGGAGCCAGATCTTCTTGGCAAGCTTGCTGGTTATGAAGTGACCGTTTTTATCCCTCATGAAGTAGTTGTTGGAGAAAATCTTCGGAGGATTGTCAACCGATTCACCGAACTTGATGTTGTTTATGGTGTACTGTCCCAAAGGATAGGAAACGAAGTCAAGGTTTGCCATGGGGGAGGGGGTGCGAACGCCTTCCGCGCCTATGGTGGCGGAGGTGGTTTCGGATTCCAGGGTGCAGGCCTTTAACAGAATGCCGTCCTTCCAGTTGGGGGATTCCTCAACGGGAACGGTGGTGTCGCTGTCCCGGCCGCCATAGAGTATGCCTTCAACCTTCACGCCCTGTTTGGCTTCAAAGCCTTCCTTGTCCATGTTGGCAAGGTAGTCAAGACGCATGGTGTAGCGGGCATTGCCGTGGGCAAGGGGAACCTTGTTGCCCTTGGCGTCGGTTGTGCCTTCTGTCCAGTTGCCGAAATGGTTGCGGCCTTCCTTGGGGGTATCCACGCCCATTCCCAGCCAGTAGGGGGCTCCGTCGGGACCCTTAAGCACGTTGGAGAAGATAACTTCCTGGTTCTTCATAAGGTTTTCGAAGATAACCGGGTCGTCCTTGGCGTTTACGTCCTTAATAATGCCGAACATACCGTTTTCCACGTTGACCGCCCTGAATTCGCCGTCAATGCTGCGGAAGTAGGCAATGTCGTCACCTACGATCTGTTCGCCGGGTATCATGGCAGTTGAGGTCTTGCCGCAGGCGGAGGGGTAAGCGCCGCAGAAGTAGGTCTTTCTGTTCTTATCCTCGTTTACGGCGGCCATTATGAACATATGCTCGCAGAGCCAGCCTTCGTGACCGGACTTGTTGATGGCAAGACGCATGGAGTGCTTTTTAAGTCCCACCGAGTTGCCGGCATACTGGTTGTTCATGGAGTAAACGATATTGTTCTGGGTGTCGATATATACTCTTCTCTTGGTAAGATTTACGGAATTGCCGTTTTCGTCGAGTTCGCCGGCGGAATGGATAAAGCGGAAGAAATCTCCCTTTTCTTCATCCTTCATCTTAAGGAAGTGGCTGTAAGCCGAACGGTAGAGGATATATTCGGAGTGGGCTACATACCAGCTGTCGGTAAACTGAACGCAGGGGATGGTGAAGGGGGATTCGGTGGGGCCTTCCGAGAAGAAAAGCACAACCGCCTGTTTGCCCTTCATAATTCCCTTGGCAATGCCGAGGATTTCGTTCAGGCCGTCTTCGTATTCCACCGAGTTAAGGCTTTTCATTTTTTCAAAGTTTTCCTTGTAAACCATGTACTTGGTGGCGTTCTTGTCCCGTCCCTGGTCCTCATAGCTGTCCCAGTGGATGGTCTGTTTTGAGTTCTTAAGGGGGTGTTCTTCACCGAGTTTCAGAGCCATTTCCCTGACATACTGCATATCCGCTTCGCTGTCGGTGCAGACATATATGGAATCGGGCTGGCAGTGTTCGGCAAAAAAGCCCACAAACTCGTTTACTTTTTCGTTTCCGAGGGCGGCAAGCCGGTTAAAGCTTTCTTCGCTCATAAGCCGTCTTAATGTAGCTTCGTATTTCATTTCTTTCTCCTTGTATAATTTTTTAATTATTATTTATGAAATTATGAAAATTAGTCGGAAGATTACGTTCCATAATTTTCATTACATTATATAATTACTGATTGCATAAGTCAATGAACATTCTGTTAAAACTCGTTATTATTTGTTCATTTATATCGCTTTTTTGAAAGACGCTACTCATATTCCTTCCTTATAGGCAGTAAATACGCCTCGTTTACCCCGATAAATGAAGTTTTTTGACATACTTAATTCAATTTTTGTCCCGCTTTTATGGCATAAAGACACAAAAACAAATAAATATACCTTTACTTTTATGCAATATGATAGTATAATGGTTTCATCCTGAATATAAGGGGAGTTTCGGTATGTTTTCAAAACAGGAAGAAGCAATTCTTGTATCTTTGGCAAAGGAAGTAAGGCGTATCGCCGATAACGAAATAAACGGGGAAAAGCGAAAATTCTGGTACAGGCATAATTCCCTTAAAGGGGAACGCCCGGCGGTGTTTGTCCACCCCGACGGGTCCTGGGGAGAGCTGCTGCCGGATTCGGCATTGGAATGCAGCGACTGGTATGCAAGGCATATCGAATGGACACTCCGGCAGAGGATAATCCGGGACAGGTACATACCCGACGACGTCCCCATCGAAAGGACGCTGCATATCGAAAAGGTGTGGCACAACTCCTGGTGGGGGGTTGCCCCCAAGGTGGTCCCCAGAGAAAGTCAGGGGGGGTCCTGGCATCATGTACCCATAATCGAAAAGCCTGCCGACTGGAAGATGCTTAAAATGCCCAGAGTGGAATACGACGACCATTCCACCAAGCTCCGCTGGGAGTATATGCAGAACCTTTTGGGAAACATACTTGACCTTGATCTGGTGGGGAACTGCTATTACAACTTCCATCTTGCCCACTGGTACTGCGACTTCCGGGGGCTTGAAAATATGTACATGGACCTGATACTTGAACCTGACATGGTACATGAGACCATAGGCTTTTTCGCCGAAGGGGTTATCGGCATGTTCAGGCAGATGGAAGAGCAGGGTCTGGTTTCCCTCAACAACAACGATACCTTCCATTATACCGGCGGAATCGGTTATACCGACGAACTGCCGGGGGAGGATTTCGACCCGAACCATGTAAAGCTGAAAAACGTCTGGGGGGCTGCGGAAGCCCAGGAGTTCGATTCGGTGTCCCCGGAAATGCATGAGGAATTTGTGCTGCAGTACGAACGGAAGGTGCTGGAGCTGTTCGGTCTGAACGGCTACGGCTGCTGCGACAATTTAGGCAAGAAGCTGCACAATGTGCTGAAAATAAAGAACCTACGGCGGGTTGCCGTCTGCCCCTGGGCGGATATCGCCGAATTTGCGCCGGTGTTAGGGGATAAATACCTTATGACATGGAAGCCCCAGCCCGTTTACCTTGCCCATGAAAAAATGGATACGGAGGCCGTTGAAAAGGAGCTTAACGAGGGAATCAAAAAAGCCAACGGCTGCCGTCTTGAGCTTATCTTACGGGACACCCATACGGTAAGGAACTGTCCCGAAAGGTTTACCGAATGGGTTAAAATCGCACGAAATGCCATAGAACAAAGCTGGAACAACACAAAATAAAACAAGCCCCCGTGTAAAGCGGGGGTTTTGCTTTGGCAAAAACGCCTTTGTTACATATAATACTAACGATAAATCAATTAACGAAGGTGATAGAATGCCTATAAAAATTTTCATTGACCAGGGGCATAACCCGGCGGGGAGCCCCAACGCCGGTGCGGTATTCGGCAGCATTTACGAAGGGGACATAAATTTTCAGGTGGGGCTTTACTTAAAGGAAATCCTTGATAACGACAACCGGTTTGAAGCCCGTCTTTCAAGACCGACGGCGGAAACGGTTTTGGGTACCGACAACTCCTCCAGCCTTGCTTCAAGGGTGGAGATGGCCAACCGCTGGCCTGCCGACTATTTTATAAGCATACATTCCAATTTAAGCACCAATCCCGCCATAAACGGCACCGAAATGTATATCTACCGGTTCGGGACCCAGGCAAACTGGCTTGCCGAAAGTATTCTTGACGGAATCGTCGCCGCCGTGGGGACAAAGCGGAACGGCATTTTCACCCGCCCGTCTTTGTATGTGCTGCGGGCGACCAATATGCCGGCGGTGCTGATTGAGCTGGGGTATATCTCCAACGCACAGGACGCCGAAAAGCTGTTGAACGACCAGTACCAGTTCGCCTACGGTATTTATCGGGGTATGCTGGATTATTTCGGACTTCAACCGCTGCAGAATCAGACAATGACGGTAGGGTAATCTCATCGGCGGGTATCCCGCCGGCAATTGCCGGCGGATTTTATCCGACCGAATGGGAGGGTTTCATTAACACCCACAAAAAATTTTTGTTTTTGGGGACCCCGAAATATTCATCTTCCTTGAAGGTAAATATTAAATCGTATCTTCTGCACTTTCGTATGTGCGGCACTACCCCTCATCCGTCAGCCTTCGGCTGACACCTTCCCCGGAACTCGGAAGGCTTTTTATATCCCCCTTATGTTCCCATTAAAAACAAAATCAGGCATTTTATTAATGAATGCCTGATTTGTTATATTCACTTTTAAAAAATCTATATCTGCTTGTTTTCCGCCATGAATTTTTTCACTTCCTCTTCCGAGGGGAGGGAGTTTAACGCTCCCCGCTTTGTTACGGTTAAAGCGCCGGCGGCGTTGGCGTATCGGCAGGCGGAATGAATGTCATTACCGTTTCTTATGTATTCAAGGGCAAGGGCGGCGGTAAAGGCGTCGCCGGCGGCGGTAGTGTCAACGGCGGTGACTTCATAGGGACCGCAGATGTCGCAGTATTTACCGTCGTATATATAGGACCCCCTTGTGCTAAGCTTCAAGACCACATATTTAATGTCGGTCATGTTACAGAGCTTTATGCAGGCCTTGAGGCAGTTGTCCAGAGAGTCGGGACGGATGCCGGTCAGGTATTCCGCCTCGTTTTCGTTGGGGGAAAGGATTTCGACTTTCTTTATGTTTTTAATAGAAAAATCCGAGGTAACTCCCCCGCAGTCAAGCACCAGCGGCAGATTGTTCCGGAAGGCAAGGCGGGAAAGATATTCCACCGAAAGGGCCGAGATTTCAAGGTTGGTAAGCACAATGTCGGGATATGTCAGAAAGGAGGCTTCGATGTCGGATTCCCCTATGTTCTTGTTTGAACCGGGATAAACGATAATGCGGTTTGTGCCGTTGGGTTCCACCATCACCACCGCAAGCCCGGTCTGTTCCATGGGGTCAACCTTTACAAAGCGGCGGTCTATTCCGTTTTCGGCATAAATTCTTGCAAGGCGGTCGCCGTAGGCATCGTCGCCGATGCGGGTGCAGAAAATAACCTCCCCGCCCAGTCTGGCGGCGGTTATTGCGGCGTTTGCCCCTTTGCCGCCGGGAATAAAGTTATATGTCCCGTCGGTGACCAGAGTTTCTCCTGCGGCGGGTATGGACGAAGTGGTAAGCACGAAATCAATGTTTGCCGAACCGATTACAAGAATTCGCTTTGCCATTTTTATACCTCCGTTATCTGTCTGCCTTTCGCTTACCCCTTATATTACAGTATTTTGCCGTATTTGTCAATCTTTTTCTTTTTCCCGTATATATTTAAGCCGGGTGGCAAGCCCTCCCCGGATGTGGCGTTCTTTTTTGTTTATTTCCATCAATTTTTCGATCTGCCGGTACAGCGGTTTGTCAAGGGACTTGAGCCTTGAGGTTATATCCTTATGTACGGTGGACTTCGACACCCCGAACACCGACGCCGCTTTCCTCACGGTGGAGTTGTTTTCAAGCATAAAGACGGCAATACGCACCGCCCTGTCATCATTTGTGTATATGTTTATCCCCTCCTTGTCCTACATGTAAAATATATGAACAACAAGCGGAAAAAAATAACAAAAATCACTATTGAAATACGGTTTTAAGTGTGCTATCATTATTGCCGTATAATGTTGCAAAACTTTATGAAAGGAACGGGAAAGCATGAATATTCTTGTCACCGGCGGCACCGGATATATCGGCTCCCATACCGCCATCGAACTTATCGGCAGGGGCGACGAAGTGGTTATCGCCGACAACCTGTCGAATTCAAAAAAAAGCGTTATCGACATTATTGAAAAAATTACGGGAAAAAGGCCGGAATTTTACGAAATCGACGTTTCCAACAAGCCTAAGCTGGAGGAAATTTTCAAAGCCCATAAAATCGACGCCGTGATTCATTTCGCCGGTTTAAAAGCGGTGGGCGAATCGGTGTTTCTGCCTCTTGAATATTACAAAAATAACATTATGTCAACCATTTCCCTGCTGGAATGCATGAAGGAATACGGCTGTCATAACTTTATATTCTCCTCCTCCGCCACGGTTTACGGCGACCCCCATAAGCTCCCCATTACCGAGGATTTCCCCCTTTCGGCCACCAACCCCTACGGGGCGACGAAATTAATGATCGAAAGAATACTTACGGACTTTCAGTTTGCCAATAAGGATTTTTCGGTAACCCTGCTTCGCTACTTCAACCCCATAGGCGCCCATCCTTCGGGACTTATCGGGGAAGACCCCAACGGAATCCCCAACAACCTCCTTCCCCTGGTGATTAAGGCGGCAAAGGGAGAAAGGACACTTAACGTTTACGGCAACGACTACCCCACCCCCGACGGCACCGGCGTGCGGGATTATATCCATGTCTGCGACCTTGCCGACGGGCATATCCTTGCTCTGAAAAACACAAACAAGCCGGGGGTTTATATCTACAATTTAGGCACCGGCAAGGGCAATTCGGTGCTTGAGATTATTAACACCTTTGAAAGGGTAAACAATGTCAAAGTACCTTATGTGATAACCGGCAGACGCCCCGGAGATATAGCCGCCTGTTTTGCCGACTGCGGCAGGGCCGAACGGGAAATCGGCTTTAAGGCAAAAAGAGGCATCGAGGAATCCTGCTTAAGCGCCTGGAACTATTCAAAAAACCATTAAAATAAATACATATAAAATCCGGCATATGCCGGATTTTTTGCTGAGTGTTTTTATGCTTTTTTGCGACTAAGTAAAAGGAGGGATTATATGACAGGGGAAGAATTATACCGCCGCTACCTGGAAGGGGATAAGCAGGCTTTTGATGAAATTATCCGTCTTTACCACGACAGTCTGATATATTTCCTTTACGGGATAACCAAAAACTACGAGGACGCCGAGGATTCGGCTATAGACGCTTTTGCGGCACTTCTGGTAAACAAGCACCGGTTTTCCTTCCGTTCGTCACTGAAAAGCTACCTTTTTTCAATAGGCAGGCATAAGGCGGTGGAAATAGTAAGGAAAAGGGGAAGATTCGGAAAGCAGGAGGAACTGAATCCCGGAATCATTGACAATTCCCCCTCACCGGAGGAAGCGGTTATAAAAGACAGCGAAAAACAAATGCTGAAAAATGCCTTGAAGGAAATCAACCAGAATTACCGGCTTGTCCTTCATTTGGTGTATTTTGAAAATATGACCATAGCCGAAGCGGCTACGGTTATGGGGAAAAGCAAAAAATATATTGAAAACTGCCTTTACCGGGGTAAAGTTTCGGTAAAGCAGATTCTTGAAAAAAATTACGGCTATTCGCCGAGTGAAGTCGCAAAGATCACCGACTAAAGGGTGAATACACAAAGGAGGTTTCAATTGTGAAAAACATTGAGGATTTTACATCGGAAGTTTATCAGAAAGCAACCGAAAAAAAGAAAAAGATTAATTTAAGGAAAAAAGCCGTCGCCCTTTCGGCGCTGTGTCTTTGCGTCGTGCTGGCGCTGACGGTGGTTACGAGCCTGCTTCCCGGCGAAGGCAATCCCAATAACGAAAGTAAAGAAACCGTTAAAACCACCCCTCTTCCCATGACGGGGATAGCCGACCTTATGGCAGGGATACAAGGGGAGGATTTTGAGTACAACCTTGATAATAAGCTTTTGGAATCCACCGCGGAGCTTTACCTTAAGCTTACAAAAGCTGTTGCTCAAAAGGGTGAAAACCTTGTATTTTCTCCTGTTTCGGCCCATTTGGCCCTTGCCATGACCGCCAACGGCGCGGCTAAGGATACCCTGAAGGCTATGGAAAAAGTACTTGCCGGAGGCAAATCCGTTGATAAACTCAATGAATTTTTAGCATCGTATACCGATGTTTTAGAAAGCGATCATCTAAAAATCGCCAACTCCCTCTGGATCAGGGAAGGCAGGATAGAAGTTTATAAGGATTTTCTTAATAAAAACGCCGCCTATTACAACGCCGGTGCTTTCTATGCCGACTTTGATAATCCCGAAACCATAAATTCAATCAACAAATGGATTGAGGACAATACCAACGAAATGATTAAGGATATGCTTAAGGTAATAACACCCGAGCATATCATGTTTCTTATAAACGCCATCGCCTTTGAGGCGGAATGGCAGAAGGATTCCGTTCAGCTTGTTATTGAAGACAGGGACTTTACAAATTACAACGGCACCACCTCAAAAGTAACACAATTCTTATATTCCCGCTGTCTTCGCACGTTTAGCCTTAAGGGAGGGCAGGGTGTGCTTATGCCCTATAAGGACTGTAACTATTCCTTTGCGGCAATCCTCCCTAAGGAGGGAGAGGACGTTTACGATTTCCTTAATTCTATTGACGGAAAAGACTTTGTAAAGGCGGTTAAAGGCGCTAAGGAACGTTACGCCTACACTTATATGCCTGAATTTGAAATCAAATCCTCTCTTTCCCTTAATAAATCCCTTGAAAAGCTGGGCATGGGGATTGCCTTTGATCCGGTTTTAGCCGATTTTTCAAGACTCGGCGAACCCGGCGGCATTTTCATAGACTTTGTTAAGCAGGATGCTGCCATATCCGTAACCAGGGAGGGGACGAAAGCCTCCGCCGCCACCATTGTGGCAATGGATAGCGGCGGCGGTGTAAAGCCCGAAATCTATATTTTCGACCGCCCCTTTGTATATGCCATAATTGACAACACCACAAACCTTCCGGTATTTATCGGCGTCTGCGCAAGTATGGAAGGATAAGGGTTAAGTAAGACAAAAACAAAAACGGGGGTAAGCTTCGGCTTGCCCCTTTGTTATTTATGCTGTTATAAGCAGCCTCCCTTGTGCAAAGGGAGGTGGCGTGGTGTAACCGAGCCGGAGGGATTGTTACCTAACACCGTAGCCGAAAATTTCGTTTAACTGCACTTCCGTATGTGCGGCGCTACCCCTCATCCGTCAGCCTTCGGCTGACACCTTCCCCGGAAGTCGGAAGGCTTTATTACATAACAAGCTCTGCTTTTGCATATGCGCGAAACTAAAAAAACCGTTGATAATTATCTTATATTTACCATACAAAAAAAACAGTTGAAAAATACCGATTTCAATGGTATAATAGTCGCCAACAGAAATAAACACGGCGGTATATTATTTTATGACAATATCAAACGGTTTTAAGAAATTGACGGCCTTTTTCAAAGCCCGCCCCCATAGCCTTCTGCTTATAGCCTGGCTGCTGGAATGGACCTGGTACGGTATTTTAAACCATACCCAGACGGCGGAAACAAGCAATATCATTTATTCAACCCTTGACGATAAAATCCCCTTTTGCGAATATTTTATCATACCCTACGTGCTGTGGTATGCCTTTATTGCCGTAGCCACCTTCTATACCCTGGCAAAATCCAAAAAGGATTTTATACATATGTCGTCAATGGTGTATTTGGGGATGTTCGGCAGCCTTATAATTTGTACCCTCTATCCCAGCTGGCATAACCTTCGCCCCGAATTGTCGCAGCTGAACGACAACATATTCACCAGATTGACTCTCCGTCTTTGGGAAGTCGATAATCCGGCGGTTATCTTCCCCAGTATGCATGTGCTGGTGGCGGCGCTTATAACCGTCGCCCTTATAAAAGCCGACTGTATGAAGGGTAAATGGGGCTGGAAAACCGCTGCGGTGGTTTATACAATACTTGTGTCCGCCTCAACGGTGTTTACAAAGCAGCATTCAATTTTGGATGTGTTTTTTGCCTTCGCGTTTGTAATACCCTATACGCTGTTAACATATTACGTCATTTACCCGAAAAGACGGTGGCAGAAACTGCCTGAAAAGGCGGAGGAAGACGTCGAAAAGCCAAAGGATATGGCAGAGGTTAAATAAATACAGGCGGGGGGTCCCGCCTGTTTTTTGCTGTTGCCCCGCTTTCCCGCAAATGCGGTTCTACCCCTCATCCGTCAGCCTTCGGCTGACACCTTCCCCTCAAGGGGAAGGCTTATTTATATTTTTGCGGCGTTAATGCAAATTCTGTACAGTATATCCGAAACCTTCTGCATTCTCTGAACCGTTATGAATTCGTATTTTCCGTGGAAGTTTTCGCCGCCGGTACAGATATTGGGGCAGGGCAGCCCCATAAAGGACAGCCTTGCGCCGTCGGTGCCTCCCCTTATGGAAATTATTTTGGGATTTACCCCTTCCTCCTCCATGGCCTTTACAAGCCGGTCGATTATATAATAATTCTTTTCGATAATTTCCCGCATATTGTAGTAGCTGTCGGTTATGACACATTCAACAAGGTTTCTGCCATACTTTGAATTGATAAAGTCGCAGGCCGACTTCATTTTCGCCTTTTTTACCTCGAATTTTTCCCGATCGTGGTCACGGATGATATATTTTACCCTTGCTCTTTCCACGTTCCCCTCAATATTTGTAAGATGGAAAAAGCCCTCGTATTTTTCGGTGTGTTCCGGTCTTTCCCATGGAGGGAGAAGGGAGTTAAGTTCATATGCAATCTGAACGGCGTTTATCATTTTGTCCTTCGCCGTTCCGGGGTGAATAGAGTTCCCCGTTACCGTAATCACTGCCGAAGCGGCGTTGAAGTTTTCGTATTCGATTTCCCCCAGCTCCCCGCCGTCAACGGTGTAGGCGTAGTCGGCATTAAAGCCCGGCACGTCGAATTTGTCCGCCCCCCGGCCGATTTCCTCATCGGGGGTGAAGCCGATTAACACGTCCCCGTGTTCCTCGCCGCTTTCCTTAAGGCGGATAACCATATCCATTATTTCCGCAACCCCCGCTTTGTCGTCGGCCCCCAGCAGGGTGGTGCCGTCGGTTACAATAAGCTCCTCGCTGATATAGTTGATAAGATTGGGGTATTCAGAAACCTTCATTACAATACCTAAATCCTTATTTAACACAATATCCCCGCCGGTGTAGTGGATAACATTTGGTGAAATGTGTTCGTCGGACATATCCGGCGAAGTGTCCACATGGGCGACAAAGCCGATTTTAGGCAGAGTCTTTTTACTGTTGGAGGGCAGCTTTGCGTAAACATAGCCGTCACCGGAGTGGCGGACTTTTTCAAGTCCCGCTTCCTTTAACTGATTTACAAGCAGTTCGGAAAGCGCAAGCTGCTTTTCGGTGGAGGGGGTCGAGGGGGATGATTCGTCGGAATTGGTGGGGATTTTAGCGTATTCGATAAATCTTTCCTTTATATTCATGATTTTTACTCCTTTTTTTGTTTATTATATACCCGAAGGGCAATTAAATCAAATGTTTTTTAAGTATGGCTTGCATTTTTAAAAAGTTTGTTTATAATGATACTTGATGCTAAAAGCTATTGAATATTAACCATATTTATATAGGAAGGCAGGGCCTGTATGGAAATCAAAAAGATAAACGGAACCTGGTTTGAATTCACCCACCACAACGTGCCGGAGGGGAAATACTGGAACCCTATCTGCCGCCGCTTTACCGAAGAACAGTGGCGGGAGAAGGTAAGGGAAATCAAAAGCCTTGATATGAAGTACATAGTGCTTTTATGCACCTCCCTTGTGTATGAGGATTACGCCGAAGCCTACTTCAAAACCGATATTTACCCCTTTGCCAAAAACTTCACCTGCGAAAACCCCATAGAAGCCCTCCTTGACGAAGCCGACCGGCAGGATATTAAGGTCTTTATGTCGGTGGGCTTTTACGGACCCTGGACCCACACCTATGAAAACATGACCACCCCGGAGGTAACCGGGCGGGCGTTCAAAGCCATGGAACAGATTTATTCACTGTTCGGGCACCACAAATCCTTCTACGGCTGGTACTACCCCGACGAAGCCTGCGTTAGCGGTCATTTTTCACAGGTATTCATAGATTACATCAACAAATATTCCGCCTTCGGGAGACAGTTTTCAAAGGATATGAAAATCCTTATCGCCCCCTACGGCACCAAGATAACCAAGCCCGACGAAAAATATGTAAAACAGCTTGAAATAATAGATGCGGACTTTATCGCCTATCAGGACGAGGTGGGGGTTCACAAATCCACTCCCGACCAGACCGGCAGCTACTTCGAGGGGCTTCGCCAAGCCCACGACAAGGCGGGCAGAGCCAAACTGTGGGCGGACATGGAGATATTCGACTTCGAAGGGGAGGTTTATCATTCCGCCCTTGTCCCCGCTGCCTTCGAAAGGGTCAAGAAACAGCTTGAAGCAATATCCTGTTATGTGGATGAGGTGCTGTGCTATCAGTACACGGGAATGATGAACAAGCCCGGAACTATCGCATACTGCGGCCATCCCGATTCCATCGACCTTTACATTCAATACAAGTCCCTTATAAGCAAAATAAAATAAAACAAACATTCAAATTACTTAAAGGATGGTTGCATTCAATGGAAAAGGAAACCGAAGCCAAAAACAGCAATGAACTGCCCGTTTTGGAACGCATACGCCAGTATGTGGCGATATGCTCTAAGGGGCACAAAAAGATAGGAACATATATCCTGCAAAACTACATCCCCGCATCCTATATGACCGCCTCCAGTTTAGCAAAGGAGGTGGGAGTGTCGGAATCCACCGTGGTGAGGTTCGCCATGGATATCGGCTTTGACGGCTATCCCGGCCTTCAGACCGCATTGAAGAGTATGCTTAAAAACAAGCTGACATCGGTGGAGCGGATTTCCATTGCCTCCGAACGCATGGGGGAGGACATGCTTACCGCCACACTGAATGCCGAAATCGAAAACCTCCGGTCAACCCTTGCCAACACCGACAGGGAAAACTTCGAATCCATTGTGGATATGATTCTTTACGCCAAGATGGTATATATCGTGGGAAACAGGTCCTCCACATCCCTCGCCAACTTTATGTACTTTTATATTTCCCTGATATTCGACAAAGTCCGCCTTGTCCAGTCGGTGAGCGGGTCCGACATCTTCGAGCAGATGTTCAGAATCGGGGAGGGGGACGTGGTTATAGGCATAACCTTCCCGCGGTACTCAAAACGCACCGTTGACGCCATGACCTTCGCCCACCGTTCGGGGGCCTTCACCGTGGCAATCACCGATTCGGACAATTCCCCCATCGTTCCCCTCGCCGACAAGGTGCTTTACGCCAAAAACGAGGTTTCCTCCTTCGTGGACTCCCTTGTTGCCCCCATGGCGCTTATTAACGCCCTGGTTTCGGCATTGGGACAGCGCAAAAAGAAGGAAGTGCTTAAAAACTTTGAAAAGCTTGAACGAATCTGGGACGAATATTCCATCTACGACAAAAACAGATAAAAATATTGTAATAATAGGCGGCGGCGCAGCGGGTATGCTGGCCGCCATTTCCGCTTCGGGGAAAAACTGCGGCGTTGTTATTCTTGAAAAAAACCCTTCCCCGGGCAAAAAGCTGCTGATAACCGGAAAGGGACGGTGCAATATTACAAACAACTGCACCGAACAGGACTTTCTGGAAAGCGTCATTTCCAATCCCAAGTTTCTGATTAAGGCAATCTACCGTTTCCCCCCCGTTAAGGTTATGGAGTTTTTCGAATCACTGGGGGTAAAACTTAAAACCGAAAGGGGGCGGAGGGTGTTCCCCGAAAGCGACAGGTCGTCGGATGTGCTGAATGCCCTTTTGAAAAAGCTTAAGGAATGCAACGTTAAAATAATTCAGGGGGATGCCGCCGAAATATCCGTGCAAAACGGCAGGGTCAGCGGGGTTAAGTACTTTTCCCCCCATGGGGAGAGCTATATTGAGGCTTATTCGGTTATTATCGCCACCGGGGGGATGTCCTATCCCACAACCGGTTCAAACGGAAGCGGGTATAAGCTTGCCGCAGCGCTGGGACACACCGTTATACCCCCCCGTCCCTCTCTGGTTCCCCTTGTAACAAAGGAAACCTGGACGGCAAGTCTTACGGGACTTTCCCTGAAAAACGTAAACGTTTCATTTTACGACAACGAAAAACTTTTATTTTCCGAACAGGGGGAAATGTTGTTTACCCATTTCGGGGTATCGGGTCCCGTGGTGCTGTCGGGGTCGGCATATATAAAGCATTTTCCGGTCGGAATGTATATTGACATGAAGCCGGCGCTGTCGGCGGAAATACTTGACGCAAGGATTATTTCGGATTTTAACGAATATAAAAACAAGGATTTTTCAAACTCCTTGGATAAGCTTCTGCCCAAAGCAATGATACCCGTTGTGGTCTCCCTTTCGGGGACAGACGGACGGAAAAAGGTGAATTCCGTAACAAAGGCCGAACGGTCAAAGCTGGTTTCCCTGCTAAAGGCAATACCTCTTACCGTAACCGGCACCCGTCCGGTGGAGGAGGCCATTGTCACCTCCGGCGGGGTGAATGTTTCGGAAGTAAATCCTTCAACAATGGAATCAAGAATAACAGGCGGGCTTTTCTTTGCGGGGGAGGTACTGGACGTGGACTGTTATACCGGCGGATTCAACCTTCAGACTGCCTTTTCCACCGGAGTTCTTGCGGGGGAAAAGGCGGTAAAATGAGGTTTTTTTAACTGATAGATATAAATTTTTCCCTGCATAAATGAAATTTTTTTAATTTGCTCTTGCAAATTGACGATTGCTGTGGTATATTAATACGGTCAGAATTTATACGTAAGGAGTATATAATGTTATGCTGACCAATGAATATTTATTAAGCGTTTATGACAGCGTACGCGCTCGTAACGCCAATGAGCCTGAATTTTTACAGGCGGTGTACGAAGTGCTGGAAACCCTTGAACCGGTGGTGGAAAAACGCCCCGACATCGTCAAGGCCGGGGTTATCGACAGAATCGTGGAGCCCGAAAGAGCAATTCTGTTCAGGGTGTCCTGGGTTGACGACAGCGGAAAGGTCAGGGTTAACCGGGGTTTCCGGGTGCAGTTCAACTCTGCCATAGGTCCCTACAAGGGGGGACTCCGTTTCCATCCTTCGGTGAATCTTTCGGTTATTAAATTTTTAGGGTTTGAGCAGATTTTCAAAAACTCCCTCACCGGTCTTCCCATGGGGGGCGGCAAGGGCGGAAGCGACTTTGACCCCAAGGGAAAATCCGACGGCGAGGTTATGCGCTTCTGCCAGTCCTTTATGACCGAGCTTGCCAAGCATATCGGCGCCGACACCGACGTCCCCGCCGGGGATATCGGAGTGGGGGCAAGGGAGATAGGCTTCATGTTCGGCCAGTACAAACGGCTAAGGAACGAATTTACCGGCGTGCTTACCGGCAAGGGACTGACCTACGGCGGCTCCTTGGTAAGAAAACAGGCCACCGGCTACGGGCTCCTGTACTTCACCCAGGAAATGCTCAAATGTATGAAAAACGATTCCATGGAGGGTAAAACAACCGTTATTTCAGGTTCCGGCAACGTTGCCATATACGCCTGCGAAAAGGCGCAGAGCCTTGGGGCGAAGGTGGTTGCCATGTCGGATTCCAACGGCTATGTGTATGACCCCGACGGAATCAAGCTGGACGTGGTGAAACAGATTAAAGAAGTCGAACGGGGGAGAATTTCGGAATACGCCAAAAGGGTCAGCGGTTCGGAATATCACGAAGGCTGCAACAACATCTGGACCATCAAATGCGATGTTGCCCTTCCCTGTGCCACACAGAACGAAATTGACGGCAATTCGGCGGAAATCCTTGTTAAAAACGGAGTGATTGCCGTTGCCGAAGGAGCAAATATGCCCTCCACCCCCGAGGCGGTGGAAATTTTCAGAGAAGCGGGAGTACTGTTCGGGCCCGCAAAGGCGGCAAACGCCGGCGGAGTTGCCACCTCCGGCCTTGAAATGAGCCAGAATTCAATGCGTTTAAGCTGGTCGGCGGAGGAAGTTGACGCTAAATTAAAGGGAATTATGGAAAATATTTTCCACAATGCCTACAACGCCTCGGCGGAATACGGTCACGCGGGGGATCTGGTGTTCGGCGCAAATATCGCCGGCTTTACCAAAGTCGCGGAATCAATGCTCGCTCAAGGCGTAGCATATTAAAAAAATGAGCCGAAAGGCTCATTTTTTCAGTTAAGGGATAGGGAAAAATGAAATCCACGGCAGTCGCTGCGGATGAAATCCTCCCTTATGGCGGGTGACAATCCCTCCGGCAGGGCTTTGCCCTGCCACCTCCCTTTGCACAAGGGAGGCTATCAGAACGGTTTAGCGTCTTCCCTTTCATAAATCGTAATCCAACTTCTATATTAATGGGCGGATAATATCCGCCCTTGTGCTTTATATAATATTTTCCCTAACAATAATGCTTGTTGGGCTTGGGGTTTAATTCCTCGATAAATACCCGTCTTTCCTCCCTGGCGGATTTGTATATGGCAAGGATAACGTCCACCGCCTTGCGGCCTTCGATTACGTCAACGGCGGGTTTCTTCTTTTCCCTTACCGCGTCGATAAAGTCGGAAATCTGTAAAGTGTGGTAGTCCCCGGATATATTCATTGCCGCCGACGAACCGGAAGAAAAGGCGGGGCGGAAGGTAAGGTCCTCGGAGGAATGGCCGTCGATATCCATTCTGGTTAAGGCGGTTTCCTCTATAATAATGCTTCCCCGGTCGCCGTTTATTTCAATCCGTCTTGGATAGCCGGGATAAACCGAAGTGGTTGCCTGTATCACCCCGATAGCCCCCGATTCGAATTCAACGGAGGCGCAGAGGGTGTCCTCCACCTCGATTTTCCTTGCAAGGGTTTTGGAAAAGGCGAACACCGACTTTATTTCCCCCGCAAGGTATTGTAATATATCCACCCCGTGGATTCCCTGATTCATCAAAGCGCCGCCCCCGTCAAGCCTTTTTGTCCCCCGCCATGCCCCGGAATCGTAGTATTCCTGTGAACGGTAGTATTTCATATACATGTCGGCGCAGAGGATTTTTCCCAGCTCCCCGCTCTGGATGGCGTATTTCGCCCGGTTTATATCCTTTGCGAACCTTAACTGGGAAACCACCGCAAGGGTGATTCTGTTTTCCCCTACCACCCGCTGGATTTCGTCAAGCTGTTCCTTGGTTATGGCAAGGGGTTTTTCCACCATGATATGCTTTTTGGCGGCGGCGGCTTTGTATATAATATCCGCATGGTAGCCGGAAGGCACGCATATGCAGACGGCGTGAATATCCCTGCTGGCAAGCATATCCTCCACCGAATCGAAAATATAAAGGCCGCTGTGGCGGGACGATAACCTTTCGGCGTTGTCCCTTACCGTATCGGTTATACCCACAAGCGTTGCCTTGTCGGAAAGTTCACCGATTGCGTTTATGTGAAATTCCGAAATCATGCCGCAGCCTATAATTCCGAAACCTAATTTTCGTGCCATAACCAAACCTCCCTTGTTAAAGCAATTATACAAAAAATCAACCGCGCTTGTCAACAAAGCTTGTTAAAATAGTCAATATGACAAAAAAGAACTAAACATATTATTTCATCTTTATTGCAAAATACATTGACTGTTAATAAAAAAAGTTGTAATATTTAGATAATACTTTATAGAAAGAGGTTTAGTATGAACAGAGTTTACAACTTTTCGGCAGGTCCTTCGATGCTGCCCCTGCCGGTACTTGAGCAGGCGGCTGTGGAAATGACAAACTACGGCGGAAGCGGTATGTCGGTTATGGAGATGAGCCATCGATCTCC
>LSQX01200974.1_pt2 | contig 30983 bp, 20 predicted proteins | sample 654561 | NCBI WGS metagenome assembly LSQX01 (sample SAMN04489861, study PRJNA283612) | anaerobic digester metagenome | isolation source: 4 biogas reactors fed with cattle manure at either 37C or 55C with and... | place: Denmark: Kongens Lyngby | collected 2014 | reverse complement strand
AATACGGCGGGAACGACGATCCGCAAGGGAATAAAGGGGACAGGCGCATATATTGAGAAAAATGGGGTATTTCGGTCGTGTTGCAGCCCTGCCTCGAACCGCAAGAGGCGCGCTGAGGGATGGTGTTCCACGTTCTTAACCGCTGTGTCCGCCGCGGCAGGCGCGTACGGAAGTACGGGTTGGACCGGGCAAACAGCGGAGCAACTGGGGCTGAAATCAACCCTGCAGCGTCGCGGCCGCCCTCAAAAAGAACCGGTTTGATATGCCAATACGCGCATTTTGCCCACTAATGCGCCTGTCCCCTTTATCAGGTTCCATTTCGCCCGGTACCCGGCCCGAGCCGCGGAGAGAGAACCAGCCGCGGGCTCTATTTTGGCGGCGGGGGGAGCTGCATCTGGCCGGCGGCCGGCGACAATGCGGCGGAATACTGCCGGAGCAGATTGTAGACCGACTGGAACTCGGGGCGCTGGGCGAGCGAGGCGTATTCTGGTGTGCGATGGACGGTTTCGAAGCGGGCGAGGCAGCCGCTGAGGGTCTCGATTGGCGGGTGGCCCCGGTCGCTGACAACCTCCGAGGGGAGGGCCAGATAGGCCGCCCACTGCGGGTCGAGCAGGCTCGCCAACAGGGGGGCTTTCCGGGCCAGTTGGCCGCGGATCGCGTCGGCCTGGCCGCTTGCCGTGTGGGGTGCCAGACCGGCTGTTTGCAGGACCTTGGGCTCGTGGGGTTGGCCTCCGCCGCAGTACCGGGTGACCTCGCCGACGAGCGTGGCGGCCGAGGGCGGCACGACCACCGGTCCGCCGGGCGTGGCACGCAGATAGTACGAGGCATTGGCGGCCTGGTCAATCTGGATCACGGACCCGTCGATGGAGACGCCGGCAAACAGTCCGCGACTCCGCGAGTAGGAGTAGATTTCCGCCTTCAGCCGCCCGTCGGTCCCCGCGCTGGCCTGCCGCCCGACCGGTCCGGCGGCGGCCGCGGCGTCCGCCCCGAGCGTGAACTTGCCGCCGAGAATCCCCTGCACGCTCTGGCGGGTCTTGAAGACGAGGACGACGTCGGTCGCCTGGAGGCCGATCTGCCAGCCGATGTTTCCACCGGTCATGGAGATGAAGACCGGCGCGTGCCAGTCGTTCTTCTCGTCGCGGACGAGCAGCACCCCCCGCCCGTGGCGGACCCCGACGACAAAACCGCCCTTGATCATGTTGGGGATGATTGCCAGGCCCTCGGCTTCGGCGAGCATGCTCTCGGGGATCGAGCTGACCGGCACGGCCATGATCTCGCTGAGGACCGAGATCGAGGTCCGCACGATCGATTCCTCCTTGGAGAGCCCAGGCGGCAAAGTCTGCCCCAGCGCGAGGGCCGGGACCAACAGCAGGCAGGGCAGGCAGCGCAGGCAGAAGCGCGCCGTCAGAGGTTCCGCATGATTGCGTGGCATGGCTGTTCTTCACCCCTTCCGTTGGTTGAATCCGCGCCGCATCCCTGGACTGGCCGGAAGACAGCGATGCCGCGACACTTGGCGCCATATTATAGCGCGGCGGGGAGAAGGCAGGCAATGTCAGCTGGACGATGCGGGCGTTGCCGCAAGGCCCGCACCGCCGCCGGGTGTGCCGGCTATTCGTAGCGGAGGGCTTCGATCGGGTCCATGCGGCTGGCGCGAAGCGCGGGAAAGAAGCCGAAGAAGATGCCCACGCCGGTGGAAAACAGGATTGCGATCAGAGCCGCCTTGAAGGAGACGACGATCGGCCACTTCGTTCCGCTGGTGAAGGAATTGATGAGCATCGTGATGCCCGTCGACGCCCCCCAGCCGAGCAGGAAGCCCACCAGGCCGCCGATTGCCGACAGGAGGATGGCCTCGACAAGGAATTGCCAGAGGATGTCGCTGCTCCGCGCTCCGACGGCCAGCCGGATGCCGATTTCGCGCGTCCGTTCGGTGACCGAGACGAGCATGATGTTCATGATCCCGACGCCTCCCACCAGCAGCGAGATGCCGGCGATCGACGCCAGCAGGGCGGTCATCGTGCCGGTGATCGTGCGGAGGACGTTGGCGATCTCGGTGGTGTTCTTGACTTCGAAGTCGGCGCGCTGTCCGGGCGGAATCCGATGGCGTTCGAGCAGGAGCTGGCGAATCTGCTGCTCGGCCTCGCCCATCAGTTCCGTCGAGCGGGCGGACGCGAGAACCACGTCGACGTTGGAGAAGTTGGAGCCCTGGAGCCGCTTCCGCACCGTGGTATAGGGCGCCATGACGATGTTGTCCTGGTCGTCGCCGACGAGGTTGGCGCCTTTCGCCTCGAGCACGCCGATCACCTCGAAGGGGATGTTCTTGATGCGGATCGTCTGGCCGATCGGATTGGTGGTCTGAAACAGTTTGCCGACGATCGTCTGGCCGATCACGCAGACCTTGGCCGCGCTGGCAATGTCCCGGTCGGTGAAGAACCCGCCGCGGTGGACCTCCCAATTCCGCACGACGAGGTAATTGGTGCCGACGCCGACCAGCTCCCGCGGGCTCCAGTTGGAGTTGCCATAGACCAGCTGCGCCCGCGAGCCGACGATCGGCGAGGCGGCCAGGACGGCGTCGCAGTGGGTGGCGATCGCATCCGCGTCGCCCGGGGTGAGCGTGGGCCGGCTGCCGCTGCCGAAATGCACGCCGCCCTGCCGGGCGCTGGAGGGGAAGACGACGATCACGTTCGTGCCCAGGGCGTGAAATTCACCCAGCACCAGATCGTTGGCGCTCTGGCCGATGGAGACCATCGTCGTCACGGCGGCGATCCCGATGACAACGCCGAGGACGGTCAGGCCGGCCCGCAGCTTGTTCTTGGCCAGGGCCCTGAGGGCGATTCGCAACGTGATCAAGATCGCCATGCCGGCAACTCCGCTGGAAACCTCTCGCAGACTCCGGGCCGCCCGGTCAGAGCGGCGTCGGCGACACGCCGGTGACGAGTTTCTGCCCTTCTTTCAGCTCGCCGGCTACCAGCTCGCTGAACTGGCTGTCGCTGATGCCGGTCTCGATCTCGACCGCCCGCAGCAATTCGCCCTCGGCGATCCAGACGTGGCGGCGATTGCGTCTTCTTTTGGCGTCGGCATCTTCGGCGGCCGAGCGGCTGTCGATCGCGTCGTTCGTTTCGTCGTCGCCGCCGCCCTCGAGCAGCTTGCGGTCCTGCTCGCGGACCTGGTCGCGTTCGGGATAGAATCGCAGGGCCGCATTGGGGACCTTCAACACGTCGCTGCGCTTCTCGATCTGGAAGGAGATGTTGGCGGTCATCCCGGGCAGCAGTTTGAGTTCGGGGTTGGGGGCCGTGACGACGACCGGATAGGTGACGACGTTCTGCACGGTCGTGGGGTTGAATCGGATTTCGGCGATCGTCCCCGTGAACAGGTCGTCGGGGTAGGCGTCGACGGTGAACTCCACGAGGGCGTCGCGTTGCTGGGCCCTGCGGATCAGGCCGATGTCGGCCTCGTCGACGGAGGCGAAGACGTGCATCTCCTCCTCCATGTTGGGCGCGACGACGAACAATTGGGGTGTTTGGAACTGGGCGGCAAGCGTCTGCCCGCGGTCGATCTTGCGATCGATCACGCGCCCCGCGACCGGCGAGCGGATGTCCGTGTATTCGAGGTTCAACTCGGCATTTTCGAGGCCGGCCTGGGCCTGGTCGACGGCGGCCTCGGCGACCTCCAGCTGCGCCTTGAGCGACTTGCGGTTGGCCACGATCTGGTCGAGTTCCGTGTCGGAGATGAAGTCCTTGTGCCTGGCCCGCAGCTCCAGGGCGCGCTTCTCCTCCTTGGTGGCCTGCTCCAAGAGGGCCTCGACCCGCGCCACCTCCGCCTTTCGCGTCTTGAGCGAGGCCGTCTCGCGATCGACGGCGGCCTCGTAGAGCCGTGGGTCGATCTTGGCCAGGACCTCCCCCTCGGCCACCTGCTGATTGAAGTCGGCGTAGAGCTCCTTGATCGGCCCGGAGACAAACGAACCGACGTCGACGCGGAGCACCGGCTGGATCGTGCCGCTGGAGTTGACCACCGAGATGATATCCCCCCGCTCGACTTCCGCAGTGCGGAAGTAGACCCTGTTGCGGCTCTTCCAATAGGCCATTACCGGGGCGTACGCGAAGTACGCGCCTGCCCCCAACACACCGAGAAGGATTGCCATCTTCAAGAGCAGTTTCATATCGTCCGCCGGAAATTCATCGGGCCCGCCAGCAGCCGATCCGCTGCCGTGCGGATCGGATCCCATGCCTGATTCTAGCACGAACCGGGCGGCCGGTGGACGGCCGGGCGCGGGGCCGGACCGCGGTTCGCCGCCGCAAGGCCGCCGCCGCTTGGTTCTTGTGAGCGGGCGGTTCGGGGCGTAGAATATGGACCAGTCAACTGGACGCAGCCGGTTCGGCCGATCCATGAGAACCCACCGATCTTCGTTGCAGTGGAGCAGGGGACGCTATGTGGTGGTGGTTTCGACGAAAGAGACGCCCGGCGCCAGCGGCGCCGGAAGCGACTCCCGGCGGTTCGGCGGTCGATCGTTGCGGCGAGAGCGGGTCCGCGAAGACGGCGGTGGCCATCGCCGGCGCGGAGACGGCCGGTTTCGCCGGCCAGCGCGAGCGGATCTACGAGGAGTTCTTCGGCCCATCGGCCCAAGTCTTCCACGAAATGTCGCCTCGGGTTCCCCACATCGACGTCCGCCAATTCGGGCCGGGCCATGCTGGACGCGACTTCCACACGCTCGTCACCAGCGGCATGAGCGATTCCGCGATGAGCCTGCCCCCCGGGGCGGCCGACGCAACCAGCCGGGTCGAGTTGATCCTCTACTGCCGCGAGCCGGAGCAGGCGCACCTGGAGACGCTCCGCCACCTGGCCCACTACCCGCACGACCACCACACCTGGCTGGGCACGGGCCACACAATGCCCAACGGCCATCCACCCGAGCCGATCTGGGGCAGCCCGGCACTCGACACGTTCCTGTTCCTCCCCACGATCCTGGTCCCCGACATGACCCTTCCGGACCGGCTGAAGCTCAACGGGGAGAGCGTCGAATTCCTCTGGGTCGTGCCGATCAGCTCGGCGGAGTGCGACCTGAAACGCAAACAGGGCATCGATGAGCTGCTCGATCTGTTCGACCGGTTCGAGCATCCGCCGATCTTCGATCCGAACCGGGCGTGCTACGTGGCCGCCGCCCGCTGAGGCCCTCGGGCCTTGCGGAGCATGGAGTTGCCGCGGCTTGCCGACCGCCGCTCGCCACCCATTGGCGCTACGCAAAACCCCTACTCGATTCGTAGCCGGCGGTGTGCTGCGGCTCTCGACATGGCGATCCCGAATGGTAGAATGAATCGTGTCCGGCTAGGCATCGACTCGGCGTTCTGGATGTCGTTTGGGGTCGGTCCGAAGAGGCACCAGGAGCGGTTTGCCGTGGTCCGGTTGATCCGCGCATGATCGGCTGGAAATGGCCGCGGCACGCAAACGGAGAAGAGGGAACGTCAGGGCGATGCCTTCGTAACCGGAGGAAAGGCTTTGGCGGCGCTACCCCGGCCATACTCGTGGTCATAGACTTTTCCGGGGTATCGCGGCAGCTTGGCGAAACGGCCGGGCTCTCGGCGTTCGCCGCTGAATCGATGGTATCGGCCCCCAAGGCCCCGCGGGGGGCCTTCTCTTGCTCGGCAGCCAGCGTGGAGGCCGCCTCTCCTCGACGAACCGCTGGTCGGGCGCCGGCCGCTCTCCGCTGGAAACGGATTCTCCCGTCAGCCGGCCCAAGATAGGATAGGTTCCGGCGAAGAACCTGGCAAAGGAGGCTCCTGCTGTGTCCGGCGATCGAGAATCTCTGCGTCAACGCGTTGAAAAAGTGGAGAAGGAACTTGCGGCGCTGCGGCCGGTGCAATGCCGGAGGACGGTTCGCCGGCGGTCGGAGGCGTCGTTTCTCGGCCTGCCTGTTTGGGAAATCGCCGTTGGACCGGACCTGGAGAGGGGGGAGCCGCGGGGCCACGCCCGGGCGATCATCGCCATCGGCGACATCGCGACCGGCTGGCTTGCCATCGGCGGGTTCGCGCGAGGAATCATTGCCTTGGGCGGCTGTGCCGTGGGAGGGATCTCTCTGGGAGGAGTCTCGCTGGGACTGTTCGGCGCGCTGGGGGGACTTGCCGTGGGAACGATCGCTCTCGGAGGCGCCGCGGTTGGGCTGGTAGCGCTCGGCGGCGGGGCACTCGGCTATGTGGCGATGGGCGGCGGGGCGATCGGCCATTACGCCGCCGGCGGAGACGCTGCCGGGCATTTCATCCTGACGGCCCGTCGCCAGGACCCGGAGGCCGTCCGGTTCTTCCAGCAATGGCTGCCGCTGCTTGAATTGTGGTTGCCCGGGCTGGCCGGGCGGTGACCGGTGGCGGCTCGCCGCGCGCCCACTTGCCCGCTGGTGGACGATCTGTCACGATAGGCGTTTCCGGCAGGGTCGCATGATCGCCTCGCGCGAAACGGGCGATCGCTTGCGCGCCGCCGGCAAATCAGAGGAGATCGGAGGCCCGCGGGGCCGTTGGACCCGATTGTCTGCGCGTTGTAGGGAGGATTTACCAATGGCCGCTTTCCCCGACATCAACAAGATCAAGTTCGAAGGCCCTGAATCAGACAACCCGCTCGCCTTCCGCTTCTACGACGAGAGCGAAATCGTCGAAGGCAAGACGATGAAGGATCAGCTCCGCTTCAGCGTGGCCTACTGGCACACGATGCGCGGCAGCGGCGAGGACCCGTTCGGCGCCGGCACGATGGTCCGCCCCTGGGAAGGCCCGCTCGACGACGTGCCCAACGCAATCAACCGGGTCAAGGTGGCCTTCGAGTTCATGGAGAAGCTCGGCGCGCCGCTGTTCTGCTTCCACGATCGCGACATCGCGCCCGAGGGCGCCAGCCTGGCCGAGACGAACAAGAACCTCGACCAGGTGGTCAGGGCGATCAAGGGCGAGATGCAGCGGACGGGCATCAGGCTCCTCTGGGGCACGGCCAACCTGTTCAGCAATCCGCGCTACGTCCATGGCGCCGCCACGAGCTGCAATGCCGACAGCTTCGCCTACGCCGCGGCGCAGGTGAAAAAGGCCCTCGAAGTGACCATGGAGCTGGGCGGCGAGGGCTACGTCTTCTGGGGCGGCCGCGAGGGCTACCAGACCCTCTGGAACACCGACATGAAGCGCGAGCTCGACCACCTCGGCACATTCATGCGAATGGCCGTCGACTATGCCGAGGAGATCGGCTTTACCGGCCCGTTCTACTTCGAGCCCAAGCCGAGGGAACCGACCAAGCACCAGTACGATTTCGACGCCGCCGCGTGCATCAACTTCCTCCGCGCCTATGGGCTGGAAAAATACGTCAAGCTGAACATCGAGACGAACCACGCCACCCTGGCCGGCCACACCGTCGAGCACGAACTGGAGTACGCCGGCCACCAGGGCTTCCTCGGTTCGGTCGATGCCAATACCGGCGACCTGCTGCTCGGCTGGGACACGGACCAGTTCCCGACGGACATCTACCTGACCACCAAGATCATGCTGGCGTTCCTCAAGTACGGCGGGATCGCGCCCGGCGGCGTCAATTTCGACGCCAAGGTCCGCCGCGAGAGCTTCGAGCCGATCGACCTGTTTTATGCCCACATCGGCGGCATGGATACCTTCGCCAGGGGCCTCCAACTGGCCGCGAAAATCCGCGCCGAGGGGGTCCTCCAGCGGATGATCGAGGAGCGCTACAGTTCGTGGGAGTCGGGCGTGGGCACGGAAATCGAAGGCGGCTGCCACGACTTCAAGACGCTGGAAAAATACATGCTCGAAAAGGGCGACGTCGACCCCTGCACCAGCGGCCGGCAGGAATTGTTCGAAAACGTCGTCAACCGTTACGTGATGTGAGTGCCCGTCTTGCCCCCGCGCGGACCTTCAGAACGGCCGACCGCGCCGGCCGAATCGCCTCGCGCCGCGGCCCGGAGAACCGGATCGCCAGGCCGGCCGGCATCCGGGCCGGGACGGCTAACTCGTCCGCTCCGGATAGATTACCAGTTCCACGCGCCGATTTCGCTGTTTGCCCGCCGCGGTGGCATTCGACACGAGCGGGTGGTTGCCGCCGTGGCCGACGATGAAGACCTGCTCCGGCCGGATCCGCGTCTGGCTCAGCAGCACGTCGTGGACGGCCGCCGCCTGGGCGGTCGAGAGTTGGGTGTTGTTGCGGAACTGATAGTTCTGCACGGGATCGGAATCGGTGTGCCCCTCGATCCCGATCATCTGGTGCGGATAGGTGCGGAGGATCTCCTCCGCCGTGGCGGTGATCAGATGGCCCGCATTGGGCAGAAACTGGTTCGTGCCGTGCTGGAAGAGCTGATCGGCGGATAGCTCGATGCGAATCACGTCGCCGTCGCGCCGCGCCTCCACCCCCCGCAAGTTGACCGAGGGTATTGCCGCGAGCAAGCTGTTGTTGGGCTTGATCGTCACCCCTTGCTGCCGCCGCAGCGAGGCGGTGAGCGCTTCGGTCTGTTGATCGGCGGCCTTCTTCTCCTCCCTCAGCCGAGCGAGCTGGCTGGCGGCCGTCGAGAGCTGGTTTCGCAGCAGGGTGGCTTCATCCTGGGCGACCTTCGTCTGCTGGCGCAATTGGGCCACCAGGGCACTGAGCTCCTGGTTGTTCTGATCCAGCGACGCCACCCGCCCCTGCAACTGCTGGTTCTGCCGCTGCATGGCCAACTGCTGCTGCTGGAGTTGGCCCACGTTGCCCTTGAGGACCATCGAACTGTCGGCGCAGCCGGCGGCCAGCGCAGCCAGCGCAAGGAGGAGAGCGATGCAGTGCGTCGGTCGACGTCGACCCATGGGTGGGATCACCTGCTTGGAATCGGTCCGGGAACCCGCCGCGCGGCGAGCTTGCGGAAGGCACGGTCCACCGGGCTCCGGATGCCCAATCGGCCGGACGAAACCGTTTCCGAACGTGCCTTGGGGACTGTTCCCCCCCAAGGCCCGCCCGAGGCATGACCGGCGGCGAATGCGTTGGGCGCAGCCCGGAGAACCGGGCGCGGCGGATGGTAGCAGGACGCGCGCCCCACAACAAGGGCAATTGGCCAATCGAAACAAACGCGACCAGAGAACCTGGGAAGCTTGCGGAGGATGGCCGCCGCGGCGAGGCGGCATCCCACCGCCCGGTCGCCGGTGCCCTCAGGTCGGGTTGGATGCCGTCGAGACAGCCGGCGGGTAGTGCCCGTAGAACCGGCGGACGAACAGGCTGCACCGCGGTGAATCGTTCAGCGGCGACCAGCCCCAGCGACTCATGATCCGTGCCGAGAGCCTGCGGTTGCCGACGTGGCAGACCAGGGCGTCCGCCTCCTTGATCCGCGCGACCTCGTCGATCGCCCGTCGCGCGGCGACGACCGAGGCATAGCTCGTGCCGCCGTAGGCCAGCAGATACTTGACCGCCAGGTAGTCCGGCGAGCCCCAGGGCTGATCGTAATAGAGCAGGCACCGGTCGCGCCGCCGGCGACGGTGCAACCGGGGCCCGAAAAGCAACACGTCCGCCAGCGAGACGAGCTTCGGCCAGGGCCGCAGGATCAGTCGACGAAACCGCCCCCCGGAGGCTTCGATCACTCCGTGGCGCGCGTGCCGGACCAGGTCGGCCTGGCGATCGAGATCGAGCACGGTTGTGTAAAGCATGGGCGCGGGTTGAAGGTGACAGGCATCAGCTTTCAGCCGTCAGCGATTAGGGTTCGGGGTTCACTTCTCGCCTCGTTCCCAAGCAGGAGCTTGGGAACGAGGCCGGCACGAAAGACTGAGCCCTGAACCCCGAACCCTGACGGCTGAAAGCTTTGAAATTCTAGCACACTGCCGCTGGCCGCTCAGCCGAGAATCGCGCGCCAGAGGCCCAGCAGGCCGGCCATCAAGACCAGTCCAACCAGCATCATCGCGGGAACCAGCAGTCCGAGGGAAAACGGGGCTTCCGCCCACTGCCACAGGTCGGCCCACCGCACGACGACAAAGGCTGCCGCCAGGCACAGAAACGGCCCATACGGAATCTCGCTCTGGCGGTGCAGAACCAGGCTGAACAGGCCGATGGCCAGCCCGGCGAACGGGGCGAGAAAGAAGATCACCAGGCACGGCTGCCATCCGAGAAACGAACCGATCATCGCCATCAGCGTCACATCGCCGAAGCCCATCGCCTCGCGCCGCAAGACCGCGGTGCCCACGATCCGGACCGACCAGATGATCCCGCCGCCGGCGGCCATGCCGACCAGCGATGTGAGCAGCCCCGCCCAGCGTTCGATGCCAAAGCCCCACACCAGCGCAATTCCCAGCGAACCGAGGACCCCCAACGCGGCAATCCGGTACGTCCCCCAGTCGCGGCGCAGCCGGGCGCAGCACAACACCAGCGCGCGGACCTGACCGTGGCGGGCGTACCAGGTCCGCGGCAACAGCGCAAAGCACCAGCCCCACCAGCAGCAAAGGGCAATCCCGAGCGACCCGCGCGAAGGAAATCCATCGAGCCAGCCGGGCCAAGGGTTCGGCGACGAGAGCCGCAGAAAATCCCAAGCCGGCGGCCCGGGCGCGGCCGGGCCAATCGCCGCCGCGGCAACCGTCGGCAGCATCGCCCAGGGAAAGACCGCAGCGGCCAGCAGGCCCACCAGCGTCCCCGGAACCGTGATCGCATCGGGGATCAGCTTTTCGTCCACGTCGATCAACGACCCGGTGAGCATCAAGGCAAGCAGGATCACGTGCAGCAGGTACGTCACGTGCAGCACCGTGCTTGACGGGGCGGCGACCCAGGGCCGGATCAGCCCCAGCTGCTCGACCTCCCACCAGTACAAGGCGGCCGCCCCCAGTGCCGCGACCAGTTCGACCACCAGCGGCCGAATCCAGAAACCGGCCCCGTGCAGCGGAGCCTCGCGCCGCAGCCCCAGCCACCCGAGGATCGGAATCCGGTCGCTCGGCCGCCGTGCCGGAGCTTCGTCCGGCGGCGGCGCGAGCGGGCTGATCCGCCGCCGATGCCAGGCCAGGCGGTAAACGGCCAGGTTGATCACCGAACCGAGAAAGGCGCCCAGGATTCCAAGCACGGTCAATCGTAGTTCGATCGGCACGTTGAGGATCGGATTCACGCGCCTGCTCCGCCACTGGGGGACATCGCCAACTGGACGAGAATCTCCTCGACGAGCGCTTCGGGCGGCTTGCCTTCCGTATCGACCGCCAGGTGGGCCGCCGCGCGATAGGCCGGCTCGCGGGCCGACAGCAGGTGCCTGATCTCGTCGAGCGGCCCCCGGTCGGTCAGGTTCGGACGCCGGCTGGCGGTCGTCGCATCGCCGATCATCCGGGCGTGGATCGTTTCGGGCGAGGCCCGCAGCCAGACCACGCGGCCATGCGCGCGGATCGCCCGCCGGCTCGCCTCGCGCAACGGCGCGCCGCCCCCCGCCGCGATCACCAGGTTCGGCCGCCCGGCAAGCTCGGCAATCACCCCCGCCTCGATGTCGCGGAACGCCGGCTCGCCGTCCTCGGCAAAAATCCGGGCAATCGTCTTGCCGGCCACCCGTTCGATCTCCACGTCGGCGTCGATCCAATCCCAGCCGAGCCGCTCGGCGAGCAGCCGGGCGAGCGTCGTCTTGCCGGTGGCACGGTATCCGATCAGCGTCAGGTTCATGTTCGGGCAAAGGTGTTTTTTTGCGGTTAACGGAAGGAAGCCCGTGCTGCATGCCGCATGCGGGATGAATCCCCTGCTACCGGAGACCAACGGAAGGAATCCCGTGCAAGTGCCGCGACCTCAAGTCTTCGCCGCCGAGGTGGCCCGCTTGATCACGTCGCGCATGAGCTGCGCGGGGCCCTCTCGGCCCGTGAAGTGCTGGAATTGCAGGCACGCCTGGCGGACGAACATCTCCACGCCGGTGACGACCGTGCAGTTCCGCTCCCGGGCGTCCTTGACAAGCAGCGTGTTCTCCGGGTTATAGACGGCGTCAAAAACGGTCATCGACGGCCGCAGATAGTGTTTGTCGAAGGGCGTCTCGTCGACGTTCGGGTGCATGCCGATCGGCGTGCAGTTGACGAGGATGTCGGCCGCCACGTTGTGCCGCGCCGCCCACTCGGTCGAATGGCACTTCAGGCGCTGGGCGAGTTGGCGCGCGCGCGGGGCGTCCCCGTCGGCAAGGATCACCATCGCGCCGCGCCGCGCCAGTCCAAAGGCGATCGCCTTGCCCACGCCGCCGGCGCCGAGCACGAGGGCGGTCTTGTCCTCGAACGGCTGTTGGCGATTCCGCGCGTTCATCGCCTCTTCGAGGCTGTCCATTGCCGCCTGGTAGTCGGTGTTGTACCCGCGGCGATGCTCCCCCTCGAAGACCACCGTGTTCGTCGCGCCGATCCCCTCAACGGCCTCGTCCCGCTCGGTCAACAGCCGCAGCACCGCCTCCTTGTGTGGAATCGTCACGCTCAGCCCCTTGATCCCCAACTCGGCGGCATCGTCGATGAACGGGCCAAGGTGCTCGCCGGGCACGCGGATGGGGACATAGACCTTGTTCAGCTTCTCCCGGGCAAAGGCGGCGTTGTGAATCTGCGGGCTGAGGCTGTGCCCCACCGGGTCGGCAATCACCCCGTAGACCTCGGTCTCCGCGTTGATCTGGTCGTAGCGGTAGATTTGCGTCATCTGCTCGTACGTCAGCTGGCCGGGCGCCACGCCGCTCTCATGGCCGAAGGCGGCATACGTCCAGGGGGCTCCGAAACGGCCGGTCAAGACCCGCGAGATGATCCCCATCTCGCCCATGCAGAAACCGATCGTGGCGACCGGCGCGTCGCGTACCAAGCGCAGAACGCGGAGATTGTCGTGGGGATTGTTCGCCTGGGTGGTGATCTTGATCACGTCGGGGTCCAGGCCGGCCATCCGATCGCGGATCGCCTCGAGGTCCTCGGGCGTCTCGTGGAAATTGTGGTAGCTGACGATCCGCTTCGTCTTGCCCAATCGCGGGACCTGCCCGGCCACGTCCTCCTCCAGGTCGACCCACTCGACCCCCTCGACAATCGCCGTCCGCAGGAGGGCCAGTCGTTGGTCCTCCGTGCCGCGCCACCGCCCGCCATCGCGCTCCCGCCGGCAGGTGATCACAACAGGGCCGGTCCGCTTGCCGGCCAACGCCTTCACGCTCGGCGTGCCGTTGATGTAGTCGATCCGAAGTTCAACCAGTTCCGCACCTTCCTGGAACAAAAAGTCTGCTTCAGCGGCGACCTGGCGATGACGGCCACGGGCAATGACGACGCAAATCATGGGCAGCGGCACCGGGTAGGACAGTGGCGGCGGGCCCCAGGCGGCCCCAACGTGGTGTGCCTGGCAAGCCCCCATTTTGCCGTGCAGCGGACGAAAAAGCAAACCCCGGCTCTCCGAGCCCCACTGGCTCTGGTTCCCAAGCTCCAGCTTGGGAACCTCGACTCTCTATCGTTTCGCTGCAATTCCGTGTCAGCCGCAGAGGCTTGCCCCGCGTTTGGCCGCCAGGGCGGTCTTGTCCCGTCGAAAACCGACTGCACTGCCCGGCGCGGCGTGCGGGCGGATTGGCGCGTGCAGCCCTTGAGCTCGGCTTCGATCGATCGGCCGTTTGAGCCCTTTCCTGGGCTGGTCTGCGGCATCTTATCCACTGCGTTTGGCCCCCCGCTCCCCGCTTTCGGCGTCGATTCTTCGCGCCCCTTGCAAGACACCCTCGAATTCCGGACCATGAACTCGTTCGTGGGTCTGCCTGGCAGCTGCCAACAACGTGCTTCGCCGAGGGAGCCGCCCATCTCTTTCCATTTCCTTGCAGGAGGCCGTAAACGTGAATCTTCGCAATCCGCGATGCATCGCCGCCGTCGCAGCGGCGGCCGTCGTTTTTTGCTCGCAGGCCGCCCAGGCCGGCGCCGCGCCCGACTGGGAAGACGAACAGGTTATCGGCGAAAACAAGGAACCGGCTCGGGCGACTTCGTTCTTCTTCCCCGACGGCCAAGCGGCCGCCAACGCGCCGCCCGAGGAGAGCCCCTGGCTGCAATCCCTCGACGGAAAGTGGAAGTTCCACTGGGCGCCCGACCCGGCCAGCCGCCCGCTCGACTTCTACAAAACCGACTTCGACGTCTCCAGATGGGACGAGATCCCCGTTCCGAGCAACTGGCAGGTCCACGGATACGGCGTGCCCCTGTACACGAACATCACCTATCCGTTCAAGAAAGACCCGCCGCGGGTGACCGGAGAGCCGTCCCGGGAATTCACCAGCCACGGTCAGCGCAACCCGGTCGGTTCCTACCGCCGCACGTTCACCGTGCCCGAGGGGTGGAGCGGGCGCCAGGTGTTTCTCCAGTTCGACGGCGTGGATGCCGCGTTTTACCTGTGGCTTAACGGCAACAAGGTCGGCTACAGCGAGGGCAGCCGGACGCCGGCCCTGTTCAACGTGACCGGTTTTCTCGCGGACGGCGAAAACGTCCTGGCGGTGGAAGTCTACCGCTATTGCGACGGAAGCTATCTCGAAGACCAGGACTACTGGCGGCTGAGCGGCATCTTCCGCAGCGTCCGCCTCTGGTCGTCGGCCGAGCTGCACCTCCGCGACTTCTTCTTCCGCGCCGATCTCGACAGAGACTACCGCGACGCGACCGTGACGGTTGACCTGGAGGTCATGAACTACGCGGCCGAACCGCGGAAGTGCTCCGTCGAAGCGGCGATTCTCGACTCCAGCGGCAGGGCGGTCGCCCAGTTGGCCCCCGCCCGGCTCACCATTCCCTCCGAATGCTCCAGCCAGCGGACCCCCGCGCCGGTGGTCGTCAAGAACCCCGAGAAGTGGACCGCCGAGACCCCGAATCTCTACACGCTGGTGATCACGCTCCGCGACGCCGCGGGCGAGGTGATTGCCGCCACGAGCCACCGCGTCGGGTTTCGCAAGGTCGAAGTCCGCGGCGGCCAGTTGCTCGTCAACGGCCGGGCGATCGATCTGAAGGGCGTCAACCGCCACGAGCACCACCCGACCAGTGCCCACGCCGTGCCGCGGGAGTCGATGATCGAAGACATCCTGCTGATGAAGCGGTTCAACATCAACGCCGTCCGCACGTCGCACTATCCGAACGATCCGCGGTGGTACGCCCTCTGCGACGAGTACGGGCTGTACGTCGTCGACGAGGCGAACATCGAATCGCACGGAATGGGATACGGCGAAGCGTCGCTGGCCAATCACCCCGCCTGGCGCCAGGCCCACCTCGACCGCACGCAGCGGATGGTCGAACGCGACAAGAACCATCCCTCGATCATCATCTGGTCGCTGGGCAACGAGGCGGGCAACGGGGTCAACTTCGAGGCGACCTACGACTGGACCAAGCAGCGCGATCCCTCGCGGCCCGTGCAATACGAACGGGCCGGGCTGGCCCGCAACACCGACATCGTCTGCCCAATGTACATGCCGATCGAGCGGATGCTCGAGTATGCCGCCAAGCCCCAGGAGCGGCCGCTGATCCAATGCGAATACGCCCACGCGATGGGCAACAGCGTGGGTAATCTCCAGGACTACTGGGACGCCATCGAGAGCCACCGGCAGTTGCAGGGGGGCTTCATCTGGGACTGGGTCGATCAGGGCCTGCTGGCCGACGTGCCGGAGGGCTCCCCGACCGGCGCGAAACGGTATTTCGCCTATGGGGGCGATTTCGGCGACGTGCCCAACGACACGAACTTCTGCTGCAACGGGCTGGTGCAGCCGGACCGCGCGCCGAACCCGCACCTCTACGAGGTCGGCAAGGTCTACCAGTCGATCAAGGTCGCGGCGGTCGACCTGGCCGCCGGCCGCCTCCGCGTGACCAACAAGTACGACTTCCTCAACCTCGACCGATTCAACGCATCGTGGATTCTCCGCCACGATGGCCGCGAGCTGGCCTCCGGCGGCCTCGGCCGGCTCGACGTAGCCCCACGCCGGTCGAAGGAGATGGCGATCGACCTGCCGGCGCTCGAAGGCCAGGGCGAGTGGCTGCTGACCGTCTCCTTCACGCTGGCCGAGGCGGCTTCCTGGGCGCCGGCCGGCCACCGCGTGGCTTGGGACCAGTTCGAGCTGCCGGCGAGCACGCCGCCGGCACAGTCGGCCGAGGCCGGCGGCAAGCTCGAGATCACGCAAGACGCCGATTCGCTCACCGTCCGCGGCGGCGGCTTCTCCATCGCCTTCAGCAAGCAGACGGGCGAGATCGCCTCGTTCAAGTCGGCGGGCCGCGAGCTGCTCGCCGCGCCGCTGGCCCCCAACTTCTGGAAAGTGCCCAACGACAACCAGTACCGCAGCAGCTACCTCAAGATGGTCGCTCCTTGGCGGAACGCCGCCGCGGAGCGGCAGTTGACGCGTTTCGAGGCCGAAACGGTCGCCGACGGCGCGGTCCGCGTCGTCGCCGAGGCAAGCCTGCCGCCGGCCGGTTCGCTCGTGCGCACCGGATACCTCGTCCGCGGCGACGGCAGCGTCACGGTCTCGCTCCGGTACGAGCCGGGCGAGGCCGCGCCGCCGCTGATTCCCAAGGTTGGTATGACGACGTCGGTTTCCAGCCGCTTCGAAAACGTCGCCTGGTATGGCCGCGGCCCCCAGGAGACCTATTGGGACCGCAAGACCGGCGGCGAAATCGCCATCCACCAGGCTACTGTCGAGGAGATGATCCACCCCTACTGCCGGGCACAGGACACCGGCAACCGCAGCGACGTTCGCTGGCTGACGCTGACCGATTCCAGCGGCGCGGGGCTGCGGGTCACCGCCGGCACGGAGGTGGTCAACTTCGCCGTCTGGCCGTTCACGATGGCTGACCTGGAAGCGGCGACCCACAGCTACCAGCTGCCGCGACGCGACGCGCTGACGGTGAACATCGATCACCAGTTGCACGGGGTCGGCGGCGACAACAGCTGGGGCGCGCTGACCCACCCGCAGTACACGCTGCCCGGCGACAAACCCTACGAGTACTCGTTCACGCTTTCGCCGATCGCGGCGCAGCAGTGAAGCGATGGCGGGGGGGATTGGTGGGAGCTTTCCGCCGTGGACTTGCCTTTGGACGGCGATCCGCGAACAATGACGCAAGCACACCCGGGCCTGCGCTGCGCGACCCCGGCCCCTGCGATGCCACCGTGTTGCGGCGGGAAGGCGGAGTTGCAAACCGCCCGCACGCGCAGCAGCAAGGCCAGCCCGATCTCACCAACCACCATTCAACCCGATTCACCGAGGAGCCCCACGCGATGGTCAAAACCGCAAGCACCATGTTGCCGCTGGGCGCGGAGGCCCCCGATTTCTCCCTGCCCGACGTCGATGGCAAAACCGTCTCGCTGGCTGATTTTTGCGATGCTCCGGCGCTTCTGGTCATATTCATGTGCAATCACTGCCCGTTCGTCAAGCATGTCGCCGACGAGTTGGCGCGGCTCGGCAGGGAGTACCAGGCCCGCGGCGTGGCGATTGTTGGGATCAACTCCAACGACGCGGGCTCTTATCCCGCCGACTCGCCCGCCGAGATGCGCCGCGAGGCCCGCCAGCGCGGTTATACGTTTCCCTATCTGTACGACGAGACGCAGGGGGCGGCCAAGACCTACCGGGCGGCCTGCACTCCCGACTTCTTCCTGTTCGGGAAGGACCGGAAGCTCGTCTACCGCGGCCAGCTCGACTCGAGCCGGCCCGGGTCAGACAGGCCGGTCACCGGCGAAGACCTCCGCGCGGCGCTCGACGCCGTGCTCGAAGGGAGACCCGTCGCCGCAGAGCAGCGGGCGAGCATCGGCTGCAACATCAAGTGGAAGCCCGGCAACGAGCCCGACTACTTCAATCCCGCCGGCGTCCCCTGACCCCACACGGGCTGCCCCCTTCAGGCCTCTAACGGATCATCTTCAATCGGCCGAACGACTCGGGGACGTGGAAGTCCGGCTCTTTCGTCCGCGGATCGACCCAACTGATCCAGCCTTCGACGGCCGCCTTCTCCCCGTGCCGGAACTCGGCGCGGTAGATGCCAAACTGGATCGAGCAGGCTGGGCCGGGCGAAGGGAACCCCAGCGACTTGAGCGACGCCAGGGGGATCATCCCGTCGACCGCGTACCCGTCGCCGGTCTGCCTGCCGGCGACTTTCAACCCGGGAAACGTCCACGAAAAGTCGAACTTGCGGTAGTGCGCAGCCCGATAGTCGAGGACCCGGCCGAGCGGATCCATTTCCAGGCAGAAGTATTCCGCCAGCTTCTCGTCGAGGGCGAAAAACAGCTCCACGCGATCCTCGTAGGCCACGTCGTCCTTGCGCCGGAAGTCCTTGACCAGAACGACGTCGTCATCCTCGACGCGAAAAGCGAAATACAGCGCCCGCTCGTCGAACAGCGCGCGAAACTCCGTGCGGGGCGCGGCCCGATCTTCCCATGGAAACGAGAACCGCGTCTCCACGTTGGCCTTCTCCCACTCCGATGCGTCGATCAGGCCGTCGCGGCCGATCTTGGCGCTTGCCACATAGTGCGCTTCGTAGGTCTTCATCATCCTGGCTCGCCACGGGTTGAAGTCTGCATTCAATCATCTCGTTCCCCAGCTCCCGCTTGGGAACGCGCTGCCGGCATTGGCCCACAAAAACAGCAAACGCCAGTATACAAGGCGCCGCTCGCCGGCACAGCGGCGCGCCGCCGAAAAGCGTCTCCGCCGCAGCGCGGGGGCAGGGCAGGGGGGGGCCGCGCCGGATTGCGCGACCCCTGCCGCTCCTCCGGGATCCGCCGCGCCCGCCGCGAAACCGCGACTCTCCCCCTCGGGCCGGCTCACGGCATGTGTTAAGCTGAATGGTTTCTTCGTCTCGTGATTGTCTCCACTCCGCCGCTGCCGCGAGGGGAACCGTCCGCGTGAGCGACTTCGCCCGGCTGGAAACGGAAATCGCCGAGGCGATGCTGGCCGACCAGCACCGCCTGCGCCGCAGCCTGCGCACGATTCGCGACCTGCAAAAGCGGCGCAAGCCGTTCGACCGCCAGTTCGCCCGCCTGGCCGACGCGTTGAGCCGATCGGTCGCGGAACGCCAGCGGCGGCGGGCGGCCGTTCCCAAGATCGAGCTGGGCGACCATCTGCCGGTGCTGCTGAAGCGCGAGGAAATCGCCCGAGCGATTCAAGAGAACCAGGTCGTGGTCGTCTCCGGCGAAACCGGTTCCGGCAAGTCGACGCAGATTCCCAAGATTTGCCTGGACCTCGGCCGCGGCGTGGCGGGGATGATCGGCCACACGCAGCCGCGGCGGATCGCCGCCCGCTCGATCGCCGCCCGGGTGGCGGACGAGCTCGGCGGCCCCTTGGGCCGCCACGTGGGCTACAAAGTCCGCTTCTCCGACGCCACGAGCCCCGCCACCTACATCAAGTTGATGACCGACGGGATTCTCCTGGCGGAGACCCAGGGCGACCCGTTCCTCAGCCAATACGACACGATCATCCTCGACGAAGCCCACGAGCGGTCGCTCAACGTCGACTTCCTCATCGGCTACTTGAGACGGCTGATCGGCCGGCGGCGCGACCTGAAGGTGATCATCACCTCGGCCACGATCGACTCGATCCGCTTCAGCCGGCATTTCACCACGCCGCGCGGGCCGGCGCCGGTGGTCGAAGTCTCGGGCAGGAACTATCCGGTCGACATCCGCTACCGGCCGCTGGCCGCCGACGAAGACGACGACGATCCCGACCTGGAGCGTTCCGTGCTCGACGCCGTCGATGAACTCGGCAGCGAGACGAGCAGCGGCGACGTGTTGATCTTCATGCCCACCGAGCGGCACATCCACGACATGGCCAAGGCCCTCCGCGGCCGGCTCGTCTCCGGCCGCTGGGCCGGCCGCCGCGCCGAGGTGCTGCCGCTCTACGCGCGGCTCCCGGCGAGCGAGCAGCAACGGGTTTTCCACCCCGGCAGCGCCCGGCGGATCATCATCGCCACCAACGTCGCCGAATCGTCGCTGACCGTGCCCGGCATCCGCTACGTGATCGATTCGGGCACGGCCCGCATCAGCCGCTACTCGCCGCGCTCGAAAACCCAGCGACTGCCGATCGAGCCGGTCTCCCAGGCCTCGGCCGACCAGCGCGCCGGGCGCTGCGGACGGATCGGGCCGGGTGTCTGCATCCGGCTCTACGACCAGGCCGATTACGACGCCCGCGACCGCTTCACCTCCCCCGAGATTCTCCGCAGCAACCTCGCCTCGGTGATCCTTCAGACCAAGGCCCTGAAGCTCGGCGAGGTGGAGACCTTCCCCTTCCTCGATCCGCCCCGGCCGGCCGCGATCCGCGACGGGCGGCAGACGCTCGTCGAGCTCGGGGCCCTGGACGAGGCCGGCGGGCTGACCGACCTGGGGCGGAGGCTCGCCCGCATGCCCGTCGATCCGCGGATCGGGCGGATGATCCTCGCCGCCGATGAAGAGGGCTGCCTGGCCGAGGTCCTGATCATCGCCGCGGCCCTCGAAATCCGCGATCCCCGCGAGCGGCCGGTCGACAAGCCCCAGGCCGCCGACGAGGCCCACGCCCGGTTTGCCGAAGGCGACTCCGATTTCTTCGCCTATCTGAAGATCTGGGACTTCTATCACGAATTGAAGGAAAAGCTCTCCCGCGGCCAGTTGCAGAAGGCTTGCCGGCAGAACTTCCTCTCCTCCAACCGGATGCGGGAATGGCTCGACATCCATCGCCAACTGCTGCAACTGGCCGAGGACAGCGGGCTGAAGCGAGGCAAACGCCGCGACGACTACGACTCGGTGCACCGCGCGATCCTCACCGGGCTGCTCGCCAACCTGGCCACCAAGAGCGGCGTCTACGACTACGCGGTCGCCGGCGGCGGCAAGGCCCACCTCTGGCCCGGCTCGGTCCTGTTCGAAAAGCGGCCCGGCTGGATCATGGCCGCCGAGAGCATCGAAACGACAAGGCGCTACCTCCGCACCTCCGCGCGGATCGATCCCCGCTGGATCGAGCCGCTGGCCGGGCACCTCGTCCACCGCACCTACAGCGAGCCCCACTGGCAGCGGGAGTCCGGCTCGGTGGCCGCCTTCGAAAAGGTCACGCTGTTCGGCCTGGCCGTCGTCCCCCGGCGGCGCGCGGCCTACGGCCCGGTCAACCCGGCCCATGCCCGGCAGCTGTTCATCCAGCATGGCCTGGTCGAGGGCGACATGGTGTGCTCGCTGCCGTTCTTCGAGCACAACCGCCAGCTGCTCCAGCGGATGGAACAGCTCCAGGCCAAGCTCCGGCGCCACGACCTCGTGCTCGGCGAGTGGTCGCGCTACGAATTCTACGACGCCCGGCTGCCGGACGACGTCTGCTCGCTTGCCGACCTGAAGAAGTGGCTTCGCCAGGCGCGGCAAGTGAAGCCCGACGTGCTCCACCTGGCGCCATCAGACATCGTCGGCGATCTCGTGGCGGACGACCCCGCCCAGTTTCCGGACACGCTCGATCTGGACTCCGGCCCGTTTCCCTTGGAATACCGTTTCGAGCCCGGCACCGAGCAGGATGGAATCACGCTCCGTGTTTCGCCCGAGGGCCTCGGCCGCGTGCAGCAGCCGCACCTCGACTGGCTCGTGCCGGGGCTGCTCAAGGCGAAGGTCCTCGCCCTGATCAAGTCGCTGCCCAAGCCGATCCGCCGGCGGCTCGTGCCGGCGCCCGACACGGCCGAAGCGGTGGTCCGCCAGCTCCGCTTCGGCCAGGGGCGGCTCTTGGAGACGGTTGCCGGCCAGCTCAGCCGGATTGCCGGCGAACGGATCACGCCCGAGTTGTTTCAGCAGGACAAGCTGCCGCCGGAACTGCGGATGAACGTCCGCGTCGAAACGACCGAGGGAGAGACAATTGCTGAGGGCCGCGACCTGGAGGCGGTCCGCCGGGCGATCGGCCAGGCGGCCTCGGAGAGCTTCGCCCAGGCGAACGCGTCGGAGTGGGACCGCGACGGCGTCACCCGCTGGGATTTCGGCGCCTTGCCCGAGCGGGTCGAACTGAAGCGGGGGGGCCTCGTTCTCCAAGCCTACCCGGCGATTCTCGACCGCGGCGAGAGCATCGCGATCCGCCTGTGTGAATCGCTCGCCAAGGCCGAGGAGCAGACCGGTCACGGGCTGCGGCGGCTGTTCAGCCTGGCGTCGCGCCGCGAGCTGAAGTCGCAGGTCCAGTGGCTGCCGGGCCTAGCGCAGTGGAAGGTCTATGCGGCGGCGATTCCCGGCTTCGCCGCCGAGCGGCAACTGGCCGACCTGATCGCCGAGCTGGCGTTCATTCAAGGCCAACCGGCGCCGCGCGACGAAGCGTCGTTTGCCAAGGCCCTCCAGCAGGGCCGGGCGCGAATCCCGCCGGCCGTGCAGCAGGTCGCCGCGCTGGCCGGCCCCCTGTTCAGGGAGTTGCACCAGGCGCTGCTGGCGGTCGAGAAGACCACGGCGGCCCGGTGGGAATACGCCACGCGCGACGCGCGCCGGCAGATCGACTCGCTCGTCGGCCCCGAATTCCTCACCGCGACCCCTTGGCCCTGGCTGAAGCATTTCCCCCGCTACTTCCAGGCCATCCGGCTGCGCTTCGACAAGCTGCGCGGCGGTGCCGCGGAGCGCGACCGCCGGGCCTGCGAACAGATCGCCGCCCACACCGAGGCCTGGCGAAACCGTGCGGAGCAGAATGGCCAGGCGGGCTTCCAGGACCCCGAGTTGGCCCATTACCGCTGGATGCTCGAAGAGTACCGCGTCTCGCTCTTCGCCCAGGAACTCGGCACCTCGATCCCCGTTTCGGCCAAGCGCCTGCAAAAGCAGTGGGAAAAAGTGGCCGCACGTTCGTATTAGCAGTCGGCCGTCAGCGATCAGCGGTCAACGACGGGGCTGACGGCCGATCGCCCCCGCGCCCCGGTTCTTGGCCCTGGCCAATCCTGGTAGAATGTCTGGTTTCCGTGCGAACCGCTCCGGCATGGGGCGGGCGCGTGGCGTTGCAGGCCGGCCCGCCGATTGCCCGGCCTCCGCGCCAGGGACGATCGGCGGCCGCAAGGGCGTTTCCGAAGGCCGGCCAAGAAAATCAACCCCGTTTTCAACAACAGAAGGCTTACTGTGAGCAGCAACGACATTCTCAAGGTGGCGGTGATCGGTGGCGACGGGACCGGGCCGGAGGTGGTGGCCGAGGGCGTGAAGGTCCTCAAGGCGGTCGCCGACCTGGAGGGCTTCGCGGTCGAGACGCGGGAGTTCGACTATGGGGGGGCGCGCTACCTGGCCACCGGCGAGGTCCTTCCAAAAGGGGCGATTCAAGAGCTTTCCCAGTTCGACTCGATCCTGCTCGGCGCGATCGGCCATCCCGACGTTGCCCCGGGCATTCTCGAGCGCGGGTTGCTGCTGCAAATGCGGTTCGCTTTCGACCAGTATATCAACCTCCGCCCCGTCAAGCTCTTCCCCGGCGTCGAGACCCCCCTGGCCGGCAAGACGCCCGAAGACATCGATTTCGTGGTCGTCCGCGAGAACACGGAAGACCTCTATACGGGCATCGGCGGCTTCCTTAAGAAGGGGACCGCCGATGAAGTCGCCACGCAGACCGCGATCTACACCCGCAAGGGCTGCGAACGGTGCATCCGCTGGGCGTTTGAATACACCCGCCGCCGCAATCGCAAGAAGCAGCTCACGCTCGTCGCCAAGACGAACGTGTTGACCTACGGGCACGATCTCTGGTGGCGGACGTTCCAAGACGTCGCCCGCGAGTATCCCGACATCAAGCCCGATTACAACCACGTCGACGCCTGCTGCATGTGGATGGTCAAGAACCCGGAGTATTACGACGTGATCGTGACCACCAACATGTTCGGCGACATCATCACCGACCTGGCGGGGATTCTCCAGGGTGGGATGGGCGTGGCCGCGGGCGGCAACATCAACCCGGAGCCGGGCGGGACGAGCATGTTCGAGCCGATGGGCGGCTCGGCGCCGAAGTACACCGGCCAGAACGTGATCAACCCGATCGCCACGATCAGCGCGGTCGCCATGCTCCTGGAGCAGGCGGGCCGCCAGTCGGCCGCCGACCGCGTGATCAAGGCGATCCAGCTTGTCACCGGCACGAAGATGAAGAGCCAGGCCGCCGGCAAGATGGGCTACGGCACCCGCGAGGTCGGCGACCTGGTGGTTGAGCATTTGAACGCCTGAGGTAGCAGCCCATGTCCACTTCTCCCTTCCAACTCTCCGGCCGCTCGGCCCTCGTCACCGGCGGCAGCAAGGGGATCGGCCTGGCGATCGCCGCCGAGTTCGCCAAGGCCGGCGCCGACGTGATGATTTGCAGCCGCGGGCGGCAGCGGCTCGACGAGGCGGCCGGCGCGCTGCGGGCGATCGCCCCCGGCGTGAAGATCGAAGCCCTCGTGGCCGACATGGCCCAGCGCCCGGAAGCCAATCGCCTGGCCGCCGAGGCGCTCGCCAGGCTCGGCAAGGTCGACATCCTCGTCAACAATGCCGGCTGGAACATCCCCCAGGCGATCGACCAGATCAAGGACGAGGACTGGGACTACTGCGTCGAGCTGAATCTCAACAACGTCATGGCCCTGACCCGCGCGATCGTGCCCGGCATGAAAGAGCGGGGCTGGGGCCGCGTGATCCATATCTCGTCGGTCATGGGCCTGGGCAGCACGGCAGAGCGCAACGTCTATTCGGCCACCAAGGCGGCGCTGGTCGGCATGTGCCGGGCGACGGCCCTCGACTTGGGGCCGTTCGGCATCACCGTCAACTGCATCGCTCCGGGGCCGATCGCCACCGAAATGCCGATGTCGATCCTCAGCAAGGAACAGCAAGACAGCTTCTCCCGCCGCACGGCCCTCGGGCGCTGGGGCAAGCCGGAGGAAATCGCCTTCCCCGCCCTGCTCCTGGCCAGCGATGCCGGCAGCTACATCACCGGCAGCGTGATCGTCGTCGATGGCGGAGTGTTGGCCAACGTGTTCTGACGATCGGCGGGGACTCTGCCCCTCGGGACCCGACGCGCGGCATGCGGCTTGTGAGATTGCGAAAGGCGATGGACGTGGCGGATTCAAATCGGCGGCTTTCCACCGGAATCGCGCGGCTCGACGACCTGCTCGGCGGCGGACTGCTGCCGGGCACGCTCGCCGCGGTCGTCGGCTCGACGGGCATCGGCAAGACGCAGCTCGGGCTGCAATTCGCCCACGCCGGGGCCGCCCAGGAGGGCTCGCCCGGCATCGTCTTCGACATGAGCAGCCGCGGCGACTCCCAGCACCACGCCGAGTACGCGTGGCGGATGTTCAACTGGCGGCTCGACGCGGCAGCGCCCGCCGATCGCCTCAGCCTCGATGGGTTCTTCGACTCCGACCGGCGTTGCGGCGACTATCTGCACATCTTCGATCAGACCGGCCGCCGCGTCTCCCGCCGCGACCTGGATTTCGACGGCTGGCAGGACTGGCAGGCGGAGCTGACGCGGCGGCTGGCCGCTTCGATCGCCTTCTTCTACGGCAATTTCGTCCGCGGCGTCCGCCGCGCGGTCATCGACGGGATCGAGCCGGTCGACCGGCCCAGCGACTCGATCCAGATCGAGCTGTTCGAATACATCTATCACCAGATCCTCCGCAAGGACCCCGAGTGGGTCGCGCGGGACCTGTTCCGTGAGCACTACCGCGCCAACGCCGAGGCGATCGCCCGGCACGTCTACGCGCCGGGCGCGATCGGCTGCATGCTGCTGTTGACCTCCCACGAGACGACGCTCGATGGGCTCATCGAACGCTCGCTCGACGAGGGCGACGTCCTCTCCAACGCCAACACGGTGATCTACATGGGCAAAATCCGCGAAGGCACCCGCTTCCGCCGGGCGCTGTACGTGGCCAAGCACCGGGGCAGCGTTTGCCCCGACGAAATCCTCCCCTATCGGATCGAAGAGGGTGGCTTGCTGCTGGAAGGTTGAGGGCAGGCGGCCCATCAAAAGCCGGCGCGGCGGTCGAGGCGACAGTGGACAAGCCCGCCGCCGGCCGAGTAAAGTGGCGGAATGGTCGTGGAGCGCGAAACAGGCGGCGGCCTCCGCGGCGCAACCACGGCTCTCCTGGAGGTAAACGCATGGCAGACAAAGTCAATCGGCGGCGGTTTCTCGGGCAGGCTACGGCGGTCGGGGGCGCGATGGGCCTCGCCAGCGCTCGTGCGGGCGAGCCGATCGCGGTCCAGCCGGATGGGCTCCAACCCATCGGCCAGGCCAAGGGCATCCATCCGGGCCGGGTCGTATGGGTCCATGACCCGCGGGCGACCCCGTGGGAAGGGCCCGGCAACGGGCATTGGTTCCAGCCCGAACATACGCGCCAAGACCGCGTCGACGAAATGATGTCGCGGGCGGTCTGCGAGCTCGCCGGCCAATCGACGGTCCGCGAGGCGTGGACCGGACTGTTCCGGCACCTGAACCGGCAGCGGGGCAGGGGGGATGCGGGGTATCAGCCGGGCGAAAAGATCGCCATCAAACCGAACCTGGTGGGCATGATCTGGCACGAAGGGTCTGTTGATCCGGAGACCTACAAGCTGATCAAGCGCCAGGACTACATGAACACGGCGCCCCAGATGATCATCGCCCTGCTGCGGCAGCTCGTCGAGGCGGCCGGCGTCCGGCCCGCCGACATCACGATCTGCGACACGCTGGCCTACCTGGTCGAGGAGTATTACGAGATGCTCCACGGCGAATTCCCGCAAGTGCAGTATGCGGACCATGGGGGCAAGTTCGGCCGGGTCCAGGTCCAGCCCTCGACGGTCCCCTTCTACTGGAGCTGCCGGCCGGCAGACGCCTCGCCCGACTTCATCCCCGCGTGTTTCGCCGAAGCGGAGTATTTCGTCAACTTCGCCAACCTGAAGGCCCACACGGGAGCCGGCGTCACGCTCTGCGGCAAGAACCACTTCGGCTCCCTCGTCCGCTGGCCGGTGCAAAAAGGCTACTACAACATGCACGCCCGCTCCTTCTCCAAGGAGATGGGGAGCTACCGCGAGCAGGTCGACCTGCTGGGGCATGCGCACCTCGGAGGCAAGACGGTGCTGTACTTGATCGACGGGCTCTACTCCGGCAAGCATCCGGTGGACTCGGCGCCGCGCAAGTGGGCCTCGGCCCCGTTCAACGGAGCGTGGACTTCGAGCCTCCTGGCATCCCAGGACCCGGTGGCCATCGACTCGGTGGGATTCGACTTTCTCTGCGCGGAGTGGGACGACTATCCGCGCCGGCCCGGCGTCGACGACTACCTGCATGAAGCGGCACTGGCCGACAATCCGCCCTCGGGCACGTTCTACGATCCGGACCACGCGTCGCCGGAAAAACGGCTGGCCAGCCTCGGGGTCCACGAGCACTGGAACAATCCGAGCGAGAAGAAATACTCGCGCAATCTCGGCGCCGGCGAAGGCATCGAGTTGGTGGCGTGCCGGGTGTAGCGCCCGCGCCGAGGCGGCAGCGTTCACTTCCGCCGCTGCCACGCGAAGATCGACGGCACCGGCGCTGCGGGTCTGGGCGGCGACGGCTCGAACGGCTCGATCGTGTTGCCTTCCAACAGTTCCGGCTGCGCCTTTCCGCCAAGCAGCTGGCCGCCGGCGCCATACACCCGGTTGCCCACGATTTCAACGCCCAGGCAGTCGTCGGTCGCCAGGTGAATGGCCGGCTGGCTGCCGCTCTCCACGGCGATCGTGTTGCCGCGGATGATGTGGTCGAAGGAGCAGGTCCGCGCGGCGATGCCCGGCCCCGCCTTGACGACGAATCGGTTGTAGAGGATCAGCCAGGCTTCGTTCATGCCGCCCATCCATAGCCCGGCCTTGGGCGCCCGGAAGTCGCAGCGGTAGACGACGTTCCGCGGCCCCTCCGGCCCGTGCGCCTCGTCCGCCGGCGGCGAGGCCCAGCCGCCGTTGCCGTACGTGCCCCAGGAGCCGGCCGCGTCGACCGTGCAGTCTTCGAAAAGATTCTCGTTCGTCCAGCCGGCATGCCACTGGGCGTCGCTGCCGTGGAACGTGCTCTTGCGGATCACGTTGCCCGAGCTGGACCACTGCACGCAGGGGGCATGCCGCATCCGCCAGGTGGTCACGTTTTCCATCAGGCAGTCGTACGACCGTTCCCAGCCGACATAGGCGCTTCCCCCGCCGCCCGTGTACCAGGCGTCGCGGAACTGGCAGTCGCGAATCTCGCACCACTTGGCCTGGCCCGTGTAGACCGGGTGGCGGCCCGCCTTTTCGACCACCAGCCCCCTGGCCCAGCACTCCCAGGCGCACGAGAACAGCACGCCGGAGGTCCAGAGTTTTTCCGTCTGCACGAGTGTCAGGTTCTCAACGCCGCAGCGCCGAATCGGATCAATTCGCTTCAGCACCGCTCCGTCGACGACGGGGAAATCGATCCGCAGCGGCTGGTTCAGCCTCACCCGGGCGCCGTCGACCGCCTCGACACGAAACTGGTTGCAGCGGTAAAGCCCCCATTGGCAGGCGTTGCGAACCAGCTTGTTCCACCGTTCCGTGGCCGGCGCGGTCAACTCGACCGCGTCGCCCGTCGTCAGAGCAGGTTTCTTCTCAAGTACGATTTCCACGGCGCCCCGCCGGCCGTCCTCGGCAAGTTTCCACTGGGGCAGGCCGTCGCTCTGACCCGAGAACGTGATCGCCCCCAGGCTGGCGCCGCTCAAACGGCGGGGCGGACCGGCCGCGGCGGCGTCGAACTTGACGCGGACCGTACTCTCCACCGTCCGCCCGTCGTCGTACTCGGCCACGGCCGTCAGCCGCTTTTCGCCGGCCTCTGCCCGCCCGAACAGCGAACTGCCGAAGGTCCGCAATGAAAACGTGCCGCCCCAGTGCAGCGTCCGCGACCGCTCGCTGATCACCCGGCCGTCCAAGAGCAGGGCGATTCGATTTAAACCGTCGGGCGCGGCATGGACCTCGATCGGCGTATCGTTGCCCACCAGATCGCCGTCGGAGAGGCCAAACAGTCCGACGCCCCCCTTGGGCCCGCCGTAACGAAAGACGATCGTCGTCTTATCAGCCCCTTGGCCGCGGATCACCAGGCCGTCGCGGTAGAGAATCACCGGCCGATCGAGGTGGTAAACGCCCGGGCCCAACACGACGGCCCCGCCGCCTTGGGCGGCCTCCGCGGCAGCGGCCAGCGCGGCGCTGTCGTCGCGATCGTCGCCGGCCTTGCCGCCGAACTGCTCGATCCGCACCTTCTCCGCCACGTCGGGAATTCCGCCGGGAACGCCTGCATAACGCCAGTCGGGATAGACGATGCCGTCCGGCCCCACCACGTCGGCCGCCGTCAGCCGGTCCGTCTCCGCCGGCTTGATCTTGTACGCGGCCGGCCAGGGCCTTTCTGGTTCCGCTGTAAAACTGGCGCCGGCGACGAGAGCCGCTACAATCCAGGGAGCGGAAATCGTTCGGAATCGGCACATGACAATGCTCCGTGGGGCGGGCAGTGGTTAGCTATCAGCGGTTAGCGGTCAGCGATCAGCCATCAGGCTGCTGGCTACAGCTTACAGGGTGCTGTGTTGGAAATCACCCCTTTCGCAGAACGCAAGGGTTAAGAGGGTTCGGGGGTGTTTCTTTCGCGCCCAACCTGTTGCCAAGCTCCGGCTTGGCAACACAACGACTGGCAGAAACGTTCCCAAGCTGGAGCTTGGGAACGAGGTCAGACTGAACCCCGAACCCCGAACCCTAAACCCCGAACCCTTTCTTTTCGGCACTTGGAGACGCGCCATGCAATCGCCCATGATGTTCCTCGCGATCGCTTGCCTTTTAGGTGCGCCGCCGGCAGGCGGAGCGGAATTCTTCGTTGCCACCGACGGTTCGGATACGAATCCGGGCACGGCCGCTCAGCCCCTGGCGACGATTGCCAAGGCTCAACAGGTCGTCCGCACGCAGGTTGCCAAAGGGGGCGACGCGCGCGTGATCGTGTGGATCAAGGGAGGCACGTACCCGCTCGACGAGCCGCTCGTGTTCGGCCCGGAGTCGGGAGGGACGGAGAGGGTTTCCGTCACCTATGCCGGAATGCCGGGCCAGCGGGTGATCCTCAGCGGCGGCCGCCAGATCGGCGGCTGGGAGCCGCAAGGTGACGGGCTGTGGGCCGCACGACTCCCCGGCGGCGAAAGAGCGGACCGGTTCCGGAACCTTTATGTCGACGAGCGGCGCGCGGTGCTCGCCCGGGAACCGAACGAAGACGCCCGGCCGGACTGCGTGCAACTCAAGGCGGCGGAACTCAGCGAAGACCGCAGCCGATTCACGCTCACATTTCCGCCCGGCGTGCTGGACAATCTGGCTGAGTCTTCCGATCTCGAAGTGATGGTCGCCGGGAATTGGGCGATCAACCGGAAACGGGTCGAAAGCGTCGATCCGGCGGCGGGCACGCTGCTCTTAAGGCCACCCCATCGGCAGGGGCCGGCCTACATTCTCCCCAGCGCCGGCCGCTGGGCCTACATGGCCGGGGCTCGCCGGCTTGCCGATCAGCCGGGCGAGTGGGCCCTCGACCGCCGCGGCGGCGCGATCGTCTATCGGCCCCTGGCAGGTCAGGACATGAAGGCGGCCAGGGCTGTTGCTCCCCGCTTGCAGCAATTGATCGTCGTCGCCGGCACCGAGGAGCGCCCCGTGCGAAACCTGCATTTCAAGTCGCTCGAACTGGCGTACACCGACTGGCAATTGCCCGCCGAGGGTTACATGGGAATCCAGGCCTGCCACTATGGCGAGGGCGACCAGCCCGGCCGGCGCTGGAAGCGGATTCCAGCCGCGGTCTGCTTCCGCGACGCCCTGGGTTGCAGCGTCGAGGACTGCGTAGCGGCCCATCTGGGCGGCTCGGCGATCGAGCTTGCCGACGGCTGCCGCGACTGCGTCGTCGAGGGCAACCGGGTCTTCGACGTCAGCGCCAACGGGATCATGGTCGGCGGGCCGAAGATCGAAGCCCGCGTGCCCGGCGGCTGCCGGGTGGCCAACAACCACGTATTCGCCTGCGGGCGCGAGTTCTACGGCGCGATTGGCATCTGGGTGGGATTCGCCCGGGCGACCCGGGTGGCCCACAATCTCGTCCACGGCCTGCCGTACAGCGGCATTTCGATCGGCTGGGAGTGGAACGCGGAGCCCACCCCGTGCAAGGAAAACGTGGTCGAGTGGAACCACGTGGACGACGTGATGAACCGGCTCTGCGACGGCGGCTGCATCTACACGCT
>LSQX01092293.1_pt1 | contig 30983 bp, 24 predicted proteins | sample 654561 | NCBI WGS metagenome assembly LSQX01 (sample SAMN04489861, study PRJNA283612) | anaerobic digester metagenome | isolation source: 4 biogas reactors fed with cattle manure at either 37C or 55C with and... | place: Denmark: Kongens Lyngby | collected 2014 | reverse complement strand
AGATGTGTATAAGAGACAGAACCTATGCCTTCTGGAAAGAGGTCTCTCTTTTCCTGCTTAAAGCAGGATTTTTTGATCTTCTCCACCCACTGAGATTTTACTCATAGAAACGCAGGTTGTTACCATGCCAAGCAAAATACCCCTCGATGCCGGCCTCACCCAATTAAGGCAAACACAATTAGCAATATGCAGCAAAGAAGAGTTGCGTATTAACGGGCGGGCGTGAAAATCCGTCCATTTTAAATCCCCCCTGCCCCCCTTCAAAGGGGGGGTATAAGTCCCTAGTGTCTCACAATAGGCGGGTTGGAGAAAAGAATAAAAAAGTGGGACACCAAGGTACGTCCCCGGTGTCCCACTTTGGGTTGGGGCGAGTTTAGGCGAATGCCTCGGGAACGTTTTTCAGCTGGGCGTAGCTGAAGACGGGGCCGTCCTTGCAGACGTAGAGGTGCCCCGCGTTGCAGCGGCCGCACTTGCCAATGCCGCACTTCATCCTGTTTTCCAGGGTGGTGTAGATCTGCTCGTCGGCAAAGTTGAGCTTCTTCAGGTTTTCCAGGACAAAGCGGATCATGATGGGCGGGCCGCAGGTAATGGCGATGGTGTTTTCCGGCGAGGGGCTTACCTCCATGAGCAGGGAGGGCACAAAGCCCACGTAGTGCGGCCACCCCTCCTCCGCCACGTCGATGGAGAGGTGGCAGCAGACGCCCTCGCATTTCGCCGCCTCGGCAAATTCGTTCTTGAAGCAGAGATCCCCCGAGGTGCGGGCGCCGTAGATCATGGTGAGGCCGGCGTAGTCTTTCATGTTGGCCTTGACATACTCCACGATGGGGCGCAGTGGCGCCTGGCCGATGCCGCCGCCGATGGTGAGGATCTTCTTCCCCTTCCACTCCTCCACGGGGAAGCTGTTCCCGTAGGGGCCGCGCACGGTCATCTTGTCGCCGGCCTCCAGCTGGTGCAGCGCCGTGGTGACCTTGCCCGCCTTCATCACCGAGAAGCGCAGGTAGCCCTCCTCCGTCGGCGAGGAGGAGATGGAGATCATGCTCTCGCCCACGCCGAGCACGCCGATCATGGCGCACTGGCCGGGGCGGTGGCTCCAGCTCTCGCGCACGGCGGGGTCGTCGAAGACCACCTTAAAGGTCTTGATGCAGCGCTCGCCGCCGGTTTCATACCAGGTGTCCACGATCGTCGCCGTATGGGGAATGTAGGGATTGCCCTGATTTTTCATGGCGCCGCCTTCACCTGCCTTAAAATGTCGATAAGGTCAATGTTGACCGGGCATAGGTTGGAACACCGCCCGCAGCCGACGCAGGCGATGACCCCGAACTTACCGACATAATAGGAATACTTGTGGTTGATCCGGTTCCGGGTCCGCTCCCGGCGGGTGGGACGGGGGTTGTGCCCCGAGGTGTGCTTCGTGTATTCGGCGTACATGCACGAATCCCACATGCGGCAGCGCCGCCCCGCCGCGCCCTCCACCTCGTCCTGGATGTCGAAGCAGTGACAGGTGGGGCAGAGGTAGGTGCAGATGCCGCAGCCCAGGCAGGCTGCAGAAACCCTCTGCCAGAGGGGATCCTCCCACAGCCCGGGCAGCGCCTCGGGGATTCCCGCGGTATCCACGCTGCGCTTGATCTTGGCCGCAGCCTCCTGCGCCAGCTGCTCCTTCCGCTGCAGGGCATCGGCGCCGGCCTCCTGGAGCAGGTCCTTGAACTCATCAAGAAGAGCCTGCCCCTTGTCGGTGAGCCCCTCCAGGAGGTAGCTCTCTCCCAGGTCCACCATGAGAATGTCCAGGCCTTCCGTGGATGCCGGGCCTCCTCCCACCGAGGTGCAGAAGCAGTTGAGGCAGGGCTCGCTGCAGGCCAGCCCGATGATGGTGGCCAGCTCGCGGCGCTTCAGGTAGTAGGGATCCTCGTAGTCCCAGCGGAAGAGCTTATCCACGATGGCCATGGCGCGGGCGTCGCAGGGGCGCACCCCCAGCAGGACGGCCGCTTCATCGATGGCGGGGAGCTCCATCCCTTCCTCTCCCTCTGCGAAACGGAAGAGCGTCTCCGTCTGGGGAAAGAGCAGCGCCTTGGGGGGCACGGTGGTGTTCCCCTCGTCGAGCGTCACGGTATCACCCGCGGCAACGGGGGCAAATTTCTTTATGCCGCCCTGCAGCGCCGGCGCAAAGAGGTTCTTGCCGGCAAGCCTCCCCGTAAATTCTGGCCATTTATCTTTAGGCAACAGCATTGCTGACATCTCGCTCTCACCACCTCTACAGGATAAATTCCTCTGGGTCTTCCGGCCTGTAACTGGCCTGGAAGGGTTCGCCCTCCGCATCCAGGCCCGGTTCAAAGCCGTATTCTTCGCGCACCGTTTTCGCCAGCTTTCGGTTCAACCGGCCCAGGGGAATACCGGCCGGGCAGACCCGCTCGCACTCGCCGCACTCGATGCAGCGCCCGGCAAGGTGAAAGGCCCGGGCCAGGTGGAAGGCGGTGTTCTCGGAGAAGTTAAAGGCGCGGTTGACCCAGGTGGGGTTGAGGCGGTCGAGGATGCAATCCTCGCAGTAGCACAGGGGGCAGACATTCCGGCAGGAATAACAGCGGAGGCATTTTGAGAATTGCTCCTCCCAGTAGGCCCACCGCTCCGGCGCGCTCTTGGCTTCAATCTCACCCACGCCGCTGTCTTCGGCGGGTTCCCACGGCTGTACCGGCTCTCCCACGGTAGCATCGCTGATCACCGGGTTGGGATGGCGGCAGAGACGGCATTTTTCCGCCAGCGCCTCCGCGCGGGGGACGACTATCTCCTGCCCGTTGTGCACCAGCAGGAAATCATCCCCCTGCCATCTCATCTCCACGGGAGCCTCCGTCTCCGGGTATTTCTCCGCCAGCAGCTTCCAGTCCACCATCCCCGGGCAGGGCAGGCCCACCACGATCACCCGGTCGCGGTTGATGCCCTTTTCCACCAGCAGCTGGTTGACCGCCCGGCTGTCGCAGCCCTTGACCAGCAGGGCCACCTTGCGCTCGTCGGGCTGCTGCCCCCGGGGAACGGGCAGCCTCTCCACCAGGGTCAGGTAGGTGGCCAGGTTGGAGATACAGAGGGGAGAGAAGATGAGCTCTTCGACCCCGGCAGCGTCCTCGATAAAATAAGGCGACACGCGGTAGCCGAAGGTGCCCCGGCGCCAGCCGATAAGATATTTCACGTCCTCCCGGGAGACGATCCCGGCGGCAGTTTCGCGCAGTTTATTCAGATCCATGGCGACCCCTCCTCACCAGCCGATTTGCCGGCGCCTGAACTGGTTAAAGGGCCCGGCAGCCCTGGCGTCTTCTACCGCTTTTTCCACGACTTCCTTCCACTTGTGCCCCTCCGAGGCGGAGACCCAGCTCATGTTGAAGCGGCGCGGGTCCACACCGATATATTCCAGGAGCTCCTTGAGCAGCTTCAAGCGGCGCCGGGCGTAGAAGTTCCCCTCCATGTAGTGGCAGTCGCCGGGATGGCATCCCGAGACGAGGACCCCGTCAGCGCCCTGCTGCAGGGCGTTGACCACGAACAGAGGGTTGACCCGGCCGGAGCACATGACCCGGATAACCTTGATATTGGCCGGGTACTGGATGCGGCTCGTCCCGGCCAGGTCGGCCCCAGCATAGGAGCACCAGTTGCACAGGAAGGCCACAATGTTGGGTTCAAATTGCTCGCTCATCTCGTCCCCCCCAATGCCGCAATTTGTGGTAGTATCTGCCGGTCGCGGAAGGACCTCGGCTGGATGGAGTCGGAGAGGCAGCCGGCGGAGCAGGAGCCGCAGCCCTTGCAGAGCGCCTCGTTGACCCGGGCCACCTCCACCATGTGCCCCATGCGGTTCACCGTGACCAGCTCAATGGCGCTGTAGGGGCAGATGGAGACGCAGAAGCCGCAGCCCCGGCAGGTTGCTTCGTTCACTTCCGCCACCTGGGCATCGATGGCCACCTTGCCCCGGGCCAGCGGGATGAGGGCCGAAGCGGCAGCTCCCTTGGCCTGGGCCACGGTATCGGGGATATCCTTGGGCCCCTGGCAGCAGCCGGCGAGATAGACGCCGTCGGTGGCCGTATCCACGGGGCGCAGCTTGGGATGCGCCTCGAGGAAGAAGCGGTCCGGCGACTGGGAGAGCCGCAGCAGCTCGATGATCTTGCGGGCATCGCGGCGGGGCTCCAGTCCCACCGCCAGCACCACCAGGTCCACCTCGTCTTCCAGGGGGGTGGCGGTAAGGGTGTCTTCCACCTTGATCACCAGCTTATTCCCCCGCCGGAAGATCTCCGAGGGATTGCCGCGCACGTAGCGGATGCCCTCGCGGCGGACGCGATCGTAGAATTCTTCAAAGCCCTTCCCGAATGCGCGCACATCCATGTAGTAGACGCGAACCCGGGCGTCGGGTATCTTATCCTTCACCAGGTGGGCCTGCTTGGCCGTGTACATGCAGCAGACGCGGGAGCAGTACTCGTTGCCCACGCTTTTGTCGCGGGAGCCGACGCACTGGATGAAGGCGATATCCTTCGGCACAATCTCCTCTTCCCCGTTGTGGATGACGATGTTCCCGCCAGTGGGCCCGGAGGCGGAGACAAGGCGCTCCATCTCCAGCCCGGTGATGACGTTGGGGTAGTCGGCGTAGCCGTACTCGGGCTTCTTCGTGGGGTCGAAGACGTCGAATCCTGTCGCCACCAGGATGGCGCCCACCCTGAAGGAAACGATCTCGTCTTCCTGCTCGAAGTCAATGGCCCCGGCGGGGCAAGCTTCGACACATTTCGGGCCCTTGCCGCACTTGCCCCGGGTGAGGAAGAGGCATTTCTCCGGGTCAATGGTGTACTTGGCCGGGACCGCCTGCGGGAAAGGCAGGTAGATGGCCCCTCTCTTCCCCAGCCCCTCGTCGAATTCGTTGGGGATGCGGCCGGCGAGGCGGCATTCCTTGGCGCAGGCGCCGCAGCCGGTGCACTTGCTCACGTCCACGTAGCGCGCCTTCTTGCGCACCTTGACCTCGAAGTTGCCGATGTAGCCGCTGACCTCCTCCACCTCGGAGTAGGTGAAAAGCTCGATGTTGGGGTGGTTGGCGGCGTCAACCATCTTCGGGGTGAGGATGCAGGCGGAGCAGTCCAGGGTGGGAAAGGTTTTGTCCAGCTGGGCCATGCGCCCGCCCACCGAGGGGCTCTTCTCCACCAGGTAAACCTTGAACCCGGCATCGGCGATATCCAGCGCCGCCTGGATGCCGGCGATGCCGGCGCCGATGACCAGGGCGGAAGGCTCGGCATCCACCTCCCGGGAGGTGAGCGGCTCGAGGAGGCGTGCCTTGGACACGGCGGCGGCGACCAGCTGCTTCGCCTTCTCCGTGGCCGCCTCCCGGTCCTCGTGCACCCAGGAGCACTGCTCCCTGATATTGGCCATCTCCAGGAAATAGGGGTTCAGGCCCGCCTCCTGGAGCGCCTTGCGAAAGGTGGGCTCGTGCATGCGCGGCGAGCAGGAGGCCACCACCACCCGGTTCAGCCCCTTCTCCTTGATATCCTCTTTAATCAGGAGCTGCCCGGGATCGGAACACATGTAGGCATAGTTGCGCGCAATCACCACGTTGGGCAAGCCTTTCGCGTATTCTGTCACCGCCTCCACATCGACGGTCGCGGCGATGTTGATTCCGCAGTGACAGACATAGACGCCCACTTTCGGTTTTTCCGTCATCTGGCTATTCATCCTCCCACAGAGATTCACCCATTCTGCAGCGGCGCCGCTATCCTTTCAGCTCCTTCAGCTTCTCGGTGAGCTTGGGCACAACCTTGAACAGGTCGTCGATGATGGCGTAGTGCGCCACGGCAAAGATGGGTGCATTGGGATCCTTGTTGATGGCCACGATGGTCTTGGCCCCCTTGATGCCGGCCACGTGCTGGAAGGCGCCGGAGATGCCCATGCAGAGATAGAGCTTGGGCTTCACCGTCTTGCCGGAGGTGCCCACCTGGCGATCGGGAGGCAGCCAGCCGGCGTCGCAGGCGGCGCGCGAACCGCAGAGGTCGGCCTTCATCACCTGGGCCAGCTCCTCGGCAATGGGCAGGTTCTTGTCTTCCTTCAAGCCGCGGCCGATGCCCACCAGGATTTCGGACTGGGTAATGTCCACGTCGCCAACCTCGGCCTCGATGTATTCCACGAACTTGCGGTAATCAAGGTCTTCCTTCAAGGGCGATTCAATCTTCTCCACGGCGCCCTGGCCCGCCGGCTCGGGAGCCTCGAAGGCGGCCTCGCGGACCGTGACCAGGCAGGTGTCGGCCGGCTTAAAGGCAATGCGCGCGTTGACCTTGCCCGAGTAGAGCTGCCTGGTGGCCTTGAGGACGCCGTCTTCCACCTCCAGGCCCACGATGTCGGCCACGAAGGGCAGGTTCTTCTCCACGGCCAGCGCCGGGGCCAGGTCAACGCCCTGGGCCGTCTGCCCCAACATGACCAGGCTGGGTTTTAAATCATCGATCAAGGCGGAGAGCACCTTCTGGTACTTGTCGGAGTTGTAGTCGGCAAAGAGGGGATCGTCCACCACGAGGACTTTTACGCCGTAGGAAGCAATTGTCTCGGCCATTTTGTCCACGCCGCTGCCGATGAGCAGGGCCGTCACTTCGCCGCCTAGGGCCCCGGCGATGGAAGGAGCCAGCGCCAGCATTTCAAAGGTAATATCTCTCAACTCTCCCTGGCGGTGTTCCGCCAGCAACAAGACGTTGCCCATTAGACCAGACCTCCCTTAACCAGAATGGTGGCCAGCTTCTCGGCCTTTTCGTCGGGATCGCCTTCAATGATTTCCGCCTTCGACTCCACCTCGGGGATGTAGAGCTTCTCCAGGACAATATGCGAGGCGTTGGCGTCCACTTCCCCGGCGGCGATGCCCAGGTCGTCAAGGTTGACCACTTTAAGCTCCTTCTTCTGGGCTTCGCGGATGCCGCGAATGGGGGCGTAGCGGGGCTCGTTGATCCCCGTCTGGATGGTGAGCACGGCGGGGAGGGTCAGCTCCACCACTTCCATGAGCCCGCCTTCGAGCTCGCGGTGCGCCTTCACCTTGCCGTCCAGGATCTCCACCTTTTTCACGTAGGCGGCGTGGGGAACACCCAGCAGCTCGGCCAGGGCTACCCCGGTGACGGCGTTGCCGTAGTCGCTGGCCATGCAGCCGGTAAGGACGAGGTCAAACTCCTGTCCCTTGATTGCTCCGGCCAGGACCCGGGCCACCATGATGGGGTCATAGGCGGCAATGCGCTCGTCCTCAATGCGGATGGCATTGTCGCAGCCCTTGGCCAGGGCCATGCGGATCATCACTTCGGACTGCTTCGGCCCGATGGAGACCACGGTGACGCTGCCGCCATGCTTCTCCTTGATCTGGACGGACTCTTCCACGGCGTAGTTGTCGGCATCGTTGATGTCAAAGGAGAAACGGCTGCTGTCAACGGCCGTACCCTCCGGGTTGAGTTTAACCTCCGCTTCCGAAGTATCGGGCACATACTTAATGCAGGTGAAAATTTTCATTTAATCCTCCACCTCCTAAGCGGGATTTGTTTTATCCTGGTCAACTTCCAGCTCCCCCAGGAGCTCCATGATTTCAACCACCCGCATCTCCTCCTCGTAGCCCAGCGCCTTCACGGCATCTTCCAGGGTGAGGACGCAGAAGGGGCAGGCCACAGCCACGATGTCCGCCCCGAGAGCACGGGCATCCCGGATCCGCGTCTCGGCGAGGCGCTCCTTTTTCGATTCCGACTCTACCCACATCTTCCCGCCGCCTCCTTCGCAGCAGAGGCTGCGCTCGCGGGACCGGTCAAATTCAACCAGCTCCACCCCATCTACGGCCTTCAGCAGGCGGCGGGGCTCGTCGAAGACGCCGCTCTGCTTGCCGAGATAGCAGGGGTCGTGAAATACGATCTTCTTGGCCAGGCCGCCCTTGAAGGCCAGCTTCCCCTGCTCCAGCAGCTCGGCCAGCAGCTGCGTGTAATGGAGCACCGGCTTCTTCAGGTTGGGGTAGCGGGTCCTGAAGGTGGTAAAGCAGTGCGGCGAGAGGGCGACAATCCGCTCGGCCTGGTAGCCGTTGAGGAGTTCGGTGTTGTCCTCCACGATCATTTCAAAGAGGCCCTCTTCGCCGAGGGTGAAAACCTCGCTGCCGCAGCAGGATTCGTCATCGCCGAGAAAGGCGTAATTCACGCCGGCGCCTTTGAGAAGGCGCACCAGGTTCTGGGCAATGACCTGGACCCGCGGGTCGTAGGCAATGGTGCAGCAGACGAAGAAGAGATTCTCCACCGGCTGATCAGGCTGGGCGATGGGCACATCCAGCCCTTCCATCCAATCGCTGCGTGTTGCCCGCGGCTTCTCCCAGGGGTTCCCTTCGCGAAAAACAGATTCCAGGGCATCCCGCACCGAGGGCTGGGTTTTGCCGCTTTCCACGAGGAGCGAGCGGAGGCCGATGAGCACCTCCAGGGGCTTCAGCCCCTTGGGACAGCGGACGGCGCAGGTATGGCAGGCGGTGCAGTCCCAGATCTCCGCCGCCCTGGCGAGCTCCTCCAGCAGCTCTTCGTTGTAGGCATCGTAGACGAAACGGCGCACATTCAAGTTGGTGCGCACCGTCACCGGGCAGCCGCCGGTACAGCGCCCGCACTGGATGCAGCCCAGCAGGTCAAACCTTTCCGTAAAAGTCTGGTTTTCGGTCATCTCCATAACCCCGCATCAAATGGATTATTTTTCAGCAGGCCGCGCCAACAGCCCGACAAGTGGAAATGTTGTTAATGGTCTGACCATCAACCCCCTTTTGAACTTTAAGAAAAGAATCTTTAATGTGTCAATACAAACCTACAGTCATAAGCCTTCGACATTATTGGGATTAAATCCTGCCAGAAATCAGTGTATGTTCTAAAATATTTTACATCTGTCAACTATTGATCCGGCAAAGAATAATATTCATCCCGCCCGGGCAAAATAACTGTTAAACTTTATGCCTGCCAACCTGGATCAGGAGGTGACGGCCATGGAAGCCTCTAAGCTGCACCCCGCCGAGCTTAACGAAGAAGCGCTGCAGATCCTGCGCGAGGCCGAAGCGTCCATCAATCGCATCATCGGCTCCGCCTCGGAGATCTACCTGCTTGCCCTCAAAAGCGAAGAATAAACATGCCCGGCACAGCCAATTGGAAGTTAACAATATCTAGTTTTATTGTTAACTTCTATTTTTTTGGCCTTGGCACAGCTGCAAAATCTGCTGACTTGTTTACTAAATTGGCTAATCACCTCCCTAATTGAAATTACATTTATGGAGGAAGATTGTATTTTTATGAAATTATTTCATGTGAAAAAAAGGTATTCGCCTATTTATGTCGAATAAAACTGTTTACCATCCTTTTTATGAGGTGAAAAAAATTGGAACATGAAAAAGAACCCAGCCTTCACCATCAAATTGAAATCCTAAGAGAGAAGCTGCACCAGCAGGAAGACATTACCAACGGCGACGCCCTGAAGATAAGCAACGAACTGGACCAGCTTATCCTCGAAGTGATGAAAAGCGGCAAGCCAAAGCTTTAGGGTCAGAATATGGTAATTTCCCCTGCTTTGTCTCCCGTGATCTCGCCAATTTGAAACCCCTCAGCTTTCCCTCTGCTTAAAGCTGCCCGCAGCGCCTCGGCCCGCTGCGGGGAAACGGCGATCAACAGCCCCCCGGAGGTCTGGGGATCAAAGAGGATGGTTAGCCACTCCGCTTTCTCCTCTTCCGCTCCCGTCCAGTTGACGGCTTCTTCAAAATGCTTGAGATTGCGGTAAGCCCCCCCGGGAACGAATCCGCAGGCGGCCAGCTCCCTAGTGCGCGGATAGAGGGGGATGTCCTCTTTATTTATGGCCGCGCCGGCGCCGCTGTTAATGAGCATCTCGTGCAGGTGGCCCAGCAGCCCGAAGCCGGTTATGTCCGTGGCCGCGGAGGCCCCTGCCTCCAGCATGGCCGCCGAGGCGGCGGCATTGAGGGCAGCCATGCCCTGCAAGGCCTCCGCCGCCTCCGCTTCCCCCAGCTGCTCCCCCTTTAGGGCGGTGGTGATGATGCCGGTGCCGATGGGCTTGGTCAAAAAGAGCAGGTCTCCCGGGCGGGCGCCGCCGCTGGTGATCATCCGTCGCGGGTGCACCAGGCCGGTTACGGAGAGGCCGTACTTGGGCTCGGCATCGTCCACGCTGTGCCCGCCGATGAGCACGGCCCCCGCCTCCCTGATCTTGTCAAAGCCGCCGCGGAGGATCTCCTCCAGTAGCTGCAGGGGCTGCCGTTCGGCGGGGAAGCAGACCAGGTTCAGTGCCGTCAGCGGCTTCGCCCCCATGGCATAGAGATCGCTGAAAGCGTTTGCCGCCGCGATCTGCCCGAAAAGATAGGGGTCGTCGACAACGGGGGTAAAAAAGTCGATGGATTGCACCAGCGCCGTCTCGTCATCAAGGCGGTAAACGCCGGCGTCGGCGTAATGCTGCTCCCGGTTAAGGTAGTTGGGATCGTCTATGGAGGGCAAGCGGCACAGGACCTGTGCCAGGGCTCCCGGCCCGATCTTGGCCGCTCACCCGGCGCTCGCGGTCATGGCCGTGAGCCGGATCTCCTCTTTATTCGACAAGGTGACACCTCCTCCCGCGCCGCCGGCCATGATGCGGCAGAAGCCGCGCCCGGCGCCGCCTCGGCCGGGCCGCTCACAGCTTCAGGGGGACGCGGTAGTCGCCCACGCGGCGGGTCAACTTGAGCCCGTCAAAATGCTCCAGCAGCAATTGCATAATCTTCCGCGAGCTGCCGGTAAGATCCCGGAACTGGGCCAGGGTGATGGTCCCGGACTGGGCAAAGTGGCGCCGCAGCAGCTCAATGGCCGCGTCGTAAGCCTCGCGGTGAAAGTAGAGTTCCTCGTTTATTTTAACCAGGCGGCCGCGGTTTACCAGGTAGCTGTAGTAATCTTCCTGGCGCCGGCTGTCGATGCCCGCGCGGGCCAGCGCCTCCCTGGCCGAGGGGGGCTGGAAGCGGGCGGCGGCATAGATTTCGGCCAGGCGATCCAGCTGCGCCTGCTCTTCCGCCGAGGGCCGCGGGGCAAAGCCTTCGCCGCTGACTAGATCCTCTTTCAGCACAATCTTCCCCCGCTCCTGAAGCTGCGCCAGGAGGAGGTCGTACTCTCGCAGGCTCAGGGCCGCCGGCAGGGCTCCCTTTAGCTCCGCCCTGGAGATACCGGCCCGCAGGGGGTGGCGGCGGTGAAAATCCTCCAGCCGGCGCAGCAGGCGCTCCTCCCACTGGGCCATGACTTTTTGCGGGAGATAGCTTTCGCCCAGCTTCACGGCGGCGCCTTTCTGGAGCAGCCCCTCCAGGATCTCCTTGACCTGTCCCTCCTCCAGGCGCACCTCCCGGGCCAGGCGGGCGGGGTCGGCAATGAGCAGCTCCTCCAGCTTGCGGTAAACGAAAGCCTCGTCCCCTCCCGCCTCCGGCTCCTGCGCCAGCTGCTCCAGGTGGGCAAAAGACTCGCGGCGGAAGCGGCGGTGCCGCGAGGGGGCGGGGTCGAGAACGCGCCCTCCCCCGATGGTGGTCATGGGGGAGTAAGAGCGGATGATGAAGGGATCGCCCCGGTCGGCCACCAGGGGATGCTGCAGGCGGCACTGGACGATGGCGTCCTCGCCGGGTGGCAGCTCGTCGCGGTCGAGCAGCAGCAGCCGCGCCACCACGCGGGCGGTCCCCAGGAAAAAGTGGACAGGATCGAGATTTTTCAGCGGGCGGGGAGCGGAGGGCAGCAGGGTAAGGGAGGCGTCAATAAGCTTCGTGGTGCGGTAATAGCCGGGGGAGGCGACGACGCAGCCGCGGTGGATCTCCCACTTCTCCACGCCGGCCAGGTTCAGGGCCACACGCTGCCCGGCCTCGGCCCGTTCCACGTCGCGCCCGTGCACCTGGATGTTGCGCACTCGCGCCTCCCGGCCGGGGGGGACGATTTCAACCCTGTCCCCCACCTTAACGCGGCCGCGGAAGAGGGTTCCCGTAACGACGGTGCCGAAGCCGGCGATGGTAAAGGAGCGATCCACCGGCAGCCGCAGCGGCCCCGACTTGTCCCGGGGCGGGAGATGGCGCACTGCCGCGGCGATGAGCTCTTTCAGCTCTTCGATGCCTTCCCCGGTAAGGGCGGAGACCTCGTGCAGCGGCGCTCCTTCCAGGAAGGTTCCCTTGAGTTCCCCGGCAACCTCCTCCCGCACCAGCTCCCGCCACTCCTCGTCCACAAGATCGATTTTCGTGAGCACCACGATGCCCTTGCGGACGCCCAGGAGCTGCAATATCTGCAGGTGCTCCCTGGTCTGGGGCATGACTCCCTCGTTGGCGTCGATGACCAGCAGGACCAGGTCCATGCCGGCCGCCCCGGCGAGCATATTGTGAATGAAGCGCTCGTGGCCGGGAACATCGACCACCCCGGCCAGGCCCACGCCGGGAATCTCCAGGGGGGCAAAGCCCAGATCTATGGAGATGCCCCGCTTTTTCTCCTCTTCCAGGCGGTCGGTGTCCACCCCGGTAAGAGCCTTGATCAGGACGGTTTTACCGTGATCGACGTGTCCCGCAGTGCCGATAACCAGGTGTTCCAATGGGACCAGTGCCTTTCAATTTATGCTCACTATAAGGTGGCGATTACGCCTCTTCCAGGGCGGCGGCCAGGGCCTGCCGGAGCAGCGCCTCCTCCCCGGGGTCCACGGTGCGCAGGTCCAGCAGCAGCCGCTCCTGCTGCAGCCGCACCATGACCGGCGGGCTGCCGCCGCGAAGGCGCGCGGCCAGGGCCGACGGCTCCACCCCGGGAGCCCGCAGGGAAACAAGCATGGTGGGCAGCTCCGCCGTGGGCAGGGCGCCGCCGCCAACGCGGGAGGAACCCTCCAGCAGCTCCACCTCCAGCCGGGGGAAGCAGTCCCTCAGCCAGGCGGCCAGGGCCGCGGCCCGCTCCCGCAGCCTGGAGAGGGACACCGCCAGCGCCCGCCAGATGGGGATTTCGGCTATGGCCTTCTCCTCGTCGAGGTAGAGGCGCAGAGTGGCCTCCAGGGCGGCCACGGTGAGCTTGTCAACGCGCAGCGCCCGCGCCAGCTGGTTGCGGCGGATCTGCTCGATGAGATGGCGCCGCCCCACGATAATCCCCGCCTGCGGCCCCCCGAGCAGCTTGTCGCCGCTGAAGGTGACGAGATCCATCCCCGCGGCGACGCTGTCCTGGACCCGCGGTTCGGGAGGAAGGCCGAACCTGGTGGTGTCGAGGAACACGCCGCTGCCCAGGTCTTCAATGGCCAGCAGGTTGTGCGCATGCGCCAGCTCGGCAATCTCCCTGGCCTCAACGGAGGCGGTAAAGCCTACCAGCTGGTAGTTGCTGGTATGAACTTTGAGCAGGGCGGCCGTGTCGGGGGTGATGGCCGCCTCGTAGTCGCACCGGTAGGTCTTGTTGGTGGTGCCCACCTCCACGAGGCGGGTGCCGCCGGCGGCCATGACCTCGGGAAGGCGAAAGGAGCCGCCGATCTCCACCAGTTCCCCCCGCGAAACGATGACCTCTTTGCCGGCGGCACAGCTGTTGAGAAGCAAAAAAACGGCAGCGGCATTGTTGTTTACCACCACTGCCGCTTCAGCCCCGGTGAGTTCGCAGAGAAGCCCTTCCACGTGAGCCTGGCGCGAGCCGCGCACGCCCTCTTCCAGGTCCAGCTCCAGGTTGCAGTAGCCCTCCATGATCGATGCCACTGCCTCCGCCGCCGCGCGCGCCAGGGGAGCCCGCCCCAGGTTGGTGTGGAGGACAATCCCCGTGGCATTGACCACCGGGCGCAGGTGCGGCAGGGCCTGCTTCCGCGCCAGCGCCGCCGCCTCCCGGGCCAATTTTTCCGGAGAGAGGTCGGAGACAGCGGTGAAGGAGCCGCCTTCCCCCCCGGCAATTATTTTCTCCCGGTAGCGTTGCAGCGTTTCCTGGACCGCCGCCAAAACCAGCTTGCGCGGCAGCCGCTCCAGCAGCTCGCCGAGCGCCGGTTCCTTCAGCAGCCGGTCCACCGCCGGCAGCTCGCGCAGGTAGGGGTGCAGGTCGGCCACGGGCAAACCTCGTTTCAGATGAGAATCTCTAGGCAAATTATAGCAGGAAGAGAGGCCCGTTGGCAAACATGCAGCCAAGAAGCAAGAGACAGGAAGATGGAACAAGAAATTGACATGTGGGACAACGGGGACGTACCTGTTTGTCCCATTTTGACGTGGGACGGAGAGGTACGTCCCTAGTGTCCCAAAAACACGATCCCAGGTACAGGGCGGAGCATGCCTCGCCCGCCGGTTGAAGGCCTTTTGTCTCTAAATGCGGTATTTGTATTGTTTTCCGAAAAAGGCGTAGGGGTGGGCTTCCACGCCCGCCCGCCGGGTTCCATCCCCAACCGGCAAGAAAAATGGCATAAGTATTCACAAATATGTAAATCACTGGCTGCGCGGGGTTCAAGAACCCGAAAAATCACTGTTGCCAGATGAGTTTTGCCCCTTCCGGCAACAGAAAGTTCCGCGGGCAGCTTGATCTCATCAATTTTAAACATGCCTGCTTAATTGAGCGGTTTGCCATGCTAGGTGAGCAAGCCCGGGCGCATATATTGTTACAGGCAGTTGATCTAGCCATACTTGCGGGATCGCAGCCCGTTATACAGAGAGGTCAGCCCTATTGGCGGAAGAAGAAAAGCGGGTAACCATTGAATCAACGGCCGTTCCCGCCTGGGTGTTCAGGCCGTGGCGGGAGGAGATACGCGCTTTAAAGGAGACGCCGGGGGCCTTGAGCAGCCTGGAAGGCGATCTTAAGGCGCTCATTGCCTCAAGCGGCCTGGAGGCACGGTTCTGCCTTTACGATTACGCCGCGGGAAAGGACATCCAGCTGGAGGCGCACCGCCCCTTCTACCCGGCCAGCATGATTAAAACGCTGCTTCTGCTGGCGGTCCTGGAGCAGGTGGAGCAAGGCCGGCTTTCGCTGGACCGCACCCATACCTTGCGGGAGAGCGACAAGTTTGCCGGGAAGACGCCGGTAGCAGGAACGGGAGTTTTGCAGTTTGCCGAAGAGGGCAGTTCCTATACCCTGGAGGAGCTGCTTGCCCTGATGATCATCCTCAGCGACAACGTGGCCACGAATATCATCTTTGACCTGGTGGGGGCGGAAGGCTGCGCGGCCACGGCGCGCCGGCTGGGCCTGGAAAGAAGCGCCTTCACCCGGAAAATGTACGATCTCGAATCGGAGCTTCCCTCAAATGTGGCCACCGCCTACGAGCTGACGCGCATGCTCATTGCGCTGCATGAAAGGAAGGTGGCGGGTGAAGCTCTCACCCGCAAGGGGATCGCGCTGATGGCGGCGGCCGCGGACAAGGGGCGCATCGGACGCTACATCCGGGAGCAGGCGGTGGTAGCCAACAAGGTGGGCACGGTCACGGGCATCGTCGGCGACATGGCGCTGCTCTACTTCCCGCACCGGCCGCCGCTGGCCCTTGCCGCCGCGGTCATCGATCCGCCCAGCCAGGATCGGGCTGCCGCCCTCATCGGCAGGCTGGCCGAGCTGGCCGTCAAGGCGCTGGCCTGAAGGGGCCGGCGCGCCCCCGGATCGCCTAGCCCGCCTTTTATTCCCCTACGGTATAGCTCTCCCCCTCCCGCACCACTTCGGCGGCGGCATAGTACTGCCGCGCCTCCTCCAGGGAGACCTCCGCCCGCCGCTCGGGATGGAGATGGGTCAAAAGCAGTTTTTTCACGCCGGCGCGGGCCGCCATGCGGGCCGCCTGGGCGGCGGAGAGGTGGTTGGCCGGGGAATGGACCATGTCCTCTTCCTGGAAATTGGCTTCGCAGAGAAAGAGGTCGGCCCCGGCGGCCAGCTCGACCAAGCCGTCAAAGTACTCCGTATCGCCGGAGTAGACGAGGACGCCCTTTTCCGTCTCCACGCGCATGGTCAGGCAGGGGAGGGCATGGACGCCCTCCATGAAGGTGAAGTGAAAGGGCCCTATTTGCAGCGGCTCTCCGGCGCCTATGGCTGCCGCCTCGAAGAGCTCCTTGTAGAGCAGCCTCTGCACCTCCGCCGCCGGCTCCGGGGGCGAGTAGAGCGGCAGCGCCCCATGGAAAAGCCCTTTCATCCGCGCGTAGTCGAGGGCATAGCGCATGACCATCAGATCGGCCGTATGATCGAAGTGCAGGTGCGAAAGCACCACCGCCTTGAGCTCCCAGGGCTTGAGATGCCGCTGCAGGCGGCTTAAGACGCCGCTGCCGCAGTCGATGAGGATGCGGCACCCGCCCTCTTCCAGCAGGTAGCCCGAGCAGGCGCCGCCTGCTGCGGGGTAGGGGCCGTAGCATCCAAGCACGGTAAGCTTCATCCGATTCTACCTCCTCGCCTGGTAATTGCCGCGGCTCTGCGCCGCTTTACGGCGCCGCCGCCTGCCGCTGCGCCGCCTTGATGCGCTCCAGCGGCGGCGGGTGGGTATAGATGGTGGCTTTCAAAAAGGGATGCGGCTGGGGCACGGAGAGGTTGCTTTGCGCCAGCTTGCGGTACAGCGATACAAAGGTGTCCCGGTTGCCGGTAAGGCTAAAGGCAATGCTGTCGGCCTCGCGCTCCCAGTGCCTGGAGAGGGCATTTTCAACGGGCGCCGCGGCCAGTGAAGCAAGGGTGAAAAAAAGCAGGGCCAGCGGCAGGGCCCGGATGTCGGCATGCAGGTTCATCTTCTGCAGGAGCAGCTGCAGGACATACAGGCCCACAAATGAAGCGGCGGCCCCGGCAATGATCCCCAGTTCAATGTGGCGGCGCTTCCAGTGGCCCATCTCGTGGGCAATCACGGCCAGCACCTCCTGGGGCGTAAAGCGCTCCAGCAGGGTGTCGTAGATGACAATGCGCCTCGTCCTGCCGATCCCGCTGAAGTAGGCATTGACCTTGTGCGTGCGCCGGCCGGCATCGGCAACGAGCACGCCCTCCACCTCGACGCCCCCTCGCGCGGCCAGGTCGAGGATTTGCTGCCGCAGCTCCTCGTCTTCCAGGGGCGTAAAGCGATAGAAGAGGGGCTCGATGAGCAATGGGTAGAGGTAGCTGCTGAGGAAGAGAAAGAGGGCCACAACAGCCCCGGCCGGCAGCCACCACTGCTCCGGCCGGCAGGTAATGAGAAAGTAGAGGCCGAGAAGGGCGGCGGCGGATATGAGCAGGTCAATGAGAGCGCTCTTGCCGTAATCGGCAAGCCATTCAGCCACCGTCTGGGCTGAGAAGCCGAAGCGGTGCTCCAGGGTATAGCCGCGGTAAAAATCGAAAGGCAGCCGCAGCAGCCGCAGGAGGAGCAAAAAAGCGATGATGTAGCCGGCGGCAGCGGCCAGGGACGGCCGCAGTGCGGCTTGAAAATGGCGCAGCGCGGCGCAAGCCGCGGCGGCAAGAAAAAGAAGGGAAAGCGCCAGCCGCAGAAGGGAGAGGGTCAGCCCGGCCCGCTGGTAGGCCGCGGCGCGGGCAAGAAAATGGCTGCTGAAATATATTTTTCCAGGATCGTCCCCGGGAGAATAGGCCAGCATACCGTAAAGAATAAGCAGCATGTAGGCCACGGCCGCCGCCCCGAGAATGATCCATGCGGCAATTGCTTGCACAGAAGAGCTGCTCCTCAACATATCACCCGGCACTTCTAGTTTAATCATACGATCCCGGCGGTATGACGTCAAATTGGCCCGCTCCCGGGGGCAGCAGCCGGCGCCGCAGGCTACCGTCCGGCGCCGGCCTGGGCTTCCTTCCCTTTAATCCCGGCAAAGCGGTTTAGCAGGAACCATGCCAGGAAGATGAGGATGCCGTAAACTGCACAAGCGGCGGCGGTGATGGCCAGGTAGCGCAGCGGCATGCCGGCGGCAAAACCGTAGAGAGGGTAATTCATCAACAAGAACAGCGGGAAGCCCACCAGCAGCGAGAGACCCCCGGCCCAGGCCAGCTCTTCGGCCACGGGAGTATCCAGCTCCGGGTCAACCATGCGCAGCAGGGCCAGACCAGAGGCGATGGTCCCGGTAAGGTAGCCGAAAGCAGCCGCGTTCCTGGCCAGATGATGGCGGCGGTACATCCTGCGCGAGGCGAAATGGAGAAAAAGCACCACGGCCGCACCGCTGATGAGCGAGAGTATGACTACCTCGGGCCAGTAGTCGGCGTAAATCAAGAGGGGGATCGCCGCAATGGCGGCGGCAATCATGTAGTCCACCATGGCCCCGGAGATTCTTTTCATGGTCGCGCTGTCGAAGAGGTGGCCCACGCCAAGCCAGTCGATGATGATGCGCCCCAGCTTGCCCAGCACGAGCCCAAACAAGAAGTTATAGCTCCAGAGAACCTCTCCCAGAAGCTCGCCGGCTTCGCCGAATCGCCCCAGCCAGGCGGAAAGCTGGCTCATGAAAGAGAAGACCAGGAGGTAGAGCAAGCCCACCAGGGCCAGGTGCAGGGCCAGCGATTCGAGCGCTTCAGGGGCGGTGGTAATAAAGGCGCCGGCCTCCTTCTCCTTTTCCCTGGAAATGATGCCTTCCCGGGCTTCGGGCCGGGGATGCATGCCTTTTTCCCCCTGCCTCAGGCGGTTCCAGAGAACGAGGAGCACTCCCCCCAGGTAAGCCCACAGCAGCCCCATCACGCCGAAGGAGAAGCCGGCATGGCTGCCGCCGGCAAAGCCGGCCTGCTCCCATTGCCAGCCCACCATCGCCGCCGTGACGTGATCAAAACCGAAGCCGAGGAGCGGCAGCATGGAGAAGGAGGGGAAAAAGTTGGGAAAGAGGGCCCCCACCCAGCCAAGGGTGAAGAGGCAGCCCACCAGGGCCAGGAGGGCATAGCCCAGGCTGATCATCATGGTGGTGGTTAAAATGGCCCGCCCCTCGGGGCGAGGCGCCTTCAGGCCGATGAGAATAAATATGCCCGTTAGAAGGTGATAAACGACCGTCTCCAATTGAGCGGCGGAGACGGTCATGATCCCGAAGCCGTAGCTGCAGATAAGCACGATCAGCCCGGCAATAATGGCGTTGGGGATCATCAGGCGCTGCAAGAATGGAAGCTGCTTCCTGAAAAATACGGCGAGCAGTAAAGCCGCGCTGATGTACGCGAAGAGAAGAACGTAATCCCAGCCGTTAACAGAGGCCGTGGCGTCTCACCTCGCCATGGTAAAAATTGTTCACTGCCGCCCTAAAAGGCAACAGTGACGAAGTAAATGCCGTCCTTAGCGGTCACTGGGTAGCTCGCTTTATTCACGCTCAGGCTGACCGTTCCCTGGGGGACGGCGAAGTAGACCCTGGTGCCGGGCGCTGCATGTTCGTGCAACTGCAGCGTCACGCTGCCTTCGCGGATGATCAATTTGGCAATCTGGGCACCGGGGTAGATGTGCCCGGTGGCGCCCAGCAAGTAGGGTTTCCCCTCCCGGGGCTCAACTTTGTAAAAGCAAAGGGTCTCATATGGCCGCAAGTTTACCGTTGTCCCCGGCTGGAGGAGAAAATAATCGGGGTGGAAATAGGGGCCGCCGCTTAAGGAAAACGAGCGCGGCCGGGGAGTGAGGTTGGCCAGGGCCAGGTACTTCCTGCGGCCGGCGGTGAATTCGATGCGCCAGAGCTCGTTCTCGCTTTCCATGCTTTCAATGGTGCACTCCATGCCCGGATAGGCGCTGCGCAGCAGCTCCAGCTGCGCGGGGGTGTACTCGGAGGGATCGTCCGAGAAGAAGATGAGCCCTCCCAGGAGCTGGTTCAGGAAAAAGAGAGTTCCCCGCTGCTGCTCGGTAAGGCGATTCAGGTTTACACCGGGCTTCCCGTCGCGCAGGATGAAGACATCGGGATCATTGCGGAATGCCCGCCGGTCAAGATGGCGGCGCCCGATGGTAGACCGGAGCGAGTTGCCCGTGGAGATGCGCTCCCGGTAGGAGAAGCCCTTCAGGGGCAGATCCCAGAACGGCCCCACGTCGCTGCCGATGCGGCAGTAATCGACGCGGCCCATGGCCGGCCCCAGGGGGACGCCGCAGCCGAGGAGCTTGCTCTTCTTCGTCCGCGCCCGGATAAAGTCCAGGGCCTCGATCATGACGGCGCTGCGCGGCTTGCCCTTCCGGGGCAGCAGGGCGGCGGCGTAGAGAAAATCAAGCTTCAGCAGCCGGTAGCCCCATTCCTCCTGCACCCTTTCCAGGACGCGCTCCAGGTACTCCTGGAAGCCGGGAGCATAGAAGTCGAGGGCATAAAACCAGCCGCTCCAGTTGGGATTGAAGCCCGCCTTCACCGGGCGGCCCCGGCTGTCCCTGAGCAGCCACTCCGGCTTCTCCCGGTATATCCTGGAGCGGCGGTCGCAGATAAAGGGCGCCAGCCAGAGCCCGGGCTGGAAGCCGCACTTGCTAATGGCAGCGGAGACTTCGGCCATCCCCGAGGGGAATTTTTCATTGCACTCCAGCCAATCGCCAATAGCGGGCTGCCAGCCGTCGTCAATCTGGAAGTAGTCAAAGGGGAGTTCTAAGCGGGACAGCTCCTTCAAGACATGCCTGACCGTTTCTTCAGTAATAGCGGTGTAGTAGTTGTACCAGCTGCACCAGCCGGTTACCCGGGGCGAGTGGGTGCGGGGCATACCCATGGCGCCAAAATACTCCTCCAGCACTTCCTCCAGCTTGCCCCGCCCTATGTAAAGGCGCAGCAGGGGGTAGCTTCCCGGCGAAACCGCTCCCTGGCAGTCGCGAAAGATGACCAGGCGATCGCGGTTGTAATCATAGTCGAAGAGGGTGTAGCCTCCCCTCTCGTCTAGAGAGCCGATGACCAGGGCCTCCCCCTTTTCCAGCTTGAAATAGGTGTACGTCCATGAATGCAGGCGGCCCCGCCGCCCCGTATAGCGGTAAAAGCGGTAGTCCCCGTAGGGGGCCAGCACGGGATATGCCGCCGGGAACAGGGGGGTAATGCGATCCTCGCGGCCCATCTCACCGCTACCGCTCCAGGATTGGATGCCGTTGACCATCATCCGCGAACTCTGCGCCAGCCGAGGCTCCAGCTCCAGTTTAAAATGGTGCAGTTCCATGGGTTCGGGATGAAGAAGATCAACAAAAAACCTCTGGCCATGCTGCAGGCCGCGGTCGTCGCTCTCCACGGCTGCGGCAAACCCGGCGGATGAATCCTTAAAGTAACAGATACATTTGCGGTTGTTATGAATATAAGCCAGTTCGCCGTGGGAAAACATAACCTCTTTCCTCCTTACCGCTATTATTAACGAAAGAAAATTAGAAAAATGAATTTTAGAGGTATTAATTCTCCTTAAAACTGGCAAACTCCTGCACTGTTAGAATATTGCTACAGGAACAATCGCCGGGTAATACGAGCCAGAAGGGGCATTCACACTTTCAAGACCAGGGAATAATCATCTAATTTTTGCACAACATCCCCTCTTTATACTTGTATTGACAAGCTTATTGAAGGGTTATAAGATGGTCGTGGAAATATATCGTAAAATGGTATAATTACGGGCTTTTCTAGGGAGGTTTGTGGTATGGAGCCACGTCCCTGGCTAAAGAACTATCCGGCGCAATGGAAACTCGATTACCCGGAGATTTCAAACTATCACTATTTAAAGCAAAAAGCCAGTATAAACCCTGAAAGAACCGCAATCATATACAACAACGAGCAAATTTCTTTCCATGATTTGATCATCAACATCGATCGAACCGCTGCCGCCCTTTCCGCAATGGGACTGGAAAAAGGTGATCGGGTCGCCCTGCTGTCCCCCCTGTGCCCGGCTTACGTTTACACTTATTATGCCACCATGCGGCAGGGTTTGATCCTGGTTTCATTTCAGCCTCCCGTACCGGCCAAGGTATTGAGTTTTATCATCAGGGACACGAAAACAAAGCTCCTTATCGTTGCCGATGTCATGCTAAAGGATGTCGAAGAGGCGATGCTGGAGCAAGATGTTGATCTGATGGTCATCCCTTTTCTTGGCCAAGAAATTGGCAGCGGGTTTAAGATCTTTGACGAAGTGGTCGCCCGGCACGATCCCAACCCTCCCGATGTGACCATCAACCCCAAAGAAGATCTTGCCCTGATCAGATACACCAGCGGGACAACCGGCTTCCCCAAAGGGTGCATGCTCACCCATTACAACCTTGTTTCAAATGCCAAGATGACCGAGGAAATGCTGCGTGAATGGATCGAAAGGGAAGGCGACAACGAGATCTTATCCATCTGCATGGCCGTCTTTTCCCTTAATGTCTGCCTCACTCTCCCGGCCGGCATGATCCTGGTTCCATACATTAATCTTAACATGATCCTGGAAGTAATCCGTGATTATAAACCAACCTTGTTCCCGGGTGTACCTGATATTTACATGGCCCTGATGAACTATCCCGGAGCCCAAAATTACAACCTGAACTCGATCAAGGTCTGCATCAGCGCCGATTCACCGATGCCTCCGGAGGCGCTCGAACAATTCGAGGAGAAAACTGGCTGCAGTATCCTGGAGGCCTACGGGCTGACTGAAGCATCCCCCATTACCCATATCAACCCCTTTATTGGCGTGCGCAAGCCCGGCAGCATCGGTGTGCCCTATCCCGACACTGACTGCAAAATTGTTGACCTCGACACCGGGGAACGCGAGCTTCCTCCTGGGGAAATGGGAGAGGTGATCGTCAAGGGACCCCAGATAATGAAAGGCTACTGGAACCTGCCCGATGAAACCTTACGCACCCTGCGGAACGGCTGGCTTTATACCGGAGATATAGGCTGGATGGACGAAGACGGCTACTTCTACATAGTCGATCGCAAAAAAAACATCATTAACTATGCCGGAAACAAGATCTTCCCCCGGGAAATTGAAAAGGTAATTCTTGAACACCCCAAAGTTGCCGAGGTGGCCTGCATCGGGATCCCAGAAAAATATTTCGGGGAAGTGGCAAAGGCTTTCGTGGTCCCCAGTAATGGGGCCGAGCTGACGCCGGAAGAAATTATAGACTTCTGCCGCGAGCGGCTGGTGAAGTTTAAAGTTCCCCGCCAGGTTGAACTGCGCCGCGAACTGCCTAAAAACATGGAAGGCAAGGTTCTGCGCCAGGAGTTGTTCGCAGAAGAACAGCGCCGGCGGCTGCTTGGCGAATAGTACACGCCCGCTGGAAAGTCCCAGGCCGCCATTGGGAACATCCCGTAAGCCGGGCTAAGCAGAGAGAACAAGGTCTCTTTGATGATGCAAAGAGACCTTTTTCATGGTAAAGGACAGAAAAGGGCATGAAGCCTCAGGGGCTGCTTAAGCTAGGCGCCCAGAGACGTATTTTCCAAATATTAAATTTATTGCAGGTATTGTGAAATATTTGTAGAAATAAATCACGTCAGCTACTAGTATGTTCTTTCGAGGAGGTCGCTGCGGCATGGAGCGCCCCTGGCTTAAAAATTACCCCTACCGGTGGGATCTACATTACCCTGAAATATCTCTTTACGATTACTTAAGAGAAACGGCGGAACGCTACCCCGAGCGGACCGCGCTCATATTCATTGGAGAGCGGGTCGGCTACCGGGAGATGATGGAGAAGATTGACCGCATGGCCACGGCCTTTGCCGCCATGGGGCTGAAAAAGGGAGACCGGGTCGCCCTCATGCTCCCCAACTGCTTCGCCTACGTTTACTGCTACTATGCCGCCCTGCGGCTGGGGCTGGTGGTTGTTCAAATAAACCCCCTTCTCACCGCCAGGGAGCTTAGCTTTATCGTCAGGGACTCGAAGACAAGCGCGCTCATCGTTGTTGACGCCATGTTCCCCGTGGTGGAGCAGGCCATGCTGGACCGGGACATAAAAAATTTAATCGTCGTCCCCCTGACCGGGGAGAAGATTCCCGCCGGGTTGCCGGTTTTCGACGAAATCCTGGAGCGGCATCCGCCCAATCCCCCCCACGTGTCCATCCATCCCCAGGAAGACCTGGCCGTGCTGCAGTATACCGGGGGCACCACCGGCCTCCCCAAGGGGGTCATGCTCACGCATTACAACCTCGTGGCCAACGCGGAGATGACCAGGGAGGTGCTGCGGGAATGGAAGGAGAAGTTCGACGAAAATGAAGAGCATCTCTGCATGGCCCTGCTGCCTTTCTTTCATTCCTACGGGCTCACCGTCTGCCTGCACACCGGGCTGAACATGCCCGCCGGCCTGGTCCTCGTGCCCCAGTTTAATGCAGACTTGATCCTCTATTTAATCAAGGAGTACAAGCCCATCATATTCCCCGGGGTGCCCACGGCCTTTATCGCCCTGATGAACCATCCCGAGATGCATAATTCCGGCCTCGATTCAATCGAGGTCTGCATCAGCGGCGCCGCCCCCATGCCGGTGGAGATCATCGAACAGTTCGAGCAGAAAACCGGCTCCAGCATCCTGGAGGGGTACGGGCTTTCCGAGGCCTCGCCCATCACGCACAGCAACCCCTTTATTGGCGTGCGAAAGCCCGGCAGCGTGGGGATGCCCCTCCCCGGCACCGACTGCAAAATTGTGGACTCCGACACGGGAGAGAAAGAGATGCCCGTAGGCGTAGAAGGAGAGCTGATCATCAAGGGACCCCAGGTGATGAAGGGCTACTGGAACCGCCCCGAGGAAACCGCCCGCACCCTGCGGAACGGCTGGCTTTATACCGGAGATATCGCCCGCATGGACGAAGACGGCTACTTCTACATCGTTGACCGCAAAAAAGACATGATTATTTACGGCGGCAACAAGATATACCCCCGCGAAGTGGAGGAGGTGCTTTACGAGCACCCCAAGATCGCCGAAGCCATCTGCATCGGCATACCGGACAGGTTCTTCGGTGAAGTGGTCAAGGCCTTCGTGGTGCTCAAGGAAGGAGCGGAGGCCACCGCGGAGGAGATCATCGATTTCTGCCGCTCACGGCTGGTAAAGTACAAGGTGCCCCGCCAGGTGGAGTTTCGCCGCGAGCTGCCAAAATCGCTGGTGGGCAAGATCCTGCGCAAGGATCTTTCCATCGAGGAGCAGCGGCGCCGCCGCTTGGAGTCGCTGGCGGAATAGGCCGGGCATGCCCGGCCCGCCGCAAAGCGATGCCCCACCCCGCCCGCTTGATGTGAAGGAGTCATGTCCCGCCCGGCGTAGGGGCGGGTTTCCACGTTAGTCCGCGGGCGGCTCATGAGCTGCCCCTACACGCTTTATGGGTTATCGGGTTTCGTAAAAGGCGTAGGGGCGGGCTTCCACGCCCGCCCGCCCTATGTGGAAGGAGGCACGCCCTGCCGGCATGGGGAGATCTGTCGCGGTAGATCATCGCGAAACTGTAGACAAAAAAATGGGCTGCCCCTTGGGTCAGCCCCGTTCACATTTCGGCAGGCAAAGAGAAAGAAAATCTACTCCGAAACTGCTTTAAAAACTGCCATGAGGAAGCGGTCGCCCTCCACGCGGAAGCTGTACTCCTCCTTGTCGGAAACAGGAACGCCATCTTCCAGCCAGCAGTCAAAGACATAGCCCGGATGGGGGACGGCCTTCAAGGTAACCTCGGCGCCGTAGGCGTAGCTGCCGCCGCCCTCCAAGCTGCCGCCTTCACCGGCCGCAGCAGTGATGGTGTATTCCTTTGGCCTGAAATGCGCCGTCAAAATGCGGTTGGCGTTTACCTGGATGGCCAGCACGGGATCCGTCCCCAGGACCGCTCCATTTTCCGTCCAGTTTACAAAGACATAGTGTTCCTGCGGAACGGCGGTAAGCTTCACTTCGCTGCCCTCCAGGTAGCGGCCTTCTGTTTTGACCTCGCCGCCCTCGTCAACCCATCCACCCTGGGCGGGATCAACGCGGAAGACCACGGTGAAATATTTCCGGTAGCCCGGCAAGTTGTGCACCGCCACCAGCGGCAGGGCCCTTGTGCGGGGCCAGATGGAACTCAAATCGGCCATCTTTAAATAGCCGGTGGTAAATTTGCCTATCTCCACGGTAATGCAGGGGATTTTCAAGTCATGGACCACCCATGCCGTGAGGTGGGAAGCGGGGTTCCCCGATTCCCGCTCCGGGGGGAAGGCCGTGTAGTTTGAGTATTCGCTCATGGCCTGGACTATTCGCCGATCCCTTTCCATGATACTGCTGCCGTGCAGGTGGTCTTGGAAGAAATACCAGTAGAAGCAGTTCCCCGACGAATGGTAGCTGAGAACCAGATCAAAGCCGCCCTGCCGGATCAAGCCGGCGACGGCCCTGCTCTCCGGCTCGCTTTCCGGACCCGGGCCGGGATATTCCTCGAACCAGGGCTTCCGGGGCGTCTTGGGGGCATTTTTATGCTTCTCCCAGCCCTTGGGCCCCGCCGAGTGCTGCCGGTTGAGGTCCACGCCGCGGATATTGGCTTTCCACCTGGTAAAATTATCGCTGGACCCCGGCTTCATGGCCAGCAGCTGGGCATGTTTTTCCACGGGAAAGGCGGCCAGGCCGAACTGCGCCAACGTAACCCCGTCGGGATTTTGCATGGGCACAAAGACCATGGTATATTGATCCAGCACTTCTCTGACGGGGTAGCCGTCCACGGTGCCGCCGCTGCCGTAGGCCTGGGCATAAGTCTCGATCGTCTTCACCAGCAACGCGCTGGTGAGCCATTCGCGGGCATGGCATGCCCCCACGATCAAGATTCTCCTCTCTCCCCGGCCCAGGGAGAGAGACCAGAGTTCGCGTCCCTCAACGGATTTGCCCACGCTGCCGAGCTTGATTAAATGGGGATATGCTTCCCTCAGCCAGTGCAGCCGCGCCATCATCTGCTCGTATGTATAAATTGACGAAGCCGGCAATGGGTAGACGCTGTGCAGCGGCAGAAGCCCTTTCGGAGCAGGCGCTGCATCTTTGGCCTCGCTTTCCTGGCCCTTTTCTTCTTCCGGCTCCTCCTCCCCCGCAGTTTCCTCGGGCGAAGCGGCAGGGTGGAGCCCGCCGGGAGACGGGCTGTGGCGAGGACTCCCGGAGCGGGAGTAAATTTCCCTTGCTTCAGGCCTGGAGCTGTCGCCGGCGTGAAAAGACTCCCCGCCGGGCCTGGGCAGGGCGGTAGCCATGAACAGAACAACCAGAATATAGGCCGCCACCAGTAAAGGCATTCTCCGGCGCTTCATCAGGCCTCCTCCCCCCATCTGTATATTTTCGACTATATCCAGCCTCTTCCCTTTAATTTCTGCAATTTGAAAGGGAGGTAAATTTTTACAAGAAGGGAACTGTCAGGAGCGGGAGCAAATCAAAGTGGGACAAAAAGGTACCTCCCAAGTGTCCCCAAAAAATAAAGTGGGACAAACAGGTACGTCCCTGCTGTCCCACAAGATATGCGGGCGGGCGTGGAAACCCGGCCCTACAGTTTTTCCCGGAAAAGGCGGTTGAGCTCCTGCGGGTCGGCGCGGCCCCGGGTCAGGGCCATGACCTTCCCCACCAGGAAGGCCAGCGCCTTCTCTTTCCCCTTGCGGTAGTTCTCCACGGCATCGGGGTTTTCGGCAATAACCTGCTCCACCAGCGGCAGCAGCGTCTCCCGGTCCGATATCCGGCCCAGGCCGCGCTGCTGCACCAGCTTCTTCGGCGAGACGCCGCTTTTGACCATCTCCGCCAGGAGCTCCTTGGCTACGGGGCGGCTTATCTCGCCGGCATCGAGCAGCTCCAGCAGCTCCACCAGCATGGCCGGCGAAAGCTCCGCCGCGCTCTTCCCGCTCTCGCGCAGGCGGTAGACCAGGTCCCCCTGGACCCAGTTGGCCAGGCTGCGGTAGTCGCGGTAGCTCTCCGCCACCGCTTCAAAGAAGTCGGCCAGTTCGCGGGCTTCGACGAGCATGGCCGCCTCTTCCGCCGAGAGGCCGTATTGCTCCTGCAGTCGCCGCCGGCGCTCCCGGGGCAGCTCGGGAAGCTGCTCCCGGATCGCCTCAATGAAGGAGCGCTCCAGGACCAGCGGCGGCAGGTCCGGTTCGGGGAAGTAGCGGTAATCGGCGGCCTCTTCCTTCCGCCGCATGACCACGGTGGCCTTGCGGCTGTCATCCCAGTGGCAGGTGGCCTGGAAGAGCTCGCCGCCCTCGGCGAGGATCCTGGCCTGCCGTTCGAACTCGTAATTCAAGGCCTGCTCTACGGCCCGGAACGAGTTTAAATTTTTCACTTCCGCGCGGACGCCCAGCCCCGTTGAGCCGGCCGGGCGCAGGGAAATGTTGGCGTCGCAGCGCAGGGAGCCCTCTTCCATCTTCACGTCTGATACCCCGGTGTAGAGCAGCAACAGGCGCAGCTCCTCGAGGAAGAGGCGCGCCTCCTGACCTGAATGGAGTTCCGGGGCGGTGACAATTTCCAGCAGGGGCAGCCCGGCGCGGTTGTAGTCGGCCAGGGAGTAGGCGGCGCTGAGGATGGAATCGCCGGCATGGACCAGCTTGCCCGCCTCCTCTTCAAGGTGGACCCGCTGCAGGTGAATGCGGCGGCTGCCGGTGGGAAAATCCACCTCCAGGTAGCCGCCCCAGGCCAGCGGCATCCGCTCCTGAGAAATCTGGTAGGCTTTGGTCAGGTCGGGGTAGAAGTAATTCTTCCTGGCGAAAACGCTTTTTTCCTGCACCTGGCAGTTCAGGGCCAGGGCGGCCTTGACGGCGTATTCCACGGCACGCCGGTTGAGCACCGGCAGGGTGCCCGGCAGCCCCAGGCAGATGGGACAGCAGTTGGTGTTCGGTTCGGCCCCGAAGGCCGTGCTGCAGCCGCAGAATATTTTTGAGCGGGTCTGCAGCTCCACGTGGATCTCAAGGCCGATAACAGCTTCGTATTTCATCGGCTAAACCTCCTTCTACAACCCGGAGGGTGAAAGCTGCGGGCGCAGCGGCTCCGCGCCGCGGCTCTGCTCCAGGAAATGCGCCGCCCGGAAGAGGAGCTCCTCCCGGTACGGCGCCGCCGTCAGCTGCACCCCGAGGGGCAGCCCGTCCCCGTCAAAGCCGTAGGGAACGGAGATGGCGGGCACCCCGGCCAGGGGCCCATGGACGATGCAGATATCGGCGTGGTACATGGCCAGGGGATCGTCCACCTTCTCCCCCAGCTTGAACGCCGCCGTCGGGGTCACCGCTCCCAGCAGCAGGTCAAAGCGCTTGAAGGCGGACTGGTAATCGCGGCAAACCAGGGCCCGCACGCGCAGCGCCTGCAGGTAGTAGGCATCATATTGCTTCTTGGAGAGGACATAGGTCCCCAGGAGGAGGCGCCGCTTTACTTCCGGGCCAAAGCCTTCGCCCCGCGAGCGGCTGAACATCGCGTAGACATTTTCTCCCGCCACGCAGCGGCCGTACCTCACCCCGTCGAAGCGGCCCAGGTTCGAAGAGACCTCGGCGGCACAAATGAGCTGGTAGGCTTCCAGGGCGTAGGAGACATGCGGCAGGCTGGCCTCCTCCACCACGGCCCCGCCTTCCTCCAGCTTCCTGGCCGCCTTCTGCACGGCGGCGACAACGGCCGGGTCAAAATTGGCAGGCCCATCTTCCACCAGCAGCCCCACCCGCAGCCCTTGCACCCCCTGGGAGAGGACGTCCAGGTATGAGGGAACAGGCTCGCTTGAAGTGGTAAAATCCGCCTTGTCTTCCCCGGCGATGAGCTCCAAAAGAAGCGCCGCGTCGGCCACGGTGAGGGCGATAGGGCCGACCTGGTCCATGGAGGAGGCCAGGGCAACTACCCCCGCGCGGGATACCCGGCCGTAGGTTGGGCGCAACCCCACCACGCCGCAGAAAGCCGCCGGCTGGCGGATGGACCCCCCCGTATCGGAGCCCAGCGCCAGGGGAGCGGCGCCTGCAGATACGGCCGCGGCGGAGCCGCCGCTGGAGCCCCCGGGAACCCTGGAAAGATCCCAAGGATTGCGGGTGGGAAAGAAAGCCGAGTTTTCGGTGGAAGAGCCCATGGCGAATTCATCCATGTTGGTCTTCCCCAGGAGGGGCATCCCCGCGGCGCGGACTTTACTTATCACGGAGGCGTCGCCGGGGGGAACATAATCTTCGAGAAAGCGGGAGGCGCAGGTGGTGCGCACGCCGCGGGTGCAGATATTGTCCTTTATCGCCAGGGGAACCCCGGCCAGGGGAGGCAGAACCTCGCCGCGGCTCCGCTTCGCATCCACCGCTTCGGCCCCGGCAAGGGCCTCCTCCGGGGTGCGGGTTATGTATGCCTGCACCAGCGGCTCCACCGCGTCGGCGCGCTCGATAAAGCTCCGCGCCACTTCCACCGCGCTGACCTCTTTTTCCTGCAACAGCCGGCTCAGCTCCAGCGCCGTCATCTCGTAGAGTTTCATGGGACCGCTCCTTTCAACTTCAGCAATGGCCAATCAGTGGGATTAGCTCTCCTCCCGTTCCTCCCCGGCGATGCGGGGAACATGGAAATACTGCCCGCTGCGGTTGGCCGTGTTCTCAAAAACCTGCTCCGGGGGAAGGGAGGGCTCCACCTCGTCTTCCCGGAAGCGGACCGGCAGCGCCGCCGGGTACGCGGCGGGTTCAACTTCCGCCGTATCTACCTCCTGGATCCGGCGCAGCGCTTTAATGAGTTCCTCCAGGCGGCGGGCCATCCGCCTTTTTTCATCAGCTTCCAGGTGAAGGCAGGCCAGGGCACAGAGCCCGTCCAGTTCCCGCTCAATTTTCAGCTCAACAGACATGATTTACCCCTCCTGCGCAAAGATAAGCGATCAATCCGGCCGGACAATAACATATCCTTTGCATTATACAACATCACGGGCCATTAATAAAGCAGCGGGCCGGGCGGGGATCGCGTCAAGACACTGTAGGTTTAAAAGAACCTCACATTCAACTTAGATCGCCATTTGTTTGTTTAGTCCCTTTAATGCCATGCGGGTCAAGCTGCTTCGGCCATTGAAAAGGGGAACGTTGTTAAGGTGTTCCTTGCCAATCACTCTTTTATCTCTTAAACGTCTCAATTCCCTTTTGACCTCAAAATTTAGTTCAACGATACCAGAAGACGGTTCTTTTGACGCCAGGTAATGATTGCGAACTGTTTCACCATTTGCCTTTACTACACGCATACTAGCTATGTTTTCTGACCCTTGGAGGATCCAGGCCGTCGGCCGGCTGCTTAGTCGGGCCGCCAGGCTGTGGCTGACGTGTCCTTCGGCGCTGCAGCCTACCTGGGGATTTTTAACCCCTGCTTCAATGCCGTCCCAG
>LSQX01039239.1_pt1 | contig 31021 bp, 30 predicted proteins | sample 654561 | NCBI WGS metagenome assembly LSQX01 (sample SAMN04489861, study PRJNA283612) | anaerobic digester metagenome | isolation source: 4 biogas reactors fed with cattle manure at either 37C or 55C with and... | place: Denmark: Kongens Lyngby | collected 2014 | reverse complement strand
GTTGCAACGGCTCGTCGTACGTCACTCGCCCGGCTAATACTCCTGCTTAAGCCGACCAGCTATGTTTTCATTCATCCCAGTCTGTTCTTTAGGTGTCAATAGGGGGAGCACCAAGTCCCCTCTGTAAAAAATCAATAAACTGGTCCGTCTGCTTTTTTAACTGAGCCTGATCGATAGTATCTCCACTGCTGTCCAGTATCAGCTGACCCAAGCTCAGCAGGGTATAATTAAGCAGCTTTTTGGTGAATTCGGGGTCAAAATCATCCCGCAGCTGGCCTTTTTGCTGGGCTTCAGTTATCAACTCACTGAATACCTGATCATAATAAGGCGGGGCCAGAGCCAGAGCTTTGGCTTGCATTTGGGGATTTTTCATAACACTCATCAAAAACCCGCTTAATTCTGGATGCTGAATGGCAAACTCGATTCCCCCCGCCATGTATAAACGCAGGTAGTCAAAAAACCCCCTGGGTTTTTCCCCACCATGGTGTTGCTCCAACCACTGGTTGATAAATTCTATCTTCTCCTGGGCCGCCCGGTGAATAACACTGTTGAATAATTCTTCTTTGCCATGAAAGTGATGATAAAAGCTGCCTTTAGAAATACCCGCTCGCTTAATGATTTGATTTAGGGAGGCTGCATCAAAGCCTTTCTCAGCAAACTCCTTTAAAGCCTCTAAAATCAATTGGTCTTTATACAAAAAATCTTTATCTTCCATAAGATTTAACACTCCTGCCTCTTGTCCAGACCACTCGTTCTAGACCAGGTGGTCTAAGATCAGTCTAAGCCAGCCTAGTCTGAGCGTCAACCGTTTTTTGTCGGCCTTAGGCTAGAACATTTTGGATTGTCTGTACTAACAAAGGGCAATAATAGGGAAAAGAAAAGAGAAAGGCCGCTATGAGAAAGAATTTAACCGGATTTTTGTTACTGAATGCGGGGGCATTTATGGATGCGGCAGGTTTTTATTTTTTCCTGTCTCCAGATAATATTGCAGCCGGAGGTATTAATGGTCTGGCCCTGGTCCTGAATAATTACCTGCCTTTTATGCCGCTGGGTTCCATAGTTTTAATATTGAGCATCATTCTTCTGACCATCGGGTTCCTTCTGGTGGGGACTAGTTTTGGCGTAAAGACTGTCTACTGCAGTATTGTTATCCCCCTGTGGATCTGGGCTTTAGAACGACTCTACCCTTTAGAGCATCCCCTAGCTGAAGACCTGCTTATCCAAATGATCTTCGGGGTTATAATATCCAGCATAGGCTTGGCCATTCTCTTTAACTTAAACGCTTCTTCGGGAGGCAGTGATATAGCCGCCCGTATCCTGTACAAATATTACGGTCTGGATATGGGCAAGGGGCTATTTGTCATTGACTTTTTTATCGTAATTTTTGCTGCCTTTACTTTTGGGGTGGAAAAAGGCCTGTACGCTCTGCTGGGAGTCATTCTCTACAGTTTCACCATCGACTATATGATTGCCGGCCTGGACACCAACCAGCACGTGACTATAATAACCCGGGAAAGCGAGCAGGTAAGACAATTTATTATAAATGAATTGGGGCGGGGAGTTACCATATATATGGCTCAGGGTGGGTTTGATCGGCAAGAGCGCCAAGTATTAGTCAGTATTGTCAAGCGCCGTGAGTACATTAAACTCCGCAACTATATACGCGGTTTAGACCCCTATGCTTTTATTTCCGTTCAAACTACCCACAAGGTTCTCGGAGAAGGATTCGCTCCTCTGGATTAGCTATGGTTTATGATTGTCGAATAAATGGCGGTATTCACCATAACCTTCCCGCTCTAAATCTTCTTTAGGTATGAAACGCAGAGCGGCTGAATTAATACAATAACGTAAGCCAGTAGGAGCTGGACCGTCGGTAAATACATGGCCCAGATGGGAATCAGCTCCCCGGCTGCGAACTTCCGTACGTATCATACCATGACTCCTATCCAGTTTTTCCACTATACTGTTCCGATCCAGGGGACGGGTAAAACTAGGCCACCCACAGCCGGAATCGAATTTGTCCAGAGAGGTAAAAAGCGGCTCCCCGGATACCACATCCACATAAATCCCCTCCCGCTTATTATCCCAGTACTCATTACGGAAAGGAGGTTCGGTAGCATTGTTTTGGGTCACATCAAACTGCAGCTTGGTTAACCTGTGGCGCAGCTTATCAAGATCGAAAGCTGGCTTGCCCCAGGTCTCCTCCAGAAAGGTCTCTCTGCCCGAGCCCTGCCGGTATTGGGCATAATGAACCGGGTTTTTCTTATGATAATCCTGGTGGTAGTCCTCCGCCGGGTAGAACTCCGATGCAGGCAGGATTTTGGTAGCAATAGGTGCTGGGAAACGCCCGCTGGCCTGCAGACGGTCTCGTGACTCCTGGGCCTGCTTCTTTTGCTGCTCATTATGATAGAAAATAGCCGTCTGATAGGTCGGACCCCGATCAAAAAACTGCCCTCCCGGATCAGTGGGGTCGATTTGCCGCCAAAAAATATCCAGTAGTTCCGGAAAAGTGACCCGCCCAGGATCATAAGTCACCTGCACTGCTTCGTAATGGGCCGTATTACCAGTACATACCTCTTCATAGGTGGGATTTTCTTTATGCCCGCCGGTATATCCAGATATTACTTCCAATACTCCATCCTGCTCTTGAAAAGGCGCGACCATACACCAAAAGCATCCTCCGGCAAAAGTAGCTTTTTCTCTTTTGGAATCCTGGTTGTTCACCCGTCTTCACCTCACCACATAGTCTTGCCTATTAACATGCCAAAATTGGCACGTCCTCATGCAGTTTACCTAAAAAAAACGCCCTGACGGGCGCGGTTTGGTCAAATCTTTTGTCCACATTCAGCACAGAACTTACTTCCCGGGGTAAGTTTGGTTCCGCAGGCAGGACAATTTTCCCGGACCTTTAGAGGTGCCCCGCATTCCGGGCAGAACTTAGCGTTAGATGATAAAGGTGCCTCACATTGAGGACAGGATGCTCGAATAGTCTCCCGCCAGTATTCAGTGGCTAACTTCTTATCCTCTTCGGCCATGGCAGCATGGGCCCATACTTCTTCCACCGATTTGCTGGCTTGAGCCGCAGCCATTTCCACCCCCAGATCAGGGGCACATTCTTTACACAGTCCCTTTTTGTTATTCCAGCATCCAGAACGACATACCCAACTGGAACAGCGCGGACACTGAACGAAATCAGGTCTAAGTTCCTCCGCGGCTGCTACGAAAGCCTCGTCATGAGCCTTTTCCCAGGATACGGAGCGAACTCTCTCGCTTACATCAGCAGCTCTGCTGAAAAGTCCCCCCAACAGACTGCCGGCTGCATCCAGTACTCCCGTTACGGTTCCTGTAACCGATGGCTTGAACCGGGTCCTGAATCCACTGCCACAGCGGTCACAGTAAAACTCAAATTGGAACCCCTTGTTGGTACTGAGGTCACTGTAATTCCTTACAAATTGAATTTTATCCGCCACACCTTTCCCTCCTGCAGTAGCGTCAATTTCTGGTTTTAGTGTAGCAAATTTATGGTTGACCTACTATTGTTTTCTTGAGCAATCCTGTTTAAGCATAAACGATAATAAATGTTTTTGTTATTGCGTTCCATAGAATTTTCCTGTATGATACCCCTAGGGGGTATGGTGCCCTCAATTGCAAATAAGAGGTGATACTATGGCATTGATAACTGCTGCTGACAACGTGGTTAATGACATCAAGCAAGTGTTATCCAATCAGGGAAGAAATGATACCAGCCTCAGAATTGAGATGACTATTGGTTGAGGCGGAGCCTCTTTTTATCTGGTTCTGGATGAACCAGGCGACCTTGACCATGTAGAGGTTATCGACGGACTTCAATTTATCGTTAAACAATCCCTCCTAGACATCTATCAGGGTTTTACCCTGGAATCCGTTAATTATGGCGATAGAGTTATGTTTCGCATTCTTCCCCTGGCTGAACAGGATGGCGGAGGATGTTCCTCCTGCACCTCCTGCGGGTAATTACTTAAAAAACCTGTTGAATTTGATTTCAACAGGTTTTTTATCTGTTTAGCGATGATTAATGGGGATTAGGCCGTAAAACTAATAATTTCTTAATTATATGCCTATGTTACCCTTTGGCAACTGCCCATCTATTGACAACAGATTATTTGCTGTTTTGAATAAAGCTCAATTTAAGTTACAATGTTTCTGTAATTTTCAACAATACAGTCAAGACATTAATTCCTGGCAGTAAACCATTCTCATACGCTTAATCTTGGATGATTCCAGGAGCGGGGGAACCAGTAAATTGGGGTGAATCCAGCAATTTGGTAGGGCGCCTTGGCCCGAACCCGACAGCTAACCTCGTAGGCAGGTAAAAGGAGGGAATGGGGATTACTGATGCCTTCATTGATATTCCAACCGAATTATCTTTCCGAAGGTGTTCATCCCTTTTCTTCTTCTATCTAAAGCATTGTATATACGAGTAGTTTTAATCTGTGCCTCATGTTTATGAGTACAGATCGTAACTACCTGCTTGCTGGCGTTTAATACATCGTCGAATTTCCCCATACTAATGTGTTTAAGTCTCAAAGTAAAGGACTGATTCTTATTGGAAAAACTTAAAGTATCTAATGTAACTAAAATTTACGGCAATAATACCGACAAGGCTATGGAGATGGTACTTAAGGGTGAAGACAACGAGCAAATAAGAGCGAAGACCAAGCAGGTGGTAGGGGTTAGAGAAGCCAGCTTTTCAGTAGAAGAAGGAGAGAGTTTCGTAATCATGGGTCTTTCCGGAAGCGGCAAATCTACTTTGCTACGATGCATCAACCAATTAATTAAACCTACCGCCGGCCATATTTATTTGGATGGTCAGGATCTTACCAAAGTATCATCCCAGGAATTAATTGAGATTCGCCGCAAAAGAATGGGTATGGTTTTCCAGCGTTTTGCCCTGCTGCCTAATCGCACTATTCTCGAAAACGTAGGATATGGACTGGAAGTTCAGGGAATCGCTAGAAAAGTACGCACCGAACAAGCCAAAAAAGCCCTCCATATGGTGGGACTAAAGGGCTGGGAAGACTATTATCCCCATAATTTATCCGGAGGTATGCAGCAGAGAGTTGGAATAGCTCGCGCTTTGGCCACCAACCCAGACATACTTTTAATGGACGAGCCTTTTAGTGCCCTTGATCCTCTTATACGGCAAGATATGCAGGACGAGTTGTTAGAAATTCAAAAGAAACTGCATAAAACTATTATTTTTATAACCCATGATTTGGACGAAGCCTTAAAAATTGGGGACCGCATCGCCTTGATGAAAGATGCTCGTATCGTGCAGATAGGTGAGCCAGAAGACATTCTGCTTTCCCCGGCATCGGACTATGTAGCTCGTTTTGTGGAAAATGTTAACCGTTCCAAAGCCTTGACTGCATCATCAGTTATGGTCAAACCGCGGTCAGTAGTATATCCCAAGGATGGACCAAGAGCGGCTCTGCGGATCATGGAAGTTCACGGCATATCTTCCGTCTTTGTGGTTGACCGTAAAGGCGCCTTGATTGGTTATGTGCGGGCTGAAGACGCTGCCGAGGCGGCTGAAAAAGGGCAGCGGGAATTAGACGGCATTATTCAAAATGATGTCCCTACTGCTTTTGACGACACTCCTTTGTCTGAATTGCTGGATGTACTGGCCTACACCAAAGTTCCCGTAGCCGTAATTGATGAAGAAAAAATCCTTAAAGGAGTACTGGTAAGAGGTTCTGTCATAGCGGGACTAGCTGGAGAAAGGAGGGACTGGGATGAATAATATACCCAGAATACCACTGGCTAAATGGACTGATATGGCTATCGATTGGTTAACTGTTAACTACCAGAATACTACTCAGGCTATTTCAGATGTCTTAAAAGGAGCCATAGTTGGACTACAGGATTTTCTGATAAGCATCCCTCCCGAATTAGTAATAATCGTGGTGGCTTTAATAGCCTGGTGGCTGGCTGGCAAAAGAATTGCCCTGTTCAGTCTAGTAGGCTTGGCGTTTATTTATAACATCCAGTTATGGAATGAGACCATGCAGACTATAGCTATGGTTATCGCCGCCGTATCTTTGTGTATTATAATTGGCGTTCCCTTGGGCATTCTTACCGCCAAAAATATGACTGCGCACCGTATAATCACTCCCATACTGGATTTTATGCAGACACTGCCGGCTTTCGTTTATCTTCTTCCAGCTATACCCTTCTTCGGGCTGGGGGTCGTACCAGCGGTTATAACTACGCTGATATTTGCTATGCCTCCGATTATAAGGCTGACGGACCTGGGAATAAAGCAAGTCCCCGAGGAATTAGTAGAATTAGGCAAGTCCTTCGGTTCTACCTTTTTCCAAATGCTGTTTAAGATTGAATTACCTTTAGCCAGACCAACCATGCTGGCTGGAATAAATCAATGCATTATGCTGTCGCTATCCATGGTAGTCATCGCGGCTATGATTGGAGCTAAAGGATTAGGGGGTGTTGTTTGGACGGCTATACAGACTTTGAAAATGGGTATGGGTTTTGAAGCTGGGGTAGCTATCGTAATTATTGCTATAATACTTGATCGTATAACTCAAAACCTGGGTAAAACTAACTAGAAAAGGGGAGGATTATTCACTAATGTTGAAAAAAGGTAAGAAATTAATGGCGTTGGCAACTTTATTGATGATGACTTTGTTTGCGGTAGGTTGCGGGGGAGGAGCAACTGATACCAATGGAGATGATCCAGGCACAGCTAGCAAGGGTACAGTCAGATTACTGTTCGTTGAATGGGCTTGTGCCAGAGCAGAGACCTATGTAATGGCTGATATCCTGGAAAATATAATGGGATATGATGTTGAAGTTACCTCAGTCGCTGCCGGTGCTATGTATGAGGGCTTGGCCAACGGTGAAGGGGATGCTATATTTACAGCCTGGTTACCGGTTACCCATGGTGAATATGTTAAGCAGGTGGGTGACAGAATCGAAGATTTGGGCCCCAATAATGATAATGCTAGAATCGGCTTGGTAGTTCCTGCTTACGTTGAAATTGACTCCATTGAGGATCTCAATGCGAATAAGGATAAATTTAAAGGGGAAATTATCGGTATTGACCCCGGAGCCGGCATCATGGCCTGCAGTTTAGATGCCCTGGATAAATATGGTCTGGATTTTGAACTGATGGAAGGAACTGATGCTACCATGGTGGCATCATTGAAACAGGCCATAGACAATAATGAGTGGGTAGTTGTAACGGGATGGACCCCCCATTGGAAATTCGCCCGCTGGGATCTTAAATTCCTGGAAGATCCTAAACTGGTGTATGGGGAAACAGAGACTATAAATACTATGGTTAGATCGGGCTTAAAGGAAGATATGCCGGAAGTATACGAGTTGTGTGATAATTTTCACTGGGATTCCGCCGATATCGGTTCAGCTATGGCTTTGATGGAAGAAATGGACAGTGAAGCTGCTGCCCGCCAGTGGGTGGAGGAAAACCAGGAACTGGTTAACAGCTGGCTGCCAGAAGCCTATAAAAATTAATCGGAAAGCTGCGTAAATCTTGTAGTTAAAACAAAAGCTTTCAGGACGGATGTCTGTCCTGAAAGCTTTTTTTGCTCACCGCTTCTTTCAGTGGTCACAAAAGGGAGCGGGCCAATTGTTTATATAATATCCAAAGCGAATTTTTCTGGATAACGGGGGGTTATGTGCCGGTAATACTCAATTACCTGCTGCATATCCTGATAATAATTTCCGCTGGGATGGAACACCAATCCCACATGAGCAATCTTTTTCTTATAGTCCAGGGAGCTTAAAACGATGGGCACTTTGGCCTGGAGTGCGGCATGGTAAAAGCCCGTTTTCCACTTGCCCTTGAGTTTACGGCTTCCTTCCGGTGATAATAAAATCACCAGTTCTTCCGAACGATTAAATAATTCAACCATATGGCCGACCAGATTTTCGGATTTATCGCGCTTTACACTAATGCCGCCGGTAGCTTTGAAAAAGGTCCCCCAGGGTGCCTTCATAAGTTCCTCTTTTATTAAATACTTGGCGGGACGATTCATCATGTATAATGCGGCCCGGGAATAGCCAAAATCAAAGTTGCTGGTATGGGGTGCACCAATCAAAATAGCTTTTTTGATCTCGGGAGCCAAGTTCCCCTCCAGTTTCCAGCCGGTTAGCCAGAAGTATAGCTTGGATATCAATCTCATCATGAACAGTGTCTTCTCCTTCCAACCAAAGATAAAAATAGAAGATATTTTTCCACACTCTGCCCTCCATTGTCTTATAATTTTGCCCTCAGTTCCACGGTATTTATTGGAAATTAATTCCCATGATAACCAGTATTCATTAAGGTGACCATGGTTGCTCCCTTTGAATCGAGCCTCTTATTTTTTTCTGGTGAAAACTGGCTAGAAGGATGTGAAAATCAGGAGTGGTTGATGTCATCGCAAGAGTTATCTAGGTCTCGTAAGGTGCGACTAAACTGCTGCCGAAAAAGGTGGCTTTACAAGTAAAAACGGGCCTGGTAGCTAGTACCCGGCCCGTTTAAGCTAATTTGAATTAAATTCCCAAAGCTCCTTTAACCATATTCAAGGTGCCCAGAACTTTTTCATCGGTAAAGACTTTCACCAGCTCATTCCAATCAAAATTATCGATTCCCTGGCGAATTATGCTAGCATGATGTTCGCGATGAACCTTTTTCAAAGCTATAAAAGGCCGGCCAGGTGTATCGATAAGAGCCACTACCTTGGCCTTCGCCTTTTCCATCAGTTCTTCAGGACTATCAGCCAGTTCATCAAATATGCCTCTTTCCACTGCTTCGGTTATGGGTATTAGATCTCCCTTAAAAATGATATCCCGGTAGTTCTTCTCGGTGTCCAAGCCCCAGCGCATCAAGCCCGCTTCAGCCGGGGTAAGGGACAGACCTAGTTTTATCTCGGTCATACCCACTTTGATTTTGGGATGGTTCATAGCAATCCGGTAATCAGCCGCACAAGCCACGATCATTCCGGCAGCCGTAGCAGCTCCGTTTACAGCGGCAACCACCGGTTTGCTGCATACAAACAGCTTGTAGAGTACTTCTTCTTCTACTTTAAACCAGTCGATAATCTCCTGGGGCCCCTTAAAACTTACGAATTCGTTTAGGTCAAAACCACCTGAGAAGTAACGATCGGTACCTACCAGAATAATACCCTTCAGCTCTTCTTCGTTATTAACCCGATCAATAACCTGGTCCAAAGCCTTTAAGGTTTCCAGCTGAATAGAGCTAACTTTGTTACTCTTAAACTGGAAGATAACGATGTTGTCCTCAATTCTCATTTCGTACGCCATAAATCACACGCTCCTTTGTTTCGAATTCGATAATTTCGTTTCCGAATTATTTTAACTACTTATATTATTGGCTAAGCATTCGGTTGATGTCAATAATTGGCGAAATGAGCATTAAATCAGTATTTTCTGTCAATTCAGCCGGCAACAAAATACCCATCCTTTAGGATGGGTCAAAAGATGGTTCGGTTTTAAGTCCAGTTAATATAGAGGCGAGGCCAAAAGGTGGTATTAGGAAACTGCTCCGAATAGAAGCCTACCAGTCGATCATTTACTTCATCACCGGTAATCAGTACACCCACATTGACAGCTGAGCCATCAAACCACCCTCTAGCCAGGGAGGTAAGGTTAAATTCGATGGTACCCAGACCGCTGGACACAGGAGCGCTGTATACTGGTGTGAGCGGGTTAAAATTGGGCTGTGTATCCCAGGTTACTGCATTCTCTGTCCAGGGAGACAAAACCTGATAAGCATTTAAGAATATATTGGTCCCAGCGGGAATAAGGTTGCGAAATATTGTTAGTCTCAGGAAAGCTTCGTTGATGGTCACTCCTGGCGGAATTAAGTCAGAACTCAGGCGAGGGCTGGATAGGTCAAAAAGCAACAAGGTGCGATATATGTCCCCGGGGCCTTGAAAACGGCCGGCATACAAGGCGGGCGAATCTCCAAAATTCATGTTGCCATAAAACTGAGCAACATAAGTATCCCCAAGGGGTTCAAAGAATATATTGGGCACCCTTGCCATCCCCTTTCCTTTTTGTTACATAATACTGGTGGTGAAGGCAAATGGTTCCATATACGCCATTAGACTACCCGATTAGCTCGAATCCCAACCCCGTTATATCTATCAGGAAGTTTCTTTTCTAATGTCCCTGGCGTAGCAAAACCCAACAGCTTAAAGCGCCTAATAAAGCCATGCCTACCAGAAACATAAGTCCACTGGCATAACTTCCTGTAATCTGAATCAAAAAGCCCATTAAAAAAGGAGTCATTGCTGAGACCAGATTGGCAGTACCACTTATCATTCCTGAGCCGGCGGCCATTAATTTGCCCGGGGTTATCCCTTGTAAAATCGCCCATACCGTAGGGAAAACAAATTCATTAATGCCTACCGCCAGTACAATACATATTACTGCACCCATGGGGGAAGAAGTGGCTGATATGCCAAAGGTGGCCAGAGCCACGCCCAACAAGGCTGCTAATCCCACTATGCTTTTTCGGGGTACGTAATCAACCAACATACCGCCTGTGAAAACACCTACCATAGCAACCATATAGGCAACAGTTACATAACTGGTCATTCCCGACATTTCAAAATGACGAGCTTGTACCAGATACTGAGGTATCCAGGTCAGCAATCCCCACCAACTGCAATTGAAGGCGGCATAGGCTATACACAATAACCAAAAGGACTGGTTTTTCAATACCTGGCTAATTCCTGGCGATCTCTGGTCACTGTCTTCCTCAGCCGGACAGTTGCGTTGATTTGATATGATATATCTTACTTCCTTATCAGAAATATAGGAGTTATCACCGGGCTGGTCGGAAACCCATTTTAAGAAGAAAGGGATAACGCAGGCTAGTCCTAAAGCCGCAGGAACAAAAAAACTGTATTCCCACCCCCAGGATTGATTAAGCCAACCATACAGGGGAATGGCCAGAGCAGGACCAATACATCCCCCCATGGCATATATAGCATTGGCCGTCCCCCGTTCATGGGGAGGAAACCAGTTTTTAACCAGGACACTTAGGTTGGGATATTGAATGCCGTGGGTAATGCCCAATAACAAACGAACTGCAATGATAGCCGCAAAAGTAGCGGCCCAGCCTCCCAGCATCAATATCATAGAGCCTACGACAATTCCCCACATTAATGTCCGCCTTGGACCCAGCCGGTTGCTTATTGACACCAATAATATATTAGCCAGGGAATAGGCCAATAGAAAGACGGTCATTAACAAACCTTGCTGAGCTGGCTGACCCAGTAGATTCATATTCTCTAAGAAACGGTTATCCACCAGCAACATGCCGATATTAGTACGTTGCAGGTAGATAATCATCCACGTTACAGACAGAATAGTTACTAAGTAATAACGGTAATTTCCTCTCCCCGGTAGGTTCAATCTAAGCACCTCAGTTTAAAGCTCATTCCTTATATTATAGACTGTTCTATCTCTTAACTCATCAGGAAGTAACTGGTTGCACAGATACAAGCCGTATAAGCAGGCCCAGCATGAAGAGGATAAGGAAGATACTAAATAGGGGAGCAGTGGTATCCGCTCCCCTAAACCATCTGGCGCTCTTCATCCATCAATAGATAAGAAGGGTTAGAGCCGGCGGGCTTTTAGAATTGGCAGGATTTTACCGTGCGAGGGAAAGGAATAACGTCACGGATATTGCTAACACCGGTCAAATACATAATCAGCCTTTCAAAACCTACACCGAAACCGGCGTGCTTGACTCCGCCGTATTTACGCAGGTCCAGGTACCACCACAGTTCGTCTTTGGACATGCCCAGTTCTTCCATACGGGCTTCCAGAAGTTCCAGCCTTTCTTCCCGCTGGCTGCCCCCAATCAACTCTCCTACTCCAGGGACCAGCAAGTCCATAGCCGCTACGGTTGCACCGTCATCGTTTTGCCGCATGTAAAAGGCTTTGATGTCCCGGGGGTAATCAGTTACAAAAACCGGGCCCTTAAACACTTTCTCGGTTAAATAGCGTTCATGCTCAGTCTGCAGGTCACTGCCCCACTCGGGGGTATAATCGAACCGTTCCCCGGAGTCTTGCAGTAACTTAACCGCTTCGCTGTAGGTAACCTGAGCAAATTCCTGGCGAACAATAGACTGCAGCCTTTCCAGAAGACCTTTATCCACAAATTGGTTGCAGAACTTCATTTCCTCTGGGGCATTTTCCAGCACATAGTTCACGATATGTTTGATCATGGCTTCAGCTAGATGCATATCATCCTGTAAATCCGCAAAAGCTATCTCCGGTTCAATCATCCAGAACTCAGATGCATGCCGTGCGGTGTTGGAATTCTCCGCCCGGAAAGTGGGGCCGAATGTATAGACATCCCGAAAGGCCAGTGCAAATGCTTCCGCTTCCAATTGGCCACTCACCGTCAAATTGGTGGGTAGTCCAAAGAAGTCCTGGCCAAAGTCAACTTGACCTTTATCATCTAGAGGCGGCTGGGCAGGATCCAAGGTAGTTACCCGAAACAGTTCCCCGGCTCCTTCCGCGTCACTAGCGGTTATTATGGGGGTATGTACATAGACAAATCCTCGCTGCTGAAAAAACTGGTGCACGGCAAAGGCCGCCAGCGACCTTATGCGAAAAACAGCCGCAAATAAATTAGTGCGCGGGCGCAAATGAGCCACTTCCCGCAAGAATTCCCGGCTATGCCGCTTAGGTTGAATAGGATAGTCTTCGGGAGAATCCCCTTCCAGTATGATATGCTCTGCTTTTATCTCAAAAGGCTGTTTAGCCTGGGGAGTTGCCACTACTTTACCCTGTACGGTAATAGCCGCCCCCACCCGGTAGTGGGCTACCTCGGAAAAATTGCTGAGGGTGTCTTTTTCATAAACTACTTGAACAGTGTTAAAGTGAGTGCCGTCATTTAAGGCAATAAATCCAAAAGCCTTCTGATCCCGGTTACTGCGTATCCAACCATTGACCTCTACCTGTTGGTTTAGATAACGGTCGGTATCCCGCACTAGCTGTCTGATTACTATTGATTCCATAATCATCCCCCTAGCAAAAATTATGGGTAGTAACACTTTTTCGGGTTCCTTAACAGGAATCCTTCCTGATTGCACTGCTTATTATTCCAATTTAACAGGACACTCATTATAATGGATTCCACTCCATAATCTGCTGTAAAGATTGTATTCCAGCTACAACCTGGAATTCCCCCACAGATCCAGCATTTATACCCCCTATTTTCCGCCTCCTACCGAATTGTTAAAGATGTGGAAATCAACTGCTTTAGTTATAATAAGGGAAAGTCATGGGCTTTACGTGATAAAAACACGAGGAGGAGGACGTTTTAATGAGCTTTATTGAAATTGATACCGACAAATGTCAGCGCGACCGTATCTGTGGCCTGGAATGCCCAGGCAAGCTAATTGTCTTTCCTGAGAAAGACAGTTACCCAACGGCAGTAGAGAATGCTGAAGAATTTTGCATCCACTGTGGCCACTGTGTAGCAGTTTGTCCTCATGGAGCTTTGACTTTGGAGGACACCGGTCCCGAAAGCCTGTCGTCCATAATCCCTGATATCCTCCCCGACCAAAACCAGATAGATCACTTTTTAAGGACCCGGCGCTCCACCCGCACCTTTAAGAAAACGGCCTTAAGCCGTCAACAGCTGGAAGAATTGATCGATATAGCTCGTTATGCCCCTACCGGCAGCAACAAGCAGCAGGTTTATTGGCTGATCATCGAAGACCAGGCCAAGATACAGCATCTCGCTGGTCTGGTAATAGATTGGATGCGCATGCTGCTGGCACAAAGTCAGGATGAAGCCTTGAACAGGCGCTATGGTCGATTGGTAGAAGCCTGGGACCAGGGGATAGATCGAATCCTGCGCCGCGCCCCTCATGTGATCATGGCCCACTCTCCCGGCGACGTGTTTGGAGCGGGGACTGATTGCGTGATCAGCCTGGCCTATCTGGAATTGGCCGCTTATTCCAGAGGATTAGGAGCATGTTGGGCCGGCTGGCTCAATACTGCCGCCACTTACCATCCTACCCTGCAGGAGGCCTTAGGCCTGCCTGAAGGTCATGTTCCTCACGGAGCTTTAATGATAGGCTATCCGGTTTATAAATACCATCGTATCCCGCAGCGCGAACCAGCTCGAATAATATGGGCATAATATGAAAGTTCATAATTATATTATAAGTTTTAAGGGAGTGACAAGATGCCTGATAAAACCACCCAGAAAAAGGCCATTCTAGATCAAGCCAAGGTTATAGCGGTAGTCGGCCTGTCAGACAAGCCTGACCGTGCCAGCAACCGTGTCAGCAGGTACCTGCAGCAGCAGGGATACAAAGTCGTACCGGTTAACCCTAACCTGACCGAAGTGCTGGGAGAAAAGTGTTATCCTGATTTGCAATCCATTCCTGTAGCCATAGACCTGGTTGATGTTTTCCGCCGCAGTGAAGAAGTTTACGATATCGTCAAGGCTGCCCAGGAAAAAGGAGTTCCGGTAGTTTGGACCCAGTTGGGGGTTCATTGTGATGAGGAAAGCCAGCAGCTAGCTCAGGAAAACAACATGACCTTGATAGAGAACGCCTGTATCATGGTGGAGCACCGTAATCTGTTTAATAAAAGCTAGTCAGGTGTGAAAGCTGGTAAGAAAACCCCCTCTTGTAAGCCTAAGAGGGGGTTGAATACACCTCAGTTTGCTCCCAGCATAATTTTTTCCAGTTCCAGGGGCTGAAGCTGGCGTCCGTCTTTAAAGGCTCGCATATTCCCCCCTGATATTTCATCTATCAAGGCAATATGTTTATCCTCACCTACCCGGCCAAATTCAAACTTGATATCATATAGTTCAATACCTTTTTGGGCCAGCTCTTCCTTTACGATAGCGGTAATTCTACGGGTAAGGTCTTTTAATATGGCGTATTCCTCGTGAGTGAGAATGCCCAACATGTGCAGAGCATCCTCAGATATGGGTGGGTCCTGCCGCTCATCATCCTTTAGGGTGACTTCTACAAAATAATCCAGGGGCTGCCCCGACTGCACATAATCCCCATAACGGCGCCAAAAGCTGCCTACCGCCCGCAGCCGGCAGATTATTTCCAATCCTTTGCCAAATAAATCAGCCGGTTTCACCGTCATGGTAGAGTTTTCTATATCTGCACTTATAAAATGAGTGGGGATTCCTTCTCGATGCAGGACTTCAAAAAAGTACTTGGTCAGGCGCAAACCAGCCCGACCAGCACCTTCTATCGTCAGACCCACCGAGTTGGCCCCGGGATCAAATACGCCGTCTGCGCCGGTGGCATCATCTTTGAACTTGAGAAGATAGTAGCCATCTTCTTGCAGGTACACATCTTTGGTTTTGCCAGTATAGATCAGCTTCATGTTCCCATTCCTTCCTAGATTGCATCTGGCACAATTATACCTGTTCATATTTAGGGATGGCAATGCAGACCCCAGGATGTCCATTATGCAACAAATATGCCAATGACATCACTCCTGCTCCCTTTTATACCGGAGTATTCCAAGTGTTACTAAAGTAGATTGTTCAATACTACTACAAAATAGTTATATTTAGCTGTTTTGTTAACATAAGACCTAGGCTATAGCTGGAATAAACTACATATCTAAGCAAGGTGTCCATGAATCATATCTGAACATAGAATAAAGCAAACCATTTGGTTACCATATGAAGGAGGTTTTATTAATGTCTCGCTTCCGCGAAAGATTTTTTCACTGGGATGACAGAAGAGATTCCTTCTGCCATGATGATCACCCTCCATGGGACGACAGAGACCATCGCCGGGATCACAGACGGCATCCACATGATGACAGAAGGCCTCATTGTGAAGAAAAGTTTTTCAGTTTAGTGAGTTCAATCCCTGCCAACGGTGCCGCTGGGGTTAGTTCCGGCCGTTTTACCATCACCCTAACCTTCGATGAAAATGTAGTGGATAATAGGGTTTGGTTCCATAACCGCAACAAAATACGGATGTGGGCCAACACTTTCCGCATCCCCATTCGCGTATCCCGCAGCACTGCATCTGGCCAAGGCAAAAAGGTTTTTATCACACCCATTAATGGCATACCCGCTAATTCCAAGATTACCATAGCTGTAGCTGCAGACTTTATGTCCTCATCTGGCCATATATTAGGAAAAACAGCTATCATAACCTTCTCAACCGTAAGATTCAGAACCGCTGCCCCAAGAAGAATCCGCCGCCGTCGGTTCCCAACTACGGAAGAGTAAAGTTTTTAAAAGGGTTAGGTCTTGAAGCAGCTATCCAGTGAATGTTTCAAGGCCTGGCCTCCCTACATATGGTTTACACAGTGGATCTGATACCTGAAGCCAGAGTCAATAAAATCTGATTACGGTCTTCCATGCATAAAGCCTGTTCCATGCCCCCCGCATCGATGTTCATGTTAATAGCTTCCTTGGTCAGCCTTAAGACCAAGGGATTACGGGCGGCCATTTTTCGGGCCATTTCCAAACCAGTATCATACAGGTCCTCCCTATCCACCACCCGTGATATCAGCCCCAGCTCTACCGCTTCCTGAGCGGAAACGAATTCGCCCAGATACATGATCTCATAAGCGCGTCCTGCGCCGATTAAGCGCGGCAAAAGATAGCTGCAAGCCATATCGGCCCCACCCAGGCCGATATTTATGTAAGCGGCACAAAACCGGGCATCAGGTGAAATAATGCGGATATCAGAAGCCAATACAAAGCTGAAACCCTCACCAGCTGCTGCGCCATGTACCAGGGTTATGATGGGCTGGGGCGCCCGGCGCATAGCCAGGTTGAGCCGCCCTAACCGGGCTTGGAATTTGTAGGATTCTGCTGCGTTGTCTTTCATGGCACTGGCATTTTCCATGGTGTATTTCATGTCCAGGCCGGCGCAAAATCCCTTCTCACCCGCACCCCGCATGATTATCACTCTGGTATCCAGATCGTAGAGACGAACTCGCCAGAAAGTCTCCAGCTCATCCAGCATTTCTCCGTCAACGGCATTGTAAGCTTCCGGCCGATTGAGAGTAAGCAGGCCTATCCCCTCATCTACTATCTCCCAGGAAATACTGTTGTACCGTTCCATACACCGTCACTCTCCTTTAAATCTTTCCCTCAACCATTACTTTGCCACTTTCTGTCCCATTTGGGAAGGCGGCATAATCCGTCCTTATTATATTCAAAATAAGCACCGGGACCTGCCAAATCTACCCATGCTGCAGAGCAGCGCATTTTGTTCATCCCTTCTGCTGGCCTAGTATCCTGCCCAGTTCTTCCAGTTCCTGACGAGCCAGATCATCTCGTCCCGCCATAGACTCTAGATGATGCTGCATTTCATGGAAAACCGTTTCTATGATTTCTTCTATCCAGACTTGTTCAGGTTCATCCTCCAGCAGATTCACAAAGGAACCATAGTAAAAAACAATGAAGCATCCCAGCTGACCGTCTTCAATATACTCACCCAGAATGTAGTAGTCCCCTTCCTGTCTGCATTCCTCCTGTACATTGAATCCTCCAGTCAGCTCACGGAGATAGCGGGGTGGAATGCGCTCAACCGCCTCCTCCAGCCATTGGGTGAACTGATCAATTGAAAATATAGCCATAGCCAACATCCTTGTCAGTATTTCAGTTTCTTGTTCCTATTCTACTATTGGTATGAAAGAGGTACCAGCTTTTAGGTACGACTTTCCTGCATTAGCTTGGACCGCTGCCGGAGCAATTCCTGGTATTCCTCATCCAGAGCTGCATACTCAGGACTATTTGGCTTAAGAAGGCTTAGTTCGCTGAGAACCCGGGAAATGCGGGTTTCCAGAATCAGTCTCTCCTCGGCGCTGGCCTTCACCAAATCTGCCTTACTTTCATCACGCTTCTTGCTTAGATAGTCAGTCAGCTGGCCTTCCACCCTTTTTATCTGGCGCTGCTCAAAAACCAGCATATGGTCACAAACCCGGTCCAGCTGATAGCGATCATGGGAGATGAGCAAAATGGTGCCCGGGTACTGGAGCAGGCTTTCCTCCAGGGCTTCCCGGCTGTAGACATCCAGATGGTTAGTAGGCTCGTCGAGTATCAACAGGTTATTTTCTCCCCAGATAGCCAGCCCCATAGCTATCTTCATGCACTCGCCCCGGCTGAGCTGGCCTAAGGCTACGTGAAAGAGATCATAGCTTAACCCTAAAGCTATCATAAGCTGGATAATCTGTTTTTGTTTGGCTGGGGGCCAATTTCTGATTAAATCCAGGAAGCTCTCTGGTTCTTCCGGGGGTAGTTCCTGACTGACGTAAGCTTTCTTAACCGACTGACTCACAAACAGCTGTCCCCCATCCAGATTTTCCTGTCCTAGAATTATCCTCACCAAAGTTGTTTTGCCGCACCCGTTGGGACCAAAAATCCCTACTTTCTCACCACGGTTTATATAAAAAGAGCTGTCAGTGAAAAGAGTCCTATTCCCATAGGCTTTGCTTATGCTGTCCGCTTCCAAAACCCGGCGGCTGCCTTTGGGAGTGGAGTTCATATGAAGCTTTACCCTGGGATCGGCGGCAGGACGCTCTACTTGTTCCTGACGCATTTTTTCCAACCGCTTCATCTGCGACTTTATGGCCTGATCACGCTTCTTGGCTTTCTTGCGAAAGTATTCTTTGCCGCCGACCATGCCGCCGCCCTTATGTCTTGATTCCCGATGAGCTTTATCAGACCAGGTTTTGAGCTGTTCGATGGCCTGATCGATCTTACGCTGCTCTTTTTGCTGGGATTTATACAGGTGCCATTGACTTTCCCGCAGCTGTTGTTTGGCTGCCCGGAAGTCAGAGTAGTTACCAGGATACATGGTAATTTTGCCCTTTTCAATTTCCGCTATTTGCGTAACCGTCTTATCCAGAAAATAACGGTCATGGGAAATGATAATCACGGCTCCGTCAAAACGCTGCAGTTCCTGAATCAGGTATTCCATGCCCTGATAGTCCATATGGTTGGTGGGCTCATCCAATATGGCTAAATCCGGTTGAGCCGCCCAAACAGCTGCCAGAGCTAATTTGCTTTTTTCACCACCGCTGAGGTGATGCCACCGCTCCTCACCCAGTACGTCAAGGCCGGCAACTCCCAGGTGACTGGTTAGCCGCTGCAGTTCACCGCTCATTTCCACTTCATTAATCATTACATCGCGAAAAACTCCCCCATCTTCAGTTTGGCGCAGGTAGCCTACCTTTATCTTCCGGCGTGAAGATATAATACTGCCCTCATCATATTCACTGTTACCTGTGAGAATATCGGCCAGGGTCGATTTGCCAGCTCCGTTTCGGCCCACTAAACCAATCCGATCCCCCCGGCTGATATCTAAATCGATACCGTCCAATACTATTTTATCGTTATAGCTTTTTTTAATATGGCGACAGCTGATAAGCATTTTGGCAGAACCTCCAGAAAAAAATTTAAGGCTGCCAGAAACTCCTGTTTCCTGCAGCCTAAAGCTCAAAAAATGATACCGGTGCCTTCTCGCTCCGGGGTTATTTTATTTACAGCAGCAGCAAGCATTCTGGGCACAACAGGACCAGCAGATATTTCTCTGCCGACCCAATAGTATTTATTTAAGCCAGAATACTCTTGCGCATGTTCTTTCCTCTGTCATTCTTAGTAATTGACAAGATTATATTAACATGAATCAGTTCCTACAGCAAGAATGTTACCCACCGGAACTAATAAAACGCAACTCCCTGTTCTTTAAGTTTGTCAGTGCAGATTATCTTTAACAACTCTAGCTCCTCACGGTAATCGGTTTTGGATTCATCTTCCTCATATTCTAACTGCTCCAAAACTACTATTTGGAAAGCCTCTTCCCCCAGATCGTTCCAATCTTTCTGCAGTTGGCGGTTGACATGGCTTCCATTTTTTAGTTGAAAAGCAACGCTGTTGATTTTTCCTTTCAAATTCGGAGCGGCCTCTAACCAATAGCGATTGTCATTCTTGTTTATAACTGCCAAAACCCCCATATCGGGCTTCATCTGCTTGTATTCAGTCAACAGTTCCTTTTTCCTTTCGCTGGATATTTTCACATCTGTCACTCTCCTGTGTGATCAATAACCCATTTCCTGCAATACGCGGGACAGAGTTCTGAGCCGTTCACTTATCAATTCGTCATCTCTGGCCAAACAATCCCGAAACAGTTTCATATCCTCATCAATCAGAGGATTATCGGTGCAGACCTCAACCGTCATGGCATCACCCTGCAAACCGATGCGGCTGATAACAGTGTTATCAGGGTCATATAATTTTTCATAGCGGTAGGCTTCCTGGAAATGCTGCTTGGCTGCACAGATCAGCAGAGCTAAATCTAAAACCCGGTGCAGGGGCATCTCCTCAGACTGCCGTGACCACTTCTCCCCGGTATATCTCCATATCTTCGCGGAAATATCTATTTTTCCACGGTCATTCCACTGAGCCAATCCCACTGACAGCCCTTTGGTATCTGATTGGTAAGCCTGGCGTCCATCCACCCGCTCGTAATCGTTTATAGCTATTACCGGTTTATGCTTTAGGGTAGTAGGTATTCTCACCTGGTGCACCTCCATTACTAGATTACTAAAATAGTAATTTACTAATCTAGTGTAATACTGCACCTGCCAGTTGTCAATGGGAATACCATAGGTATGTAAAAATCACCAAAATGATGATGATTAGCATACATAATTAATGGAACTGATTTAAGCTGATTCCGGCAATAAATACATGCCGGCATCCCAATCTAAGAAAGCGGTGGTGTTTGGAAATGAACGATAACTTATGGTTGTGGCGCAACCCCTTGCCCCAGGGCAATGCTTTGCGGGCAGTAACCTATGCCCAGGGGCTATTTGTTGCCGTAGGCCAATTCGGCACTATAATGACTTCCCGTGATGGTATTAACTGGATCATACAAAACAGCGGTACTACCAATTACCTTTCTGGAGTAGGCTTTGGGAACGGTCTATTTGTTGCGGTAGGTATGGAAGGTACCATTCTGACCTCACCGGACGGGGCCACCTGGACAGCCCGGCAATCGAATACCAATGCCTGGCTGGATGATGTGGCCTTCGGTAACGGGGTGCTGGTAGCGGTGGGGCAGTTGGGGACTATTGCCTCCTCCACTGACGGGGAAAACTGGACCAGTACGGGAGTGGCGGCTTTTTGGCTGGAGGGGGTAACCTTCGGCAATGACACTTTTGTGGCGGTAGGAACCAACGGTTCCATTTTCACTTCTGCTGATGGCCTGGACTGGGTTAATCAGGGTTCCTTCAGCGGTTTTCCCTTAAACAGCGTTGTATTCGGAGAAGGTCAGTTTGTAGCCGTGGGAGGCGGGGGCACTATCTTTACTTCTCCCGATGGGGAAAATTGGAGCAGCGCCGATTCTAACAATACCTCTTTTTTGGAGGATGTTACTTTTCACAATGGAGTCTATGTAGCCGTAGGGCGGGATTTCGACCTGGATACCGGGGTAGTGCTTACCTCCTCCACTGGCCGGGAGTGGGAGGTACTGTTTAACGACGATTTGCGGCTGGTTTTGAGCGTTGCCAGCAGTCCGGATCTACTGGCAGCCACAGGTCTGGGAGGAATCATACTGACTTCTCCAGATGCAGTCATCTGGACCCAGCGGAGTTCCGGGATACATGAAGAAATGCACGATATAGCTTTGGGTAACGATACCCTGGCAGCAGTGGGCAATAACGGAACTATCTTAACTTCTTCTGATGGGGTTACCTGGCTGGTCCGGGAGAGCCAAAACACCAACAATTTATGGGGCATTGCTTATGGGGGCGGGATATTTGTTACGGTGGGGGATAATGGCACCATTCTCACCTCCCCCAATGGTGTCAACTGGATGCTCCAACCAGTTCCGGTAAGCAACCGCCTGCGAGCAGTTACTTTTGGGGACGGGCAATTTGTGGTCGTCGGCGAGAAGGGTATTATTCTGACCTCCCAGGATGGGAGGGAGTGGGAACTGGAAGAATCAGACACCGCAACTAACCTCAATGGCATCGTTTTTGGAGCCGAGCGCTATGTGGCAGTAGGCAACAGCCGCACTGTTCTGGTTTCTTCCAATGGTCAGGACTGGCAGCAAATAGAAGTGACAGCAGGTACAGAATCTTTGCAGAGCGTAACCTTCGGCCAGGGCTTATTCGTAGCAGTTGGTGATTTTGGCCTGGTTATGACCTCTCCTGATGCCAGCGTTTGGACCGTGTTACAAGTGGGTGAGGAACCTCCTTTCTGGCTGGATGCAGTTTTCTGCCAGGATCGTTTTGCTATAACCGGTACGCCGGGCAAGGTGGCTTATTCCCAGGACGGAGTTCAATGGAGAGTTCAAAACACTGCCACCGACCATTTTCTTTATGGTATTACCTGTTCACCTCAGGGGGATGTAGTAGTGGGTGATTTCGGCACTATTCTGCAGTCGCCCCCATCCTGAACCGGTACCTCCCCTTCAAGTTGGTTACGTTTATAGTCTTGGTTGGCTAAATTTCCTTATTAGGATATTTCTACAGTCAAAATTATGCTCATCCTATAAGATCTGGCTGGGCAGTATACCCGGGCATCTCATAATGCCTCCGGCACAATACTCCTGTTCTTTTATCCTAGCATTTAACAGCTTACTATTTTGCCATGAATATGCTATTTTGTTAAAAAGGAGGTTGATTTACATGAGTAGACAAATTTTTCCAAATAACATGGTTGGTTTTGAACTTCGTATTATTTTCCGGGACACTCAAGCCATCGACCTGACTAAAATGGCGGAAGCCGCTAAAAAATCCATGTTCGACATGATGCGCATTCATGTGGACAAAATCAAGCTCAAGAAGTATGGCATTAAAATGCTGGGAAAGGGGCCTATCCAGGAAATTTTACGTATTGGGGAAAATTTCTATCAGCTAACTGCTGAAGGCGGTCTGGAAATCATCGTCCATATAGGTAAAAAGGAATGCTTCTATATGAAAGAAGGCCGCATCCATGATCTAAGAGATAATCCTCCTGATATAAATGTACCTACTTTTGATGATGCCGAACCCGATGAGGAAGAATATACCCGTATGGGCTTATAGTGTTGAAAGCCCCGCTGGCACCGGCGGGGCTTTGTTTCATGAAAACTCAACTGCGGCTCATAAGCCTATTCAGTTAGTTTGACCTTAACGGTTTTCACCTGGGCTTGGGCACTGTTACCCTGAGGAAGGTGCATCAACCGCACCTTAACTACCTGTCCAATCCTTTTGCTGAATACCGCTTCCTGCAGTTCCAGACTGGTAGTGATGTCCTGGTTGTCGATACGGGTAATTATATCAAAGGGCTTTAGACCCGCTTTATCAGCTGGTCCCCCCCGCTTAGGCTCTACTACTACACCATGATGAATGGGTAATCTATGATATTTGGCTTTTTCAGGGCTTATTTCCCCTACTATGCGCACCCCCAGTATGGGGCTCTGTACTTTTCCATGGCGCAGCAGGTCATCGGTGACCATTTTTACCTGGTTGGCTGGTATAGCAAAGCCCATACCTTCAAAACCTTCTGCTGCAATCTTGGCCGAGTTGATACCTATTATCTGGCCCTCCAGATTAACCAGTGCTCCGCCGCTGTTACCTGGATTTATAGCGGCATCAGTTTGAATCAGCCGGTAAGCAAAACCTTCTTCCGTGCTCAGTAACCGGTTTAGTCCGCTGACTATCCCAGCCGTTACCGAACGGGCAAAGCTTAATCCTAATGGATTGCCTATAGCCACCACTTCCTGACCTACTACCAGCTTGTCGGAATCACCAAATTCGGCCGGAAGTAAATTATCATCGCCTTTAATCTTTATGACTGCCAGATCCGTAGGAGAATCAGTTCCTACTATCCGGGCTTCTCTTTCTTCTCCATCTACCAGTGTAACAATCAATTGGTCTGCATTGGCTACCACATGGTTATTGGTAACTATGTGACCCTTTTTATCAAGAATCACCCCTGAGCCAGTGGATTCACTATCATAACCGTCAAAGACCCTTTGTCCCCGTTTAAAACTAGTAATACCTACTACTGACGGGCTAACCTGGGCGGCTACCTTACTAACTCCTTCAGTTGGTTGAGGCTCCTCCTGCACCATGGGTTTACTGGGAGCCAAAGCAGCATCAAAAACACCATAAACAGCTAAACCTATTAAAAACAAAGCAAAAAATGCCAGCACGCCCTTAGCTCTTTCCCGGTTCATACAACTCCTCCTCTAATTTTAAGTACAGATATTGTGTGCCAACCGGGCCGGCTTATACTGTTTAATATCTTCCATAAGAGCTGACAAAAAAAGAGGCTCATCGCCTCTTTTTTATTTCACCCTGGCTCCCAGGTTTTTTAGCTTGTCTTCAATTTTCTCATAACCCCGGAAAATGTGAACCGCCTCTTCTATTTCCGTTTCATCTTCAGCAGCCAGGCCGGCTAGAACCAAAGCGGCACCTGCTCTCAGGTCAGTAGCCCTAACCTTAGCCCCTAAAAGACGCGCGCCCCCTTCTACCACTGCGGTATGTCCTTCCACTTTTATGCGGGCTCCCATGCGCTTTAATTCATCTACCACCTGAAAACGGTTTTCGAACACATTCTCCACAATGATACTGGAACCTTTAGCATGACACAGCAAAGCCATCATCTGGGACTGCATATCCGTAGGAAATCCTGGATAAGGCAGGGTTTTGATGTCTACCGGTGCAATATGCCTAGTCCCTTTAACCAACACTCCCTGTTTTACTTCTTCCACATGAGTGCCTGTTTCCTGCAGTTTGGCAATAATAGGGTATAGGTGGGTAGGAATTACATTTTCCACCAACACTTCGCCCCCGGTAATAGCTGCTGCAATCATATAAGTTCCGGCCTCGATCCGATCCGGTATAATAGCATAGCGTCCCGCCTTAAGGGTTGGTACTCCTTCGATTTTTATAACATCGGTGCCAGCACCGCGAATGCGTCCTCCCATGGAGTTGATGAAATTTGCCAAGTCTACTATTTCCGGCTCTTTAGCAGCGTTTTCAATAACGGTTTGTCCCGGTGTCTTGGCTGCCATCATCATAATATTTTCCGTAGCTCCCACGCTGGGGAAGTCTAAATACACGCGATTACCTGACCTTTTGCGGGCCCGGGCATAGATGTAGCCGTATTCCAAATCTACGTCAGCACCCAGAGCCTGTACGCCCTTAATATGCAGATCCATGGGACGGGAGCCTATATCGCATCCACCCGGCATGGACACCTGTGCTTCACCCTGACTGCCCAACAAAGCCCCTAAAAGCAAATTAGATGCCCGCAGTTTCTTAGACAGCTCGTAAGAAGTACTAGTCTTTAAGCCTTCCGACGGTGGACAAATAGAGAGACTGCCATCTTCATTCCACTGGGTCCTGACTCCCAGGTCCTCCAATATCTGTAGTAAGACTTCTACGTCCCTGATACGAGGCACGTTATCCAGAATGGTTTCTCCATCAGCCATAATGCTGGCTACCATTAAAACTAATCCTGCATTTTTCGCCCCACTTATCCGGACCTGCCCATGAAGTGGATAGCCGCCTTCAATTGATAATGTATTTTTCAATAACTTTACACCTCTCGCCCATTTCCATCCAGTACATCGTAAACATTGTTTTCAAAGGTATCGTAATCAATGACCAGAGTGTGCTCTATGGCCTGCTTCATATTTAACCCTTGCCCCAGAGCCTTCAAAATATCAAACAGGCTGTCTTCTCCATATTCATCTACAATATACTCTACAATTTTCAGCGCTTGCCAGTAGGCAACCTGCTGGTTCAAGCTGTCAAATTTTCTTTCCAGAGAATCCAGTTCGTAGTAGTACACCGGGCGTCCGCCGACAAATGGATCCGTAAATTGGAATCCAGTAATATTCTTCTCCACGTACTGGGCTACACCTTCAGTCCACCAGCGATTATAGTTACCCCGGGTGATTTCGTCAACCATTAAATGGGTGAATTCGTGGACCATCGGCCCTTCCCGGGCGAAAAGCTCATCGGCATCAGCCGATCCAATCCATTCCCTCGGTGTGAGAATGCGAATTGAACCGCCCCAATAAACGCCCATGGCTTTCTGATCTCGATCCCAACCAAAACTGGCTGATAAACTAGCGGAGTCAGGATACACCACAATAGTGGTTTTGCCATGGGGTTCCTGAGCAAAAACCCGGCTTACCAACTGGTAAGCCTGCTCAGAGGCATTGCAAATCATAGGAATATACGCTTTATCTGGCTCTGTGTATTTTATTTTGAAATGCTCGGTTTCCGTCACACTAAAATGCGCCGTTTTCAGGTTGAGCTCCTGTCCTACGGCAATCTTTAGCAATACATTGCTGTAACGCGATATGACCAGGATCGCCATTAGAAGCACAATGAGAATCAAGCTGGTCGTCTTGACGGAACCAAACCCTTTTAAGCCCAACATGCTTCTCTCTCCCCTCTAGAGCCATTATACAATGCCCTTGTATACAGAGGGGGAAGCAAATGTTGGGGTTATTCCTTTAAGTATCCAGTTACGGCTATTCCTGCCAGGGCACCATCGCCAACGGCGGTGGCAACTTGGCGGGCCGTTTTGGCTCTGATGTCACCGGCGGCAAAGATTCCTTCTACTGAGGTTTGCATATTCTGGTCGGTGACTATATAGCCATCCTCGGTTTCCAGCAGATTTTCCAGAAAGTCTGCCGAAGCTACTAAGCCAATGCTGACAAATAATCCTTCTGATTCGATTACTTCTTCCTGGCCAGTCTGAACATCCGCCAAGATTAATTTTTGCATCATGGCATTATTGCCTTCTACCCGCTTCACAATTTTGTTCAGCTTTAGTTCAATCTTGTCATTGTCCAGCATTTTATCTACAGCCGTCTGGTTAGCCCGGAACTGCTCCCGCCGGTGTATCAGGTAGACCCGTGAAGCTATATCTGATAGATATAGAGCTTCTTTTACGGCCGAGTCCCCTCCCCCTACTACAGCTACCGGTGCTCCCTGAAAAAAGGCTCCATCACAGGTGGCACAATAGGACACTCCTCTTCCCAGGTACTCCTTTTCACCCGGTACTTCTAATTCCCGGCGGCGGGCACCCATGGCAATAATAACAGAGCGAGCCAGGTATTCTCCCTGGTTAGTAATCACTTTTTTACCTTCTGGCAATACTTGCAGGTCGATTACCTCTTCCAATATCACTTGAGCTCCAAAACGCTCTGCCTGGCGCAGAAAGTGCTGCATTAGATCAGCACCATTGATGCCAAAGGGGAAACCGGGGTAATTGTCTATTTGATCGGTGAGGGCTGTGTTTCCCCCTATCACATTTGATTCGATTACCAAGGTGCTTAGTTTAGCGCGACCAGTATATATAGCCGCGGTTAATCCAGCAGGTCCAGCACCGATTATTATTACATCATACACCGCGATCTCTCCTTTTCTTACACGCCACATAAAAATAAAACCCTGACCCTTTGGGGCAGGGTTTGTAAAAGTCTAGCGCAAGTAGCCGAGTGGATTCTGGAATGACCCTCCGGATAGAACCTCAAAGTGGAGGTGAGGCCCGGTGCTGCGCCCAGTAGATCCTACCCCACCAATGGTTTGTCCCCTGGCCACCTGCTGGCCTTTGGATACACTTATACTGGAACAATGTGCATAGCGGGTGATTATACCGTTACCGTGGTTAATAATAATGAAATTGCCATATCCTCCCTGCCAGCCGGTGAAAGTGACCGTGCCACTGTCAGCGGCTCTAATGGCTGTGCCGCTACGGGCAGCAATATCTAATCCGGTATGGCCCCTCTGATAGTATTTGGTTATCTGCCCGTAAACCGGCCAATCAAGGGCTCCGCCGCCCCCACGAGAAGCAACGGTAACTGTATTCCCTTTGACTAGGATTCTGTCTACGGCTTCCTGGAGGATAGTTTCTTCCTTTACTTCTTGTTCATCTAACAATCCATTCACTTTGGTAGCTACATAGACAACTTTCTTTTTACCATTGCGGCCGTCCTGTTTAACACGGACTCCACTGGCATTCTTGTCTATTTCTGTCTTGGTTTCAAAAGGAATGGTCTCTACTTTTTCCCCTTCTACCTGAGCAACTACATTTATGTATGGCTGGCTCCTCACCAGAATCAATTCATCACCCGGCTGAAGGGCTTCCGATTCCAGCTGATTGGCTCGCATAATTTCGTCCACATACATGTCATGGCGACGGGCTATTAACCACAGATTATCTCCCTCTTTCACGGTATAAATCTGAGGTTTGTCAGTTCCTATGGAAATTAGTTGATAGGCTTCATCCAGGGACATTATTTGGCTGGCACCCACCGATTTTTCCTGTACAGTCACCTTTTCCGCAAAAGCAACTGAGATAAGCTTTTCTCCCTCATTTATTAAGGTGTTTTCCTCTTTTAGCTTATCCAGTAGTTCCTGAGCCTGGGCTTTGGTTTCTAAATAGGCCACAGGCTTACCGTCCACCACCAAGGCAGCGGCTACAGTATTAAAATCGAAGGTTTGTTGGATAGCAGTTTCTAAATCTTTACCAGAAAGAAGGTCTTCCCGACTGGCAAAGGTACGTTGGTAGTCTATAGTGCTGCTCAGCTCCAGTTTAGGTTGATTCATTTTTATTTGTTGCTTCTGGATGCTGAGTACAGCCTTCTCCACATCTTCTTTTTCTTTAACAATAAAAGCTTCTTTACCATCCACCAGAACAGAATATGCCGGGGTTCGTATTACCTGGGTCCAGATCAAAGATAGTACCACTATGGCGATGAGTCCAACTCCTAAGCGCATAGCCAGCTTCTTATTCTGCAATAAGTAATTCATCATGTGACCTCTCCACTATGTATAATGTATAAAGTTTTATTAGACCTGAAAAACATTCTATTTGTTCCAAGATTTCTCCTGCTTTTCTTGTGAAGATTTTTCTTTTTAAGAAAGTCGCTTCTTTAAATCCAGGTAAATGGCGGCTTCTACCCGGCGCCGGTGCATGGCACAGGCTACTTTATCCGGCTGACTGATACTACCGTTGGTAAAGTAATTATTAGCATGACATCCGCCTCCGCAGAAGTTGCGGGCCCAGCATTGCCGGCACTCTTCCTTCACCAGCAAAGTATTGCTGGTAAACTTATGGCGTATGCCCTGGTGTAATTCTTGATTTTCCAGTACATTTCCCATACAGTATTCGCCGTGACCTACAAACTGATGACAGGGATATATGTCCCCTTCTGGGGTGACAGCCAAATAGTGAGAACCCGCTCCACAGCCGGTCTGTCGTTTGGCCAGGCATGGGCCTTTTTGCAGGTCAAGGTCATAGTGGAAAAAATGAATCTGCCGGCCCTGCTGGTGATATTCCAGCAATAGCAAAGCCAGTTTACCATACTCATTTAAGACCTGGGGCAAATCTTCCTCGCCTATGGCAAAATCGCTACCTGCACCCACGGCTGGTTCCAGTGACAGGCAATCTATGCCTTGCTCTATTATGTGGCCTACATCGGCACAAAAATCCAAATTGTTGCGGGTATAAGTGCCTCTGACATAATAGCTGACCGGCCCCTTTTCTATCATTCTATGAATTTTAGGAAGAATAGTTTGATAACTTCCCTGACCATCATTCAACACCCGGTAACGATCGTTGACTTCCGGGCGACCATCCAGGCTCAATATAACGCCGATATTCTCCTTAACCAGGTAATCCATTATGTCCTCCTCCAACAAGAGGCAGTTGGTGGTTAAGGTAAAATTAAATACTTTACCAGTGCGTGCTTCCAGTTCGCGGCCATAAGCTATGATATCTTTGACCACTTCCCAGTTAAGCAAGGGCTCTCCCCCAAAAAAATCTACTTCCAGATTCCTTACTCCCTGACTGTGTTCCAGGAGAAAATCTAAGGCTTTTCTGCCTACCTCAGGGCTCATCAGGGATGAATTTAGACCAAAGTTGCCCTGACTGGCAAAGCAGTAGTGACATTTCATATTACAGGCATGAGCCACATTAAGACAGAGTGCTTTAACCGGGGCATCAGATAAATCAACCAGCGGATCTTCAGGGTCACTGAACAGGCTGCCATCCTCCCAAAGGCCGGTCACTTCCAGCGCCACTTCCGTCACTTTCTCCCAGTCGTACTGGGCAGCGCAAGCTTCCATGGCCTGATAAAAGTCCCCGCGACAGTTAATGAAGGCTTGTATAAACTGGGCTGCCAAGTGGTCCACTACGTGAATAGCGCCACTGTTAACATCCAGTACAATATTTAAATCCTGAAAACGATATAGGTGCACATGGGCAGGAAAGTTATAATCAGATAGGATTATCATAACGGACTCCTCCAAACACAAAAAAAGGGGCACGGGCCCCTTCTATGTAGGCGATTATTGGTTGCGGCAGGTCTGATTGCCAACCGTGCAGGATGTTTTGCAAGCCGACTGGCAGGAAGTAGCACATTCCCGGCAATTGATTTGGTCAGCATCACGCTTCAAGCTAGGATTAATCACAGTGGTAATATGTTTCATATAATAGCAAACCTCCTTTAAAACTAAAGGGTATTCTCCTCATTAATGCTAAAGATATATGGAGCGGGAAACGGGGTTCGAACCCGCGACACCCGGCTTGGGAAGCCGGTGCTCTACCACTGAGCTACTCCCGCACACCTTATAACTTTATTCAATGCGGCTAAGCATCTTCATGGCAATCTGCTTTTATAAACTATGGCCCGGTTCTAGCAAATATTCATGTATAAATATGGCGGAGCCGACGGGATTTGAACCCGCGATCTCTGGCTTGACAGGCCAGTATGCTAAACCGCTGCACCACGGCTCCGCGCACTAGTATCTTAACAAAAACCCATGGCTTTTTCAAGTAGTCAGCCAAGGGCCTGCGTCAATCCGGTGGTACATGAGATTTCACAATAGTTGCAAAAGGAAACAGCAGCCTATGTCGAGAAACCTTTTGATATATAGACGACCGCTTACTATGTTAAAGACTAGGAGGAAAACATATGACACCAACTGGAAAAGATGAATTCCC
>LSQX01038704.1_pt1 | contig 31030 bp, 32 predicted proteins | sample 654561 | NCBI WGS metagenome assembly LSQX01 (sample SAMN04489861, study PRJNA283612) | anaerobic digester metagenome | isolation source: 4 biogas reactors fed with cattle manure at either 37C or 55C with and... | place: Denmark: Kongens Lyngby | collected 2014 | reverse complement strand
AAGGGGACCATATTCCTGGACGAGATAGGGGATGCCTCAATGAAGATCCAGGCCCGGCTGCTTAGGGTTTTGCAGGAAAAGGAAGTGCTGCGCATAGGCGGCACAAAGATTATACCTATAGATGTAAGGATTATAGCCGCCACCAATAAAAACTTGGAAGACCTTGTGAGTGCGGGCAAGTTCAGGGAGGATTTGTTTTACAGGCTTAAAGTGCTGCCCATTCGAATACCGCCCCTTAGGGAGCGCAAGGAGGATATACCGCTTTTGATTGAAAAGATGCTGGAAAGGTTCCCCGGGGGTAAGGAGCTTATAATAAGCGACCAGGCCATGGAAAAGTTCATGGAATACGACTGGCCGGGAAACATCCGCGAGCTGGAAAACGTAATCGAGTACCTTTATCACATTGTTGGAGAAGGCCCTGTGAGGGTAAAGGACCTGCCCTTTGTTTCAAAGGACAGCACTATGCAAAAGGAAAAGCTGCTGCAGCTGCTGGAAAAGGAAATGCCCATGGACGAAACATTCCTTATCCTTTCAACTATGAAAAAAGCACAGGAAGAAGGCAGGGCTTACTTAAGCAGGAGAAGTCTTGCGCAGCTTTGCGGCGGGGGCACCAAGATGACAGAACAAATGGTAAGAAACCGGCTTAACATCTTGGCAAAGTACGGTCTTGTGGTGACCCGTAAAGGGCCCAAGGGCACAAGGCTGTCCATGGAAGGGGAGGAATGTGTCAATATATTGCAAAGAAGACTGGAAACCGAGGGCTTAAAAGTGGTATAAACCCGGCGGCGCATCTTTTTGGCCTTATCGTTGGCATATCCCTGTGGCACAGGGATACTGATTTGGGACATACCGCAGCGGGGGAATTCCCCTCATGCGGGCATGTCCCATTTTTGCCGGTAAAATTTCTGTTGATTCACCAAGGGATATAATATATACTTAATATTAATACCAGGTACTAAATGTTAGTAATAAGGTATTATGCTGCGCAAGGCCGTGTCCTGGACAATGGCACCGGCCGGTGAACGGGAAAGGGGTGTTATTTTGGCGGGAAAAGGGAAGGAAAAGAAGGAGAGGCAGAAAAGCCTTATGGATAAAATCGTCAAGGACCCGTTTCTCACCGACGAGGAGCTTAGCGAGCACTTCGGGGTAAGCATACAAACCATAAGGCTGGACAGGCTGGAGCTGGGTATACCGGAGCTTAGGGAAAGGATAAAAAGCGTGGCGGAGGGTACATACGCAAAGGTAAGGTCCATATCCGGAAAGGAGATTGTTGGGGAACTTCTGGACATAGACCTGGGTAAGAAAGGAATGTCCATGCTGGAGACGGATGACTCAATGGCCTTTGAAAAGACCAACATAGTGCGGGGACAGTTCATATACGCCCAGGCGGAATCCCTCGCAATAGCCGTGATAGATGCTGACGTGGCCCTTATCGGGGTAGCAAACATCAAATACAAGCAGCCGGTCCGTTCGGGACAGAAACTGGTTGCCCATGCGGAAATAATAAAGCGTAGGGGAAACAAATTTTTCGTATGGGTAAGAATAAAGCTCAAGATGCAGGAAGTGTTCAGGGGCAAGTTCATACTGGTGTCCCTGGACGAGTAAGGGGGGATTATAATGAGAATTGCCGTTGACGCCATGGGCGGAGACAATGCGCCGGTGGAAGTGGTGAAGGGCTGCATTGGGGCCCTGGAAAGGGATAAGAGGCTTAGGTTAATTATTGTGGGAAAAGAGGAAAATATAAGGGATATCCTTGGCGGGTACCAGACCGAAAGGATAAGCATAGTAAACGCCGGCCAGGTGATAAGCGCAGAGGATGCGCCGGTGGAAGCCATAAGGAAAAAGAAGGATTCATCAATGGTGGTTGGGATGGACCTTGTTAAAAGAAAGGAAGCCGGGGCCTTTATTTCGGCGGGCAATACGGGAGCGCTTCTGGCGGGAGCGCTGTTTAGGATAGGCAGGATAAAGGGCATAGACCGCCCGGCGCTGGCACCGGTTCTTCCCACCCTAAGGGGAGGGGCGATGCTGATAGACGCCGGTGCAAACGCCGAGTGCAAGCCGGTAAACCTTCTGCAGTTCGGTGTGATGGGTTCGGCCTATATGCAGGGTGTCCTGGGGGTGCAAAACCCAAGGGTTGCGCTGGTTAACATCGGTACCGAGCAGGGCAAGGGAAATGCCCTTACCAAGGAGGCCTATGCGCTGCTTGAAAAGTCCGGGCTTAACTTCATCGGCAATATTGAAGCACGAGACATCCCCGAGGGAGCTGCGGACGTTTTGGTCTGTGACGGTTTTGTCGGCAATGTAATATTAAAGCTTACCGAGGGACTTGCAATGACATTGTTTTCGCAGCTAAAGGCGGAATTCACAGCCGGTACCGCATCCAAGCTGGCTGCGGCCGTGCTCAAGCCGGGACTTAAAAAGCTGAAAGAAAGGATGGATTACAAGCAGTACGGCGGAGCGCCGCTGTTGGGTATCGCCGGTGGCTGTATAAAAGCCCACGGCAGTTCCGACGCGCTGGCTATTGAAAACGCAATAATGCAGGCGGTAAGGTTTATAGAAAACAAAGTGGAACAAACAATAACTGAAAATGTTAAGACGGAGGATGGTAATGGATAAGATGTTAAAGCCTGTTGGCATTGCCGGGACGGGCAGGTGCCTTCCCGAAAGGATACTCACAAACTTCGACCTTGAAAGGATGGTGGATACCAGCGACGAGTGGATAGTAAGCCGCACCGGCATATCCGAGCGCAGGATAAGCGATGCGGGCACCGCCACCTCCGACCTTGCAACGGAGGCGGCGAAAAAAGCCATGGAGGATGCGGGGATAACCGCCGGGGAAATTGATGTAATAATAGTGGCGACGGCAACGCCGGACATGGCTTTTCCGTCCACCGCCTGTATAGTGCAGTCCAACCTCGGGGCGCTACAGGCCAGCGCCTTTGATGTGCAGGCCGCATGCACCGGTTTTATATACGGGCTCTCCATAGGTGAAAAGTTTATTTCCACCGGGGATGCAAAAAACGTTCTGGTGATAGGTGCGGAAACCCTTTCCAAGATATGTAACTGGGAGGACCGCAGTACCTGCGTACTGTTTGGTGACGGCGCAGGGGCAGCGGTGTTAAGGGAGGCACCGAAAGACAGCGGCATTATTGCCACCCTTCTGGGAGCGGAGGGCTGGAAAGGCCAGTACCTCACACTGCCCGCCGGGGGCTCAAGGATGCCGGCCAGCATTGATACGGTAAAGTCCGGCAAGCATTTCATACACATGGATGGCGGGGAAGTTTATAAATTCGCGGTAGGCGTGATGCCGCAGGCCACGCTGGGGGTTTTGGAAAAGGCGGGCCTAAGCCTTGACGATATTGACCTTCTTATACCGCACCAGGCCAACAAGAGGATCGTGGATTCCGCGGCGAAAAGGCTGGGCATACCTCAGGACAAGATATTTATGAATCTAAGCAGGTACGGCAACATGTCATCGGCCTCCATCCCGGTGGCATTGGACGAAGCGGTGAAGCATGGCCTTGTCAAAAATGGCGATAACCTGGTGCTGGTGGGCTTCGGTGCTGGGCTGACCTGGGGTGCCTGTGCCATTAAATGGAGCAAATAATTCCAATATAGCAATGGGAGTGGTGGAAATGATACATACTAGGATATGTGAAATACTGGGTATAGAATATCCTATCCTTCAGGGGGGCATGGCATGGGTGGCAACCGCCGAACTGGCGGCGGCGGTGTCCAACGCGGGGGGCCTTGGAATAATAGGTGCCGGAAACGCTCCCGCGGACGTGGTGGAAAGGGAAATTATAAAGGCCTCAGAGCTTACAACAAAGCCCTTTGGCGTAAATGTAATGCTGCTTTCCCCCTTTGTGGACCAGGTGATGGAAGTAATAATAAAGCATAGGGTTAAGGTGGTGACCACCGGGGCCGGCAACCCGGGGAAATATATCGGCGGCCTTAAGGAAGCGGGGGCAAAAATCATACCGGTGGTTCCAAGCGTTGCCCTGGCAAAGCGAATGCAGTCGGTGGGTGCCGATGCACTGATAGCCGAGGGTACCGAAGCCGGTGGACATATAGGTGAATTAACCACCATGTGCCTGGTGCCCCAGGTGGTGGATGCTGTTGAGATACCGGTTATTGCCGCCGGCGGAATTGCCGACGGAAGGGGTCTTGCGGCGGCCTTGGCGCTTGGTGCCGAGGGGGTACAGATGGGAACGAGGTTTGTATGCTCGGTGGAATGTACCGCCCATGCCAATTACAAGGAAGCCCTGCTTAAAGCCGGTGACAGGGATGCGGTAGTATCCGGCAGGACCACCGGCCATCCGGTAAGGTGCTTAAAGAATAAGCTGACCCGCGAGTTTGACAGGCTGGAGAGGGCAGGGACCCCGGCGGAAGAACTGGAAAAGCTGGGTGCCGGAAAGCTCCGGGAAGCAGTGGTGGAAGGCAATACCAAGGATGGTTCGGTCATGTCCGGGCAGATTGCAGGCCTTATAAACGATATTAAGCCGGTAAAAGAAATAATAGAAGGAATAACAAAGGAAGCCAGGGATATAATAGAAATCACCGCAAAGGTGCTTGGGAGGTAAATTATGGGCAAAGTTGCGTTTATTTTCCCCGGCCAGGGGGCACAGTATATAGGTATGGGCAAGGACCTATACCAGGAGTTCCCCGAGGCGGCGGGGGTTTTTGATAGGGCGGACCGGGCGCTGGGATTTAACCTAACCGGGATAATATTCGAGGGCCCGGAGGGGAAGCTTATCGAAACAGAGATTACCCAGCCGGCCATAGTAACTGTAAGCGCCGCTATACTGGAAATTATAAAAAAACACGGTCTTAGACCGGACATGGCGGCGGGACTTAGCCTTGGCGAGTATTCAGCCCTTATAGCAGCGGGCTCGCTGGAATTTGAAGACGCGGTGGCGCTGGTGCATAAAAGGGGTAAGCTTATGCAGAATGCCGTACCGGTAAACACCGGCACGATGGCGGCAATTATCGGACTTGACAAGGAACTGGTTGAAGAATGCTGCCGCAGGGCCTCAAACCAGGGCGTGGTGGAACCGGCCAATTACAACTGCAACTGCCAGACCGCCATTTCAGGAGAAACAAAGGCGGTGGCCGCCGCGGTTGAGATGGCAAAGGCGATGGGGGCAAGGAGGGCTGTAATGCTGCCGGTAAGCGCACCCTTCCACTGCAGTCTGCTGAGACCGGTGGAAGAAAAGCTGGAAAAGGCTCTTGAAGGGATAGAAATAATGGATGCCGTAATACCGGTGATTGCAAATGTTACCGCCACCGAGGAGACCCGTAGTGACTTAATAAAAGGTAACCTGGTAAAGCAGGTAAGCAGGCCGGTGCTGTGGGAGGAGAGCGTTAAGCGAATGATTGAGCTGGGGGCGGACACCTTCGTTGAAATAGGACCGGGGAAAACGCTGACCGGCTTTGTTAAGAAAATAGATAAGGGAGTACGGGTATTGAACATTGAAAACTTGGAAAGCCTGAATAATGCCCTATTGGAATTGGAGGGGGTCAAATGTTAAATCTAAATGGAAAGGTAGCTGTAGTTACCGGCGGGTCCAGGGGTATCGGAAAGGCCACAGCCATAACCCTGGCGCGGCTGGGGGCGGCTGTGGCGGTGAATTATGCCAGCGGCTCCAAGGCGGCGGAGGAAACGGTAACGGAGATAAAAAACCTTGGCGGGGACGCTGAAGCCTTTGCTGCTAACGTTGCAAACCCGGACGAGGCTAACAGCCTTATAGAAAGGGCCGCCGCGCGTTTTGGGGCGGTGGACATCCTTGTGAACTGTGCAGGCATAACCCGGGACGGGCTCCTCTTGCGAATGAAGGACGAGGATTGGCGGCAGGTTATTGATATAAACATGACGGGAGTATTTAACTGTACCAGGGCTGCGTCACGGCTTATGATTAAGAAAAGATGGGGAAGAATAGTAAACATATCGTCGGTGGTGGGCATATACGGGAATGCCGGCCAGGCAAATTACTGTGCTTCCAAGGCGGGGGTAATAGGCTTTACAAAGGCGGTGGCAAAGGAACTGGGCAGCAGGGGAATAACCGTTAACGCCGTTGCCCCGGGCTATATCCAAACCGACATGACCATGAAACTGTCACAGGATATAAGGGACGAGATGACAAAGAGGGTTGTGTTGGGCAGGCCGGGTACCCCTGAGGATGTTGCATACCTTGTCGCGTTTTTAAGCAGCGACCTTGCTTCATACATTACAGGACAAATAATTGGCGTTGACGGTGGAATTGTTATGTAATATATTTAATATATATTTTATAGCAAGTACCCGGAAGGAGGTGACAAGATGATATTTGAAAAGGTGAGGGAGATTATTGCAGACCAGCTGGGTGTGGACGAAGAGGAGATATCAAGCGATGCACGATTTATAGAAGACTTGGGAGCCGATTCCCTGGACCTGGTTGAGCTGATAATGGCTTTGGAAGAAGAATTTGATTTGGAGATCCCGGACGAGGACGCTGAAAAAATCAGCACCGTTGGGGATGCTGTAGAATACATAAAAAACAATAGCTAGTCCGAAGGTCCCGATTGAAATCGGGACTTTCTTAAGTAAAAAGGCAAATCACTGCGATTTGTTAATATATAGCAACAGAAATAACAAAAGGAGGTCGCCGGAATGGAAAAAAGAGTTGTGGTTACCGGCTTGGGGGCTGTGACACCCGTCGGACTGGGGAAGGACAGGTTCTGGGCATCGATTAAGGACGGGATATCCGGTATAGGAGAAATAACAAAATTTGATACCGAAGGGTACGAGTGCACCATAGCCGCTGAGGTCAAGGACTTCGTGCCCGGTGATTTTATGGATAAAAAGGAAGCAAGGCGTATGGACACCTTTACCCAGTATGCCGTTGCCGGTGCCAGGATGGCCCTGGAAGACGGCGGTGTCGACCTGGGTAGGGTTGACAAGGACAGGCTTGGTATTATACTGGGATCGGGTATTGGGGGCATTGAGACACTGGAGAGCCAGTTCAGGGTGCTGATAGAAAAGGGGCAATCCAGGATAAGTCCCTTCTTCATACCCATGATGATTTCCAATATGGCGGCGGGGCAGATGGCAATAGCCTTTGGCGCCAGGGGGCCAAATGAGACAGTGGTCACTGCCTGCGCTTCGGGAACAAACGCTGTCGGGGATGCCTTCAGGGTTATACAGCGGGGGGATGCCGACATGGTTATAACCGGCGGTACCGAAGCGGCGGTAACCCCTATTGCGGTAGCAGGCTTTTGTTCCATGAAAGCCCTGTCCACCCGCAACCATGACCCCCGGGGCGCCAGCAGGCCCTTTGACGGCGAAAGGGACGGCTTCGTGCTGGGAGAGGGCTGCGGTATCCTGATACTGGAGGAACTAAATCACGCGCTTAAAAGGGGCGCAAGGATTTATGCAGAGCTTGTGGGCTACGGCAGGACCGCCGATGCCTATCACATAACCGCGCCGGCACCGGGCGGGGCGGGGGCTGCGTCGGCCATGGAAAAGGCCCTGGAAGACGCCGGTATTACACCGGACAGGATAGACTATATAAATGCCCACGGAACTTCCACCAAGTACAACGACCAGTTTGAAACCGAGGCAATAAAGCAGGTGTTCGGAGAGCATGCTTACAAGCTTGCCATAAGCTCGACAAAATCGGTTACCGGTCACCTTCTGGGGGCGGCCGGAGGTATAGAGGCGATAGCTGCTGTATTGGCAATACATGAAGGGTTTGTGCCGCCCACCATGAACTATACCACCCCCGACCCCGACTGTGACCTGGATTATACGCCCAACAAGGGAGTTAAGCGAAATATAGACTACGCCATATCCAACTCGCTGGGTTTTGGAGGCCATAACGCCACCATATGCTTTAAAAGGTTTGAATAGGACCCTTGGTTATTTTAAGGTAGAAATATGCTATAATATACAAGGATGTTTTGTATCGAATGATGCCGGAAAGGATGTCGGTTTTTGAGGATAAAAGGGCCAAGGCTGGAGGAACTTAAGAAACTGCAGGACCGCCTCGGGTATCGCTACAAGGATATTGCCCTGTTGAACTGTGCCTTAACCCACAGTTCCTATGCCAATGAAAAGGGTCTTGGTAAGGACGAGTACAATGAAAGGCTTGAGTTCTTGGGGGATGCCGTACTGGAGATGATAACCAGCGAATTCCTTTTCAATGAATTTGCCGATTGTACGGAGGGAACGCTAACCAAAATGAGGGCCGCCCTGGTGCGGGGCAAGGCCCTTGGGCAGCGTGCCAGGGAACTGGGCCTGGGGGATTTCCTTCAAATGGGCAAGGGAGAAGATCAAAACGGCGGCCGCAGCAGGATTTCAATCCTTGCGGACACCTTAGAGGCGGTTATTGGCTCCATATACCTTGACGGGGGGTACGCGCCGGCCAGGGAATTTGTTTTGGGATACTTGCAGGCCAGTGCACGGGAGCTGGCGGAACAAAGCTTAGCAGGGGATTATAAGACCGAGCTCCAGGAAACCGTCCAGGCCTCCGGCCATAATACGGTTGAGTACAGGCTTGTAGACCAGGAAGGGCCGGACCACGACAAAACCTTTCGGGTGAGAGTATTAATAGGGGACAGGGTTTACGGGGAAGGTACCGGGAAAAGCAAAAAGGAAGCGGAACAAAACGCTGCACAAAAAGCGTTGGAAAGGCTGGAGGGCTGAAATGACCAAAACCCATTTTATTGTTCCTTTTTTCATCCCCCACGTCGGCTGTCCCCATGACTGCGTGTTTTGCAGCCAGGGCAAAATTACCGGTAAAGAGCGCCCGGTGTTACCGGAAGAAGTCATTCCCATAATACGAGAGTACCGCGCCACTATTCCCCGAAATGCCAGGATGGTGGAAGCGGCATTTTTCGGCGGCAGTTTTACAGGCATACCGGCACCGCTCCAGACGGCTTTTTTAAAAGAAGCTTACCTTGCAAAAAAAGAGGGGCTTATTGATAGGATAAGGCTTTCCACCAGGCCGGATTATATAGACCAAGAAGTACTGGAAAGGCTCTCGGAATTCCGCGTGGACACTATAGAGCTGGGAGTCCAGTCCATGAGCGACGAGGTACTGAAAAAAAGTGCCAGGGGACACAGCAGCGCGGACGTTGTACAGGCTTCCAGGAAAATACGGGAGTACGGGTTTCGGCTTGGTTTGCAGATGATGGTAGGGCTTCCCGGTTCCCGGCCGGATACCGAGGTGCAAACCGCGTCCGGGATATGTGCGCTGAAACCGGACTTTGTGAGGATATATCCAACGCTGGTAATAAGGGGTACCGCCCTTGAAACAATGTACAAAAAAGGAATGTACAAGCCTCCTTCGCTGGAAGAGGCGGTTGACCTGTGCGCTGTCCTGGCGGCAATGTTTATAAGGGAAAACATTGCCATAATACGAATGGGGCTGCAGCCCACTGAGCTGATAAGCGAAGGCGGAGAGGTGGTTGCAGGGCCCTTCCACCCGTCTTTCAGGCAGCTTGTTGATTCCAGGCTGGTCCTTAGGGCGGTTAAATGGATATTGGACCAAAGGGGAATGGACCCGGAAGTGGGAATCGTGATGGAGACAAATCCCAAGCTGCTTTCGACGCTTAAGGGGATTGGCAAGGAAAATATAAAGGCCCTGGAAAGGGAATATCCCGGGCTGGAGATTAAAGTGTTAAAGAATAAAGACCTGGGTCGCAGCGAAATTCGGTTTATAAATGGGAAAAGAATGTTTGAGGCGGATTACCGCCAGGTGATAAAAAGCATCAAATAGTCCATTGGACACCAGTGCCGGAGGTATAGTCCATGTATCTTAAGAGCATAGAAATAAAAGGGTTCAAATCCTTTGCCGAGAGAATCAATCTTGAATTCGACAAAGGCATAGCGGCCATCGTCGGGCCCAACGGCAGCGGCAAAAGCAACATAGCCGACGCTGTCAGGTGGGTGCTGGGGGAGCAAAGCATAAAGAACTTAAGGGGCAGCCGGATGGAGGATGTCATCTTCGCCGGTACCGACAACCGGAAAGCCTTGGGTTTTGCCGAGGTCTCTATAACGCTGGACAACGGGGACGGCTTTTTGCCCATAGAGTATTCCGAAGTGGTGGTAACAAGGAGACTTTTCCGGTCGGGAGAGAGCGAGTATTACCTGAACAGGACCGGCTGCAGGCTGAAGGATATTAACGAGCTTTTCATGGATACCGGCATAGGCAAGGAAGGATATTCGATAATAGGACAGGGCAGGATAGACGAAATCCTCAGTTCAAAGGCCGAGGACCGGCGAAAAATATTCGAAGAAGCCGCGGGAATAGTAAAGTATAAAACCAGGAAGGACGAAGCGGAAAGAAAACTCCAAAGGACCGAGGAAAACCTTCTGAGGCTGGGGGACATCATTGATGAACTCCAAAGGCAGGTGGGTCCCCTTTTTGAACAAAGCGAAGTGGCAAAGTCCTACATATTGATGAGGGATGAACTCAAAAAGCTTGAACTGAGCCTTTTTATAGACAATCTTGAAAAGCTGAACAGGCAAAAAACCGGCATACAGGAAAAGATAAAGGAATGCCGGAGACTGGTTAACAATAAAAATAATACGGTTAACCAATTGGAAACGGAGTTCTCAAGCCTTGAAACAAAAATACAGCAGTTGGAGGAGGAACTTAAGGAGGTCCAGGAGAGGGTGTTCAGAAGCCTCAACCTGGCTGAAAAAAAGGAAGGCGAGGTAAAGGTACTTAAACAGAGGATACAGGGAGAAAAGGAGAATATTGAAAGGCATAAGGCGGAAATCGCCGAAACGGAAAATGAAACCGCCGCGCTGGAGGAAGAAAAACAAAAAAGAATGCAGGAGATGCAGGACCTGAAAAAGGAACTGGAGGAAAAGAAACAGATAATTGATGCCTTCCAGGCCAACCTGGACAGCATAGGGGCGCAGGTGGGAAAGGACGAGGCAAAGGTTGAGGAGATAAAAACAGGCATAATTGAGAACTTAAACCGGATTTCCGAACTAAACAGTAATGCAAACAGCCTGAAAACGCTTAACCAGACCATTTATACGCGAAAAGCTCAGCTGCTTGAGGAAATGCAAAACGTAGACGAAAGGATTGGGGTTTTAAAGACCGAAAGGGATGACCTTAAAAGAACGCTGGGTGGCTTGGAAAAACAGCTGGCAGAGAATACCCGGCAGCGGAGCGGCATGGTTGACAAGTTGAACGATTTAAGGAACCGGCGGTTGCAGCTGGAGCAAAAACAAAAAAACCTGAGGGAAGAACTGGGGATAAGCAGGTCAAAGCTGGCCCTGCTCCAGCAGATGGAAAGGGAGTACGAGGGATATTCAAGAAGCGTAAGGTCGCTGCTGGAAGCGTGTGGCCGGGTAAAGGGCCTTGAAAAGGGAATAGTGGGGGCTGTTGCAAAGCTGATCACAGTCCGGCCGGGACTGGAGAGGGCCATAGAAACTGCCCTGGGTTATAACCTACAGAGCATTGTGACAAACACCGAGGAGGATGCCAAAACGGCGATAAACTACCTGAAACGCAGCAACCTGGGACGGGCCACCTTTCTGCCCATAAGTTCAATAAAGCCGAGAAACCTAAGCAGGGACGAGGAAAAGGCCCTTGGTATGGAAGGGTGTATCGGTAGGGCGTCTTCCCTTGTAAACTGCCCGGACAGGATTCGTAACATAATTGACAACCTGCTGGGAAGGGTAGTGGTTGTGGACAGCCTTGACAGCGGTATAAAAATGGCAAGGGCCTTCGGGTACGGGTTCAGGATAGTGACCTCCGACGGGGACATAATAAACGTCGGGGGTTCCATGACCGGGGGAAGCAGTTACAGCAAAGAGGCGGGGCTGCTGCAGAGAAAAGGGGAAATCCAATCGCTGCAAAGCACATTGAACAGCAAGGCGGATGAAACAGGGCGGCTGGACCACACGATAAGGGAGCTGGCCGAAATGGAGCAGGATATTGAGCTGAGGATACAGGAGATGGCGGATGCATATCACCGGCTTGACCTGCAAAGGATTAGGATAACCGAGATGCTGGAAGCAAAGGCAAAGGAGCTGGAGGACAGGGAAGCCAAAAAGCTTCAGTTTGAATCCGAGAAGCTTACACTGGAATCCGATTATTATGAAACCCAGCAGCAAATAGAGAAAATACAAAAAAGTATAAAGGAGAAAGAGAACGAGAACAAGCAAATGGAGGAGCAAATAAGGAATTTGCAGAGGATAAGCTCCGAGAAAAAACAGGACCGGGATAACATTATGCAGCAGATAACGGCCCACAGGGTGGAGGCGGCAAGAATCGCCCAAAAGCTTGAAGACGTTCAGTCGGGGTTCCAGAGGGCGGTTTCTATGCTGCAGAAGGCCCGTATGTCGGTTATAGACCGGGAAAAGGAGATAGAGATAAACAGGAAAAATATTGAGAAGCTGGAGGACGGGATATCGGCGCTGCAGCAGGAGATTGAAGTCCTGGTCGAGGAAAGAAACAGGGACAGCATGGAAATGACAAAGCTGCAGCAAACAAAGTCCGAATGCCAGCATAGAATGAAGGAAAAGGAACAGGCGGTTAAAGAAATATATAAGGAAATCTCCGAGCTGGAAAAAAGGCTTCACCGGTATGAAGTACAGCTTACCAAGGTGGACATGGAGATAGGAAACCTTCATGACAGGATGTGGGAAGAGTACGAGGTAACCCGCATCCATGCCCTTGACTACAAGTGCGAAATAAAGGACGAGAAGGCGGCACGCAGCAGGATTATAGAATTAAAGGCAAACATTAAGGAACTGGGCAACGTTAATATTAACGCCATTGAAGAGTATGCCAGGGTTAAGGAAAGGTTTGACTTTCTGAATTCCCAGAAAAAGGACTTGGAGGAGGCCAGGGATTCCCTGAACAGGATAATAAAAGAGATGACGGATACGATGAAGAAACAGTTCGCCGAACAATTCCAAGTAATAAACGAGAGTTTCAACAAGGTTTTCAGGGAGCTGTTCGGCGGCGGGAAGGCCAAGGTACTGCTTTCCGACCAGGCCAACATACTGGAATCGGGTATTGATATAATAGCACAGCCGCCGGGTAAAAAACTGCAGCAAATATCGCTGCTGTCGGGGGGAGAAAAGGCCCTGACAGCGATAGCGCTGCTGTTTGCGATACTCTCGGTTAAGCCGTCGCCTTTCTGCATACTGGACGAAATTGAAGCCGCCCTTGACGACGCAAACGTGGAGAGGTTCGGTGAGTTCCTGAAAAAGCTTTCCGCCGACATACAATTCATAGTAATCACCCACAGGAAGGGAACAATAGAAACAGCCAACAACCTGTACGGCGTGACAATGCAGGAAAAGGGGATTTCGAAACTGGTATCGGTAAGACTGGAGGACATGGTCAGTTAGGGAGGAGAAAAATATGCAGGACAAACATCCCGGACTTCTGTCGAGGCTTATGCAAGGCCTTGTAAAGAGCAGGGAGGATATCAGGAAAAAGCTAGACGGTATTTTGGCCCTGGGCGGCAAGCCCAGCCCGGAGATGCTGGAGGAACTGGAAGAGGTGCTTATCACCGCCGATGCGGGGGTGGATACCAGCCTTGAGGTGATAAACACGCTGGGCGAAAGGATGAGGCGGGATAAGAGCATAACCGGGGAAAAAATAAAGGAAGAACTCAAAAAAATACTTAAGGAAATGCTGGAAAAAGATGACCTGTCTGCCGACGGGGAAGACTTTCCCGTGATAATACTGGTGGTGGGAGTAAACGGGGTGGGTAAAACCACCACCATAGGCAAACTGGCGGCCCTCTACAGGTCAAAGGGCAAAAAAGTGCTGACGGCCGCCGCAGACACTTTCAGGGCGGCGGCAATCGAGCAGCTGCAAGTCTGGGGACAAAGGGCCGGCGCGGACGTAATAAAGCACAGCGAGGGCTCCGACCCCGGCGCGGTAGTGTTTGACGCGCTGGGTGCGTTCAAGGCAAGGAAGGCGGACGTGCTCATCATTGACACCGCCGGGAGGCTGCACAATAAAAAGAACCTTATGGAAGAACTGAAAAAGGTAAAGAGGATAATAAACAGGGAAGCGGAAGGGTACAGGGTAGAGACATACCTGGTACTGGATGCCACAACGGGCCAAAACGCCCTTGCGCAGGCCAAGACCTTCAAGGAGATTACCGACATAACCGGCATAATACTTACCAAGCTGGACGGCACCGCAAAGGGAGGGATAGTGTTTGCCATAGGCAGGGAACTGGGGGTCCCTGTGAAATATGTTGGCATCGGGGAAGGGATTGAAGACCTGCAGCCCTTTGACGGGGAAATTTTCGTGGATGCCATATTGGGATGATTTATTGTTGACAGGAGCATAATAATAATATAAAATACGCCTGTAAAGCAAAATGCCTTTACAGGCGTATTGGGATGATGGATATATGAATGAAGAGTTCGTGGAAATGGCCCTTTTATACGACTTTTACGGCGGGGTACTGACACCGCGGCAGCAGGAGATAATGGACCTTTATTATATGAAGGACTATTCTCTGGGTGAAATTGGGGAGCTTTTGAGCACCAGTCGGCAGGCGGTGTTTGATAACCTGAAAAGGGCAAAAGCGCAGCTGAGGGACATGGAGGACAGGCTGGGCCTGGTAAAAAGGTTCAGGACGGATTCGGAAAAAAAGACAAAAGTTTTAGGAAACCTTGACGGAATAATAAAAGCCCTGGAAAGGGAACAGGGCAAAGAGAAAATTATTGAAAAGCTCCGGGAGATAAGGGAGTATATCCAAACGGCAACGGGAGGTTAGGGCTCATGGCCTTTGAGGGATTAACCGAAAAGCTGCAGAATACCTTCAAAAAACTAAGGGGCAAGGGAAAGCTGTCCGAGAAGGACGTCAAGGAGGGCATGAGGGAAGTAAAACTGGCCCTGCTGGAGGCGGACGTCAATTTCCTGGTGGTTAAGGACTTCATTAAAAAAGTCACCGACAGGGCGGTGGGCAGCGAAGTAATGGACAGCCTGACCCCCGGCCAGCAGCTTATAAAGATAGTTAGGGAACAGCTAATAGAACTTATGGGAACTGTCCCCAGCAAGATTGTGTTTTCTCCCTCCGGTGTTACCATCATTATGCTGGTGGGACTGCAGGGGGCGGGCAAAACCACCGCCGCGGCCAAGATTGCAAAGTACCTGGAGAAACACCACGGGAAACATCCGCTGCTGGTGGCCTGTGACGTGTACCGCCCGGCGGCGATAAAACAGCTGCACGTTGTGGGTGAAAAGGCCGGCATACCGGTGTTTTCTATGGGCGATAAGGCCAAGCCCTCCGATATAGCAAAGGCGGGAGTTTCGGAGGCAAAAAAAACCGGCAGGGACGTGGTAATCCTCGATACCGCCGGAAGGCTTCACGTGGATGATGCGCTTATGCTTGAACTGGAGGAAATGAAGGCCCAGGCAAAGCCGGACCAGGTACTGCTGGTGGTGGATGCCATGACAGGGCAGGACGCGGTAAACGTGGCGGAAAGCTTTAACCGGAGAATAGGCATAGACGGAGTGATCCTCACCAAGCTGGACGGGGACACCCGTGGAGGGGCGGCCATTTCTGTCAAGGCGGTTACCGGTAAACCGATAAAGTTTGCCGGTACCGGGGAAAAGGTGGAGGACATTGAACTGTTTTACCCCGACCGCATGGCGTCCCGCATCCTGGGTATGGGAGACGTGCTGACCCTTATAGAAAAGGCCCAGGAATCCTTTGACCAAAAAAAGGCCGCCGAGCTTACCCGTAAGATTAAAAGCCAGCAGTTTACGCTGGAGGATTTCTTAGAGCAGCTGAACCAGGTAAGGAATATGGGACCGATAGACAAGATAATGGACATGATACCCGGCATGAAAACCGGAAAGATGGGGCCGGTGGAAGTGGACGACAGGGAACTGGCCAGGGTGGAGGCAATTATAAGTTCCATGACGCCGGAGGAAAGAAGGGACCCGTCCATACTAAACGGGAGCAGGAGAAGGAGGATAGCCGCCGGCAGCGGCACCACCATACAGCAGGTAAACAGGCTATTAAAGCAGTATGAACAGACAAGGAAACTGATGAAACAGCTCGCTGAAATGGGAAAGGGCCCAAGGAAAGGAAAGCCCGGTTTCCCTTTCATATAAATAAAAGGAAACATCATGCATTCGTGACGACGGGGAGGTGAAAAAATGGCAGTCAAGATAAGGCTTAGAAGAATGGGAGCCAAGAAAAGACCCTTTTACAGGATTGTGGTGGCGGATTCAAGAGCCCCCAGGGACGGGAGATTTATAGAGGAGATTGGCTACTACAACCCTATTTCCCAGCCCAGGGAGATAAAAATAGACCATGAGAAGGCGGCACAGTGGCTGAAAAGGGGTGCAAAGCCCTCGGACACCGTAAAAGCATTGTTCAAGTCTGAGGGGGTTTACCAAAACCTCGGAGAGGTAAGCAATGAGGAGTAACTGGAGGTGCGGTAATGAAGGAATTGGTTGAATTTATCGCCCGGTCCCTTGTTGACCACCCGGAACGCGTGGAAGTAAGACAGGTGGACGGTGAAAAGTCAATAATTGTGGAACTTAAAGTAGACCCCGAAGACATGGGCAAGGTTATTGGCAAACATGGAAGGATCGCAAAGGCCATAAGAACCATAGTCAAGGCCTCGGCGGTAAAACAGGATAAAAGGGTAGTGGTGGAAATTATAGAATAGGGCGGAACAAGCAGCGGACCGGATGTTCAGGATTACCAGGTGGTGTCGGTATGGAATACTATAAAATTGGGTACATTGCGAATACACTTGGAATAAAGGGGGAAATGAAGGTGCTTTTGCTGAGCAACATCCCCGACCGTTTCAAGGACCTCGAAGAGTGTTATATAAATACCGGCACCGGCAGGCAGCGGGTTGAAGTGGAAAGGTACAGGCCCTACAAGACGGGCAGCATAGTGCTGAAGCTTAAAGGGTACGACGATGCGAATTCAGTGCTGCCTTTCAAGGGAAAATACCTCGAGGTGGACAGGGACAACCTGGCCCGGCTGGAGGAGGGCCAATTCTATGTTTTCGACATAATAGGGTGTAAAGTACTGGAAGCCGACGGCTCCATGCTCGGAGAAGTAGTGGAGGTACTCTCGCCCGGTGCCCATGACGTTTATGTTGTGAAGGGAGATAAGGGGGAAATACTGATACCCGCGGTAAGGGAAATGGTAAAAGAGATAAATATCCGGGAAAAAATTATAAGGGTACAGCTTCCGGAGGGGTTGGTTGAGTGAAAATAGACATACTCACCCTTTTCCCTGAAATGTTCGACGCAGTCTTGAAAAGCAGTATTCTGGGGAAAGCTATAGAAAAAGGCATACTGAGAGTGGGCGTAATAAACATAAGGGACTTTTCCAAGGACAGGCACAGGAGGGTTGATGACTACCCCTACGGCGGTGGTGCGGGCATGGTGATGATGCCGCAGCCCCTGTATGACGCGATAAAGTCCGTCAAGGATAAAAGCCCCGATGCCCGGGTGGTTTTAACAAGTCCCCGGGGAAAACCCTTTGACCAAGAAAAGGCCCGGCTGCTTTCCAAGGAACCCCACCTGGTAATTGTATGCGGGCATTACGAGGGCATAGACCAGAGGATAATAGACACCATGGTGGACGAAGAAATATCCATTGGCGATTATATCCTGACCGGTGGTGAGCTTCCGGCCATGGTAATAGTGGATGCGGTGGCAAGGCTGCTGCCGGGCGCCATTGGCAGTCCCCGCTCGCTGGAGCAGGAATCCTTTACAAACGGGCTGCTGGAATACCCCCAGTATACGAGACCGGCGGACTTTTTGGGCATGAAGGTGCCGGAGGTGCTGCTTTCGGGCAACCATAAAAGAATCGAGGAATGGCGAAGAAGAAAAGCCGTTGAGATAACGCGGCGCATAAGGCCGGACCTTTTGGCCGGCAAAGGCTTAGAGCCCGAGGAACCAGGCCACTAGCCAATTAAAATTTATTGTTATACCGTGGACTATGTGCTATAATAGCACTTGGCATAACGGACGGTCCTATTCTGCCGCGGGCAGTACGAACGTCCAGGAGGGAAGGAGGTACAATATGGACCTTATAAAAATGGTGGAAAGTGGGCAACTGAAAAAGGATATTCCCGAGTTTCAGGTAGGAGACACCGTCAGGGTGCATGTGAAGATAAAGGAAGGAAACAGGGAAAGAATACAGGTGTTTGAAGGTACCGTTATAAAAAGGCAGCACGGCGGTATCAATGAAACATTCACCGTAAGAAGGATTTCATACGGAGTAGGGGTTGAAAGGACATTCCTTTTGCATTCTCCCAAGCTGGATAACATAGAAGTGGTCAGGAGAGGCAGAGTCAGAAGGGCGAGGCTGTACTACCTTAGGGACAGGCTGGGTAAGTCTGCCAGGGTTAAAGAAAGAAAATAACAGGCATTATGGGACTGACGGCAGTCCCATAATTTGTTTAATGCTTCATCTAATTAGGAGGGTAGGCCATGACTTCAGGTGCCAAGAGCCAGGCAAGGGAATGGCTGGAATCCATTGTTATAGCGGTGGTAATAGCCATTGTCATAAAGACATTTGTGTTTGAAACGGTTTTGGTGGAAGGTTCCTCAATGCTGCCCACTCTTAAGGACAGCGATCGACTGGCGGTCAACAAAATTGGCTATCTATTAGGCAAACCAAAGCACGGGGATATAGTGGTATTTGAGTATCCCTCCGACCCATCCCTTATTTTCATTAAAAGGGTAATTGCGGTGGAAGGGGACAGAGTGGAGATAAAGGACCACAGGGTGTACGTGAACGGTACCGAACTGGAGGAGCCTTACATCAGCGAAAGACCCCTCGGGGACTTTCCGGAAGTGGTGGTTCCCCCGAATACAGTGTTTGTACTGGGTGATAATAGAAATGACAGCAGGGACAGCCGGTATGCCGACGTAGGGTTTATACCGCTTAAGAATATCCGCGGAGAGGCCGTTTTAAGGTTATGGCCTATACCCCCAACAATAATCGACTGAAGGTGTAAAAGAAATGAATATTCAGTGGTTTCCTGGCCATATGACAAAGACAATTAAAGAGATAAAGGAAAACCTGGCGCTGGCGGACTTTGTCATTGAACTCTTGGACGCCAGGATACCGTACAGCAGCGGTAACCCGGAGCTGGCAAGGATACTCCCGGACAAGAAAAGGATAACTGTCCTTAACAAGTCGGACCTTGCCCACCCCGAAGCCACAGCGCGTTGGATCGAGCATTTCAAAAACAGGTCCATAACGGCCCTGGCCATAGACTCTTTAAGCGGAAGCGGAGTTCGGGAGCTGATGCTTAAGATAACCGAACGGGGAGAAATGGTCCGGGAAAAGTGGCAGAAAAGGGGTAGAAAGAACAAACGTATACGTGTCATGATAGCCGGTATCCCAAACGTGGGCAAGTCGTCGCTGATAAACCGGATTGCCGGGAAGGCTTCGGCAAGGACCGGGGATAAGCCGGGGGTTACAAGGGGCAGGCAGTGGGTTAAAGTGGCCGAAGGAATTGACCTATTGGATACACCGGGGGTGCTGTGGCCAAAATTCGACGAAGAGAGGGTAGGGGTTAACCTTGCCATTACCGGGGCCATTAAGGAAGAGGTCCTGGACAGGGAGGAACTTGCCCTAAAACTTATTGAAAGGCTTTTCCAACTGGACCCGGAGCTTTTAAAGCGCGGGTATGGTATTGTACAATTGGAGGAAACCCCTTACCGGGTCCTGGAACAGGTAGGGAGTGCCCGGGGCTGCATGGTAAGGGGTGGTAGAATTGATACCCTAAGAACATCGATAATACTGCTGGAGGACTTTAGAAGCGGCAGGCTGGGTAGAATAACGCTTGAACTGCCGGAGGACGCCCCGTAAACTTGGGGCTTTTGTCAAAGAGGGCGGAATTTGGGGGGTGAGGGTGGGTGCTAAACGGGAGTATAGAAGAAATAAAGCTATACATAGAGGGGCTTAACACCAAGGAACAATACCGTCTTATACCCGAGCTGCTTTCGGACGGCAGGGCGGGGGTAAGAAGGATCGGAAAAACCCTACAGGGAAAGTTAAAGAAAGAGGCGGCGGAACTCGAAAGAATCAATAGGATGAGAGTAATTGAAAAAGAGCTTAAAAAGAAAGGGTACAGGTTGGTGGCCGGCATTGACGAAGCTGGGCGTGGGCCGCTGGCGGGACCGGTGGTTGCGGCGGCGGTTATACTGCCGGAGGATTTTTTCCTGGCCGGGGTTGACGACTCCAAAAAGCTGTCCCCGCAAAAAAGGGAACTGCTGTGCCGAGATATAAAGGAGAAAGCCCTTTGCTACGGTGTGGGCATGGTGGACAGCGGCGAGATTGACAGGATAAACATATTGCAGGCCACCTACAGGGCGGTGGGTATCGCCTTGAAAGATTTAAGCCAAAAACCCGACTGCCTGCTGCTGGATGCCATGACACTTCCCGGCTGCTCCCTTTACCAGCAGAGCGTTGTAAAGGGGGACCAAAAATGCTTGTCGGTTGCAGCCGCAAGCATCATAGCAAAGGTGACAAGGGACCGGTTTATGGAAGAGCTGCACCGGCGATACCCTGTGTATAATTTTTTGCAAAACAAGGGTTACGGCACCAGTGAACACGTGGAGGCGATATTGAGGTACGGCCCGTGTCCTTATCACAGGCGCACCTTTATACAGAACATCCGGAGGCGGTAATGGTGAACTTAAACCCGATAAACCCGGAACCTATGACAGAAAGGATAATGGATACCCTGCCGTTGAAGGTGGGGGAGCTGCTGGCTGCACGGGTACTACAGGTGGAAGGCCGGCTTTTTTACCTGCTGCTTGCGGACGGTACGCTCCTAAGGGCAAGGCTTAATGCGGAACTTGAATTGCCGCAGGGAGAAGAAATGATTTTCCAGGTAAAAAGCATAACGGAAGGAAGGATTGAACTGTCGGTGGTGACCGGCGAAAAAGGGGTACCGGACGCTTCGAAAAATACGGAGGCGGGGTACCGGATTCGGGCGGACCGGGAGGATGCGGGCATTATATGCAAGCTTCTTGAAAGAGGGCTGCCGGCTGCCCCGGAAAATATAAAGGAAGTAAAAAGTAAGCTTACGCTTCTGACCCTTATTTTAAAAAACAGTGCCCTGGCGGCGAAGGGTCCGCCAATATCCCAGGGAGAAGACTTAATCCACCAGCCAATTGATCGGCTTGTGAATTGGCTGATCGGGTCAAAGCAGCAGGAATCCAATGAAGGATTGGATGGCCGGTATCAGAAGCTTTTGCTTATATTGGAAGAGCTGGCCGGCGTAGAGGTGGAGGATATAATAACACTTATGAGGTTCGGGCTGAAAATCACCCCGGGATCTCTAATACTGGCAAAAAATTTAAGGGAAAATAAAGGATTTCCAGGTATATTGTTGAAAAGCATTTATGAAGAACCCAGGAGCGAGGATATAACCCAAAAGCCCATTGAACAGCCAGGGGCTGAAGAGGAAACGGCGTTTTGGGATACCGCAAAGGGCACAAGGGAGCACAGGATGAGGTCCGAAGCCCAAAACCGAGACGGTCGGAAGGCGGAGCCCCTTGACCTTAAAAATTTGCTTAAAGGGATAATCGAAAACAACAGGGCCGCGCCGAGGCAGAGGGCGGCGGCGGAGCTGTTGGTGGAAAGGATTTACTTCTTGGAAGAAGTGCTTTCCGGGCGGAACATTTTTGTATTTCCTTTTTTATTCGATGGAAAAATCTCCGAGTGCTGGATAAGGGTAAACCAAGGGAACGGCGAATCCAAGCAGCAGGGTGATGTGCTGGAACTGGTGGTGGAAGCCGAACCGCAATACCTTGGCAGCATAAGGGTCCAAATAAAGCTTAAAGAAAAAAGGGTAGACCTTAACTTTTTTGTATCGAAAGAGCAGACCAAAAGCCTGATAGAACGGGAAAAGGAAAGCTTAAGGCGAAGCATAGAAAGAAGCGGTTTTTCGGTTAACCGTATAACCTGCCGCAGGATGGAAGAGAGTAAGCCGGAAACGGTAAGAAGGTTCCTGGATTTGAGGGTGTAAACATGGATAACAAGCGCATTGCAGCTTCAATAGAATACGGCGAGGGGGACAGCGCACCCAGGCTCACCGCGTACGGCCGGGGCATTGTGGCGGATAAAATACTGGAGATTGCGGCGAAATCGGGTGTGCCGCTTTACAGGGAAGAAAACCTGGCCGAGATGCTAGGCAGGGTTGAAATAGGAAGGGAGATTCCCCCGGAACTGTACGGTATTGTTGCCGAGGTTTTATCGTTTATTTACATGCTCAACAAAAAAGAAGGGGATGAAAGGGATGACTTCCGGCCTCCGAACGGGTAAAATGGGGGAGGACGCCGCAAAAGAGTACCTGGAAAACATGGGGTACAGGATAATCCAGGCCAATTACCGGGACAAACAGGGCGAAGCGGATATTATAGCTTATGACGGTGAAGTCCTTGTGTTTGTGGAAGTGAAAACCAGGAGGAGCACGAGGTGCGGCACCCCCGGCGAGGCGGTAAACCGGGAAAAACAAAGAAGGCTTACCAGGATTGCGCTGTCCTATATTGCGCGGCATAAAGTACCGTACCGGCAGGTTAGGTTTGACGTGGTGGAAGTTTTAATAAAGGACAGTGAAGCAAAACAGCTAAGGCTTATAAAGGATGCCTTCGATGCTTGGCCGGGGTATTATTGAGCCGGGGCTGAAGGGTGCCCTGCAGGATTTTTTAAAAGTACGGCAAGCTGGGGTGGTAATATGCTGTCAAAGGTGTATAGCTGCTGTTTTTTTGGGATGGACGGATACTGCGTGGAAATTGAAACCTTCATCTCCAACGGCCTTCCGTCCTGCCAAATAGTGGGCCTTCCCGACGCTGCGGTAAACGAATCAAAGGAAAGGGTGCGGTCCGCCATAAAGAATTCGGGCATGGAGTTTCCATTAAAAAGGATAACGGTAAACATGGCGCCCGCCGACATAAGAAAAGAGGGGGCTTTCTATGACCTCCCAATTGCCGTTGGAATACTTTTGTCCTCGGGACAGGTGGAACCGGCATTTCCGATGGAGGACACCGCCATTATTGGCGAACTGTCCCTCGGGGGGGAGGTAAAAAAGGTAAAGGGCATCCTAACCATGGCAATAGCCCTTAAAGAAATGGGGTTTTCCAGAATAATACTTCCCCGGGACAACGCCGAAGAAGCCTCCATAGTTGAGAACATGGAGATAATCGGGATAAAGTCGCTGGATGAAGCTGTCGAGTATCTAAAGGCACCTGAAAAATACAAGCAGCCCAAGAAAAGCGAGCATCCGCCGGAGGCACCCGGAGCCGAATTGGACCTAAGCGACGTCAGGGGTCAGGAAAACGCCAAGCGGGCGCTGGAGATAGCCGCCGCCGGCATGCATAACATAATACTTATAGGCCCCCCCGGTTCGGGAAAAACAATGCTTGCCAGGAGGCTTCCTACAATTTTGCCCGACCTAAAAGAGGAGCAGGCCCTGGAAGTTACCAAGATCTACAGTATTGCAGGCAAGTTGGAGGGAAAATCCATTATAAGGGTACCTCCCTTCAGGGCGCCCCATCATACCATCTCGGCGGCGTCACTGGTAGGCGGGGGCACCATCCCCAGGCCGGGAGAAATAAGCCTTGCCCACCAGGGTGTTTTATTTTTGGATGAATTGCCGGAGTTCTCCAGGAGGGTGCTGGAGGCCCTGAGACAGCCAGTGGAAAACGAAGTCATTACCGTTTCAAGGGTGAATGCAACCTTTTCCTTTCCGGCGAAATTTTTGCTGGCGGCCAGCGCAAACCCGTGTCCCTGTGGCTATTACGGGGACCATACGCGGGAATGCCGGTGCTCGCCAAGGGATATTCAGAAGTATTTCGGCAGGATATCCGGGCCGTTAATGGATAGAATTGACCTGCAGGTTGAAATATCAAGGGTCCCTGTGCAGGACCTTGACCGGAGAAAAGGCGGGGCAACTTCCGCCGAGGTAAAAGAAAGAGTAATCAGGGCCCGTGAAATACAATATAATAGGTTGAAAGGCAAAGGACTGTTGTACAATTCCCAGCTATCAATAAAGGATATAGAACAGAATTGCCGGGTAAGCGCAAGGGCCATGGACTTTTTGAACAGCACCTACAGGAGGCTGGGTTTAAGTGCCAGGGGATATGTCAAGGTGCTGAAGGTTGCAAGAACCATAGCCGACCTTGAGGAAAAGGGCGGCGTTGAAGTGGAGGATATAGCCGAAGCACTTCAATATAGAATTACAAGTTGAACTGAAGGAGGGATACGTGATGGAACAGGATAAGTACTTAATCTGGCTGTCCGGGATAAGGAATATTGGCGGCATTAGGATCAAAAGGCTCATTGAACATTTCGGTTCGGCTAAATCGGTTTGGGAAGCCGGCCGTGAAGACCTTGAAAAAGTAAAGGGAATTGATCGTGGGGTTATTAGGCAGATTCTTGCACACAAGAACGAGGCAAGGCTGGAACACTGCCTGTACAGCCTTGAGAGGCACAATATTTCAACCATCCCGATAACCTCGGATTACTACCCCGCACTGCTTAAGGAGATATACAATCCACCGTACCTTTTGTACGTAAAGGGAGACAGGAAGGCACTGGAGGGAAACTGTATAGCCATTGTTGGGTCAAGGAACGCCAGTTACTATGGAAAAAAGGTGGCTTTTAAACTGGCGGAACAGCTGGCAAGGGCAGGGTTTAACATAGTAAGCGGTTTCGCCAGGGGTATTGACAGCTATGCCCACAAGGGTGCCCTGGCGGTAGGGGGAAAGACCATAGCGGTTATGGGTAACGGCCTGGACGTTGTATATCCCAGGGAAAACTATCAGCTTATGAAGGAAATATCCGGAGGCGGGCTGCTGCTTAGCGAGTACCCGCCGGGAACCAGTCCCTTAAGGGGTAACTTTCCTGCCCGGAACAGGCTGATAAGCGGGCTGTCGCTGGGGGTGGTGGTTGTAGAGGCTTCCGAAAGGAGCGGCGCATTGATTACCGCGGACTTTGCCCTTGAGCAGAACCGGGAAGTATTCGCGGTGCCGGGCAATATAAACAGTGCCACCAGCGCCGGTACCAACAACCTGATAAAACAGGGTGCAAAAATTGTTAACCGGGTGGAGGATATCCTGGAAGAGTTCCCCTTTGCGATGCTGCAAAGCCGAGAAAAAAAAGACGACGACAACGGGTTAATTGGAGCCGGGACGGGAAAAACTGAAGACAAGGTTCTAAGGATGATTGGACAGCAGCCGGTTCATATAGATGACCTCCTTTCCGAGAGCGGCCTTAGAATAAACCAGCTGAACGCGCTGCTTACCCATTACGAGGTGGAAGGACTGATTCAAAGGCTGCCCGGCAACTATTTCGTGGCCAGATAACGACGGAGGTGAATGATATGACAAAGTGCCTGGTTATAGTGGAATCCCCCGCCAAGGCAAAGACGATAAAAAAATTTCTTGGCAGGGGCTACAAGGTGGAAGCATCCATGGGCCATGTGCGGGACCTGCCCAAGAGCCAGATGGGGGTTGACAAGGAAAGAGGTTTTGAGCCCAAGTATATTACAATAAGAGGAAAGGGACCGGTTCTGGACAAGATAAAAAAGGAAGCCAAGGAGGCGGACAAAATTCTCCTTGCCACCGACCCGGACAGGGAAGGGGAGGCAATTTCCTGGCACCTTGCCCATATACTGGACCTGGATACCTCTTCGCCGTGCAGGATTGAGTTCAACGAGGTCACAAAGGACGCGGTAAAAAGGGCGCTGAAAAACCCAAGGCCCATCGACGGCAGGCTGGTGGATGCCCAGCAGGCGCGAAGGATAGTGGACCGCCTGGTGGGTTACGAGATTAGCCCGCTATTGTGGAAAAAGGTAAAAAAGGGCTTAAGCGCCGGCCGGGTCCAGTCGGTTGCCCTAAGGCTTATTTGCGACCGCGAGGAGCAAATAGAGAAGTTTGTTCCTCAGGAATACTGGCGGCTGTTTGCGACACTGTACAAAAAGGACCGCAAGGAAAGCTTCAAGGTGGAGCTTCATTCCCGGGACGGAAAGAAGATATCCATCGGCAGCAGGGAAGAAATGGACAGCGTACTCAAGGAAATAAAGGACGGAAAATATGAAGTCACCGAGATAAAGAAGGGCAAAAAGGCAAGAAGCCCGTACCCTCCCTATATTACCAGCAGCCTGCAGCAGGATGCGCACAATAAACTGGGGTTTACGGTAAAAAGGACCATGACCGCCGCCCAGCAGCTGTACGAGGGTGTCGATATAAAGGGTGCCGGCACCGAGGGGCTTATAACATACATGAGGACCGACTCGGTGCGCATATCGGATACGGCCCTGGCCCAGGTCAGGGACTATGTCAAAAAAGAATGGGGAGAGGGCTACCTGCCCGAAAAGCCCCGTTATTATAAGAGTAAAAAGGGTGCCCAGGGGGCCCACGAGGCCATAAGGCCAACGTCGGTCAGCAGGACCCCCGACAGCATAAAGGACTCCCTTACCCCGGACCAGTACAAGGTATACAGCCTTATCTGGAAACGTTTTGTTGCGTCCCAGATGGTGGATGCCCTGTACGACACGGTGAATGTAAGCGTAGCGTGCGGGCAGTACCTGTTTAAGGCTGCCGGCATGTCACTTACCTTCAAGGGGTTTTTGCAGGTAATGGACGATGATGCCGAGAACAAGCAGGAGGAGATACCACCGCTGGAAAAGGGGGACTTGCTGAAGGTTAAGAAGCTGGAGGACAAACAGTATTTCACACAGCCCCCGGCAAGGTACACCGAAGCTTCGCTTATTAAAGCTCTTGAGGATGACGGGATCGGAAGGCCCAGCACCTATGCCCCAGTAATATCCACCATCTTGCAGAGGGGTTACGTGGAAAAGGATAAAAAGTCCCTTGTGCCCACATACCTCGGCAAGGTGGTGAACGAGGTTATGGAGGAATACTTTGCCGATATCGTGGACGTGGATTTTACGGCGGACATGGAAGAGAAGCTGGATGAAATAGAAGAAAACGGGATTGAATGGAGAAAGGTCGTGGAGGACTTTTACCGCCCCCTGGAGGAAATGGTGTCCAGGGCGGAGAAAAAAATGGAGAAGATAGTCATCAAGGAAAAGGAAACCGATGAAGTATGCGAACGCTGCGGCAGGAATATGGTGATAAAGCACGGGAAATACGGTAAATTCCTTGCCTGCCCGGGCTTCCCTGAATGCAGGAACACCAAGCCGCTATTGGAAAAGGCGGGGGTCCCATGCCCCAAGTGCGGTGGCGACATTGTTGTCAAAAGGACCAAAAAGGGGAGGACCTTTTACGGGTGTGCCAATTATCCCGACTGTGACTTTATGACATGGAACAAGCCTTCGACGGAAAAATGCAAGGAATGCGGCCAAAACCTGTGGGAGGCCAAGGGCAGGAAGGGAAACGGGCCGGTGTGCCTTAACGAAGAATGCGAAAACTACGGCGGATGATACGGTGTGACGTATTATTTATGTACGGATGCATTAGGAACGGTAACTTTATATGAAGACGGGTGAAACATCATGAAATCGGTAACTGTGATAGGAGCAGGGCTGGCCGGAAGTGAAGCGGCATGGCAGCTGGCGAAAAGGGGTATCAAGGTTAAGCTTTATGAAATGAGACCGGAAAAAATGACTCCGGCGCACCATACGGACCTGTTTGCAGAGCTTGTCTGCAGCAATTCCTTAAGGTCAAACCTGCTGGAGAATGCGGCGGGACTTCTTAAGGAAGAAATGAGAAGGCTGGATTCCCTCATTATAAAATGCGCCGACAACAACACCGTGCCCGCCGGCGCGGCGCTGGCGGTGGACAGGGAGGGCTTTGCCCGGCAGGTAACCCGCATGATTGAAGAAAACCACAACATAGAAGTTATAAGGCAGGAGGTTACAGAGTTCCCCGTAGGGCCTGCGATAATCGCCACCGGCCCTCTGACTTCCGACGGGCTTGCCAAGGCCCTGGCAAAAGTACTGGACTGTGAATACCTGTATTTCTATGACGCGGCGTCCCCGATAGTAACGGCGGATTCCCTTGACATGGATGTGATATTCAGGGCCTCCAGGTATGGAAAGGCCGGGGACCACTACCTCAACTGCCCCTTCACAAGGGAAGAATACGAAGAGTTCTGGTCGGAACTGGTGGAGGCTAAAGGCTATCCGCTTAAACGGTTTGAAGACTTAAAGGTATTCGAGGGGTGTATGCCGGTGGAAGTGATGGCAAAAAGGGGAAAGGATACGCTGCTGTACGGGCCCTTAAGACCGGTGGGCCTAATCGACCCCCGTACCGGCCGCACGCCCTATGCCGTGGTGCAGCTGAGGCAGGACAATGCCCAGGGTACCTTGTACAACCTGGTGGGCTTCCAAACCAACCTGCGATGGTCTGAACAAAACCGGGTGTTTAGGATGATTCCTGGATTAAAGGATGCGGAGTTTGTAAGGTACGGCGTTATGCACAGGAACACCTATATCAATTCCCCCCGGCTGCTGCTTGATACGCTGCAGCTAAAAACCGACCCCAGCATAATGTTTGCAGGTCAGATAACGGGTGTGGAAGGGTATATAGAATCCACTGCCTCGGGGCTTGTTGCCGGTATTGGCATGGCAAGGATGATGGAGGGAAAGCCCCTGCCGGTGCTGCCGGGGGAAACCATTATAGGTTCGCTTTTAAAGTATATTACCACCGGTACCGCCGGTGACGGTTTTCAGCCCATGAACGCCAGTTTTGGCCTGCTGCCGCCGCTGGAGGAAAGGGTTAGGGACAAAAAAATGCGAAATAGAATGCTTGCCGAAAGGTCGCTGGAATACCTGGACCGGATGGTCCGGGACCTGGACTAGGTGCCGGTGAGCATACGCAATTCATATTGAAGGTGGTGTTATTGTGATAAAGGGGACCACAATTGTGGCTGTAAGGAAAGGAAGCAAGGGAGCCATTGCTGGAGACGGCCAGATTACGCTGGGCGAACATACCATAATGAAACATCGTGCAAAAAAGGTAAGGAAGATATACAACGACAGGGTCCTGGTAGGGTTTGCCGGTTCGGTGGCGGATGCCCTTACTTTGACCGAAAAGTTCGAAGGCAAGCTGGAGCAGTACGGGGGAAGCCTTAAGAGGGCTGCGGTGGAGCTTGCCAAGGACTGGAGGACCGACAAGGTATTAAGAAGGCTGGAGGCAATGCTGATAGCCCTTGACAGGGAATCGCTGCTGGTTATTTCCGGGAACGGCGAAGTAATAGAACCGGACGACAACGTGATTGCCGTTGGCTCGGGCGGGCCTTATGCGCTGGCGGCGGCAAGGGCCCTATACGAAAACACCGGGTTGGACGCGGCCGGAATTGCTGAAAAGGCCCTGAGGATAGCGTCCGGTATTTGTGTATATACCAATGATGACATAACCGTACTGGAGCTATGATGTTAAAGGAGAGGTGAAAAATTGAGAGAACTAACTCCCTCTGAGATAGTAAAGCAGCTGGATAAGTACATAGTAGGCCAGGACAGCGCGAAAAGGTCGGTGGCGGTGGCCCTTAGAAACAGGTACCGGCGAAGGAGACTGCCGGAGGAACTCCAGGAGGAGATAAAACCGAGGAACATAATAATGATAGGCCCTACCGGCGTAGGCAAGACCGAGATTGCCCGGAGGCTTGCAAGACTTGTTGATGCGCCCTTCGTCAAAGTGGAAGCCACCAAGTTCACAGAGGTCGGTTACGTGGGCCGGGACGTGGATTCCATGGTTAGGGACCTGGTGGAAACCTCCATAAGAATGGTAAAAAACAGGATGGTGGAGCAGGTCCGGGGCAAGGCCGAAGCGGCGGCGGAGGAAAGGATAGTTGAGCTCTTAGTCCCCTCGCCGAAAAAGGAAGCGTCCTATAAAAACCCGCTGGAGGTTTTGTTCGGCCAGCCGCCGGAACAGCAGAACACCGGCGACGGGGAAAGAATGAAGGCGGTTCATGAGGAGAGAAACATAGTAAGGTCAAAGCTGAAAATAGGCGAGTTGGAGAATGAAATGGTTGAGATTGAAATAGAGGACAGGGGCGGGACACCGGTGGAGTTTTTCACCGGGGTGGGTATCGAAGAGATGTCTATAAATTTCCGTGACCTCCTTGGCGGAATGCTTCCCGGCAAAAAGAAAAAAAGAAAGGTAACAGTGGCGGAGGCAAGGAAACTGCTGGTGCAGGAAGAAGCCAACAAACTGGTGGACATGGACCAGGTGGTTGCCGAGGCCATAGAACAGGCCGAGCAAAACGGGATAATATTTCTGGACGAGATAGACAAGATAGCGTCCAGGGACTACAAGGCCGGGCCGGACGTTTCCAGGGAGGGTGTGCAGAGGGATATACTGCCGCTGGTGGAGGGCAGTACCGTGATGACAAAGTACGGGCCGGTAAAGACCGACCATATACTGTTTATTGCAGCGGGGGCCTTTCACATATCAAAGCCCTCCGACCTGATACCCGAGCTCCAGGGCCGCTTTCCGATAAGGGTGGAACTTGACAGCCTGACGGTAGAAGATTTCAAAAGGATACTGACCCAGCCAAAAAACGCCCTTATTACCCAGTACACGGCCCTGCTGGATACCGAAGGAGTGAAGGTGGTAATCAAGGACGACGCGGTAGACCAAATAGCCGAGATAGCCTATGCCGTCAACCAGGCGGATGAAAACATAGGAGCAAGAAGGCTGCATTCCATTGTAGAGAAGTTGTTCGAAGAGATTTCCTACTCCGCACCCGAGCTTACGGGGAAAACCATGGTGATTGACGGGGAATACGTTAAGGCGCAGCTTAAGGAATTGATAACCGGGAAGGACATAGGTCGGTTCATAATATAAAGCAGTTACCGGGCTTATATATAACGAAATAAAGCGGCGAGACGACGGTCGGTATAACAAAAAATAGAAAAAATAAAAAATATTTTTACGAAAAAAGGAGGAAAAAGTAAAAATATATAGAAATATATGATAGAATATATTAATAATATGACAGTGTTCGATAAAGGCAAACCCATCAAAAGGTGGGGACGCAAAGCCACGGGCCTAAGGCAAGGTCATTGCTATGGCAGCCGGGTTGCCGG